>Ga0105045_10004569_pt1 | contig 12044 bp, 8 predicted proteins | sample MAT02_FD_78089 | JGI IMG/M metagenome (GOLD analysis project Ga0105045, IMG submission 78089) | Freshwater microbial communities from Lake Fryxell liftoff mats and glacier meltwater in Antarctica - MAT-02 (megahit assembly) | ecosystem: Environmental > Aquatic > Freshwater > Ice > Liftoff... | reverse complement strand
CCACTTAGAATAATCTCCCCCGTAAATCAGATCAAACTTTTTAAAAGGCTTCGCCCCGGGATTGGCAGAAATATAACTTTTAAGTGCAGCTGCAGCCTGGTCCAATTCAGTAAAGAATGCATCATATATTTTTTGCTGGCTGTCGTATTCGACAGAAACGCCGCCAAGTCCAAATTTGCTGTACGGAACCGGGCCGAATATATCTGTGACACCATGCATTGCGGCTACTTTTAAGATTAACGCAACAGCCCAAAAATCTGGTGCCTGTGTTTCTGCACCTTTCCTTTTTATTTCATTTACCGGTGACATCACTGAATTATACCCAACTCTAAACATACTGAAGGGTTCCCAACCAGCAAAAAAACTATAATTCATATTTCTTTCACCAGGAAAAGTACCCATTGTATAACCTGCCCAAGCACCTTGCGGAAGAAATGTGATATCCGCAGCAACGATACTTTCAAACGAATTTGAACTACTTGGGTAAACACTGTTTTGAAGATCCGGAAAAAAAGCCCCAATGCTATTGAAATCCGCTTTCAATTGCTCATCGGTTATGCCATTGGTATCTGTATTAAATTCAGGAAATTTTTTAGTGCATCCATTTATAATTAACATCAAAGGAATAATTGCAAATAAGGATTTGTGTTTAACAGAAAAACTTATATTCTTCATTTTTTTTAATTTAATAATTAATAATTAAAATGACATGTTTAGATTAAGACCAACGCTACGTGTAGCTGGTAAGCTGAGTACATCAATTCCAGATAAACCATTACCAGTGGAATAAGCAAGATCTGGGTCAAAAGGGGCTTTTTTAGCTAAATAAACAAGATTTCGTCCTATAACTGAAAGTCGTATATTTTTTACGAAACCATTTTTCAATATTCTGCTAGGTAAAGAGAAACCTAATGAAACCTCTCTTATCCGCACATTTGTTGCATCATACATGTATTCACCAGTTACGTTTTGACGGCCTCCTATAGTCTGATACCATTTTTGTGCATCTACATTTGTTACTGGGGTATTAGTATTTTCTAAAACACCGTTTACATCAACTCCTCCTTTACTTCGTGCATCACCACTTGCTTTAGATACTCCAACTCCATCTAACACCTGCTCAGTCAATGACATTACTTTTCCACCAAAAGACCCATCAACTAAAAAACTAAGTGTTAAATTGTTGTGACTAAAAGTGTTATTCCAGCCGAGTTTGAATGCTGGATTAGAATTACCAACAAAAGTTCGAGCACCAGTTTGTACGAGAGGAAAACCTGCACTATTAATTATAATTCTTCCGGTATTATCACGCTTTAATACCTGCGCATAAATATCCCCATAAGAACCATCAACCTTTAAAATGGAAGAATAATTATTAATATCATCGGTTAAAACAAACTGATCTATTTTCGTATCAAGTTTTTTAATTCTATTTTTATTGGTAGAATAGTTGATTGCTGAAGACCATGTAATAGATTTATTTGGCAATGAAGTATAACCAGCCATAATTTCAACTCCTGAATTTTGAATATCTCCACCATTAATAAAACGTCTACTAAATCCAGTGCCGGGTGGAACCTCAATTGAAAAAAATTGATTTATAGAGTTTGATTTATAATAAGTAAAATCCACACTGAATTGATTCTCGAATAGCCGGATTTCTGTACCTAATTCCAACGATTTTGCTTTTTCAGGTTTTAAGTCATTAAATGGAGCTGTGTTATTGAAAATGACAGTACCTGCACTTGTATAATAATTTACTGGATTGGTAACATGAATTGGTACAGTATTACCTACGACGGCGTAAGAACCTCTTAACTTAGCAAAACTTATAAATTTAGGCAAAGTTGCAAGCTGATTTAAGATTACCCCCATTCCAACAGAAGGGTAGAAATAGGACCCATTGGGTGTAAAACTCAAATTGGAGGACCAGTCATTTCTACCGGTAACATCAAAGTAAAGCCAATCTTTGTAAGACAAGTTAATATTGCCAAATCCCGCCTGCAATTGTTGATGTCTTTCCGATACCGAACTATAACCAGAGAGTTCCCTATTCATATTTTGAATTGTAAATATATTTGGGAAATTCAGATTGGTTGAATTTGAAGATTCCCCGGTGGAACGACTGTCAGTAATACTTGTACCAAGCACACTGCTTAATTGTATGTTTCCAAATGAATGTGTAAAACTTAATAATGCATCGCCTTAGTACTGAGTAGTTGTTATATTTAAAATATTAAATCCCCCATTTAGGCCTGCATAAACCGGTGCAGTACCCACAAAATATTTCCCGGTGTTTAAATCATTTGTCTTATCCATATTACCTCTAATCTGAATGTTCAATTTACTTGTAATGTCATACTTAACCGCAAGATTTGTTATTGTCCTGTTTCGTATATTTTCTGAGAGAACTTTATTTGATACCCAATAAGGGTTCTGGTTATCGGCATTTATAAATGGCCAGTTTTGAGTATTTAAGAGCCTTACAGGATCTAATATTTGATAATCTTTTTTATACGGAGCAAAATCTTTCCCTCTTGGAAAAGTGTACAACCCGTGAAGGGGGCCGTTTTGAAATCCAAAAAAGGGATTATTATTTACGGTTTGAGAAATAACCTTAACGTCAGCATCCAGCTTTAACTTATCATTGAAGAATCTTGCACTTTGGTGTAAGTTTAAATTATGCCTTGAAAGCTTATTACCCTCAATAATACCCTTTGCACTTGTATTTGCATAAGAAATATAGGTTTGCATATTCTGATTACCAGTTGAAAACCCAACTGAGTTAACTGCTGTAGTTCCATTGTTAAAAAAATCAGATATGTTATCTTTCGCATTTGGTATTGGGGCACCCCAACTTTCTTGTGACCCAGGTGATGTTTCTCCAAATGAATTCTGTAATTCAGGTTTGTAAGCATTTTTATCATCTGTAACACTAGAAGTAAAATCTACTTTTGACACACCCATTTTACCTTTTTTAGTAGTAATTAGTATAACTCCATTTGCGGCCTGGCTACCATATAATGACGCTCCAGCTGCTCCTTTTAAAATACTTATACTTTCTATATCATCCGGATTTAAATTCGATATACCATCTCCTCCATCTTGATTGCTAAAAGTATTATTAGTGGTTTCCCTTGCTAAACTGACTAGAGGAATGCCATCAATAACATACAGGGGCTGGTTATTCCCCTGAGCCGATTTGTTTCCACGAAGTAAAACTTTTACAGAGCCGCCGAGACCAGCACTACTTCGGTTAACCTCCATGCCTGCAACCTTTCCTGCAAGTGAATTCATTAAGTTTGTTTGCGGTACCTTGACAAGTTCAGGCCCGGCAACTTTCTGCGTAGCATAGGTAATAGCTTTAGAATTTTTCTGAATACCCAATGCTGTAACTACAACTACATCAGTCAATGCTCCAGAACTTGTAGTGAGTTGCACTATAGGGGTGAGTGTTTCATCAGTAATTTTGATTTCGTTTTCATTGAATCCAATGGATGAAAAAATAAGTACTGCATTCTTGTTCGCCTGAATAGAAAATATTCCTCTAGAATCCGTTATTGTACCGCCGCTACTACCTTTTATCTTTACTGATACACCTGCTAATGGAATATTCAGTTCGGAAACAACGGTACCCGTTACAGTAACTTTTTGTTGAGCGAATGAAATGAGATTAAAAAACACAAGGGGGAATAAGAGGAATAAAAGTTGTTTTCTTTTTAGAAAACAACTTTGTAACTTTTTACACATAAGAAGTAATTTTAAGGTTTAGAAATGGAAGATATAATCATTTAAAGCCTCATCGGCTTTAACAATCTAGACACAATTTAGAAACTTAATTCTTTTTTTCTATCCTGTCTTATCCTGATCTTAAGATTTTTTTTTATAATTTAAAAAACGAGCTGTGGATAATTTAAAAACTCGGAATTTATATACAATGGAGCATGCTATCCAGTCCTTATCAACTTAACATTTTAGGGTGTATATGCTGGCTTCTTATTTTGTGCGAAAAAGATTTTGCAAAAGTAAATGCCTGAAGAAATAATATGATTATCCGGTACCTATATTTCATTTATGAATTCATTATTTCGCACCAAGCAGATTTATAATACCCCTGAAAGTTTGTTACTAATTTTTTCCTTTTCGCTGCATTAGTAAGTATGGGAATAGCAATAAAAATAATGGCAAAGGGAAATTACAATTGTGTAAAAATTGTGTTAGTTGTATGGTAAACTTACAACACAGATTTTTATTGCCATTTTGAATTATAATATAATAGATGATTCAAACACTCCAAATAAAGATGATTTTTTTCCTTCATTTTAATTAAAGGTTTTTCGTAATAAATCTTTCATAAAACAATTTATTTCCCATTGGTTTACTATCGGTAAATTATCCTTAACATCCGTCCACATATAGGGTGGTGGCCCAAACTCTGGGGTTATTGTAAAAAAATTAGCGTTTTGTAATTTCTGATAATCAATAATTTGTCCCCAAATATTTAGAAAAAAGTTTACAGGTTCACTCCATGCAGGCAGCCGTGGGTCGGGGATTTGTGGCCCTTGTGTATACCCAACTCTTGCATGAATATGTTTCGTTCGCTTAATTGCTTCTTTCATAATTGATTTAGAATTTTGTAAAAAACTTTCTGTTACACAAGTCCAGTGAGAAAAGTCTGCTGTTATTTTCATACCCGGCCTTTGCTTAAATAATTCCATCGCATTGTAAGGGCTGTATCCAATCTGGCCCCGATGTGTTTCATGGGCAATGGTGATATTATTCTTTACCGAAAATTCTTCAACCGTATCAATTACCCTTAACTGCTCATCCATCGAAAAATAATCCCTACCAGAATGTGAGTTTATTAAAAGAGGGTTACATTCCATTGAAAGAGATAAATAGTATTTAATTGATTCGCAATATTCACCAATTGTATTTCCATTGGCCTGGTATTGATGGCTAACGACTGCTAATTGATACTTTTCCAGAAGAGATATGAATTTTTTCTTTTCAATTATATCTTCCGGCACCCAGGTATCAATACCATCATAACCAGCGTCTTTCACTTTTGCAAAAAACTTTTCCAAAGGCAAATGTTGGCTACCCCATTGCGTACAAAGTATTAGCATTTTCATCAATAAATTGCTTTTAATGTTGAATAAATTATAAGGTTTTGCATTTCAATATTTATGAAGTCACCAATGTTAAGCTTAGCTATCCTTCGATCAGTTAAAATATTTTTTAAGTCTTTAACCTTAGCTTCATAAGGCATATAAACACAGATCAATCCACGGAGGAAGCCATTGGTGATGTTGGCTTTTGGCCCCTTTATGGTTAATCTCTTGCGAAAAGAACAGCAACCTGCTTTCATATTTTTTTTAAATTTTCGGACTTTTTTTTTTAATTACCACTTTAATTGCTTTGAAATAAGCATTCCCATTTTTTTCTGACAATAACTAGCTTCCTTCCGGCCATTCGTTTCAGGAATTCAACAATACTATTTTATGTTTAGGATTGTATTCATTTAAAAAGTTTTTTGCTTCGTGTACCTGTTCCTGAAATAATGCAGGGATATCACTTGTAGATGTAGGTGTCAATGGATAATTCCTCATTTCAAATTTATCGCTTTGGATATAGGGTGGTCTTGCATCTCAGATTAAGGAAACATTCGGGATGTACAAAACATCCGATTATCCTGTTCTAAATTTTTCCCAATAATACATTGCTGATACCAATGCTTTTTGTACCAGTATCGTTGGAAACCCATCTTTACTTACATTGCCATCATGATGGAAATATAAGTAAAAAGATACACTTTCTGTAACCAATGCTATAACCATTTTCCTTGCATTTACAGGTGTGGCAGGGTCATTTATTTTTTTATCAAATCATAATTTACTACCCTTCGCATAATATTAAAAAGCACACCGGGAAAACCTTATGTCCTTTTGCGTACCTAACAATTTTGTAGCTTTTTTTGCTTCATCAATAACACCAACAAAATGTATAAAAGCACAATTTCATAAATGGAAAAAATAGTGTTTGCAATTAATCACCAGTAATTCGGTTGCTTAGAATATTTTTGCATCGATATAAGATAAAATCGTATCCCATAATCCTGCTGACAACCCGACTTGTGTTATGTTCTTTTTCGGCATTTTAAAAAAAGTAAATTTTATATTTATGGAATTTTTCACTCCATTATTTTGTTTCTATCTTTAATGTCCAGCCATTAAAAGAAGGCAATTCATTTATATTACAATCCGGAAGCCAAACAACCAATTTGCCTTTATCAAGTTTAAATTTTACTTCCTTATTAATACCTATTAAGCTTACTTTAGAAACTTTTTTATCAATTGTAATTTTAAGGGGAATGTTTGTCCATTGAGTAATAATAGCATAAATATTTCTTCCTTTTTGTGTGTAATAAACTTTTTGGTCTTGTATTTTTTCTGACGATATTCTATACTTTTTTGATCCGTAAATAGCTTCACCATTTACGAGAAGCCATTTACCAATATCACTTAATCTTTCCTGCATAACCACTGGTATTGTGCCATCGGCAGCTGGGCCTATATTGAGTAAAAGATTACCGCCCCGGCTTACAATGTCAACCATTTCTATTATCAACTGTTTAGAAGTACTATAATTCTCAAGATTTTCTGCCCGGTTAAAACCATAAGAACCTCCAATCCCCCTACTTTCCTCCCAAGGGTGATGCTTTGAAAATTTGGCATCACTATATTCACTTGAAAAATAATCGCCATGATGGCCAGGCATCCCTTTTGCAAAACGGTCGTTTACGACTACTTCATTTTTTACGGAAGATTCATTGTACAACCACGATAAAAATACTTTTGCTTTAAGAGAGTCTTCCGATGAATCCCACTCACCACCATCGAAAAATATAAGTGAAGGTTTGTACGTATTTACCAATTCTTGCAATTGAGGTAGTAAATGTCTGTCAACATATTGTGCTTCAGGTATTTTGTATTTTTCAACCAGCTTTAACGGCACATAATACCCCGTTTCTGATCGGTGGGTTTTTGAACTTTCCCACTCAATAATGGAATAATACAAGCCCATTTTTAAACCTTCTTTTCGTACTGCATTTGTAAGTTCACCGACGAGGTCTCTTTTGGGTCCCACATCCATACTATTCCAATTTTTTTTATAAGGGCTTTGTGTTGGCCACAAACAATAACCATCATGATGTTTTGACGTAAGGACAACATATTGTGCACCTGCATTCTTAAACATTTTCGCCCAGCTTTCAGGTTGCCACAGCTCTGCTTTAAACAACGGTGCAAAATCCCTGTACTCAAAAGCTTTACCGTAGTTTTTTTCGTGAAAAGCCTTCCCGCCATTTTTTTCGTTGTCAAAAACTTTTGCATAATACCATTCTGAGTAGGATGCATATAATCCGTTTTCCAAAGGACGGTAAGCAGGCACTGAGTAAACTCCCCAATGTATAAATATGCCAAACTTTGCATCTTCAAACCAGCCTGGAATAAGACGTTTATCTAAAGAACTCCATTCAGGCAAATAAACCTGTGCCCTCAATGTAGAGCCAGAGAATAGAATTAAAAGAAACAGTATAATTATAGTTTTCATGCTTTTCTAAATTAAAAAATAAATGAGTTTTTGCCTGATTTTAATATAAATGATTTACTCTTCCATAGCATCTTACCTGTAGTATTTGCTGGTATTTCAATATCTATTTTCCATTTTCCATTTTCATAATTGTAACTAGCTTTTATTTTCCCTTTAGGATGCGGTATCTCTCCCCCAATAATTTTCAAATTGCCTAAATGTGGTTGAACTTTTATTGCAGCAAATCCTGGTGCATCGGTATCAATGCCTAATACTGTCCTAAAGAATTCAATATTGGGGCTTGCCCCCCAAGCATGGCAATCAGACCTTGTATTAGAAATATCACTTACCTCTGCCCATGTGCTTAGCCCCTGGTTTAAATTATCTTTCCATATTTGTAACTGATTAAGATAGTTATTACCGAGACCTGCTTTTCTTAATGCCCAATTTACATAGTACTTAAAATAGATAGTAGCTTCCACCAATACTTTTTCATGTAATATTTTATTACCTAAAGCAGTAGCTTCTTTACCCGAAATTACTTCGGTAAGAATGGCGAGCGCATTGGCATGTTGTGAATAAAGATCATGCTCTTTTGTATCGGCAATTAATTTTCTATTTTCATTCCAGTAGTTTTTGAGAATGGCGTTTCTTAAGGTTGCGGCTTTTAAATTGTACTCATTTGCAATCCATTTTTTTCCAAGGCTAGTTTCAAGTAAAGCAGCAGTTTGATAGGCAAGCAACAATTGCAAATCCAATATTGCAGAACAGCCATCGTTTCCAACTGGGGCAATGCCTATATGCCATCCTGGTGCATCGGCCCAGTCTGTAAACTCCCAATAAGGTGCATTTTTTATGCGCCCATCTTTTTGTTCATATTTAGAAAAAAAAGAAAGAACCTGAGGGATAGCTGGAAGAAAGCTCTTTACAAATCCGGTATCATCACGGTACATCCAATAATCCTTTACCATAGAAATCCACCATAACGAAAAAGTAGGTATCTGCTGCGGAAGGGACGTTGGAAAACGGCTTCCAGTAATACCCTCAGCCATTCTTGATTGATCAAATTGAGTAATGGCGTTTTTCATTAACCGGTCATCTCCACTATTATATAGAGATACCATGGCTTGTATTCTTGTATCGCCAACATACTGCAACTGCTCGTAATAAGGGCAATCCATATATGTTTCAATAGCGCATAGCCTTGCAGTTCTCCATCCCGTTTCCATAATTCTTAGGAGGGTATCATCACTGGTATTCAAAACTGCGTTCATCATAAAAGGATATCCTGTATACACTCCAAATATATCGTCTATATTTAAAGCCTCATTACTTGTTTCAACAGTAACTTGTACATAACGGTAAGTTCTCCAAAGCAAAGAAGTAAATACTTGACCACTAGTCCCATCGGCTATTAGTGCATCCATAGTACCAAAAAAAACTTTTCCTTCTATTTCATTCCTATTAGACTTTGAGTATTTGACTTTGCCGTTGCTGCTGTCTGCGGTAAATAAAGTTTCGGCATATCCAATCTCTATCGTTGACCCTTTTCCTTTACTAAACGCTACCGAAAAATAAGCGTTAGTAAGTACTCCCTGGTCTAATAAAAAACTGGCTTTTGTTTTTTTCGGAATGGTAAAAGATGATTTACTTTTTGGAAATATTGCAGGAATAGTAAGACCAGACGAGCCCCTCAAAGACGCAAGCCGCTGCACTTGCATCTCCATTTGTGGTAATGAACTTTGTACAAGCATCCATCCATCCGTCCATGCAAAAGCGCCCTTTGGTAATCCATTAAATAGTTCGGCTGCAGACGACCAATTTGTATCATCAAATTCATTTGTTTCCCAACCTTTTGCAAACTGATTAAAATCAACCTGCTCACCGGGTCCAGTAAATGTATTGCTGTAATTGGTATTTTTGGTACATGCAGTGTAAGCAGTGCTTTCTATGCATTTCCACGAACTATCTGTATTCAACATCTTTTCCGTAATACTGTTGCCCTGCAGAATAAATGCAGTACGGTACGACATTTGAGCCCATGGTTTAAGGGGCCCAAAATTCCAAACAACAGCTGCAACAATATTATTGCCAGCTACTAATAGTGGCGCAATGTCAATGGTTTCAAAGTTCCAGTTGAACACTTCACTTCGTGCAGGACCGAGAGAAGCTAATTGACCATTTACGTATAATTTGTAACGGTTGTCACCAGACACATGAATTACAAATGATGAAGGTTTTTCTGGCAGCGAAACTTGTTTTCTGAATTGATATAAACCATAGTCTTGTTGAAAAGTTTTTGTTGACGCTATCCAGAAAGCTTCCCAAGGCTTAGATAATAACTGAGGATTGACAGTTTGCGTTTTTCCGGTAAACCAAAAAAAAATCCCAAAAAAAATGAGCAAGTACTTCATACTTATTATGATTAAATTATTTAATTAATTCGTGATACGCTTTCATAGTATCACCTTGATCCAATTTTACAGAAATTCTATTACTAACCTGGATAGCCGGATATATCATTTCCTTTCTTATAACCATGGGAAATCGAAATTTAAAAAAAATTATATACTCAAACTGGCAACAACTTCTTTTTGAATATAAAAAGCTTCGGAAATACAAACTACTTGCACGAAGTGCCAAATTATGATGTAACCAATATTTCTACCGTTATTTGAAGTCTGGAATAAAAGTAAATCATAGTTATTGGATGACTGTCCTGATTTAGATACAGGATAACAACTTGATTTGTGTTATATCAAACCTGAAGGACTTATTTATAGACTATTTGATAATGCTGATTGGAGTATAAATAGTCTAAGCCATTCTTCTCTCGACAGCTGAAATCGCTTTTATAGTCTTTACAATTGAGTCGGGAGTTACTGAAATACTATCTATCCCAAGTTCTACAAGAAATTGTGCAAAATCTGGGAAATCGGATGGCCCCTGTCCACATATGCCCACTTTTACCTTCATTCGTTTAGCAGTAGTAATAAGCATTCGAAGCAAATCTTTTACTGCCGGGTTTCGTTCATCATATAAATCTGCTACCAGTGAAGAGTCCCTGTCAAGCCCAAGTGTAAGTTGTGTAAGGTCGTTTGAACCTATTGAAAACCCATCTATATGTTTTGCAAATTCTTCAGCCAAGATAATATTTGAAGGAATTTCTGCCATCAAAAAAAGCTCCAGCCCTTTTATACCCCGTTCTAACCCATATTCTTTCATTACTTCATGCACTCTGCGGAGTTCTTCCACAGTTCGGCAAAAAGGGATCATTACTGCCACATTGCTTAAGCCCATTTCCTCACGTACTCTTCTAATTGCTTTACATTCAAGCCCAAATGCTTCTTTATAATTAGGTGAGTAATACCTGCTTGCACCCCGCCATCCTATCATTGGATTTTCTTCATGGGGCTCAAAATATTTACCTCCTAATAAATTATAATATTCATTACTTTTAAAATCACTAAATCGCACAATTACTTTATTTGGATAAAAGGAGGCTGCGATTTTTGCTATACCATAACTTAGTCTGTGTATAAAGAATTCTTCCTCACTTTCAAAACCACGCATTAATTTATTAATAGCTGCACTCAATTCAGCGTCATTCAATTCTCTGTGCTTTAGTAAAGCCATTGGATGCACCTTTATATAATTATTAATTATAAACTCTTCTCTTGCTAAACCCACTCCGGAATTGGGCATATGAGAAAATCTGAATGCAAGGCTGGGAGAAGCTACATTCAACATAATAGGTGTTTTGATAGAAGGTAATTCGTTGATTTTTGTTTCAATCATTTGGTATGGCAGTTCTCCCTCATATACAATTCCTTCATCACCTTCTCCGCATGATACAGTAACCAATTGCCCATCCAGCAGTAATTCTGTTGCATTGCCGCAACCTACAATTGCAGGCACTCCCAGCTCACGTGCTACAATTGCAGCATGGCAGGTACGGCCACCTTTATTTGTTATAATAGCTGAAGCCTTTTTCATTATCGGTTCCCAATCGGGGTCAGTCATGTCCGTAACCAATACATCACCCGCCTTAAACTCATGCCCTTCTGTAACCCGCTTATCCATCGAAAACAAAATAGCTACTTTCCCTGCTCCTATTTTATCCCCCACAGCAATACCTTTAATTATTACCTTTTGGGGGATATTTCCCTCCATTACATATTCTGTAATTTTAGAAAAATCTTTTTGTGAATGAATTGTTTCGGGTCTGGCCTGAACAATAAATAATTCTTTAGTAATGCCGTCAACAGCCCATTCTACATCCATCGGACACCAATGACCTTTTAATTTACTGTAGTAATCTTCAATATTTGAAACCCATTGTGCAAGTTGAAGAATACGCTCATCTGAAATACAATAACGATTTTGTAAAGTTCTTTCTACTTGTATAATCTGCACCCTTTCATCAGGGTTATCGCCATACACCATCATCT
>Ga0105045_10004568_pt1 | contig 12045 bp, 8 predicted proteins | sample MAT02_FD_78089 | JGI IMG/M metagenome (GOLD analysis project Ga0105045, IMG submission 78089) | Freshwater microbial communities from Lake Fryxell liftoff mats and glacier meltwater in Antarctica - MAT-02 (megahit assembly) | ecosystem: Environmental > Aquatic > Freshwater > Ice > Liftoff... | reverse complement strand
TTTCACTCCCCCACACAGCTCATCCCATCGGTTTTCAACCCAAATGAGTTCGGTCTTCCATGAGGTGTTACCCTCACTTCATCCTGGCCATGCGTAGGTCACGTGGTTTCGCGTCTACCGCCAGCAACTTCACGCCCGTTTGAGACTCGGTTTCCCTTCGGCTCCGCGGCAAAGCCGCTTAACCTGGCTGCTGACGATAAGTCGTCGGATCATTATGCAAAAGGCACGCTGTCAGGCATTCCCTTACGGGCATAGCCCTCCAACCGCTTGTAGGCATGTGGTTTCAGGTTCAGTGTCCTCCCCTTGTCGGGGTTCTTCCCATCTTTCGCTCGCGCTACTTGTTCACTATCGGTCACTAGAGAGTATTTAGCCTTGGGAGATGGTCCTCCCGGATTCGGACTCACTTTCACGTGTTGAGTCGTACTCAGGAAATCCGCTCGTTCCCTTTCACTTCGCATAAGGGGCTTTCACCCGCTGCGGCTCACCATTCCAAGTGATTTCGCTCATGAAAGGAATACTACCACGGTCCTACTACCCCAAAAAGCGTAGCTTTCTGGTTTGGGCTGCTCCGCTTTCGCTCGCCGCTACTTACGGAATCGCTGTTGCTTTCTCTTCCTCCAGGTAATGAGATGTTTCAGTTCCCTGGGTTGGCTCGGGTATTCCGGGATCAGAACTCGTTTAACAACTCCCCCGGACTTTTCGCAGTTTTCCACGCCCTACAGCCTTCTAGTGCCAAGACATCCCCCACACGCCCTTAATAGTTTGACCAGATTGCCCTCGTTCTCCACTCGTGTCACCACGAACTTCAAACTCAAGCATCTTCAACTATTATGATCACAACCAAGTTATCTTCTTGGCTGTCGACGATCAGATCTTTACTTATCTTTCATTCTAAGGCTCGTGCTCAAGAGTCCTCTACAAATCTTCAGTGATGCATTGCTAGGCTTTCGCCTCACAATCCATCACATCGTTTGATGCGACTTCTTGCTTTTATCCCAAATTGTCAAAGAGCTTTTCTCGGTCCGCAAAATCCAATTGCTTGTTGCTTATGACAACTCACAACTGATTCTTACTTTCCGCCCGCACTCAGGTGTTTCAACCGGAGCCGGTTTATCTTTCCTGCCTGGCTTCCGTAAACCCTTGCGGGGCTTGCGGTTGCGTCAGTCAGGTCTCGATATATTAGTCGGCGATCGTTTCCTGTCAACCCGTCTCGCACATTTTTTTTCTTCTTGTCTTCTTCTGGCTTTCATCGGCCTTACTTGAAGATCTCGAAGTCCATCTTGCACGAACACGGATCAAGAAACCCAACAGTTCATCGCCATAGTGGAGGCAAGGAGATTCGAACCCCTGACCCTCTGCTTGCAAAGCAGATGCTCTACCAGCTGAGCTATGCCCCCATGATTTCTGACTCAACTCACACTCGTCTCAAGTGCGGGTACTTGGACTCGAACCAAGGACCTCAGCTTTATCAGAGCTGCGCTCTAGCCAACTGAGCTATACCCGCATTCTTTGCTCAACTGCTGCTCAACTTCTCAACCAAGAACTCTTGTTACTTCCGCACCGCAAACAAAAAAGCCAAACCGATTCAGGTTTGGCTCTCGTCCGTCGGTATTCCGATTCCCGGTGAGAGCTATCCTCGTGCTTGAACGCGAATGATCGCGTGGGGAATTCGGATGGTCATAGGCGTGATTTCCTTGGCTCGGTCATTGAGCTTAGGAATAATAAGCGGACCAAAATACTTGTCAAGCGGACTCCGATTATTTTCTTTGCGCCAGCGTCCGTTTTCTCTACCTTATACGATTCGGAGTGCTTGCCAGTACTGGACTTCCGACGAATTTGCATATTGCTGAAAAATCTACTTCATTGCATCGTCGCCAGTCGGGTTTCTTTTCCTTGAGCCACCTTACCGGGGTATTTTACGTTGGAAACCATCTCTCCGGGATCGCGATTGCGGGCAGCTTGGCAGACCGGGCCACTGCTGTTGCCAGGAGTTTTTTCTCCGTTGCTGGCGAAGATTGCTGAACGAATCGGTTTTCGTGCGGTCTATCTCTCAGGCGGTGCGCTTTCGGCGGGGCTGGGCGTGCCGGATATTGGCTTGATTTCACTAGCGGAATTCGCGGAAGAAGCCCGCCGCATTACCTCCGCGACGCAACTCCCCTTGGTGGCCGATGCCGATACCGGCTTCGGCGAAGCGTTGAACGTCGAACGCACCGTGAAACTGATGGAAGCGAGTGGCGTGGCCGGGATTCACATGGAAGATCAACAGATGCCGAAGCGCTGCGGGCATTTATCCGGGAAAAGCCTGATCGAGGCCGAGGCGATGGCCGCGAAGATTCGCGCAGCAGTCGCGGTTCGGCGCGATCCGAACTTCGTACTGATTGCCCGCACCGATGCGCGGGGTGTCACCAGTTATGCGGATGCAGTGGCACGGGCGAAGTACTATATTGAAGCCGGGGCCGATGCGATTTTCCCCGAGGCATTGGAATCTGCGGAAGAGTTCGCCCGTTTCGCTCAGGATGTTAATGGCCCACTCTTGGCCAACATGACGGAGTTCGGCAAAAGTGCATTGTTGAATGCCGATGAGTTATATGCAATGGGGTATCGCATGATATTATATCCGCTCTCGGCGTTTCGCTCGGCGTATCGTGCTGCAGAGGAAACATTAACATCCATCATGCAACAGGGTCATCAGCGCGATCGTGTACCCAGTATGATGACGCGCGCCGAGTTATATGATCGCCTGCAATATACAGATTACGAAGATCGGGATAAAACGTATTTTGGCGGATCGTGAGTGATGGCATTCCATGAGGAGTTATGCAGTTGAAGAAAAAACAAAAGAATTAACCACAAAGGCACAAAGACACAGAAAAGAAAAAACAAAAGGTTGAGGTGGGTAACGGAGTGTCACTATACACGCTTTTTTCTTGAATCTCCTTTGTGTCTTTGTGCCTTTGTGGTTCAAATTTTTCTTCTTCGATTATTCAACTGCGTAAGTCCACTTGGTATTCCATCATAATTATTTTGGCTCCATTGACTCTCCACTCTTGGGGTGATGAAATCATGACAACTCCCGCGTTTTCCCCCGGCTTAGAAGGCATCGTGGCAGGTGAGACGGCCGTCTCGACGGTTGGGGATGGCTTGCGCTACCGAGGGTATGCCGTGGGTGAACTCTGCGAACAGGCCAGCTTCGATGAAGTCGCGCATCTCCTGCTCTACGATGACCTTCCGACTGCGCGGGAACTGACGGAATTTCAACAGCGTGTTGCGATGGCCCGGCGGTTGCCCGAAGCTTTGAAGCAACTTTTCCCGACATTGCCGAAGTGGTCGTGCCCTCTCGACGTGCTGCGAACAGCGGTCTCCGCCATGGCGCATTTCGATCAAGACGCGCCAGATAATTCGCATGAAGCGAACTTGCGAAAAGCGGAGCGATTGCTCGCGCAGATGCCGGTTGCTATTGCGGATCAATATCGCGTGAGCCGGGGCTTGCAACCGGTATTAGCACGCCAAGAGTTATCGCATTCTGCGAATTTTCTGTATATGTTGCGCGGGGTAGAACCATCGCCGGAAGAAGTGCGTGCGCTCGATGTTTCACTGATTCTGTATGCTGAGCATGAATTCAATGCATCTACATTTACTGCCCGTGTGATTGTTTCGACGCAATCCGATATGCACGCTGCAGTCGTGGGTGCAATTGGTGCTTTGAAAGGCGCGCTGCACGGTGGCGCGAATGAAAAAGTGATGGATGTTCTTCGGCAATCGGGCGGCCCAGATACAGCAGAGCAATGGCTCCGCGAGAAACTTGCTGGCAAGGAACGGATCATGGGGTTTGGGCATCGCGTGTATAAAGCGGGCGATGTGCGAGCGGGAATTCTGAAGAATTATTGCACCCAGGCAACAGCAGGGAACCCGGAATTGCAGAAGTGGGAAGAGACTGCCGAGATTATCGAACGTGTGATGGCCGCGGAAAAGAACATGTACCCGAACTTGGATTGGCCAGCGGGTCGACTCTACCACGCGATGAATCTCGATACTTCCATTTATACGCCGATGTTTGCGATGTCTCGCATCACGGGGTGGGCCGCGCACATCATGGAGCAGCTCAGCCACAACCGATTGATTCGCCCGCGATCGAACTACATTGGCGAAGCGGCCCGCAGCGTCAAACCGATTGCAGACCGCACGAAGAATGTGTAAAACGATGCGTGCGGGAAGAGGGTGTGTTGCAACTGATACTGTATACACGACGAAAGCCGGAAATTTTTCCCAGGAACCCCTTGCTTACGCTGCGGGCTAACAGGAGTTACCATTTGAAACTCCTGTTTTCAACTTGAGTGGGGTTTAGTTCTTGCGGGGGAACATGGGAATCAGTTTGCTGGTATCGAAGCTTTCGCCGATCATCTCTTTCCACATGTTTCGTTGGTCGTCTGAGAGAGCTTTTTCCACTTTCTCTTGGGCCTCTTCACGCAGGTTCTTCATCTTCTTTTGCATCTCTTGGATTTTTTCTTGATCGAAGCCACCACCGCCGAAGGCACCGCGTGTCAGTTCTCGCGTTTCCTTTTGCAAGTCTTCGGTCACGGTTTGGATCTTTTCTTTTTGTTCATCGGTAATCTTGAGTTGCTTGGCAATGCGCTCGTTGGTGAATGCCGACATCCCCATTTGTTGCATTTCGATTTGAGTCAGGCGTTTGTACTGTTCTTTGTTCAGTGTTTTCTTCACCATCTCGATGCGTTCTTCGGTCATCTTCACTTGCGCTTTGAGGCGTAGGAGTTGGTCTTCATCGCTGCCACCAACTCCGAAGCCGAAGGCTCGCATCGTATCGCTTTGCTTCTTGTTAAATTCGGTGAAACTTTCAATTTGTTCTTCAGAAAGTTTGAGTTCTTCTTGCAATGGCTTGCTTTGTGCGAGTAGGGAACGCAAGCTTAAACTGCCAACGCCACCGCCAACGCCACCGCCACCGCCGCCACCAAAACCACCGGGTTGGCGTTGTGCCTGTGCTGCATCCGAGGCCAGAACACTTAAAGCGATAGCAGCCATAAACCGAACGAGAAACTTCATGATCGTTCTCCGAAAGCCAGCGCCAAATGAGCCGAAGCGACTTGCCTCAACGTGTTCCCACTTCGCGCGAGATATGTTATCCATCATCAAACACGGAGCGGAAGCAAAACGCAATAGGATTCCCGACACGGCCAGGAATTCTCATAAGAATCTCATTGATGCAAGTTGTGAGCCGGACGTGCGGGCAAGTGCGATTGGATTATGCCGGCGGGGGCGGTGGAGTTTTCGGCGGGTGTGGGTGCTCGTCGGTCAGGCCAGGAATCAGGCCAAGCGAATCATCGACATCGCGTAACCCCGGCAACATGTGCGTCGATTCGCCAGTTTTGCTTGCCGTCGAGATGATGATCGGTTTGAGTTCGCCGGTTTTCACATCGAGAACGATGCACGTTTTGGGGTTTGCCCGAAACAGTGCGCCGGGGTTCGCAACCAGGGTTTTGCCCGTGCGGTGCTGTTCGCGGACGTGCGTGTGGCCATAAAATACATATTCAAACATATCGCAATGTTCGAGCTGATAAAGCATGTGGCGTTCGTGGCTATGCACCCAAGCGATGCGTTTCCCTTCCAATTCAATGGCACCGAACGATTCATTCGCGTGGCCACCGATCGCGCGAATCGCAGCGGTGAGCCGCGTGCGGTCTTTATCCCAGTTGCCGAAGACGAAGTGCGTGGGAATTGGCTTGAATAATTGCACAGTCGCGGGCGATTCGATATCGCCGCAATGCAAGATCAATTCGACCTGCATCTCGGTGAAGAGGCGGACGGCTTCGGATACCGCTTCGCTTCGATCATGGGTATCGCTCACAATGCCGACCAGCATTTGGACCTCGTCCCGCCTTTCAGAATTATTGTGAGTCGCGAATGTCGCGCAACAACACAACAGATACGATAACAGAGTTCTACCGATCCGTGTAGAGTATGGAACTCAACTCCGCTAAACTCGTAAGAGTTCCGCAGTTGAAGAAAAAACAGAAGAACTCACCACAAAGGCACAAAGGCACAAAGAAGAAAAAAAACTAAAGTGTGGGCCGACTGGGTTTCATAACACCCACCATTTTTGAATCTCCTTTGTGTCTTAGTGTCTTTGTGGTTCAAATTCTTCTTTTTCGATTCTTCAATTGCGTAAGTCATCACTCGTTCTGTGTTTCCCTCTCCGTTCCCATTTACGAAGGGTGCCCATGATGCACGCCCGACTTCTCCTCGCACTGGTGGCTTGCGCGCCATTTGCGACAGCCGCCGAACCTGCGCAACGTCCGCCGAATATCGTCTTCATCTTCTCGGACGATCACGCTTATCAGGCGATCAGCGCCTATAACCACTCCCTCAAGTTAAATGAAACCCCAAATCTCGATCGCATCGCAAAAGCGGGAATGCGGTTCGATCGTTGCGTCGTGCCGAATAGTATCTGCGGGCCAAGCCGCGCGACAGTACTTACGGGGAAATATTCGCACATCAACGGCTTCTACAACAACACGAACAGCCGTTTCGATGGCAGCCAAACTACCTTCCCCAAACTGTTGCAAAAAGCGGGCTACCAAACCGCGGTCGTCGGCAAATGGCATCTCATCTCGGACCCCACGGGCTTCGACCATTGGCACATTCTGCCCGGCCAAGGGATCTACTACAATCCACCGATGATTAAAAATGGCGTGCGCGCGAAAGAAACGGGCTACACCACCGACATCATCACCGATAAATCCATCGAGTGGCTCAAAAACCGCGATAAAAACAAGCCATTCATGTTGATGTGCCAGCACAAGGCCCCGCACCGCGAATGGTCCCCCGCGCTCCGCCACCTTGGCCACGACAAAGACCGCAAATACCCTGAACCTGCGACGCTCTTCGACGATTACTCGGGACGTGGAAAAGCCGAACGCAACCAAGATATGACGCTGGAGAAGACCTTTTCCAAACTCGATGCCAAGCTTGTCTACCCGCCGGGCATCACCGATGAAGAAAAGAAAAAGTGGGATGAATACTACGCCCCGCGCAACGCCGAATTCGAGAAGGCCAAACTCACAGGCAAAGACCTCGTAAAGTGGCGATACAACCGCTACCTGCACGATTACCTCGGCTGCATCAAAGCCGTGGATGAAGGTGTGGGCCGCGTGCTGGATTACCTCGATCAAGAGAAACTCACGGATAACACCATCGTGGTTTACACCTCGGATCAGGGCTTCTACTTGGGCGAACATGGCTGGTTCGATAAACGCTGGATCTTTGAAGAAAGCCTACGCACGCCGTTGTTGGTCCGATGGCCTGGAGTCACGAAACCTGGTAGCACGAACGCGGACATCGTGAGCAACTTGGACTTCGCCCCGACGTTCCTCGAAGCTGCGGGTCTGCCCGTGCCCGCCGAGATTCAAGGCCGCAGCATGAAAGGCGTTCTCGCGGGGAATACGCCGAAAGACTGGCGTAAGAGCTTCTATTACCACTATTACGAGTACCCCGGCCCGCACAATGTCGCCCGGCATTACGGTGTCGTGACCGACCGATACAAACTTGTAAGGTTCTATCAACCGAGTGTGAACGAAACGGAGCTGTTCGACCTCAAGACCGACCCGCAAGAGATGAAGAACGTCGCGGAAAGTGCGGAGTATGCGACCGTGCGCAAGGAACTTGAAGTCGAGCTGGCACGGCTCCGCAAGGAATTGAAAGTGACCGACACCGACCCGAAAGAAGCGGACATCCCCCGCAAGAAGTAAAAACAACAGCACGCCCGGCGAACGATGCTGTTGGTCGATCGCCAGGCGCGCAAATGATGTTACTTCACCACACTGACTTTATCGATGGCTTGGTCAACCGCTTGCTTCAGGGAGTTATTATCCTTATCGAATTGTTGGTTGCGTCGCCCGTTGAGTAGAACGGCAACATTGATTCCATCTCGTCGTTGGCGAACCATTGCGGTCGTGCCCGGAAGGCTACCAAAGAACGTCCAATCTCCGCGCTGTCCGGGTAGGCGGAGGTCGCCGTTGATCCAATAACCCTGTAAAAATTGGCACAAAGCCGGTGTGGATGCGATCAGCCCGCCATGTGCATCCATGACATCTAACGGGAATGCGTCCTCCGCCACGGGATACCAAACCTCGCGGGGATCGCGCTTTTTCAAGGCACCGTACCCGAGTTTGATATCTTCGATGCCGAACGGTTTGCAGACAAGTTGCTGAACAGAGTCCGCGTATGTCTTTTTCGTGACCTTCTCAAGAACGCGACCCAAGACACAGTATCCAAAGTTAGAGTAAACAGCTTTCTCCCCTGGTGGAAACTGAAGCGGCTGGTTCAGCATATACTCGATGACATTGACTGAGCTGGCTGGACTGCGCAATCCGAGTTCTTTCTCGATCTGTTTTGTGCGAAACATCGGGTCAAATGATTGATCTCGATCCCATCCTCCTTTGTGTTCGAGCAATTGGCCAATGGTAATGGTGCTGATCTTAGGGTCTGCGACTTTTCCACCGGGTGCCTTCACGCCAATGAGTTCAAATGCTCGGGTATCCGGCGCAAGCCGTTTTTCGCGGATGGTGTTCTTGACTGCGGCAGCAGTGATCGGTTTGGTGACGCTTGCGATCCGCATCAAAGCATCAGGCGAGACAGGCTTTTTCTTAACTTCGTCGCTCCACCCGTAGCCTCGTGAGTAGAGCAGTTGGCCGTCTTTTGAAATGGCGATAGTAGCGGCTTGGCAGCCAATCGTGTCCATAAACTCAAGTATGGCTTGATCAACTGGTTCTAAGCCAGGCACTTTTTTCCCGCTCACGGGGCGCTCTGCCGCTTCGGCGAGCGTGCCTGAGAGCGATAGGCCCAAAAGGATAGCGATCTGTAACGATCTTGCACTCAGATTCATCTTTGCTCCTCCAAATTTGAAACCATACTTGTAGCGAGGTCGGTAGCGCACTGGCAAGTTAAAACCGTGAAATGCAAGCGAATTTCAGCGAGCGAACAACGAGCCGGAGCAATTCGGAGTCGAGGTTTTTTGGTTCAGCGTTCGGTGAACGCACCGTGAGTTTTAGGAATCGCCTTGAGTCTGCGGCCTATAGTCGGAAAGCTGTTGAGGTGTCATGGCAGCGCGCAGTGCATTGAGAACGGCCAAAACATCGATCCCCTCTTGCATGATTGCGCCGGCGACCGGCGGTAGATACCCAGCAGCCGCGACGAACATGCCGATCACGCTCAACGCCATCCCGCCAATCGCGCTTTGCAAGGCGATCGACCGCATTCGTCGTCCAATATGCAGCAGTTCGTCTACTCGTTCGAGTGAGCTATCCAGGATGACGGCACCGGCGGCTTCAGCGGTGACATCACTCCCTTGGCCGAACGCAATCCCCACGGTCGCGGCCGTGAGGGCCGGGGCATCGTTGATCCCATCGCCCATGAAAACCGTATTGGCTCGTTTCGTTTCTTCTCTCACCAGGTTGAGTTTTTGTTCCGGGCTTTGGCCGGCGTAGACTTCGGTGATCCCGACTTTCTCGGCCAGGTATTGGACCTCGGTTTCGCGATCTCCCGAAACCAGAAGCACACGTTCAAAACCATGCCGAGGTTTCAGATGACGAATGAACGATTTCCCATCCGCCCGCGGTTCGTCCCGAAACCGAAACGTTGCCGCGTAGCGACCGTCGATCAGGACGACGCATTCCAGACCGCCCGCGATGGCCGGGAGCAATTCCACCAACGCCGGGAATTGGGCGGCCAACTTCTTGCGGCTCGTGACTTGAATTGTCCGCCCAGCGATGATGCCGCGTAACCCTTCGCCCGGTCGCTCGCTGACCTCGCCGGCATCTTGCAGGGGAAGTTTCGCTTCGGCTGCCGCAGCGATCATCGCGGATGCGAGCGGATGACGCGAATAGCGTTCGAGACTGGCCACGGCCGCGAGAGTCTCGTTTTGAGGAAAATCGAGGGCGGGAAAAACCTCCGTCAATTTCGGCTCCCCGTAGGTGAGCGTGCCCGTCTTGTCGAAAATGGCAATCCGACAGGTGTCGATCTTCTCGAGGACTGCGGGGTCTTTGATGATAATGCCCCTTCGGGCCGCAAGGGAAACAGAGCCAATAATCGCCACCGGAATGGCGATTAGTAGCGGGCATGGAGTCGCCACCACAAGCACGCCCAGAAATCGCGTGGCATCCCCACTCAATCCCCAAGCTCCGAGGGCAACAGTAATCGCCAAGGGCGTGTACACCGCCCCAATTTGATCGCCGAGTCGGCGTAACTGCGGTCGACGCTGCTCCGAATCACGCATAACTTGCATGATCTTGGCATAACGCGAATCAATTGCGGTTTTTTCCGCTCGTATCGTCAGTGCCCCGTCGCCGTTGATAGCTCCGGAAAGAACGGCCGATCCCGTCGCCTTGGGCAAAAGAAATGGTTCGCCCGTCAGGTAGGATTCGTTCATGGTGCTGCGCCCGTCCAGCACCACGCCATCGACTGGGCAAGTCTCGTGCGGAAAAACAACTAGGATGTCGCCGACCACGATTTGAGCGAGGGGGACATCCTGAACATCTGAATCCGTTTTGCGATGTGCCTGCGACGGCAACCGCTTGGCGAGGGCCTCCAACGCGAATGAAGCCCGGCGTACAGCATATGCCTCCAGTGCCTGTCCGCCGGAAAGCATGAGAACGACGAGTGTGCCCGCGAGATATTCCCCCAAAATGACCGATGTCACAATCGAAATACCGGCCAACAGGTCCGCACTAAACTCGAAACGCAAGAGGTGCTTCACCAGATCCAGTAACAGCGGAATACCAGCCGCTAATGCCACGAAAAGAGGAAGATTGTAGGATGGCGAGCCGAAGATGTTATCGCCCGTTCCCAACCCGAACCGCAGAATCAAATGGAGGCCGATGCCTACAGCCGCGATCACTGCGATCACGACCTCTTTCGTGGAGAATACAGAAAAAACCCTGGATACCTGTTCTTTCATGTAGCCTTCGAGTTTGTGTCATTCCGAAGGCCAGCCAGCGGCAATATTTTTCTTGCCGAACGAGCAGACAAACGAGTTCATGGATGCCGTGGTATTGTGAATGAAGCGATCGCTTACACGAGGCGCACATAACCATTGCTACACTCATTATTCTGGCTACCGACCACGGCAAGTTCAATAGCTTTTTTCAGCTGGTGCGATGCTGCGACAGCCAAGTGTCACTGGTGTGACATCAGGCCAACCACGCAGAGCTGCCGGGATCCACGCCAGGTCGGTGAGCGGGACTACTTGACGGTCTCGATCTTGCAACACTCACGGTCGTTCAACGGATGCCAGCCGCCGTTCAACTGGTCCGCTTTGGGGATCAAGTATTCAAAATTGTTGGGCGGCGGTTCGATGGTCGCGGTCCACTGGATACCTACCGCAACAGGTTTGTATACCCCGACGCTCGGCTTGCCCCCCGCCCGCCACTCGGCCGGTTCGGGGATGTGCTTGTACTCCATCTTCAGCCCATTAATGTCGTGCCTCAACATAACGGCAACCGACTTGGCCTCTATACCGTACATCCCGAGGTGCTGGCTACCGATGGTGTAGAGGGTGGTAGCCGGGCTTCCGAGGGCACGGCGGAGGTACATGGCCTCGGTTTTGGCGGTGGCCCGTGCTCCACCATTGGTGAACACAAACAGCCGGCCCCGACTCGGATTCGGCTCGGTTCGCCTGATCATGGCCGCGAACGCATCTGCCGCAGCCGTGTTCACCGGGTCATTGCCGAACGGTATATGGATGGCGTACATGGGCCGGTCGCCCACGAAGATGGCACCCAAGCACGACGAGATGCCGGTGATGCCGGAGCAGTCATTGTGAAAACCAAAATGCCTCATCTGCGCGAAGTACATGCGGAACATACCGTTCCCTGTGGTTGTCGGCCCCAGACCACGCGCCGGAGCCACCTTCAATACGGCCGTTCCGGAACACTTCTTTCACCGCAGACCGACCCCCGCCCGCCGACGACTTCGGCGAAGGTTTACGACAAATTAACCGAGCCAAACCCTTTCCATGACGGAAACTGGAGTTCTGCA
>Ga0105045_10004566_pt1 | contig 12046 bp, 3 predicted proteins | sample MAT02_FD_78089 | JGI IMG/M metagenome (GOLD analysis project Ga0105045, IMG submission 78089) | Freshwater microbial communities from Lake Fryxell liftoff mats and glacier meltwater in Antarctica - MAT-02 (megahit assembly) | ecosystem: Environmental > Aquatic > Freshwater > Ice > Liftoff... | reverse complement strand
GGACCTGCTCGCAATTGCGTCAAAGTTTCCGGCCTTCCCCATCGTGCTGGAGGCCTATCGAGAGTGCCTGGAGGATGCCTTCGACGTGACGGCGCTGCGCGGCTTGCTGGAGCGCATCGAGCGGCGGGAAGTCGCGCTTCGCATCGTCGATTGCGACATGCCCTCGCCCTTCTCGCGCTCGATCCTCTTCTCGTACGTGGCGAACTTTATGTACGACGGAGACGCGCCGCTGGCCGAGCGTCGAGCCCAGGCGCTGACCATTGATGTGGGCCAACTCGAAGCGCTGCTGGGCAAGGTCGACCTCGCCGCGGCGCTTGATCCTGAGAGCATCGCCATCGTCGCCGAGCGCCTGCAGAGCTTTGGCGCGCGCCTTCTCCATGAAGACGCGGTGCATGATCTTTTGCTCTATATCGGCGATCTCTCCATCGACGAAATCGCTTCGCGCGCAAGGCAACCAGAGGAGTCGATCGAAGCTGCGCTCGCACGCACCGAGCCTCTCTCCAATGCGCTCGTGCGTACGCGGCGTGCCGTGCGGATGCGTGTGGCAGGCGAGTCACGCCTCGTCGCTGCGGAGGATGTGGCGCGCTATCGCGATGCTCTCGGCTGCATGATTCCACCGGGCCTGGCCGACATCTTCTTGGAGCGCGCCGCGCAGCCGCTCACCGATTTGATCGGACGCTACGCACGCTCGCATGCGCCCTTCCCTGCGCGCGCCGTGGGCCTCCGTTTTGGCCTTGGCCTCGATGCGGTGACGCGTGAACTCGATGGGCTGGTTGAAAAAGGGCGGCTCATTCGCGGGCACTTCTCGGCGGGCGAAGGGGACGTGGAGTACAGCGACCCGGATGTGCTCAAGCAGCTCAAGCGGCGCTCTCTTGCAGCGCTAAGGCGGGAGATTGAGCCCGTGCCTCCGAGCGCGTACGCGCGCTTTCTGTTGCGCTGGCATGAGCTCGATAGTGATGCGCGGATGCCGCGTGGTGAGGGCGCGTTGCTCGATGTGATCGAGCGCATCGAGGGCCTGCCGCTACCGACGGAAGCGCTCTTTGAGGATGTGCTGCCAACGCGCATTGAGGGCTTTCGTCCGAGTGATCTCGATGTGCTCGTGGCCAGTGGTGCGGTGGTCTGGCGAGGCGTGGATTCAAGCGCAGGTCGCATCGCTCTCCACCTGACGAGCGCGAGCCCAACCGATGGCTTCATGCCGCTTGCGCTCGCTCCCGAGGGCCCGCTGGAGATAGGCATTCTCGACACGCTGCGTGCGCGTGGCGCCGTGTTCTTTCACGACATCGTGGCTTCGCTGGGTGCGGCGTCTTCTCAAGCGGGAGGCAATCCACCCTATCCACCCGATGTGGCCGAGGCGCTCTGGGCACTTGTTTGGAAGGGGCAGGTCACCAACGACACGCTGGTCGCCCTTCGCTCACGCATGCAGGGCGCAGCGCAGCCAACACGTGAGCGCCACGCGCGCATTCGTCCCGCACGTGTTCCGCGCACCATCCCAGGCACGGAAGGAAGATGGTCACTCTTGCCGAGGCCCGAGGGCGCGACGCACACCACGCGCACCTCCTCGCTCGCTCGCGTATTGCTGGAGAGGCACGGCGTCTTCCTGCGCGAGTCGCGCGGCATCGAGGAGAAATCTGCCGAGCTGAACTCGACCTACGAGGTGCTGCGCACGATGGAGGAAGCGGGGCAGATTCGCCGCGGCTTCTTCGTCGCTGAGGCCTCAGCCACGCAGTTCGCGGTGAAGGGCACAGAGGACTTGCTGCGTTCGTTGCGTGACGCATCGCCGAAGCCACGCACGCTGATCTTATCGGCGGTGGACCCGGCGCAGCCTTATGGCGCAACGCTTCCATGGCCGACCACATCGACGACGCAGAAGCCGCAGCGTGCCTCAGGGGCCCAAGTGATCCTCCGCGATGGCGAGCTCGTTGGCTGGATGGGCAAGACCGAGGAGACGCTCGTGACGTTCATCCCCGAGCACGAGCCGGCCCACACGCATGCGATGGAAGCGCTCGTCGATGCGCTCATCGGACGCGTGCGTGGAGGCTCGCGTGCGTCGGTGCTCTTGCAGACGATCGATGGAGAGCGCGCGCTGACCACGCCGCTCGGGAGGCTGCTCGTGGAGCGTGGGTTCAAGCACGCATCGAACGGGCTCTTGCTGCGAAACGTCGCGCCGCGAACGTGAGACGTCGTCCCGCCGCAAAGCAAAACGCGCGACCCATCTCTGGATCGCGCGTCTGCCTTCGTTAGCGCTGGCCTCAGCCTTCGCCGATGCTCGCGAGGAAGCGGTCCACCTCGTCTAGGTCGGGGTCCTCGATACGGGCGCGGCGTGCGAGCAGCACGGCCTTCTGCCGATCACCGGCGCGGTGCGCGATCTCTGCCTGACGCAGTGATGCGAGGGCCTTGGTCATCGGCCCTGGTGTCTTCTGGAGGGAGACGACACGAAGGGCGACCGAGGCGGTTGCGTCATCACCGAGCGCGAGCGCGAGCTCGGCCAGCTCTGCGGCGATGACGTTGTTGCTCTTGTCAGTCTCGAGCGCGACCTTCAGCCACTCGACCTGCGTTCCTGCATCGCCTGACATGCCTGCGATCCGCGCCATGCGGAGCTGCATGCCTGCGAGGGCGGGCGTGCGCTTGCGGCCCTTCTGGTTGATCGCGTCGTTGAGGATCTCGACGGCCTCAGCGAGCGCGTCCGACCCCATATACGCATCGGCCAAGAGGACGATGGCATCGCCGTCATCCGGCTTGAGGGCGAGCGCTGCACGCACGGGTTCAATCGCGCGCGGAGCATCGCCCACGCGGTAGACGAGGACCTCGCCGATGCGCTTGAGGATGTCGAAGCGCGCCTCCGGTGCGGCCTCTTCCGCGTCGACGCGCAGGAGCTCGGCCAGCTCAGAGAATGACTCCGTCGACTCGTACAGCGCGCGCAATGCATCGCGAATCGGCGCCTGCGTCGGCTGGTCTTGGAAGACACGCTCGAGCCCTGGCCGTGCAGCGCCCGGGGCGCCTGCGCGCGACGCTGCCTCGTAGAGCCGAAGCGCTGCGTCTACCTGAGCTTCGCCCGTCTCAATCTCGACCAGCCTCGCAGCGGCGCCGAGCGCGTCTGCGTGACGACCCGCAGCGAGGTCGATGTCGCGTAGTGTGCGAAGCGCAAGCACGTCGTCCGCATCACGCGAGACCCAATGCGCGAGCACGGTACGCGCTTGATCCGCCTCGCCGCCCGCGCTGAGCAACGCTGCGAGTCGAAGCGTCGCGCGACGCTCCTCCTCCCGGTCGCCGGTTGCTTCCACACGCGCACGGTGGAGGCCAAGGCACTCGATGAGCGCGTTGCGATGATCGCGCGGCGCAGCCTGGAAGGCCTCTTCCAGATCCTGCACCGCGGCCTGCGTATCGCCCGCTGCCGTCAGCAGGCGTGCGCGCTGCGCGAGCACACTCGCGCGGCCAGCACTTGAGCGACCTTCAAGCGCACTCGTCGCCAGCGGGATGCCATCTTCGGCACGTCCCGAGGCCACGAGCGCCGTCACATACTCCGCGAAGAGCGGGGCATCTGCAGGGCTCGCCGCGACCGCTTCACCGAGGATATCCACCGCGCGCTCAGGGCGACCTATCTCTTGGAAGAGCGCCGATGCCTGAAGCAAGCGCTGCGTCCGCTGCGTTGGATCCTGACGCTGAAGCGCGTCGAGCACAGCGACCTCCGCGAGCCCCTCGCGATCGCTGCGTGCTTCGAGCCATTGCTCCAGGCTCGTCCGCAATCCTTCGTCGCCCGAGGCGGCGCGATAGCCTCCCCAGAGCACGCGACCAACGGCGTCATCGTCGTCAAACTGCGCGTAGGTTGCAGCGAGGCTGCGCGCGAGCGGTGCGCCTTCGGCTCCGTCGACCAAGGCGAGCAAGCGCTCACCTAGCTGGGCTCGATCGTGTTGATCGCCTTTGTCGTCGTAGAGCGAGAAGAGTGCACGAAGAAGCCGCGCGTCCTCGGGAGCCCAGTCGAGGGCCGAGCGATAGACATCCATCGCCTCGGCACGGTCCGTTGGGGTCACCAGCGCACCGCGTCGCAAGCTCAGCGCCGAGATGGCCGCGACGTCGCCACGATCACGCGCACGGTCGAGCTGTCGGCGGAGCATCTCCGCGAGTTCCTCGTTCTCACCGTTACGCTGGAAGATATCGAGCAGGCGCTCCGAAGCCGCGAGGTGATCGGGGTCGTCGTCGACAATCTCACGCAGCACCGCAACGCCCTCGGCCTCAGCGCGGTAGGTCGTGAGGAGTTGATCCGCGAGAGCAAGACGCAGGTCACTTCGCTCGGTCGGATCAAGCAACCCATCAAGCGCGCTGCGCACTGCAGCCTCGTAGCCTTCACGGTCACGAAGCTTGCCGTGCACGTCGGCCAACGAAGCCCAGAGCCCGCGGTCCGAAGGCGTGCGCGCGATGAGCTGATCGAAGGCGCGCGCTGCGAGCTGGAGGTCAGTTCCATCGCGTGCAGCCAGGTTCGCCGCATCACGAAGGAGGTCCAGCGCTCGATCCTGATCGCCTGCGGCATCGACGGCCTCTGAGGCCTTCATGGTCCAGGCAATCGCGCCCTTGAGGTCGCCAGCTTGAGCACGACGTTCGGCCAGCGTGGAGGGGATCCACGTCGCGTTGGCGAGGCCGCCTAGTGAGGCCTCAGCCACTTCGACACCGCGCAGGAGCATCGCTTCAATGCTCTCGTCGTCGCCCAGCGCAGTCGCCAGCGTGACGCCCTCCTGCACCTCGTCGAGGTTGGCTCCACCGCCTGCGATGCGATGCTTGAGGTAGCCAAGGATCGAGTCAGCGTCGCCAGCATCACGCGCTGCGCGCTCCCAGAAGAGAAGGAGCCCTTCGTTGCCTAGAACAAGCTGCGCGGCTTCACCGGCGATGCCCGCTGCGCGCGCGTTGTCGCCATCGGCCTTGACGGCATCACGAAGCGTATCGAGACCAGACTCGACCGTCTCCTCCGAGCGAAGCTCCACTTCGGCGATGCGATAGAGCGCATCCGTTCGCGCTGACTCATCGAGGTCGCTGCTGTCGCCGCTCAGCCCATCCGACTGCGCGCCTGCTGCGACCAGGCGACGAAGGACGCGGATCTCTTCGACGCGGTCCCCGCGCTTCTGCGCGATGCGTCCAAGCGCACGCCACGCTTCCACGCTGCGTGCGCCGAGCACCTCGACGCGTTGGTAGAACGAGACCGCGCGCTCCAAGTCTTTGCCCTCCTCTTCAAGCACAGCGCCTGCGCGGAAGAGAAGATCCGAAGCGAGCATGGAGTCTTCCTTGCGGCGGTGCTTGTCGGCGACCATCTCAAGGCCTGTCGCCAGCGAGGCCGCCGCACCCGTTCGCATCGCGAGGTCACGTGCAGCATCGAGCTCTGCACGCGACTCTGGAACGAGCTCGATCGAGGCCAGACGCGCAGCGAGCGCACCCGCCACATCCTGCTTGCCCACGTCGAGCAAGGTGGCCTTGTCCGAGAGGACGCGCGCCTTCGATGCCGGCGTCGACTCACTCTCCATCCGCAGCGCGATCATCTCCTCAGCGAGCGGCACATCGCGGCGTGCGAGGAGCACACGCGTAAAGCGCGCGGCCTCCGCCATATGCTGACCTGCCGTCTCGCGTGCGCTCTCAAGGAGCTCCTTCGCTTGCGACTCGTGACCACGCTCCTGCGCCAAGCGCGCGAGCTCGTAGAGCACCTCGCTCGCACCGACCTCGTGGTCCTCACTGTCGACGCGCTGACGGCGCACGACGAGGAGCAGCGCGCGGTACGCACGCTCGGAGCGGTCGAGCTGATCGGCTTCACGCGCGAGCTCACCCTGCATGCGCAGGATGCCTGCGTGGCCCATGTCCATGCTCGACGCCTTATCGAGTTGGTCGAGTGCCTCCTTGAGGTCGTTGCCCGAGCGCGCGACCTGCGCCAGCTGGAAGTGCACGAGCGCGCGCTCTGGTGAGCGACGACGACCGAAGTCCGTCACAAGCGCTTCGAGGACTGTGCGCGCTTCCTCCAGGCGACCTGCAGCGCGATAGGCCTCGGCCAAGCAGGTCTTCATCTCATGATCGAGCGTGCCCAACGTCGTGGCATGTTCGAGCACAGGGATGGCCCGCGTCACATCACCCACCTCGTTGCGGAAGAGCAGCGCGGCTTCCTTCGCATGCGCGAGGGCTGTCGTTGCATCCGCCTCGGTGCCAGTGACCACACCGTCGGCGAGCAAGCGCGCCAGCGACTCAAAGTTGCTCTGCTCTCGATAGAGCTTCGCCAAGCGCGCACGCACCTCCAGGGCACCTGGCGCCTCGGTGAGCGCACGCTCAAGGGCCAGCGTCGCGCGGTCGTTGCGGCCTGCGAGCAGGCGCGCCTCGGCCAAGCGCATATGGAGCTCGATGCGATCGGGGCCTGTCGTCGCCTCAAGCCGACGCTCCAGCCACTCGGCAGCCTGCCCTGGCTCGCCACGACCGAGATAGAGCCTCGCGAGCGCGTCGAACGACTCAGGCCCTGGCGAGAGCATCGCGACGCGACGGTGCGCAGCGATGGCCTTGTCGGGGTCCGACATGCGCTGCTCGGCCACACGCGCGGCGATGGCCCAGAGTCGCGCAGCACGCGTTGCATCTTGCTCTTCCAGACGACGACCTTGCGTCGAGAGCAGCTCATGCAGCTCGATGCTCTGACCCTTGGCCTCAAGGACCCGCGAGAGCTCCAAGATCGAAGCCTCGTGTCCGGGCACATCGTTCAAGTTCGAGCGAAGCACCTCAAGGCGCCCGCCCTTGTCTTCGAGGAGACCCAAGAGGCGCGCGATGTCGAGGCGCACACCCAGCTTGCGCTCCGACTCCAATGGAACTTCGCCGCCAGGCGAACCGGTCAGCAGAGTGAGCTCGCGCTGACGCAGCGCCAGCAGCTCCGGGATGCGATTGCGTGCCTCGTAGATGAGGCCCACGCGCTGCACCGCGTCGCCATCCTCCAGCGACCCATCGATGACCTGCTGGTAGAGGCGCAGGGCGCGCTCCTCGTCGTTCAGCTTCTCGCGGGCGATGTCCGCTGCACGACGAAGCAAGAGGCGCGCATTGCCTGCAGGGATGGGAAGGCGCGAGCCCTCCACGAGCCACTCAATCGCCCGCTCGTAGCGCGACGCCTGAAGCTCCAGTTCCACAATCTCGGCGTGCGCAGCGAGCGCGGTGGCCTCAGGCGGGTGCTCTCCGCGGGCGCGCTCACCTCGTCGCCACAGACGCGTCGCCTCTTGGAAGAGACGCTCCAGCACCTCGCGTGCGAGCACGAGATCACCCACCGGATCAACCGCGATGCGCGCCGCATCATGGAGGGCATCGAGGTCGCCCACGAGCCTGTCGGAGAGCGAGAGCAAGGTCGTGATCAGCGGACGTCCCGGGGCACGCCACTGAAGGCGCGCGAGCTCACGCAGCGTGTCGGCGTGGGCAGGATCATGCTCGAGCGCGCGGGAGAGCGCGGCCATCGAGCGCGTCTCGTCGCCACGACGATCACGGTGGTACGCAGCGAACTGGTTCTCCAGGTCGCGTGCGAGATCCCCAAGACCAATCGAGCGCAGGTGCGGCGCCGAGGCCCGCGTGCGTGCCTCTTCAAAGACGCGCGCCGCGTTCGCTTCGAGCGAGTCGAGCAAGGCATCCCAGCCATGCACCTCGCCGACAGCCTCTAGCGCATCCGTCACACCGCGATCGAGAGCGCGCGTGGCGAACGCATGGGTGACCCAGGCCTCTGCGGCGATCGAGGCCGCATCCGTGGCCGAACCATCGGCAGCCAGACGCAGCACTTCGAGCCCCGTGGCGCGGTCACGTGGGACCAGGCGCAGCGCGGCGATGGCATCGACCAGCGCGCCGTTCGCGTCCTTGGCGTGCATGCCACGAACACGTGATGCACTTCGGAAGACCTCCGATGCGCGGCTTGGCTCGTCGATCTTCGATGCCGCCGCCGAGAGGAAGGGGCCGGCCTCGGCCAGACGACCGCTCGCCTCACCCAGGCGAAGGAGCTCACGCTCAAGCGACTCCTCCTGTGGCGCTTCCGCGAGCGCACGCGACATCGACTCAAAGGCACCCGGGAGATCCCCAAGGCGCTGCTCTTGAATCTCGGCAGCCTCACGCAGCAGCTTCAGCCGCGCACGCGAGCTCTCCGCGGAGTCGAGACGCACCGGCAAGAGCTCCAGCACGACGGCGTAGTCACCCACCTGCGAGGCCGCATCGGCCAGCGCCTCCGAGGCGATCGAGCGCATCGTCGGGTCTTCGAGCAGGGCGGTCAGCGCCTCGCGTGCGGCCACATTCGTTGGGTCGAGGCGCAGCGCGCGGAGGAGCACACGTGCCGTCTCCGACGAGGTCGCGCCTTGCGAGCGGCGTGCCTCTGCGAGACGCACGAGCATCTCGACGGCGCGGTCCGCGTCATTCTTCGCGGCACGCGTCAGGATCTCCTGACGGTCTCCACCGCGACCATCCGTCTGGTAGAGGCGCTCAAGCGCGTCGACCACCGTGACGTCCTCACCGAACTCCGTCGCCACGGCGCGGTAGGCCTCGATGGCGGCGTCGTCGTCTTCCAGCTTCTTGTCGAGCACCTCGGCGAGTTCAAGCCCGACCGCGCGACGCAGCGCCGGATTGACGGTGCGCAGCAGGCGATCACGCAGGCCTGCCTGGAGCGAATCCCAGTCCTCGATGTGGCGGAAGATGGCGATCCGCGCATCGAGCGCGTCGACATCGTTGGCGTCGTTGGTGAGGCGCTCACCCCACGCCGTCAGCGCACGCGGATAAGCCCCAAGGCGGGTGGCCAGCTGGGCGACGAGGCCCAGCACACGGCGCCTCTCGGCTGGGTCACGCTCCAGGCCTGCTTGCGCCTCCAGGGCTGCGAGCTGGTCCTCGGGGCGGTTCGCGCCTTCGAGGAGCGCGCTGAGCTTGCGTGCCAGATCGAGACGAACGGACTGCGTGCCTCCGGGCTGCCCAAGCACACGTCGATAGGCCGCCTCGGCCTCGGCGGCGTCCCCGGCGGCGGCGAGCACATCGGCGCTCTCCACGAGCAAGCCGATACGGCGTGATGCGCCCGCCGAGTCTGCTGCGGTGGCCAGCGCCCGGGCATGCGCGACCGAGTCGCCAGAAGACTGCGCAAGCTCGGCGAGCCGCTCGGCTGCGGCGAGGTCACTCGGGTCGAGCGCGAGCAGCGCTGCCTGATGCGTGAACGCGGCGGCCGCATCCCCACGCGCAGCGATGCGCTCGGCCAGCTCACGGTGAATGCCGATCGCGCCGTCGCGCGTCTCGTAAGCGAGTCCTGCCTCCAGCACGCGCTCCACGTCGGCGCCCGCGTTGGCCGCCTCGAAGACATCACGCAGACGCTTGAGCGCCTCGCGACGCACCTCCAGCGAGCCGCTTGCGTGGGCGTGCACACGCTCCAGGATGGCCAGGGCCGCCTCGCCATCGTGACCCGCCAGCTCACGCGCTTCCGCGAGGGCCGAGGCGGGGTCTGCGAGCTTGTCGAGGTAGGTCTCGGCGATGCGGATGCGGAGCTTGTCGCCCGCGGCGCCTTCGACGCGACGACGCCAGAGGGCGATGAGATCGGCGTGGCGACCCTCACGCTCAAGCAGGCGCTCCAGCGACGTGAAGAGCTGCGCATCGGTGGGCCGCAGCTCAAGCAGCTGTTGCAGGTAGTCGATGGCGCGCGCGGGCTGGTTGGCGAAATCCTTCGCCAGCTGCGCGGCCTCTTCGAGCAGCGCGGTCGTACGGTACTGGTCGTCCGCCGATGCCGCGATGGCGCGGTCGAAGTGCGCGAGGAGCTCCGCCCAGCGCTCCTTCACCGTGAAGAGCACGGTGAGGCGACTCAGCGCCCAGGAGAGGGTTGGGTCCAGCTTCAGCAGTCGCTCGAAGACCTCGACGAGGAGCGGTGACGAGTCACCAAACCACTCCTCGTGAAAGCCGAGCGCTCGCTGGCCAATGCGCTCGATCAGCTCGGCCGAGAGCCCAGGGGCCAGCGCGCGTCGATACGCGGCGGCGACCTCATCGGGCCTCTGCAGCTCATCGGCGAGCTCTTCCAAACTGTCCCATGCGGACTCGACTTCGGGGGATGCTTCGAGCTTGGAAATCAGCTCGGATACGCGCGGATCCTGGTCGCTCATCGTAGGTCCTTTCGTGCTGTCACGTGGGGGGCGCGGCAGAGTAACAAGCAGGCCAGAGCGACCGTTAGATGTTTTATCGATGCTTCACCTCGCGATGAACGGGAGAGCCCCTATCTCGCTCAATACGCAGCGATTCCCAGCATGTCTCCATGCCACTGCACGGTGACTTTCGGCGACACGCGGCATCGCGGACCCTCCATCACCCCACGCACGCCGTAGGCCTCGAAGAGCCGGCCTGCGATGTGGGCTTCGAGCAGAAAGGTGCGGAGGTCTTCGTTGGACCAGGGCATGCGCCTAGCGCGTGTAGCGCATCGTTCCGTTGACCTCGCCCCAATGCCCGCGCGCTGGCCGAACGTTCGTCTGCGCCGAGCGAACTACGCTGCTCGTCCCGTTCCAGGTCACGTAGGTAAGGCGTCCATCGACATCGAGGTTGAGGTCGCCGCTGGCCACCTCTGGCAACACCCGCTCCCAGATCACGCTGCCCTCGGGTGACAAGCGGCGAAGGGCGATTGCACCTCCGGCCGCGTAGCCGGTGCAGAGCACACCGCCGTCGTCGAGGAAGACCGGTTTGACGCTGTCGCAGAGCTGGGTGGTGTGGACGACGCTGCCGTCGCCTTGCTCCCACAACCATCCGGTCTCGCGCGTCCCGTCCATCGAGATCAACCGTCCAAGGCCATCGAAGTGCCGAGCTAGGGTCCTGTTGATCGGAGGTTGCCCCGGCGCAGCGATCGTCGATTCCTCCATCCACTCGAAGTTGACGATTGAGTAGAGAATCGCGCGGGTGCCAAAGACCGAAGTGATCACGGCTGCCGCGCGCTCTGGGTAGAGGCCAACAGGCCGGTCCGAGCCCATCCACTCGAGAAGGATGCCTTCACCGGAAATGCGTGCCGCGCGCGTCGTGCCCGCCACCCCAGTGATGAGCATCCCCTCGCCGTCGACCACGCCGCCTCCGAACCCGACCTCCAAGCCCGTTGCCAGAGAAGCCGTCATCTCCCAGTCGATGCGGTCGGTGCGGCAGAGCGCGACAAGGCTTCCCTTCGACACATACACGCGCCCAAGTGGGCCGAACGTGATGTCGTAGATGCCCGGCGTACTCACGTCGAATTCGTAGGTGCCGACCATCGTGCCATCCGGGCCGAGATGGATGAGACGGTGACCCCACTCGCCGCCCACGTTGCCCGCGCCGAAGATGCTGCCGTCCGGTGCAATGGCCCAGGTGTACGTCTCTCGTCCGACGTTGCGACTCCACGCCACGGTGCCATCTCGGTTGATGCGCAGAAAGGTCGTGGCGCGCGGACCGAGCACGCGGATGGAGCCGTCGGGAGCCAGCCCGATGTTGCCGATGTAGCCGTCAAGCGGGTCGCTGTGCTGCCAGAGTGGCTGCGCGCCATCCGGTGTTCCTTCGGGCACCTCGGGTGATGGATGCGCGGGAACATCCCATTCTGGACAAGTCTCCTCACTGGGCGCGCTTCGCATCAACGAGACGACGCCCGGCCCTTCGACCACAGGCGCATCCACCGTGGCCGCATCCTCGTCCGCGACCGCCCCGACCGCAGCATCGACTGCGGCATCGACCGGAACAGCGGCACGCCCAGCGTCGCTCCCGGCATCGATCGAAGAAGATGAGGCCGCATAGCAACCCGGTAGGAGCACTGCGCCCATCCATGCGAACAAAAAACTGCGTGTGAACATCGCGACCCCGATTGGTTGTGGAGACAGGTAGGGTGCCTGAAGCGCGGATCGAGGTCGATGGGCGCTCGTGGCCAGCCGCTCAAACCAAGCAAAAACCCCGGCATAACCGGGGTAGAGACCCCGATTGCCAGGGTCGCGAGGTCGGTGATCGGCATGCCCTACACCGATCGTCGGCGTGCCCTACACCGATCATCGGCGTGCCCTACACCGATCATCGGCGTGCCCTACACCGATCATCGGCGTGCCCTACACCGATC
>Ga0105045_10004565_pt1 | contig 12047 bp, 7 predicted proteins | sample MAT02_FD_78089 | JGI IMG/M metagenome (GOLD analysis project Ga0105045, IMG submission 78089) | Freshwater microbial communities from Lake Fryxell liftoff mats and glacier meltwater in Antarctica - MAT-02 (megahit assembly) | ecosystem: Environmental > Aquatic > Freshwater > Ice > Liftoff... | reverse complement strand
GTGGTGGTGACGAAGCTACTTTTAGGGAAATTGTTCCGAACAAAGTTCTTGAAGTAATAAAAAAAGGAAGTTATGAAAAGTATGATGCAATATTTATAGACGAGGGACAAGACTACTACATTGAATGGTATAGTATGCTTTGTAATTTCTTAACCAACCGAGACGAAGTTGTAGTTGTTTGTGATAAAAAGCAGAACATTTACAGTCGTGAAATGGACTGGCTTGACAAGAGACGAGGTGGCGTTGAAAAATTTGGCGAATGGATAGAATTAAAAACTATTGTCAGACTACCCGAAAAAATTGCAGGTATGATAAGAATATTCAGTGAAAAATTTAATTTAAACCAAGACGTTAGATTTGACAGAGTTGAACGTCCAGACCTTTTTAACCAATATGAAGAACATTCTGTTTGGTGGAATATTGAACAAAAGGAATGGATAAATAAAGTAAATGACGCATTTGAGATAATCAAAGAAAAAGGAACTTCAACCCACGGTTCAGACACCGTAATTTTACTGCCCGACAAAAACTTTGGACTTGAATGTGTGAAGCATTTCGAGACTTCAAAGAATATGAAAGTAAATCACGTATTTGAAAATGAAGAGGAGAAACGATACCATAAACATAAAAAAGCATTTTGGATGGGTGACAGTAGGCTAAAAATATCTACAATCCATAGCTTTAAAGGTTGGGAGGTTTTAAATGTAATATTATACATTCCTGAAAATTATTATGGCGGTGACGATGTTTACGACAAAATTGTTTATACAGCAATGACAAGGACAAGGCAAAATTTAATAGTAATAAATGCCAACAAGCGATATTTGGAATTTGGTGACCAACTATCTAAGACATGGAAATAAAAACGGCTTATAACAGCACCTACAAAAAATTGGCGGCTCAGTGCTCCGCAGACACATTTGCGGTTAATCAAACCTTTGTTCTCCGCATGAACATTTGTGGTGAAAATGGCCAACTTCTTGTAGCTGCAAAACGTTATAAGCAAGCCTAAAAAACGACAGTGCAACCATTAAACAGACGACTAAAACGTAAACGAATTAACAAAGACAAACCATTTTGACGAGTGACCAACATACAGACCATATCATAAACGGACAACGAGTAAGCCGACACTCCTTGCCGACCCTTCTGTATTTTCTATTTTTTTCCACCGCACTTTTTTTTAATTCAATTTTAGCCAACCGCACAAATGGCACATTTGGTTTTGCCCCGACACACAAGACGACCCTTCGCAAAACCAAAAGAGCCACTTCTTGCCAACGCACCAATGACGATAATGAGCATTAAAAACTTAACTTAGCAGACCGAAATAATATTAAATTTTAAGACCGAATAATGGCTAAAACAGCAAAAGAAATAGTAGAAGAACCTTTAGAGAAAAAACTCTGGAAAGCGGCTGACAAGCTCCGTAAAAATATGGACGCAGCCGAATACAAGCATGTGGCGTTGGGACTGATTTTCCTGAAATACATCTCTGATGCTTTTGAAGAACTTTACAATAAACTTAAAGAAGGCAAAGACGATTATGAAGGTGCAGCCCCCGAAGATAAAAATGAATATGTAGCCGAAAAAGTTTTTTATGTTCCACCTTCTGCTCGTTGGTCATGGCTGCAAGGCAGAGCCAAACTGCCTACCATTGGCAAAGACATTGACGATGCTATGGACGCAATTGAAAAAGACAACCCTTCTTTGAAAGGTGTATTGCCAAAAGTGTTTGCACAGGAAAAATTGGACAAAGGAAGCTTGGGCGGCCTTGTGGACTTAGTAAGCACCGCCACATTGGGAACTAAAGAGGCACAAAGCAAAGACTTGTTAGGCAGAGTGTTTGAATACTTCTTAGGCGAGTTTGCATTGGCAGAAGGAAAGAAAGGCGGACAGTTTTATACGCCTGAAAGTGTGGTAAAACTATTGGTTGAAATGCTTGAACCTTATGAGGGAAGAGTATTTGACCCTTGCTGCGGAAGTGGTGGAATGTTTGTGCAGAGTGAGAAATTTATTAAGCACCACCAAGATTATTACAAAAAGAACAACAGTAAAAAACTTTCATTAAACCCTGCCGACCATATTTCTATTTACGGACAGGAAAGCAACCAAACCACATGGCGACTTGCTAAGATGAACCTTGCCATTAGAGGTATTGATAGCAGCAATGTAAAATGGAACAATGAAGGCAGTTTTTTAAACGATGCACACAAAGACCTGAAAGCCGATTACATTATTGCAAACCCACCATTTAATGATAGTGATTGGAGTGGTGAACTTTTACAAAAAGATGCAAGGTGGGTTTATGGCATTCCACCATCTTCAAATGCAAATTTTGCTTGGATACAACACTTTCTTTTTCATCTTTCAAATAATGGAACTGCGGGCTTTGTGCTTTCTAATGCAGCACTAACTTCAACTATATCAGGAGAAGGTGAAATAAGGCAAAAATTAGTTGATACCGATTTAATTGAGTGCATAGTAAATCTTCCAACCCAATTATTTTATAACACTGGTATTCCTGCAACTTTATGGTTTTTATCAAAATCAAAAAAACGCAAAGGGGAAATACTTTTCATTGAAGCTTCCAAAATTGGCTTTATGGCTGATAAAACCCAAAAGGCTTTATCAATGGATGACATTCAAACTATTGCCAATACTTTCCACACTTGGAAAAACGAACCAAATAAATACGAAGATACATTTGGATTTTCCAAATCGGCCACAAAAGCAGATATATCACAAAAGAAATACCTCCTTAATCCAGGTAGATATGTTGGAGTGACTGAAATTAGAAATGATTTGCCATTCCCAGATTTAAGAAAGGGTTTTGAGATGATGAGTGAAAATTATAAATCAGAAGCTCAGCGATTAGAAAAATTAATACGGAGTAACTTCAAACGACTCGGATATAAAGACTTATCAGCAGTTACTTATGTCGGCATAAATTCAAAAAGACTTTTAGAGCTTGTTAACTCAATTTATACACATTGGTTTTTAGATTTTGAATTTCCATATAAAGGCGGGTCATTTAAAACTCTTAATGGAAAATTTGTTATTGAGGACGGATTTGAATTACCAACTGGCTGGGAATGTAAAGAGCTTCAAAACTATTGCAATGTATTTAGAGGTGCTTCACCAAGACCAATTACGGACCCTAGATATTTCAGCAATGGAACTATTCCATGGATAAAAATTGCAGATGCAACTGCTTCTACTTCTATCTACGTTAATAAAACAAAAGAAAAATGCACAGAGTTAGCAAAAGAAAAAAGCCGCTTCATAGAAAAGGGGAATTTAATCCTTTCAAATAGTGCAACCGTTGGTATTCCAATGATTTTGAATCTTGATGGTTGCATTCATGATGGATGGTTGTCATTTGACAACTATTATCGCATCACAAGGAATTTTCTCTTTTTCACACTTACAAATAAACTACAATATTTGACTGCATATGCCGATGGTTCAGTTCAAAAAAATTTAAACACAGGTATTTTAAAGGAATTACAAATCATTGTTCCTAATGATGATTTGATAGAAGAGTTTGATAAAATAAGTCAACCAATTCTTGACTTGATTTTAATTGGTGAAAGTCAAGAAGTTAAAAGTGAAATTCATGAAATGATAGATTAATGAAAGAAAAAGAACTACTAAGAAAACTCGGTGAGGAAACTCTTTACTCTGCCAAAGGTCATTTTAAAGCATGCGACCTGAGGCGGCAGCTAATCACTTACACCATCTGGGTTTGTGCGGTTTTAAATGTAGTTGGCATTATTGGCATTCACCCAATCGCTGACAAATGGTTTTCGGCAGTAGGTTTATTTGGCACTATTGCATTGTTGATTTGGAACGAAGGAGAAGGTAAAAACTACAGAGCTAAACACAAAGAAGCAGCCGAAAAATATTTGGCATTGCACAAAGAAATTAGAAGCTGCTACTTTTTAAGTGATTGCAATAAAGTACAAGTAGAACAATTAAGTAAAACAGTAAGCCAGTTTGACCAAAGCGAAAAGCCCGAAATACCGGGCTATGCCAGAAAGTGGGCTAAAAAAGCCATTGAAAGCAAAGACCCCGAAACAGACAACTGGTTTTTAAAAGAAATAGAATCATGAGTATTAACATTAAACTGGTAACTTTTTCCCAAAACGAATTGGTACTTTCTCACAACGAAACCGAACGAGAAAGAATTAAAGCATCCATTGGGCAGCTAGAAAAAATATTGAAAGATAAATTGGGCAATAACATTAAAGAGTTTGTCCGTTTTGGTTCGTTCACGAGAAACACAATCTTGCCAAGACAATACGACCCAAATTCGGATGTTGACTTAATGGTAATTTTCAATACAAGTGCGGGAAGAAAAACACCCGGCACTTATCGCAAATGGATTTTAGATGTTGTTTCAGCCGCCTATCCAAATTCAGTTTCCAAAAAGGATTTTCCTGCTGTTAAGTTATTATTGAATCACATTATGTTTGACATTGTGCCAGCCTACACAGAAGAAAATTATTTTGGAAGCAAATACTTTTACATTCCCGATTCAGGCGATTCATGGAGAATCACAACACCAAACGACATCAACGATATTTTGGCTTCAAAAAATACGCAATACGGCAACAATGTAATTCGCAACACAATTCGTTTATGCAAGCATTGGAACGCCTTTGCAGGTTATCCGCTTGAATCTTACCTGATGGAAAAGGACATCATCAATTTGATTTATTGGGGCAATGAAGATACCTACGAAAGGTTTTTGAAAACACTTGACAGTATTGCAGGTAGAAGACCCGGAATAAGACAAGCATTAGATTATATACAACAATACAAAGGCAGTTGGAACCAACCAGCAAACGAAGCAAAACAGTTTGAATGGTTACAAAAACTTTTACCCGGTCTTAAATGAAATCAACAGTAAAAAAAAAGAAGCTTGAAGTATTCAGTATATTAGAATACAACGAAGTAAAAGCTAAACGCTTTTTTCTCAAAGAAGAAAGCTACTACAACTTTGACCTTCCGATTTATTTTTCTTTGCAAAATTTAATCAACAAGGTTTCAAAGCAAATTGGAGCTAAGCTTCTTTCTAATTTTTATGGAACAACAACAGATGCGGCAGGGAAAAAACTTCCTGCCAAACCCTACAATTTTGAGGATGTCAATTATAAATTTCTCAACAATAAAGACGGGAAATTTGCATACAGGCCATTCCAGTTAATTCACCCTGCTATTTATGTGTCGCTAATAAATCAGATTACAACAAAAGAAAATTGGAATACTATCCTCAAAAGATTTGAAGATTTCAGAAAGGATAAAAAAATCCTTTGCCTCAGTTTGCCGCTTGAATCAAAAGGAATTAATTCTGACAAAGCAACAAGCATATTTAATTGGTGGCGAGAGATTGAGCAGAAGTCAATTGAATTGGCTTTGGATTACGAATATGTTTTACATACCGATATTTCCGACTGTTATGGTTCACTTTATACACATTCAATTGTTTGGGCTTTACACGGAAAAGCAGAGGGTAAGTCAAAGAGAGATGATAAGAAGCTTATTGGCAACTTAATTGATTGGCAATTGCAAGACATGGCATTCGGACAAACAAATGGAATTCCACAAGGAAGTGTTCTAATGGATTTTATTGCAGAAATGGTTCTTGGTTTTGCAGACCTTGAACTATCGAATAGAATAGATAAGTTGGGAGTAACAGACTTTCAAATAATCAGATATAGGGATGATTACAGAGTTTTTGCAAATAATCCACAAGTAGCAGAGCTTATTCTAAAAAACATTACTGAAATACTGATTGACTTAGGAATGAAATTGAATTCTCAAAAAACTTTGGTGTCAAATAATGTTGTTCAGGATTCTATTAAACCCGACAAATACTTTTGGCTTGCGAACAAAAGAAAGCCATTTAAACTTCAAGAGAATTTGTTGGTGATTCATTCCCTCTCTCAGAAATTTCCGAACTCTGGAACTTTAGTTACAGAACTCAGTAATTACTTTGATAAAATCAAAAACATAAAAAGGTTAAAACAAAACATTCCTGTTTTAATAAGCATCTTAATTGATATTGCTTACAAAAATCCAAAAACCTATCCGATTGCGGCTGCCATTTTGAGTAAGCTTTTAAGTTTGATAAAATCAAAATCAGCCAAAATGGGTATTTTAGATTCGATTATAGAACGATTTAACAAAATTCCGAATACAGGCCATTTGCAAATTTGGCTGCAAAGAATCACTCTCAAAATTGATGATGCAATTCCATACGATGAAAAATTGTGTAAAAAAATTGACGATGCAAAAATTCCGCTTTGGAATTCTGATTGGTTGAGCAAGGATCTAAGAAACCTTATTACGAATGAAGATATTATTGACAGAAAAGCATTGAGTGAAATCGATGATGTAATAGAAACAAAAGAAGTCGAATTGTTTGAATCAAAAACATCATACGCATATTGAAATGAAACCCATCACCGAAAATATAATTGAAGAATCAGCAATTGAAATTTTGCAATCGCATGGATGGGAATATGCCAACGGCAAAGAGATTTCACCCGAAGGACTTTTTTGTGAAAGAGAGAATTATAGTCAGATTGTTTTGGTGAACCGTTTGCGAAACGCCATTGCCAAAATCAATCCTTCTATTCCATTAGATGCACAGGAAGCAGCCATTCAAAAAGTATTGCGGATTGCTTCACCTGAATTGTTGCATAACAACGAAGAATTTCATCGCTTATTAATTGAGAAAGTAAAAATCCCTTATCAGCAAAACGGTTATGAACGCAGCCATGAAGTAGCGTTAATAGATTTTGACAATCCAAACAACAATCAATTTCAAGTTATCAATCAATACACCATAATTGAAAATAACCAAAACAAACGACCTGATGTTTTGCTGTTTGTTAATGGATTGCCTTTAGTAGTAATAGAACTTAAAAATGCTGCTAGTGAAAATGCAAATATCAAAAGTGCCTTTCAACAACTGCAAACATACAAAGCAATCATTCCAAGTCTGTTTACTTATAATGCCATTTGCATTATTTCAGATGGCTTAGAATGCAAAGCAGGAAGCATCTCGGCAGACCTTAGCCGCTACATGACTTGGAAAACATCAGACGGAGTTAAAGAAGCATCACGGTTTAAACCACAACTGGAAATCCTTCTGAAAGGAATGTTGCAACCCGCAACCCTTTTAGATTTGGTTCGCAACTTCGTAGTGTTTGAAAAATCAAAAAAGGAAGATGCAAAAACCGGATTGATACAAATACAAACGGTTAAGAAATTAGCTGCTTATCATCAATATTACGCAGTAAACAAAGCCATTCAATCTTCTGTAATTGCTTCGGGCATCAATGGAGACAAACGAGGCGGTGTTGTATGGCATACACAAGGTTCTGGTAAAAGTTTGAGTATGGTTTTCTATTCGGGTAAACTCATAACGGCTCCCGAAATGCGAAACCCGACAATTGTTGTGATAACCGACCGTAATGATTTAGACGACCAATTGTTTGACACTTTTGCTTCATCAGTTCAACTGCTAAGACAAGAACCAGTTCAGGCAGAAAACAGAGAGCATTTAAAAGAGTTGTTGAAAGTAGCAAGCGGAGGTATCGTATTTGCGACCATTCAAAAATTTTTACCAGATAACAACAAATCAGTTTACGACCAACTTTCAGACCGTAAAAATGTAGTTGTAATTGCGGATGAAGCACACAGAACGCAATATGGTTTTGAAGCAAAGTTAGTAGATGAAAAAGACAAGGAAACCAAAGAAGTAATAGGCAAACGAATTGCTTACGGTTTTGCAAAATACATGCGGGATGCTTTGCCAAATGCAACCTACATAGGCTTTACAGGAACTCCAATTGAAGGAACAGATGTAAATACACCACAGGTTTTCGGAAATTACATTGACCGATACGACATAAAAGATGCAGTTGACGATGGAGCAACGGTCAAAATATTCTATGAAAGTCGCTTAGCAAAAGTGAATCTTGATGAAGATGGCAGAAGATTAATTGAAGAATTTGATAAAGAACTTGAACAAGACGAAGAAGTAACTGAAAAACAGAAGGCAAAAGCCAAGTGGACAAAACTTGAAGCTATTGTTGGTAATCAGGAACGAGTTAAGAATTTGGCGAAAGACATTGTTACTCACTTTGAAAAACGGCAAACTGTATTTGAGGGCAAAGCAATGATTGTAGCCATGAGCCGCAGAATTGCAGCCGACCTCTATGCAGCAATAATTGCAATAAGACCTGATTGGCATAGCAATGATATGACCAAAGGTTTTATCAAAGTGGTAATGACAACCAACAGTGCAGATGGCCCAGAAATTTCAAAGCACCATACCACGAAACAGCAGAGAAGAGATTTATCGGAACGAATGAAAGACCCTGCTGATGAATTAAAACTCGTAATTGTTAGGGATATGTGGCTTACTGGTTTTGATGCTCCCTGCTTGAATACAATGTATGTAGATAAGCCAATGAGAGGACACAACCTAATGCAAGCCATTGCAAGAGTGAACCGTGTTTTTAAAGACAAACCAGGCGGTTTGATTGTTGACTATTTGGGAATAGGAACTGATTTGAAAAAAGCACTTTCGTTTTATGGCGAAGCAGGCGGTAAAGGTGACCCAGCCGAAAACATTGATAAGGCATTTGAAATTTTTAAAGAAAAATTGGAAGTCATTCAGCAAATGTTTAATGAAGACAGTGCAACAAGAAAAGATATTTTAGTAGAAGAACCCGAAGCATATTACGAAGGAAGTTTCAAATTCAATTACAGGCGTTTCTTTGTTGTTAATGCACAAGAGAAACTTTCAATCATACTGCAAACAGAAGAACACATTTTAGGATTGCAGGAAGGAAAGGAAAGATTTATCCGTGAAGTAAGTTTATTAAGTCAGGCACTTTCTCTTTGCATTACAAAAGATGAAGTTCAACCTCATTTACCCGAAGTAGCATTTTTTCAAGCGGTAAAAGCAAGGTTAGCAAAGTTTGATGCACCAACAGGCGGTGGCAGAACAGATGTAGAAATTGAAACAGCAATAAAGCAAATCGTTGACGAAGCATTGAGCAGCGATAAAGTGATAGATATTTTTGATGCAGCAGGAATTGACAAACCCGAAATTTCAGGATTGGAAATTCTTTCAGACGAATTCTTAATGGAAGTTGAAGGAATGCAACATAAGAACCTTGCCATTGAGTTGCTAAAAAAGATTCTAAACAACGAACTCAAAGTTAGAGCCAAGACAAACCTTGTAAAGAGTAAAAAACTTTTAGAAATGTTGGAAGGAGCAATCAAACGCTACCAAAACAACTTACTTACAACTGCTGAAATCATTCAGGAATTAATCAACATTGCAAAGCAAATTAAAGAAGCGGACAAGGAAGGTGAAAAACTCGGACTAAATAATGATGAAGTTGCTTTTTACAATGCACTTGAAATAAACGACAGTGCAGTTCAAGTTTTAGGTGACGAACAACTAAAACAAATTGCAAGAGAAATAGCAGAAAAAGTAAGAGCAAATGCAACTATTGACTGGACAATAAGAGAAAGTGCAAGAGCAAAACTAATGGTGCTTGTAAGGCGGACACTTAACAAATATGGCTATCCGCCAGACAAACAACAAAAGGCAATTGATACAGTATTAAAACAAGCAGAATTATTGGCAGACAATTTAACAGCATGAGAAAAAGCTTTCGCATAGTTGTAAGCACATTTGCAAGCCGCACAAGCCCAAGCACAGACCAAAGCTTGCAAAAGAGCTTCCACCTTTCCCACCTAGACAAAATTGAATTAAAAAAAATCTCCTCCCCTTCTGAAAATAAAAAATACGCAGCCACACAACCCGACACGACAAAGACAATGAAACGTAGTATTGACAATGGTTTGCAAACACAGTGGACAGAAGGCCAGCTTATAACAGCACCTACAAAAAATTGGCGGTTTAGTGCTTCGTATGACAGTTTTGTGGTTCAACAAACATTCGTTCTTCGTATCAACATTTGTGGTAAAAATCGCCAACTTCTTGTAGCTGCAAACCGTTGTGCGTCATTTAAGAAAAACCGAAAACGAAAGAAATTGAGTTGGATAAATAAAATATTTAGAACAAAAAAGGTAGAGGAAATACCAACTCGAAAAATTAACTATATCCAAATAACTAAGGATTGGAATGTTGACCCAGTTTCACCTGAAATTGAATTAAAAGTGGACGGAATTGACTTAATAATGGATATTTATCTCAATCATTTTCAATTCAACAAATATCAGGAAGGCGACAAAGTTAAAATCCGATTTAAAAACTGTGCGGAATATTCTCTGAATACTTGCAATGACGAAGGGTATTTTTACGGACAATATAGAACAAATCACAACGAATTACCTTGGGGAGAATTCTATGAAATTAAAAGCGGATTAGATAAAGAGTTGCCGAAACCGATTGACAAAATTCAAACTAGCAATTCTGACAGAAAACATTTTATTTTCTTTTTTAAAGACGAAACATTTGAATTTCTTGCTTCTGATTATTATTTAGATTTTTACAACGAAAAAGTACTAAACAGTTGTAAAAAAAAATATAATGTGGTTTTAGAAGGCAAAAAAATTGGAACTTCTAAACTAGAAAAAGCAGATGCACCAATGGGAGTTGCATTTGGAATAATTCAATTCAATGGAATAGAAACGCCATACGAATTCTTTAAAGAATACTGCTTGAAAAATAATATTAATAAACACTGACGACCCAGAATTTGAATTTATTGATGCTCAAGTAATATCAGAATTAAAATTATTCAGACAGGATGGACTTGAAATAAAGGGAGTTGCCGGAAATGCAATTACTGGAATGAAAGATGAAGGATATGAAATCTCAATTTTGGGAATAAGTTACCCATTTTATGAAGAGGAATTTCCTCATCACGTTGAACATTATAGAAATATGTATAAATCGGAATAAAAACGAACGCACAACACCGTGTATAATTAATTGCTGGTTATAGCCTACTTACGAAAGTTCTCGCGGACTTTCTACTTGTGTATTATTTGCTAACTTTAGTGCTTAAAAAACGCAACTAATCATACACAAACACGTTGTGCGTCATTGTCATAACAAAATTGTATATAACACCCAACTTCAAATCATATGAAAAAATTAATTATTGCCTTACTCACAATTGTTTCAACAACTGTCTATTCACAAAAAGCAAAAATTGACTGTCCTCCAAAGACTAAACTAAAGAAAGATATTAGTCTAGGTTACCTGAATTACAGAGGAGCTCAACTGGGTGAAATTTATACTATTAAATTGAGAGGTACTAAAATCAAGTCTATGACTCCACTTGCTCAAAAATTAGTAGATGAAGCAAACATAGAAACTAGCGGTGTTACTAAATTGAAACAACATAAAACGAAAATTGATTTCACATTAGATGCGTCTGCTAACATGAGTCCCGCACTTGTAGCAGAACTTAAAAGTGAGTTAAACAAAGAAATGAATTTTAGACTTCATAATTCACGAACAAAGATGGTGAAAGATCCACTTTTGCAAATTGTATATTTTGACCCAAATATATTTCCAATTAAATCTGGAGAAGTGTATGCATTCATTAATAGAGTAACAATCGCAGACAGCTTAGTAATTACGACAGAAACAGGTTTAGACATTGACGCAGGTGCTAAAGTCAAGGTTGGTAATTATAATGTTGAAATAGTAAATAACTGCAATGGACTTCTTCAAGTAAAAGGACTCCAAGTTCCCGCCTTTTTTGAATTTAGAGTTTTTCAAGCAACTGTCAGCACAACTACTAAACCAGTTATTGGTATTTTGGAATCGAATGATCCTGAAACGGTGAAAGTCAAAGAGGTAACTTGGACTGAATTAAAGGAGATTGAACTAGATGATAATCTGGAATACTAAAAAGAACGAACGCACAACAAACACTAAAATGAATATGCGAACTGAGCTATTAGAAATGACAAAGCGAACAGGTAAATCCAGTTCTTCGAGCAACCACGGGGCATACTCATTTTAGTTGAACGTT
>Ga0105045_10004564_pt1 | contig 12048 bp, 8 predicted proteins | sample MAT02_FD_78089 | JGI IMG/M metagenome (GOLD analysis project Ga0105045, IMG submission 78089) | Freshwater microbial communities from Lake Fryxell liftoff mats and glacier meltwater in Antarctica - MAT-02 (megahit assembly) | ecosystem: Environmental > Aquatic > Freshwater > Ice > Liftoff... | reverse complement strand
TCCTGGCCATCAACTCGACACGGCCCAGCGTGATATCGAAGAAGAACCTCAGCCCGGACAGCGTCGCGTTCAGGGTGATCGGCGAGGTGCCCGAGTCAACCAGATGCAGCTGGAAGTTGCGCACGTCCTCGACGGTGGCCGTGTCGGGCGAGCGCTTGAGGTAGACGGTCAACTTGCGAACGGCGCGGATGTAGGCCTGCCGTTTCTTGTCCTCCAGCTTGCCCATGCGCATGTCTTCGGTCATGCGCCGCCGCAGCGGCGTGCCTGTGTGGGTGGTCGTGTCCATGGGTGCAGCTCCGTTGATGAACGAGGCGGATTGCCCGCTTAACAACTTCGCAGTACTGGGACTGCAACGGGGGGCCAAGATGCGGCCGGAGCGCTTACCGCGATAGCGGTTTAGTCCACCGGCCAGGAGTTGCCGGTCGATGAGCCGACTCAATGCCCGTTGTAGGGCGGATCTCCGTCAGTCGACTCTCGGTAACGCCCCAAGGCGTTGCTACTGGACCCAACGGCGGCCTGGAGTCGAGTGGGGCGTAGGCGGTGTACGGGTTTGTACTAATGAGGGACTTTCGGTTTCCAGGCGTTGACTGGTATTGGCTCGTCGACTTCGGACGAAGAGCGCAGATATCGCGGCCCGCGTCGCATGCAAGCCCATCTGTAGTCCAACATTGAGGCTCCGTAGGAACCTAAGGCGCATGACCACCGTCGTCGAGATCTACAGACAGCGAGCACGGACGCTCGAGCGCTTCGTGCGTCGCATACTCGGCAACCAAGATGAAGCTGCAGAGGTGTCGCAGGAGGCCTTTTTGCGCGTTTACGTCGCGGAACTCGGTGGCCAGACCGCGGTGAGCGAAGCATTGCTGTATACCGTGGCCAAGAACCTCGCATTGAGTGAACTCAGAAAGCGAACGCATCGCGCCACCGATTCTTTGGGGGACATGGACTCGCTGAACGTCGTATCCCCCGATGTATCGCCAGAGACGCGGATGGAGCAGCATCAGATGATCAATGCCGTAACCGAGGCGATGGATCGGATGGCACCAAAGTGCCTAGAAGTGTTTCGCCTTCGCAAGATCGATGGCTTGTCACACGCGGAGATCGGCGAGCAACTTGGCATCTCCAACAAGACTGTGGAACGCCACATCACACGCGCGCTGCAGCTATGTCACGAGCAACTAAACAGGCAGTCGAGGGCGAAGCCGCCAAGATTGGCTTGCGTTGCGCAGCTAGACCGCGAGACCCAGCAGTGAGCGCGGACGTCTACTTGTTCGATCAAAGCGACTCTCCTCACGAGCAAGCGCGGGGCTGGATCGTGCGCATCGATTCGGGCGCGCTCACAGCAGACGAACGCCGGCAGCTATCGGTGTGGCTGGCACAGGATCCGTTGCATCGCGAACTGCTCGATGAATACGCGCTGTTGTGGGCCGCCGCCGGCGCGGCGATGCTGCAGTCTACGTCGCCAAGCGCCAGCCCCTCGACCTTGCGCCAGCTGCGACCGACCTGGCCCGTCCGCCGCGTGGGATGGACTGTCGCCAGCGTCTGCACGGCTCTTGTTGTGTTTGTGCTGGGATGGCAAGGTTCATTCACAGAGGTGTCACGCGACGTGCATATAGCTGCGCCCGTCACGCACCACACCAAGGTCGGCGAGAAGCGATGGGTGGGTCTATTGGACGGGTCCACCACCTCGCTCGGCGCCGCCTCGTCGCTGCGCGTGGCCTACACGGCCGAGCGCCGCCGTGTCGTACTAGAGCGCGGCATCGCCCTGTTCGACGTCGTCGCGGACAAGTTCCGCCCCTTCGAAGTGGAAGTGCAGGGCACCATCGTGCGCGCGGTTGGCACGCGATTCCTGGTCAGCCGCCATGAGGATGGCCGCGTCGAAGTCACCGTGTACGAGGGCATCGTGCAGGTCGACCGGCCGCGCGGGCCGGCCGCCGTTGGCCACGACGCCGACGCGCCTGGCGCCTACAAGCCCGATCCCGTGCGGCTCGGCATGGGCCAAACTGCAACGACGCGGAACGAGCTGATCGTCGTGTCCGTCGACGCACCCAGCAGCCTGCAGCGCAAGTTGGCCTGGCAGGACGATCGGCTCGTGTTCGACCAGACGCCCCTGAGCGACGCCCTGGAAGAGGTCAATCGCTACAGCGCCAAACCGATCCGCCTTCAATCCCCAGACCTGCGGAGCGTCCAAATCTCCGGTGCCTTCTCGTCGAATCAGGTGCACGTCTTGCTGAGCAGCCTCGAGCAGGGCTTTGCCTTGCAAGTTACCGAGACAGCAGAGGCCTGGGTGGTTAGCCGCGCGACCGCGGGCCCGTAATCTGAGCTCAGGTTTACCCTGTGGGGGGTGGGCTTCACAGAAGCGTCATATCAGCACACCCGCGCGGCCATAAAACGCTGCCCACCAGGAGAACGATGTGCCGAACATGACCCACACGATCCGTCCTATCGCCTGTGCCGTGGCGTTGGCGTTCAGCGCACCGGCCGTGCTGGCGCAGGCGCCGCGCACGCCATCAACGACGCAGGCCATGGCCATCGACATCCCGGCACAACCGGTTGCGCAGGGCTTGCAGAAGTTCGTCGACGTCACGCGCTTCCAGTTGCTCTACGCGCCGGACATCGTGCGCGGCGTCACCAGCAAGGCTGTCAGCGGCACCCTCACGCCGCGGGAGGCACTGGGGCGCCTGCTCGAAGGTACGGGCCTGGAGATCGTCGATACGGGGCCGACGTCGGCGACCATCCGCCCTACTTCAGGCGCGGCCCAGTCAAACGCTGACCAGGCCGTCACCACTTCTGCCGTGAGCCTGCAAACGGTGGTCGTGACTGGGGTATCGCACCTCGCGAGCCAATCCCGGGCTGGAACGCGGTCTGACGAGGACCCCATGGCGCTGCCGATGTCGGTCAGCACTGTCGATAAGAAGTTGCTCAATCAGCAGCAAGCGTTGACCCTTGCGGACGCCGTCTCTAACGTGGCGGGTGTGCAAACCTTCAGCGAAACCGGCGAGCTCACCATTCGAGGGTTTTACGCGAACGTCCAGAAGAACGGCAGCAACACCAACTCCCGGCAGTTCTTCGATGCGCCACTGATATCAATCGACAAGATCGAGGTCGTGAAGGGCCCGGCAGCCATCGTCGCTGGGGTCACCGCGCGCCAAGGCGGGGTGGTCAACCTGATCACCAAGACACCCCAGCTAGAGCCAGTAACTCAATTCGCCGGAACCGTCGGCAGTCGTGGCTACTATGAATTCGGGCTTGACATCGGCCGGCCCCTGAACGACGACAAGAGCTTACTTGCGCGACTGGTACTGTCCAAGCAGGATTCGCAAAAGACGCTGGCCGGCTACGACGGGGCCAGCCGCGACTATGTGTCCCCTTCGCTGACATGGCAAAACAAGAGTACCGGTACCGAAGTCACCGCGCAGTATGAGTATCAGAAGAGCCGCGCCCAGACGCCGCTTTACTACTTTGAGCCGGCAACGCGAACAACGCTTGACGACAGCGTCAAGCCTTTCCGGTTCCTCGATTTCGGCCTCGGCACGCCGTCGGATGGAAACGAGGGCACGACCGACACAACCAATGTTCAAGTCACCCAGCGCGTTGCGAAGGGCTGGACGCTGGGGTTGAAGTACCAGCGCCAGAGTCAGGACTACTTGTCGCTCGGTGCAATCAACTTCGGCTCGTATCCGTTTGTACAGTCGCCAATCGGTGACAACCGAGTCAAGTACACCGTCAATGATGCAAAGCTAGAGATCAATGGCCGATTCGATCTTGGGCCAACTGGCCATCACCTTTTGATGGCGTTTGACGACATCCGCACCAACAGCGACACCACTGCTACGACGCTCAAGTACTTCTTTACTGACGTCTCTTCCGGTCAACAGCAAGACGTTTCGGCGTTTCTGGGCTTGCCGACTACAACGAAGCGCGCCTTTGGGTCGACCGAAACCGGTGTCTTGCTGATGGATCATGTGACGTGGAACGACTGGGTTGCTCTAGTAGGTTGGCGTCAGGTCGCATACACGAACACCGGCGTGTTCGCAGTCCCGGGCGCAAGCGAGTTCAGCCGCGGCTTACCCTCACTGGGCGTTTTGTACAAGGCCAACCCGGCGCTGTCGCTCTATGTCAGCTCCGCAAAGACTTTCTTGCCGCATAACGGCCTTCTCGGCAGAGGCAGTGTCAGCATCCTTCCGGAGGATGCCAAGCAGCTGGAGCTCGGGTTCAAGTCCTTGTTTAACGGCGGCAGACTTGCTCTGACGGTAGCCGCTTTCAAAATTGAACAGGTCAACGTCGCAATCATCGACCCGACTGACACCACGTTCAATCAGTGCAATGGGACGCCGTGCTATGTGAACGTCGCAAGTGGGGTGAAGTCACAGGGTGCGGAATTCGAGCTGTCCGGGGAATTGATGCCGCGGTTGAGCGCACGTGCGGCTTACACCTACTTGGACAAGCGCGCTGGAGATCCGCTCACGGACATTGGTCTCGCGTACGCACGACACCTGGGAAGCCTGTGGCTCACCTACCGCTTCGGCGACTTCGCCGACCGAGGATGGTGGATTGGCGCGGGACTGCAGGCACGCAGCTCACGCATTCCGGTAACGACGCGATTTTTCCCCAACAACCCTAGCCAAACTCGCTGGGACCTCAATGGTGGTTACCAAACCCGAGACTGGTCCGTTGTGGCGGGAGTCAAGAACCTTGCCGACAAGAGGCTGTTTCCTATTGGGGCCTTGACCGCTGGCGCCATTCTGCAGCCGCGGGAGTACTACGCAACTATCCGGTACGACTTCTAGCAGAGCTTGCTAGCCATATGCGGCATAACGCGGGCGATGTGGCTCGGGAACGCCCGGGCATTCCAAGGTCCATGGAGGGAAGTAGTTTCGCGCCTGCGGGTGCTGCGAGAACCGCTCCTTTCCGCAGCCATCAATGCAAAGCAAACTTCCACTTCAACAAGTACTGACACTGATTCGTCCCCATTGGGGGCAAAGTCGGGAGAGTGTGCTCGTCTTGCTTCTGCTGTTGGCACTGGCCGCAGGGATCCCTGCCTTCAGCGCGTGGTCAACACAATTTACTGCCGCCTTGTTCGATGCGATGGACAGGCGTAATGCGGAGCGCTTCTGGAATGCGGCCATGGTTTCGGCTGCCATCTTCTGCGCCGGGGCGGTCATCTCCACCTTTGAGCAGTGGGTCCAGCAATGGTTGGAGTTCCGATGGCGTGGAGGGTTGACCCGACACTTTGTTGGTCGCTGGCTGGGAGCAGATCAAGCCTTCTATCGCTTGGAGCGACGGCAGACCGCTGACAACCCGGATCAGCGCATTGCCGACGACGTGCGCAGTTTCACCTCAGAAACACTGAGACTGGGACTAAGTTTGCTGGGAGCGGTGGGTACGGTAGTTTTCATGGGACAGGTGCTTTGGAATGTTTCCTCAAGCATCACCATCGGTGCGATCACCGTGCCCGGCTACATGTTCTGGCTGGCGATTCTGGCTGGACTTTTCCAGATCGCGTTGATCCATTGGGCTGGCCATCGCCTTGCTGCGCGCAGCATGGAACAACAAAAGGTCGAAGCTGACTTTCGTTTCGCGCTGGTGCAGCAAAGAGAAGCCGCCGAGCAGATTGCGATGTACCGGGGCGCCGAGGTTGAGCGCGCACGCTTGGAGCGTCTCTTCACGCTCATCGGTATGAATTGGGCTGTGCTGATGTCGAACTACAAGAACCTGCACTTCACCCAGCAAGTCATCGGCTTCGGTACGGGTGTCGTGCCGATGCTGGCCCTGGCACCCAAACTCTTCTCCGGCGAAGTCGGCATGGGGGCAATGATGCAGGCGCAGACCGCCTACCTGTCAACGGCACTCGCTCTCGGCTGGATCACCAACAACTACAAGGCCTTGGCGCTTTGGTCTTCAGTGACGCGCCGCCTGATCGGGTTGAATCGAAGCTTGGATGAGCTGGAGCAGAAAGGTATAGACGTGCAGACCGACGACGCTTCCATGGTGCGCGCGCGGGGATTGAAGCTCAAGCTGCCCAGCGGCCAGCACTTGAACGACGTAGGCCAGTTGGAGATCACCCAAGGCACACGAATGTTGGTGCGTGGCCCGTCAGGTGTCGGTAAGAGCACGCTGCTGCGCGCAATTGCCGGTCTTTGGCCCCATGGGAGCGGTAGTATTTATATCCCACAGTTAGCCCGAATGATGTTCGTGCCGCAGAAGAGCTACATACCGCTAGGGACCCTCAAGGAAGCCCTGACCTACCCGGCGCCCGCTGGCCAGTTCGACGATGCCGAGTGCGCCCAAGTCCTCAACGATTGTCTGTTGCCGAATCTCGCGACACGCCTGCACGCTGCAACAGCCTGGAGCCAACAACTCTCTGGCGGTGAGCAGCAGCGCTTGGCATTTGCTCGCGTGCTACTAGCTCGTCCGGACATCGTCTTTCTGGACGAGGCGACCAGTGCGCTGGACAACGCCAGCGAGGCCACGCTTTACGACTTGATTCGCGAGAGGCTGCCTAAAACCACCATCGTGAGCGTTGCACACCGCACAACTCTGGATCGCCACCATGATGAATGCCTCGAGCTGCAATTGCACGGTGGATCGCGCACTGTCCCGTTGAACACGTCGAGCTAAGCCGCGCTCGTAGTTTCGCCATCATTTCCATTCACAGGACCTGTACATGAACCCATTGATCATTGACGTTGGCGGCGCCAACTTCGACCGAGAGGTCACCGAGTCTGATCGCCCAGTGCTCATTGACTTCTGGGCCCCTTGGTGCGGGCCATGCAAAGCGCTGGCACCCACGCTTGACAGTCTCGCTGCGGTCTATGCGGATCAAGTCAAGATCGTGAAGGTCAACGCCGACGAGAACAAACCGCTTTTAGACCGATTCGGTGTGCGCACCCTTCCTTCGCTCGTCTTGGTGCATGGCAACAAGACCCTGGGCAACCTCAGTGGCCGAACGCGTACCCATATGGCCAGGGAAATCGACAGCATGCTGGAGTAAGGGTGAATGCGTTTTGCAGTAGCAGATCGCCCTATTGCGCTCATGCCGTGGACCGTGGTCTGCGCAAGCACCTGCAATTGTGCGTTGTCTAACACGACAGTCATCACCCCGAACAGCAGGAAAAAATGCCCACAGCCTTCCACCACGATCCAGAACTGAAAGCACGTCTTTGCGCGCGCACGCTGACCGCCTGGCAAGACGGGAAACTCCTGCCGATCGGAAATTTGACCTGGCTCCCCGAGCAAGACCATCGAGGCCTTATGGCGAGCCTGGCCGAGACGGGCGAGCCCGAGGTGTTCACCGCGACCACCGGTCTGCCTGTCTCGCCTTGCCTCGTGTTCGAGTACCTGATCGCCGAGTCCGGCATCGTGGCTCGAGTTGAAGTCGGCACATCAATGTCGCGCAACGTGTATCAGTGCAGTGACACGACGCGGGCCTGGCCGCAGCGCTGGCTGGAGGCGATCCGACCTGGAGCCGAACTTTCCAGCGTGCTGCCACGATTTACCCTCGAGTTGATGACGCATTTGCTTGGCCCGAACAGCGTTTGGTCCTCAGACATTGATGGAACTTCACGGGCTGCCGCGCAAGAGGTATTGAGCTTGTGGACACGTGAACTGGCTGGCGAAACAGTCGACGCCAAGACCTGGAATGCAGCCCGCAAATCGGCAGAGGCCGCGGCAATGATCGCGTCCGACCACTGGGGCGAGATTTTCGTTGAGCTTTATGCGCAACTTGCCTGGCCTGTGGCGGGGTTGAGCGACGAATTGCCTGGCATCTTGATGCCCTTCATCCAATATTGGGTGCTTCGAGTCGTCCAGCCGCATCTGTCGGATCGGATCTACAACGCCATGGCGGCGTTTGCCGCGGGACCCCGCAGACGACGGGCGTTGCGGGCCGACGGCATGGCGCCGGACGGATCCTCCTTCGACAAGCTCGATCCAGATAGCCACCAGGCTCTGACTTTCATCAATTCCGAAGAAGGCCAGAAGCTGTTTAAGGCGGGCAAACAGAGGGCGATGGCCCACGCTGCGGAGTTCTTGCGTCCACTCCTCGAGCGATTTGTGGTGCTGACAACTCAGGCTTGACAACCGCAAGCCAACACCGACGCTGAGGGCCCTGTTTGGCCGCGCTGGAACGACCTACCCGAGACGCTGATGCACAACCCATTCGTTATGCCGGACGACCGGTTGCCCTTCGACGCCTTTCGGCCTGAACACGTGGCGCCGGCGATTGCACAGTTGATTGCAGAAGCGCGCGCGGGAATCGACGGTGTGGTGGGTCGGCCGGTGGACATTGAAACGCTCGAGCGTCTCCTGCAATTGCCCATGGAACGTTTGAGCCGTGCTTGGGGCGTTGTAAGCCATCTGGCCAACGTCATCGGCTCGGCCGAGTGGCGTGACGCCCAAGGCGCGTCGATGCCGGCGATCAACGCCTTCTTCAGTCTCACCGGCAGCGATCCTCGCCTGTTCGAAACCTACAAGCGGCTCGACGCGGACCGCGCCGCGCTGAGCCCCGTGCAGAGACACATGCTGCAGAGCAGTTTGCAGGCCTTCGAGCTGAATGGTGTGGCGCTAGCCCCGCCGAGTCGCCAGCGATTCATGGAGATCAGCGCGAGACTGGGTGAGTTGGGCAAGCGCTTCAGTGAGAACGTGACCGACGCGACGGACCGGTTCGCGCTGTATGTGCCGGAAAGCGAACTGGCCGGCATTCCTGCAGATGTGCTGAGGTCAATGAACGCACTTGCCGGTCGCGATGACAAGGACGGCTGCCGTGTCCGTCTGGACGACGCGACGGTCAGCATGGTGCTGCGCCACGCACATTCGCGCAGCCTGCGCCAACGCTTGTACCGCGCCTACACCACCCTAGCCAGTGACTTAGGCGACGCAGAGACCGACAACACGGCGGCTATGGTCGCGACCCTGACCTTGCGGCAGGAGATGGCCGCACTGCTGCGCCTTCGAAGCTACGCGCACCTGTCCCTGCGGTCCAAGATGGCCGATTCGCCGGAACAGGTCGAGTCGTTCCTGCTGGATCTGGCCGCCAAGGCCAAGCCGTTCGCCGAGCGCGACCTAGCGCTGGTCTGGAACTACGCTCACAAGGAACTGGGTCTGGATGCCCTGGAGGCCTGGGACTTGGCCTATGCCGCCGAGCGGTTGAAGAGGTCCGCGCACGACCTGGACGCGCGCTCAGTGCGCCAGTACTTCACCCTGCCTAGCGTACTTGACGGACTTTTCAGATTGATCGAGCGGATGTTCGACGTGACAATCATGCCGTGTACCTTGTCGGCTTGGCACGTCATTGTGCAGACGCTGCGCATCGAAAGGCGGGGCGAACATCTCGGCGATCTGTACCTCGATCTCTACGCTCGCGCCGGCAAACGCGGTGGAGCGTGGATGAATCCCGCTCGCGCACGCTGGCGAAGGCCCGACGGTACTCTGCAGCGGCCGGCTGCTTACCTGATCTCCAACTTCGCCCCGCCGATGGATGGCCAGCCGACTTTGCTGTCGCACGGCGACGTGACGATGCTGTTCCACGAATCGGGCCACGTGCTGCATCAGTTGCTGAGCCAGGTCGAAGAACTGGCCGCCTCGGGCACATCCGGCGTCGAGTGGGATGCCGTCGAGCTGCCGAGCCAGTTCTTCGAGAATCTGGCCTGGCAGTGGGGCGTGATGGAACGGTTCACCGCCCACGCCGAGTCCGGGCAGCCGATGCCTCGCGCGATGTTCGACAAGATCGTCGCGGCGCGCAACTTTCAGTCCGGGCTTCGCACGATCAGCCAGTTGCAGGCATCGCTGATCGACCTGCGGCTGCATGCCCGGCCGGGGTGCGAGTCGGACATTCAGGCTGTGGTCGACCAGGTGCGCAAGGAAGTTGGCGTGATGCCGGTTCCTTCGTTCAACCGTTTTCAGCACACCTTCCAACATATCTTTGCAGGTGGCTACGCGGCGGGCTTCTACAGCTACAAATGGGCCGAAGTCCTCAGCTCGGACGCCTGGGGCGCTTTCGAGGAGGAGGGCATCTTCGACGCGGCCGTGGCGACACGCTACCGCCAGGAGATTCTGGAAGTGGGCGGTGGGCGGCCCGCAGCGGACAGCTTTCGAGCGTTTCGCGGCCGTGACCCCACACCCGAGGCCATGCTGCGCAGCCTGGGCATGACGGCATGAGGGAGGCAGAAAGACACGTTGACGATGTATTTGAGACGTATCGGCAGGGCGTCGTCGGCCACGACCTGATGCTGTCAACGCCGTACGGCCGGCATCGCATGGTGTACGCCGACTGGACGGCGAGCGGACGCCTGTACAGGCCCTTGGAGCAACGGCTGCTCGACACCGTGGGCCCATGGATGGCCAACACGCACACCGAAACCAGCGCCACTGGTCAGGCAATGACCGAGGCCTACGGCCACGCGAGGGCGATCATCAAGCGCCACGTCAACGCAGGACCCGGTGATGTGCTCCTGTCGACCGGTACGGGCAGCACCGGTGCAATCAACAAGCTGCAGCGCATGTTGGGCTTGCGGGTCCCATCGAACTTCATTGGCCATTCCAGCGTACCGCTTCACAAGCGCCCGGTCGTGCTGGTGACCCACATGGAGCACCACTCGAACCACACCTCATGGTTGGAGTGCAAGGTCGACGTAGAGGTCATTCCGCCAGATGCGAATGGACTCGTCGACGTGGCTGCCATCCCCGGCATCTTGGCGCGCTACTGGGATCGGCAGAGCAAGATCGCGGCCGTTACGGCCTGCTCCAACGTGACAGGTATCCGCACCCCACATCACGCCATCGCAGCTGTCATGCATGCTCATGGTGGTCTGTGCTTCGTGGACTTCGCATGCTCCGCGCCCTATGTGGCGATCGACATGCACCCCGAAGATCCCGAGCAGGCGCTCGATGCGATCTACTTCTCGCCGCACAAATTTCTCGGTGGGCCGGGTTCCAGCGGCATTCTGGTGTTTTCGAGCAGTCTCTATTCCGCAACCATTCCCGATCAGCCGGGTGGCGGCACGGTGGCCTGGACCAACCCCTGGAGTGAGCATCGCTACTTCGAGGACATCGAAATCAGGGAAGATGGCGGCACACCGGGGATCCTGCAGTTGATTCGCGCAGCGCTGGCGGTCCGGCTCAAGGAGTCGATGGGGCTCGAGCGAATCGCCAACAGTGAACGCCAGATTGTCGAGATGGCGATGGGCTTGCTCGGACAGTCGCCAAGGGTGGTCGTGCTCGCGGCCCAACACCGGGATCGACTGCCGGTGTTGTCGTTCTACATTGAAGGCCTGCACTACAACCTTGTCGTGAGGCTGCTCAATGACCGCTTCGGCATCCAGGCGCGTGGAGGCTGCTCGTGTGCGGGCACCTACGGTCACTACCTGCTGCATGTCGATCCAAGCCGGTCGCGCGCGATCACCTCCAGCATTGACGCCGGTGATCTCTCAGAAAAGCCTGGCTGGGTGCGAGCGTCGTTCCACCCCATCACGGACATACAAGAAGTGGAGTTCGTGTGCCGTGCAATTCTCGATATCGCCGAGCAAGGTGATACCTGGAGCAAGGATTACGAGGCGATCGCGATGTCGAACGACTTTAGGCTCGCTGAAGGGCGCATAGCCGATGGGCCCGGCATGGAGTACTGGTTTCGAGGATTCAACCCTCACGATTGACCTCAGGCTGGTGAGGGAGGATAGGAAATTCAAACGCACTTTTTTCTCCCGAAGGCCCCCCGCAAAGCTCTTGATCACCCACTGACGCGGTCCTTGGGTTCGCCAGCGGCCTGTTGAGGGTCGATCGCAGCCGAAAAGGGCGTCATCCGTGGTGACCGACTCCGGGTTTTCCCTTCCGATCTGGCGCCAAGCCCCGGCCCTGCGAAGCCCTGGCGCAGCCAATCCCCGCAGCCCTCGGCACCGGGCCGCCTGAAACGTGTTGGCTGGAGGCGCTCAGGCCGCTTGCAGTTGCGACCCACGGGCTGGCGCGCGTGGCGGCGCCCGGCCTTGCAGGCCGCGTTCGCGCTGGCAAGCGCGAACCCCTCCTGAGGCGCAGGACCGCGCGCAGGCGCGCTCCTGC
>Ga0105045_10004563_pt1 | contig 12048 bp, 11 predicted proteins | sample MAT02_FD_78089 | JGI IMG/M metagenome (GOLD analysis project Ga0105045, IMG submission 78089) | Freshwater microbial communities from Lake Fryxell liftoff mats and glacier meltwater in Antarctica - MAT-02 (megahit assembly) | ecosystem: Environmental > Aquatic > Freshwater > Ice > Liftoff... | reverse complement strand
AGTCATCCAACAGAGTGTATCTGTTTTGAAGATTCCTTCAACGGCATGATTGCGGCAAAAGCTGCCCGGATGAAATGCGTGGTAGTGCCTTCTGCCGAAGATCACCGAAACGTAAAATTCAATGCAGCAGATTTAAAGCTTTCATCGCTGCAAAATTTCAATGAGTTGTTGATGCATAGTTTATAAGAAAATTATTTTGGTCCGGGCTAAGAAGCAATGTGGAACACTGTTGCGTCGCCCTCTTGTACGGCATCACATTGGGGAGCATTGATTGATACGATGGTTGAGCGATGCTGGTAGTAACTGACGATCGGCTTTCCCTCTAAAAATGGTAACTTAACATAATAGAGAATCTAAAATCAGGTCAATGAAGAGAAAGCAATTTTTTAAACTCAGGCTTTATCTTACCGCAATTATCACCATCGCAATTTGGATAATATTAGCATGGGATCATTATCATGGCGGTGTACCTGGTCACCACATTTTGGCAAATGAAACCCTGCCGGAAATTTCTAACTGGTGGGGAGGTCTTTTGCTTCCGCTGTTAACCTGGTATTTACTGTATCGCATACAAAACAGAAATACTGCAAACAACAGGAGTAACAATGAAACGGCCCCCTATTCTATAAATATTCTTTACCGTTTTACCGGTGCTTTGTTATTTGGAATTATACTATCTTTATTTTTTAGTTTTGGCAATACCGATGTACCGGGCTACATGATTTTGGCAGTTCTTCCTCTTTCTTTCTTTGTTCCAATTTACCTGTCAGAATGTTTGCTAGGTTTTGTCGTCGGCATGACGTTTACATTTGGTGGTGTGCTTCCAACTGGTATCGGCTCAATTTTATTATTAGTCTTTGCACTAATTTACCTGGTAGTTCGCCCGGCAATAATATTTGTTGCTGCGAGGATTGAAGGTGTTGTATCGCCCAATAAATAAAACCTTAACAAGCGCAGCGTTCCTCCTTGTATTCTTCCCCAACAGCATTTTTTACACCATTCACCACAAATAATAAATGCACCCTTAGTAAAAATCCAACGCACGAATTTGAGTTTCAACCCATCGACTATCAACTTTACAATAGCTTACCCTCACCCAAAATAGCAACAGAATTTTTTTTTAAAAAAAACCAAAGCCTTCCCAGTTATTTCTTAACACCCATTTATTTTTTTGACTTCAGGTAATAAATAAAAACCAGAAAGCTGATACAGGTAACCAAATAAAAGACCATAAAATAAATATTCCCGATGGTCTGTTCTGGAAAAATAAAAAATAACATCGTTGTTACCAGATAGTATAAAAGACCGGAAAGCGCTACTTTTTTATTCATTGTTCATTCGGTTTTAATCTACAATTCAGTCTTCTGTTTTTGTATAGATCACATTCCTTTCTTTCAAGTAATTCAAGATAAAATTAAAGCAGGTTTCATCCTTACCTACAAGCTCTGGCGGAAAAACTCCTTTAGCCGTAAACAGCTTATTTACCAGCATATTCAACGCTGCGGTACAGGTGTAACCCGTGGTGCGACTCATGCTGCTGGTTTCGCTGGCCGCATCATACTCATCATATAGTTCATATCGAATGGTTTTATCAGCACTACTAATGGTTATGGTCATCAGCGTAAAATCGGCTTCGTTGACCCCCAACTTCCACTGGTCAAAAAGCAAGAAAGAAGTAAAATCCAACGGTGAAATTTTTTGACCTTTAAAATTAATGGGAGCTGTATTTAAAAAACCGGCTTTGATCAACCCCTTCATCAAATCGATGTGCCCGGGATAGCGCAGGGTTTTCTCCTTCATGTTGGGGATGTGGCCCATGGTAAATAAAATACTTCGCAGGCCATCGGTATTAAAAGATTCCAGCGTGCCTGCTTTATCAAAATCAATCAGCTCTGCATCACTCAGCGCAGGCTTTGTTACAATGCAACCATTCTCTACATAACGAGCAGGTCTTATATATTCTTCCAATACATCAATGGGCGAAAAGGGTGCTTTGTACTCAAAAGGCTTTGTTCGTTTTTTAGGCAATCCACCAACCATACACTCAAAGTTGATAATTTTCATCCGCTCATTGTGGTAGCCCAAAATAAAATTACTCATCCCGGGTGCTACGCCGCAATCAACAATAGCCGTTACATTATTCTCTTTTGCCAGGGCATCCAGTTGCAATGCATCCTCCGGAAAAAAGGAAATATCTATTACATTTTTTTGAGCCTGTATGATTGCTTCCAAAGCCTTGTATCCCATAAATCCAGGCACTGCACAAATCACAAAATCAAAACCATTTAGTAATAGTTTATAATTGCAATAATCGCTTAAATCAGTTTGCACAGTTTTAATGGTTTTGTTTTTATTGGCAAGCAAATCCAACGATTCCCTGCTAACATCAAACGATACCACTTCAAAATTAACGGCCAAATCGATGGCCATTGCACGGCCTACCATACCAGCACCAAAAATTGCTATTTTCATTTGTGAGCATTATTTTCTTCATCAAACGCTAAAGGTTGAAAAGACGATTAATTAATTATTTTTTATGTTTGAATGATCTGATTACAAATCGCTTTTTCACCCCAGGTAACCAGACCGCAAACAAATGCAACCCATCCTCAATGCCCACATTATTTTGATCTGGCAACCACGCCACCTTTACGGCTATCCACCGTAATGGTGTATTTTGAATTGCCCTGGATAATCCAACGCACGGTGATTTCTCCCAGCCCTGGCACATTATCTACTTCAATGGTTTGGGGATCGTTCTTCTGCTCTGTAGCTGCTGTGGGGTTACGATTGTCTACCGTCATACCAGCGATAACTTTAGCTCCGGTTAACGATATCAAATCGGGTCGTTCAATTTTATATTTAAGATCCTGGCTCGAGTGGGTAGGCATCAATCGTTTGTTACTAACAATTGCAGTCACTTCTGTCAAACCGTCTCCCAGGTTCTTTTCCATGATGGTATCAATCTCCAGTTTGGGCGTATGATAAGCATGGTAAACTGTGAAAGCCATATTGCGGTGTGCATCACTCTCCAATAAAAAGCCCGGATGCATACGGGTAAAATTCTTTTTAAATCCACCGATTTCTATTTTACCATATTGCGGATGTTCATACGAATGCCATTCTACAAAAGCATCTTTAAACAACAAGTAACGGTCAAACTTAAAAGTAGATTCATCATTCTGTTGCCGGGTGGCATCCGAATTAAATAGTTGGTACGGTGTCCATAATTCGTTGGTAAAAGTGTAGATGCCCCTGCCGCCATAAAACCAATCAAGTTCACCGCCAAATACGGAATACAGGTCTTTGTAAACCACCAGGTATTTATAGCCTGGTATTATTTCTTCGCCTTTTTTTCCGATCACATCATACACCTGGATGTCGGCAGCATTATAGGTATTTACATCTTCGGCTGCTCCGGGCCCACGCAAAATCATGCCCCCTGCATTGTGATAAGATTGTCCTGCAGCTATGTTCGGATGCTTCATTACAAAATTCATTACTGCCCTGTTTTCAGGTAATGAAAACGGATATTTGTAGGCGCCATTCTGAATATTATTAGGTTGCCAGTTCCAGCCCCAGTCACGGTTGGGATCGTATTCAAATGCGGTTCCATCTTCATTCACCACTCCATCGCCGTCATTGTCAATACCTTCCAGTCCAAGCATTTCATAATCGCCTGTTTCATCTGGTCCAACAGCAATCATCCTATTCGGATTGGTAGGGTCAATCTTATATCGGCCATTCGGATTCTTACGCCTCATCTGCACAATATTGCCATCACCATCCAGGTCATCGTACCCATCTTCATCTACCAGGCCGTCCATATCATTGTCAATCGGTATCACGCCGGAACGGGGAGAACTGGCGTTGTTAGGTTTTTTGAAAAAACTATCCCTTGCATCGGGATTGATGGTCGGTACAATGTAAAATATTTTATCTGCCAGCAACTCTTTTATAAATTTATTATCGTTGAAATTCTCCGTTAAATACCAGGCGGTGTAGAGTGAAAATTCGCTGCCCTGCACTTCGTTGGAATGGATATTGCCATCGATGTACATGCCAGGCTTTTTAGCGGCATCTCCTTGAGAATAATCGGTGATGGCGATGCACCAAAGGTCACGACCTTCATACGATTTACCAATCGATTCCAGCTTTGCCAGACCCGGATAAGCTTTTACAATTTTATGTAGGATATCAGCAATTCCGGCATAGTCGTTATAGCGGTTCCAACTGATGACTACTTTTGGATTTACAGGCGAGCCTGCGGCTTTATAAATCTGATCACTGGTTTGGGCAGTAGCATGGATTGTATTGGCAACAAACAGAGCGATGAATAAAATATTTTTTATGTACCCTTTCATGTTTTTATTTTTTTTACTATTTTATTATTTGCATTACAAACTGATCTCAATTTTCTTACTACCGGTTGTCGGACTTCCTGCTTCCAATATTACTTTGCCAACACCCTTCACCAGCCAACTGAGTTCCTGCTCACTATAACCTTCCATCGATTTGAGCAACTGTATTTTTTTACCACTTATGATCGATTGATTGTTGAGGATATTCAGCTTCACATTGATGCGTTTAACCCAGTACGATCGTTCCCCTAATTTTGAGTGAGAAGGCAATGCGCCTCTATTGATTACAGACGCAGTAATGCGACTGATTCCGCCGCCAATTTTTTCTGTCTTCACATGAATGATGTCTAACTCCGGTTGCAATGCAGCCAGTTTCATCAGGAAGTTAACATGCTTATTAGTGATGTCTTCCACCAGTTTAAATGGCGGGTTGATCAATACAAAGGGATCCAATCCTCCTACCTCTACATTTTGCCCTGGAAAGTCTGGATGTTCCACTTTTTTCCAATCGGTAAATGTACCCGTAACTCCCTGGCTGGCGGCCCATCGCAGGTAATTGCTATTGGCATCCTCCACCGATGGAGCCTTCTCCTTTTTTGTTGAATCTGATTTGTCTTTTTTAGTTGTATCCGCCGCTGCCTTTGGTACAAACCAGCCCGGTGTGCTAAAACTAAAACGGCCATAATGATAATAACCCCATGAAAGCAGGTCGCCGCCGCCGTTCGTAGCCTTAGGTGCATCTTTCATGGCTGTTGTTTTATTGTACAGATCGGATACCATTGCGTTCACTTTTGTATCGGGTTCAAGCCAGCCGGTAACAATGCGGGTGGTAGTACTTCCTGCATTAAAACTAAGCGGGGCCGATAAATTATTATTCGTTGCAAAACCAACCACTGCGTATATATTGAAAAGCTGAAATAATTGATCCAGTAATGCCCTTGTTTCATTTTCAGAAACTGCGAATTCGCCAGCGCCTGGCGAGAACGAGGGATGACTGAACGAAAGGCTTTTATTGAACCATACACCGCCTTCACCATCTTCGTTCAACTTGCCATCTTTATCATTGTCAACACCTTCACTCATAAGTAAATAATTTCCTTTTTCGCCTTTTGTTATATCAGCTTTTACGAGGCTTCGTTTGTCTTCCGGATTTACTTTGTAATCTCCTGCCGGCGATTCAATTCGCATCCAGGTGATCTTGCCATTTTTATCCAGGTCATCAAATCCATCTTCATTTAATTTGCCATCCCGGTCATCATCTGTTTGCGATGCGTTGCCCTGGCGTTCATATTGCAAAGGAGCAAAATATTGTTCCATGGCATCCGGACTCATGTTTGGAAATATGTAAAAACTTGTTTTGTTAAGTACATTTTTTATGCTGTCCGTATTACTTCCCTGTAGCAATTTTTCTGCAAACCCAATGGCCAGCTCGGTCCCCAACTGATGATTTCCTTCCACCCCGCCAATGACTGCTATACCAGGTTTCGCCTCAGTATTACCGCTTCCAATGCTTATCATCCAGATATCTTTACCACCAGCGGTTTTTGCAATGGATTTTAGTTTTACGAGTTGCCGATAATCTTTACTAAGGGTATTGAGCCTGGCAGATTGCTGGCTGAAATTGCAGTAACCCGTTTGGGCCACAGCGAAAGCAATCAGTAAACAACAACTGATTACAGCAATTAATTTTTTTATCATTCGATTTTTTTTAAGCTATTAAATATAAGTAAAGATGGCAGTATGCTTTAACTAAAAAAAGGCAATCGTTGGATGATTATATATTAACGTTTTAGATTGCTCGTAAGATTGATAACAATTTTTTTCAGAAAACGTAAACCGTCGATTGAGTAAAAAGAAAATTACTTTTTTTAAATACGAATCACATATCTCCAAGATTATATATCTCCATTATGCCAGACAGCTCTTTTTCAAAAATTAATTTTGAGGTCGATTATTCTACCGGTTCTCAAATCAAATACCCAACCGTGTACCCTTAGCCCCCGCTCCATGTATGCACTTTGAACCGCAGCAGTTTTTATAAGATTGATACATTGCGCCAGTACATTTAATTCAACAGGTCGATTGTAACGATCATTGTTATCAACGATGGCATTCAATTCTGTTTTATGAATGCGAAATACATCCCTTATATTTCTAAGCCATGGGTTTAATATGCCCATGTCCTGGGCTTGCATAGCAGCTTTTACCCCACCACAAAAATAGTGTCCACATACTACGATTTGATTAACTTTCAAATGGTGTACTGCATAATTTAGTACCGACATTATGTTAAGATCGATACTGATCACCATATTGGCAATGTTTGAACAAACACCTCTCCAGGCTCAGCGCACATTAGCTCTTCGGCAGTAACCCTGCTATCAGAACAACCGATATACAAAATTTCAGGATTTTGACCTTCTGATAGTTTTTTAAAATAGAGTGAATCTATGCTTAGTTTATCCGCAATCCATTTTTCATTATTGGCAAATACGTTATCCAGTTGCATAATCACGTTATTGTCATTTTTTTATAAAAAATAAGCTCCTAAATTTAAGCTGAATAACTTTTTTATACTGGCTATTTAACAGATTTATTTAAAAAGCACTTCCTTTCCGATTTTTTATTTATTACAAATAGTCTGCCACGTGAAATAAATGCTTCATCTTTTGATCGGCTATTTTTTCAACAGCTACCGGTTTGCATTTGCTGCCGAAAATTCCTTTTATCTTTTAAAAAATGAAGGAACCGACTTTTTACTAATATTTTTAAAAACCAGTGAATCAATCCGGACTGATGCTATATAAACAGCTTTTATTTTACCAGAAAGCACACACTATTTTGGACATTGATAACTTCGTTTATTATTGTTTGAAAGTCTGTCTTTTGGATAATGTGCCTGCCGGTCATATTTTTTACCGGGCCGGATAGTAAGGGCCACATAAAAACCACCCGCCTGCATTTTATTTTTACCAAACAGGTTACTTAAATTGTGCGTACCCATTAATATGGGTCCGGCTTTGAACGCCCCTCCAACCCACACCTGCCCCCTGTTGTTCACCAGAATCGGCATATAAGCACCTACCGATTTAAATTCCCACCTCGGTGTAACCGCCAGTAAATTCATATCCTTTATATACCGTAATTTTTTGCGCACCAGCGGTATAACCGGCACCGTTAATTCCATATTTAAAAAAATATTGTGAAGGATATGCTGATCAATATTAATCACCATACGGGTTGGCTGATAAATATTAAATTGTCCGGTTAATCCGCGAAATGCAGCGGCGATCGTTGCGAGGCTATCATTGAATTGATCAAAAGATTCAACTACCGAAAACTTATTTTCAAGCACCGTATCGGTAATGCCCGTTCTTACTCCGGAACCAGATCTGCTCCTGCTTCCAAATTTAAAATTATTTCTACCAACATCCATCATTGAAATACCGATCTTCGTTTCGTAAGCAAAATCACCTCCCTCGTCTTTATCTTCATCGGATAACCGGATGTATTCAAGTCCCATATCTACGCTAATGCCGGTAGTGGCATTCTCAAGAAATGCCTTCCTGTTTGCGGTGCCTGTGTTACTGCTATTGATTGCATCGATATTGGCTGAGTAGCCATATTGTAAATTCCCTTTAGCAACCAGATAAGCTGGTATGCCCGATAAAATAGTTGGTGTATAACTCAACCCCTCTGCAATTCCATAACCACCGGCAAGCGCACGATTCAGCTTAATTGTGGCACCTGCGTTCAACAGCTTGTCTCCGTCATCAATAATTGTTTGAGCATAAGTTGCATACAATTCTGCCCAGGTGCTTCCAACCGCTTCGGCCGATAATGGCAGATGACCCGTATTTACTTTCATAAAATCCGCCATGCTAAACATCGTATCCTGAAAATTTGCCCTGCTGGTAGTGGCATAAATATAATTGCGGATGGTGGCTCCAAATGCGATGGCGGCTTTTGAATTCAGGCTGATTCTTGTGTTCAATAAACGAATATCCTGGTTGGCGAATTGAAACCTCTTTTTTGTTCCGTTATCTGGCAAAATTTCGGCATTGTTGGGCGAAGAAAGCAGGGAAAGATTTTTTACCATATAGGCGTTGGTAGTTTGCTTTACCTGAACCGAAAATGGGGTAATATCCCAGGCATAAGGCACATGCACAATGGAAGCAGGGTTACTGGAAGGAGCCAGGCTTCCTGCATAAGAAGAACCATTGATGGCCTGATAATTTTGTGCTGACAAAAAATTAAAAAAAAGCAAACAAGGAATAAATAAAAATCTTTTTAAAAGGAGCATACATTACAAACTTTCAGCCATTGGTGATTTGGATTTTAATATCGGGGCAAAAGATACGATTTTAAATTGCAAGCTAATAATGGGCGAATCGTAAAATTTAATTGTGCTAGTGTTATGTTAAGCATTAATTGACGGATAAAAGGTTGCCAACCTTTGCAGTAAGACTTTTACAATATTCATGTATTAGGTTGGCAACCTTATTCGCAACAAGTCAGAATAAGTTTAACATAACACTAGGATATTTCCCGAGGCTAAGTAATGTGAAGTTAATTCCGTATGATAATATTTTTTAGTTCAGTCGTAATGATAACGACATTGTAAAATGTGTAGCCGGTCTTCTTTTATTTTATAAATTATTCTATGCTCGTCGGTTATTCGCCTGCTCCAGCAGCCACCGTAATTTCCTTTTAGAGGTTCGAGTTTTCCGATACCTTTAAATGGCGAACATAAACAATCTTTTATTAATTCATTCACACGTTCCAACACTTTTTTATCTTGCTTTTGCCAGTATAAATAATCTTCCCATGCATTGGTTTGCCAAACTAATTCCATGACTATTTTTCTACTAAAGAATGTTTTAAGTATTTTCCTTTCTCCATTTCTTCAATAGACTCATCAAGCCGCCTGCGGTTGTTGGCCGCCCTGCTAATGTGCAGCGTTTCCATGATGGCATTATATTCTTCCAACGCTATTACAACCACATTTTTGCCTTTACTTCTAGACACTACGACAATTTCGGCATCATCATTTACTTTATTCAAACTTTTGGTAAGGTTATTTCTAAATTCGGTATAGTTTAAAACTTCCATAAATCACTAATTAGGTACAAATTTGAGTACTTATTTTGTATCTGCCAAAATTAGTATTGGAGATTAAGAAACCACTAAATCTAAATTTTACGAGTAATACGAAAAAGAGTTTCGAATCTCAACCATAATATTTATCATTCCACTTTCCTTAAGGCATGGCCTTATAAAAGGATGATTTTGAAAATCTTAAATGAATTGCTGGTAACCTAAGTTGGTAATTAAAGTTGCCCATAGGAATATCGTTGAACTGAGCCTGGCAACCCTGGCTAATAGCTTTCAACTTTGGATCATGCATACGCGAAAGAAGCCTTATTAATATGCAACTCGTTGCTCAATATTATTTTGGGTTTTTTGTGATTAAAAATTCTTTGCAAAGCCCGGAAAAACGTGCCGTTTCAGCGTTTTTTGTGAGTATATTTTCTTAGTTTTGCAGTCCCGTTAAAAAACCGGGAATAACATTATGTCATTTAACAATTTTAAACAACTAAACGCAGATGCACAGGAAGGATCAGCTACCAACGATGGTACTGAGACTGCTGCGGTAACAAACGTGCCTGCGATCAGTGTCGATACAGCCGGTATGGAGGCGACAGCCGACATGCAGCAAGCTGACACGGAAATAATGACCGAAGCTACTGCCCCCGAAGCAACTGAACCGGTTGCTATTCAAGCTCCGGTAGAAGAAAGAATCGTGACTGCTCATGATGATTTTGATTGGAGTGTTGACAAACGCAACGTTTCAAGTTACAACAAAGAAGAAAAAGCCAAGTATGATGTTGTTTACGACAACACATTCAAGCAGATCAATGACGGCGAAATGATCCAGGCTACGATTGAAGCAATTACCAAAACGGATGCAGTTGTAAACATCGGTTTTAAAAGTGATGGTTTAATTTCTCTGAACGAATTTAGAGATGTAGTTGGCGGATTGAAAGTAGGCGATGTGATTGAAGTGATGGTGGTAGAAAAGGAAGACAGAGACGGTAACCTGAACCTTAGCCGCAAACAAGCCCGTACCAGCAGAGCCTGGGAAAGAATTGTTGAGTTACACAAAACTGGCGAAATTGTTACCGGTATTGTTACCAGCAAAACCAAGGGTGGTCTTATCGTGGATGTATTTGGTATGGAAACATTCTTACCAGGTAGCCAGATCGACGTTAAACCAGTTACAGACTACGATCAGTTTGTTGGTAAAACAATGGAATTTAAAGTGGTTAAGATCAACGAAACCATTAAGAACGCAGTTGTATCTCACAAGGCATTGATCGAAAGCGATATCGAAGCACAACGTGCTGAAATCATCGGCAAATTGGAAAAAGGACAAGTACTGGAAGGTACCATCAAAAACATCACCGACTTCGGTGCGTTTCTTGATTTGGGCGGCTTAGACGGCTTGTTGTACATTACCGATATTTCATGGGGACGTATCAACCATCCAACAGAAGTATTGAAGATGGATCAGAAACTAAACGTGGTGGTATTGGATTTTGATGATGATAAAAAACGTATTAGCTTAGGTTTAAAGCAATTGACTCCGCACCCCTGGGATACCCTGAGCGAATCAATTAAAGAAGGTGAAGTAGTGAAAGGTAAAGTTGTAAACATCGAAGATTACGGTGCTTTCCTTGAAATTATGCCAGGTGTAGAAGGTTTGGTACACGTGAGTGAAATTACATGGGCCAACACTCCTATCAATGCTAAAGAATTCTTTAAATTGAATGATGAGTACGAAGCTAAAATTGTAACGTTAGACAAAGACACTCGTAAGATGAGTCTTTCTATCAAGCAAATGGCCAACGACCCATGGAGCGAAATTGATGTGAAGTTCCCAGAAGGAAGCAAACACACTGGTATCGTTAAAAACATCACTCCTTACGGTGTGTTTATTGAACTAGCTACGGGTATTGGTGGTATGATTCACATCAGCGATTTAAGCTGGTTGAAGCGTTTCAACAATCCAAACGAATACACTAAAGTGGGCGAGTCAATTGAAGTGGTTATCATGAACATTGATAAAGACGGTCGCAAACTGCAGTTGGGACACAAACAAATTGAAGAAGATCCCTGGAATTCACTGGAAAGTACATTCCCTGTTGGAAGTGTGCATGAAGGCACCGTAACCAAGAAAGATGATAAGGGCGCTGTAGTTCAGTTACCGTATGGTTTGGAAGGTTTTGCCCCTAACCGTCACCTTTTAAAAGAAGATGGTAAGAGCATTGGTGCAGACGAGATCGCACAATTTATTGTGATTGAATTTGACCGTAACGACAAGCGTATCGTTCTTAGCCACACCCGCCTTTGGGAGCAGGCTATTGAAGAAGTGAAACAAGCTGAGTTTAAAGAAAAGAAAGCAGATGCTGAAGTAACTAAAAAGGCTGTAAAAAATCTACAGAGCAAAGTAGAAAAATCAACTCTAGGTGATCTTGGTGTATTGGCCGGATTGAAAGCTAAAATGGATAGTGCCGCTGCTGATGCAGCTTCTACCGATGAAGCTAAAGATGAAGAGCCAAAAGCATAATTAACTTTTATAGTTTAATTGAAAAAGTCCCAATGCGAAAGTATTGGGACTTTTTTT
>Ga0105045_10004562_pt1 | contig 12049 bp, 10 predicted proteins | sample MAT02_FD_78089 | JGI IMG/M metagenome (GOLD analysis project Ga0105045, IMG submission 78089) | Freshwater microbial communities from Lake Fryxell liftoff mats and glacier meltwater in Antarctica - MAT-02 (megahit assembly) | ecosystem: Environmental > Aquatic > Freshwater > Ice > Liftoff... | reverse complement strand
GCGATTGCGCCACTGCTCCATCTCTGCACTCACGCTGTCCGTCACATGCGACAACTGCGCATCGGACAATTCAGTGCCGTACATCTTCTTCAGATGCGCCCGAATGTCAGCGTAACTCATCCCAAGGCCGTACAAATCCAGAATGTGGCGCTCCACACCGTTGCGCAACTGCCGCTCCTGCTTGCCTACCAATTTGGGGTCAAAACTCCCGTTGCGGTCGCGAGAGGTCTCAATCTCAACAGGCCCGTATTCGCTCCGAAGCGTCTTACGTTGAACACCGTTGCGCCGATTTGGGACACCCCCCAATTTCTCCTCTTCGATGTGCGCACTCAACTCCCCGCTAAGAGCCGCTTCAACGATGCGCTTCAGCATTGGAGCCATCAGTTCAGACAAACTTGTGCCATCATAAAGGCCCTGTATCAGTGCCGCTTCTGTTCCTTCCGTAAAATACGAGGGACTTTTAATCTTAGGTTTTTTCATGACGCAAAAAAAGTGATTTGTGAATCATATCTCCAAATCCGAGTAATCTTTTGCTGACACAGTTTTCTGAGCACCCCCCAAAAGTATTTGAAAATCAATTAAATGTAATCACTACTTCTCAACCCCCTAAACGGCGCAGCCAACTCAACTCCCTCAACGGCACAGCCACTCAACCCTCTCAACCTCCTCAACCTCCTCAACGGCTCAGCCACTCAACCCCCTCAACCCACTCAACGGCGCAGCCAACTCAACCCCCTCAACGGCGCCAGCCCTCAACCATCAAATTACAGCCCCGCAATTCAGCATAATCCGCTCGCCCTAGCACTTCAAAACTGCCATCCTCATACACCCGACCTAGGTCTTCGGTTTGGATGAAGCTACAGGTGTCCAAATTGGCTAAGTCTATGATATTCAACACACCTGGGCGGCCCGGCGGCAAAAAACAAAAAGGGTCTTGCAGCTCCGAAACCATGACCCGCATCGTAGGTGCCGGTCTAAATCGTGTGCCGCCTTGCGCGTATGCCTGCGAGAACAATTCCGTCATGCCGTATTCCGAATGAATGGCCGGCACCTGAAACGCAGTTTGTAAAATTTCGTGCAGTTCTGTTCGGGTTATTTCTTTTCTGCGGCCTTTCATGCCGCCTGTTTCCATGATGGTAATGCCGTTTAAATCCATCGGATGTTGTTCGGAAAAATCGAGTAGCGCAAAACTAACACCCAGCAAAAGTGTCTTACACCCCTTTGACTGACAGCGAATCAGCGCAGATTTCAATGCATCAAAATCATGCAAGAAAAAGCCACTTTCCGCATGCCGACTTTTTTGAATAAAATAATCGGCCATTGCAACCAAGGATGAGCCGCTGCGTTCTAAATAGGCTGGCAACAAGGCTAAAATGGCCCAATCTTCGGGATTTTCGTAAAAATGGGTGAATCCTCGAAGACTATTATCCAAATAAAATAGCGGGTCTCGTACTAGGTGTTGGGCGGTAGTTTGACCGCTGGTACCGCTGCTGCTAAAAACTTGGGCGGCCGCCCAAGTGCCCGTTTGCAGCCTATGAGACTTAAAAAAAGCAATCGGTAAAAAAAGTGGTATTTTGGCCCTTTCTACGCCTAATAAAGCAGCATATTGCGCAAAAAGTGGATTATGCGCCATTTGGTAAGCCCGAATAGCCTCGGCCGCCTGATTGAAATTAGAATCCGGTAGATTGGTTAGGAGTAGCAATAAATCTGATCGGCTAGGAGTTTGCATGTCGAAAAAAAAGCCCAATTTTGGGGGTCAAATAACGAATTATGAAAAAAATATTGTTTTTCCTCGCCTTCGTTTCCTTGCTGGGCTCGCCGGCTTGTGTGCAGCCACCCAATTATCCAGATGAGCCGATGATTGAATTTATCAGTCTGTCCAAAAGCCTTATGCAGCAAGGTCAGAATTTTTCGGACTCCTTGTTTGTTACCTTTTCTTTCACGGATGGCGACGGCGATTTGGGTTTCCCACCCACCGACCCGACGCCCAGCGTTTTTGTACGAGATTCGCGTGATTCTTTTCCCAAACCACCGCTGCAATTGCCGTATGTAGAACCTCAGGGCGCGGGCAACGGCATTTCTGGGGAAATAACCGTTAAATTGCCCACGGTTTGTTGTATTTATACCAACCAAGAGGGCATCAAACTCGCCTGCGAAAACGTGCCGAGTTTTTACCAATTTGACACCTTTTCTTATTTCATCAAAATCCGCGACCGAGCCGGTCACGAGAGCAATGAAATTAGAACCGATATTATTCAACTTCGTTGTCAGTAATCGGAGTGGGTGAAAAAAAACTAAACATGGTTTTGCCGTAATTGCGCACATCCACCAAATTGGGGTGGTGTGTAAAATCGTGGTGCGAATTGTGCTCTAATACCAACAAACCGCCCGGACTCAACAGGTTTTTCTCCAAAACCACGTCTGGAATGGTGTCAATGGTGGGCAATGTATAGGGTGGTCCGGCAAAAATATAATCCCATTGCGCAGAGGCATTTTGCACAAAGCGGAATACGTCCATTTGGAATATCTTAATGGCGGATTCCATGCCTAGTTTTTGCACCGTTTGGCGCACAAATCGCACCGCGTCGGGAAATTTATCCACATACGTCACGTCTTGGCAGCCCCGCGACACGAACTCGTAGGAATGGCTCCCCGTGCCGCCAAACAAATCAAGCACCCGGATTTGTTCAAAATCTAACTGATTGGTCAGTATGTTAAACAAGCCTTCTTTGGCATAGTCGGTGGTGGGTCGAGTCGGCCATTTATCGGCCGGAGGGTCGAAGCGCCTTCCTTTAAATGTTCCAGCAATTATCCTCATAATCAAAGGGTTGATAGGTCAAACCAATAGTGCGGTGGCAGGTTTTGGGCCGTTTCGGGCAATACCATAGATTCCAAATCGGGGGGAAACCGCATGGGTCGGATGTAGCGCAGCAGCAATCGAAAAATCTCTGAATCTTCCATCAGGGTGCCGCTCAGTGTAAGGGGAATTTCTAGGGGATTGAGGTCAAATTGTTGGTACACCAGCAAAACATAGTACAACAAATCGCTGGGTTTGGAAAAATCATAGGCATTGAACAAGACCAAATTTTTGCGCTCAAAAACGGAAATTTGTACTTTTTGTCCCCGCAAATGTGCAAAAACAGCATACCCGCCTTGGGGTGACAATTCGTGGCAACGCGGTAGCAGAGACGCCCCTATGTGGGTGATTTCTTCAGTGCTGAAATACATGCGGCACAAGGTATTCAAGCCCGATTCAACGGCCCAAACCAAGTAACAATCAAATGCTTCTAATTTGGTGTAGCCATATTCGCGATGGGCATTTTCCTGCAACAACAAGCGGAAGTAATGTTCCAAATGAAGAGGGTCAAACAATCGGCGCGGCACCAAGGTAGTGGCTGCAGAGCCTAGGGCGCATTTTTTGCTGGCGTAAGTCCATTCCAGCAGGCGCTCGCCACCGAATACTTGTCTCAATTCTGATTCCGCCACTTCAAATCCCTTCTCCATACCCGAAAGTTGCCAGGCTTTGAGGGCTAAGATTTGCTCGCCTTTTTTCACCATCAACGAAACACCATTCACCCCTACCACCATGCGCAGCGCACAGGAGGCCGCCAAAGCGGGTGTCAAAGCATCGGATTGATAGGATAATATGGGCATTTAAAAAAAGGCCGGAAATATGAAACAAGCAGCAAAGATGCGCACACGTTCCAAATTTCCGGCCTTTTGTTTGATAAAAACCGTGTTTTTTTTGTTTTTCGGCGTAAAAACAATCAGTTTTTCACCGCAGTGGCCGCTGCAGGTGCAGAAACGCCCTTTGCGTCGCCGATTCGACAGGAGCCGTTGTAGCGCGCGCCTTCTTCTACTATCATGGTTCGGGCGGTGATATTTCCTTCGATGAAGGCCGATTCCATCAAGTGTAAGGCTTCTTTTACGTGAATATCGCCTTTGATTTTGCCTTTGATGGCGGCATCGCGGGCTTCAATATTGCCTTGTACGTAACTGCCCTCCCCCATCACGAATCGCTTCTCCACTTTGACTTCGCCGTGTACGGCCCCATCGAGGCGTACATTTTCGCTACACCCAAATTTACCTTCAATAGTGGTGCCTTTGGCGATAACGGTGGTGGCAGCCCCTTCCTTGTCGTTGATGCCATTGAGGGGATTATTACTTGTTTTTGATTCTTTTGTGTTGGATCCGAACATGATTGTGGTTGATTTTTAAGCGATTGACTAGAAGATGGATAATATCGGGTTGTTTCCCACACATTACAAATAATCGTGCCAATTCATCGGTTGCTATTTAAAATACGAAGAACCAAAACAAAAAACCATTTTTCAGGCTACTTTTGCCGTCTATTATGGCAACTCTATTAGCAATCGAATCTTCCTGCGACGACACCTCGGCTGCCATCATTCGCGACGGAATGGTGCTGTCTAATTGTATTGCCAATCAAGAAGCCCATCGTCAATATGGCGGGGTCGTGCCTGAGGTGGCTTCACGCGCACACCAGGTCAATATCATTCCCGTGGTAGATTTAGCCATTAAAAAAGCGGGCATTGACAAAAAAGAAATCCAAGCCGTAGGATTCACCCGTGGGCCGGGATTACTGGGTTCGCTTCTGGTAGGTACTTCCTTTGCAAAGGCCTTTGCATTGAGTCGAAATTTGCCCCTGATTGAGGTGAATCACATGCACGCCCATGTGTTGGCGCATTTTGCGGAAGACCCTAAGCCGCCTTTCCCGTTTTTATGTCTGACGGTGAGCGGCGGCCACACCCAAATTATGTTGGTGCGGGATTTTATGGACATGGAAATACTCGGCCAAACACAGGACGATGCGGCGGGGGAGGCTTTCGACAAATCGGGCAAATTGCTGGGATTGGGGTATCCGGCAGGGCCTTTGATTGATAAACATGCGAGCGCTGGGCAAGCGCGTTTCCCATTCCCCGAACCGTCTATGCCAGGCTTGGATTTTAGTTTTAGTGGCTTAAAAACCAGTATTTTACACTTTTTAAAACGAGAAACAGCGGCCAACCCCCACTTTATTACCGTGCATTTGGATGATATTTGTGCGTCTATCCAGGGAACGATTGTGACTATTTTACTGAAAAAATTGCGCAAAGCCGCCCTCGAAACGGGTATCCAGCATATAGCCATTGCGGGCGGAGTGAGTGCCAATAGTGGCCTGCGCAAGGCCCTACAAACCATGGGCGAGCAGGAGGGTTGGACTACCTACATTCCGGCTTTTCAATATTGTACTGACAATGCGGGCATGATTGGCATTGCTGCTTATTACAAATATCTGGCGGGGGTATTTTGTGGGCAAGACGCCGTGCCTTATGCTCGCCAATCGTAGCAAATTATGGACAAACTTAGGCTTGATTTTTTCGACATTCTGGGCTATTTAATTCCCGGTACGGCGCTGCTGCTCTCCCTGTGGGTGGCTGCGGATAGCAGCATTTACACATTCGCCGATTTATACAGTTTTGTGTGCAAAATCACGGCCAACACCCTACTTTCAGGGGTGGTAGTGGCCTATGTGATGGGTTTTACCCTGCATCTGCTGGGTTCGTTTTTATTTGCGTATGTATATTTGAGAATCAAGCGTTTATGGCAAAAAAATCCGCCCAAAGTACGCGAAAAACGAGCCGATTACGTGGCACACTACTGGGCACAACTGCGCGAACATGCCACCAAACACTTACCTATGCTCGACCGTTGGCAAGCCCTCAAAGCCTTGGCTACTAACTTAGCGGCTTTTTCATTGATAGCGTTTTTCCTGTGTTTATGGAAAGGATTTAAGACCCAAGAAGACCAATGGTTTCAACTTTCTCCGTTGTTTTTGTTGTTATATTTTAGTTATTCCAACCGCGCTCAGAAATTCGCTGAGTATTTGGACGGCGACTCTAAAGCGGTTTTGGAGGCATTGCATCTCACGGAGCAACTTCCTGCCCGATTACAATCCCCGGAATAAGATTTTGTACCGATGAAATAACCATTTTATGCGACCATATTTTCTACTATTTTTCCTGACGGTTGGTTGTTTTTCTTGCGAGCAGCAGCCCTATCAAATGGGCGAGCGTTTGTACAAAAAGCACTGCGCGAACTGCCACATGGATGGCGGTGAAGGGCTAGCAGGTTTGATACCGCCCTTGGCTGGCTCCGACTATCTGCTGCAAAATCGCGATAATTTGGCTTGTATTATCCGCTATGGTTTGCAGGACACCTTGGTGGTAAATGGCAAATTTTATGCAGAAATAATGGCTGGAAACGATCAGTTATCGGACATACACATCGCCAATATTACTAATTTTATTTTACAATCTTGGGGGAATAACGGACCTGTGCTTCGTTTTGAGGAGGTTGAGGCGTCCCTCAAGACTTGTGCGCAGTAGATGGAGATTCGGCATTATTTTCGCACCCCTTGAAACGCGTTTCTCCTTGCAAAACGAAACTAAACCGGCATACGCTCCCGCAATGCTGAGCCAAAAAAGGGGCTTTTTGTACGTTAAAATGATTTTTCACGACGAAATAGCCATAATTGTAGGTTAGCGATTGGGCGTTCGCAAATGTCTCGTTACTTTTGGGCGAATTATGTTCCATAGCGCTACCCTACCCTTGTTGTAGTCCACAGGATATCGCATTCAATACTTGGATTTTATTTACACAAAAATGAAGAAAGCCCTCACATTTCTGCTCGTCTTGAGCACGACCATTTCCTTGCACGCTCAAGCACCCATTAACGATGCTTTTGACTGCGCAACAATGATTAATTTGGGTGAGGCACCATCGTGTCAGCCCACGGAATATACCAACGAAAATGCGACGCCCAGCAACATCGCTACCGTGGATACCATTTCTTGTTTTCAGAGCGGAATGGCAACGCACGACGTGTGGTTTCGTTTTCAATGTCCCATTTCTTTGCTCGATGTGCGTATTACCATCACGGGTGCGGGAGGTACGCCCATCACCAACCCGGAATTTGCAATCTATCGAGGAGATTGTATTTTTGATGGATTGGCGGAATTAGATTGTGCGAGCACCAATCAAGGGCAAAGCAGCACCATGCTCGATTTGTTTGGGCTCACGCCTGGTATTGACTATTACATTCGGGTGTCGGATTGGTCGGCTACGGCTACCCCCAACTGGGGTGATTTTACGGTTTGTGTGGATAGTATTCCGCCGATTGTGAACATTACCCAGGGCAGTTCTTCCTTATGTGCTGGTACTTTGTACGATTCGGGCGGTGAGTTTGGGGATTACCAGGCCAATGAGGATCATACGTTTGTGATTTGTCCGGATCAACCATCCGAGTGTATCGCATTTACCTTAGAATATTACGATTTAGAACCTTCCCCATCAGGATTTGGTGGCGGCGAGGGCGATCAACTGTCTTTTTATAACGGGGACTCACCCAACGCACCCTTGTTGGCGGCCTTGGATGGAAACGGATTTTCGCAACAAGACATTGCTGGCGGAGGCGGGGTATGCTTTCGAGTACAAGCCACCAGCGGATGCCTGACGGTGGTATTTGAATCCGATGCTTCCGTGCAACAAACGGGTTGGAAAGGCACTTGGCAGTGCAGCAGCGACCCTTGTGTGCAAGCGCAAGTACTTACTGTGGCCACCTTGAATATCACTGCCGACAGCATTGTGGCGGCCCTTTCTACGGGCGGAGCAGTGGTGACGGTGACCGATATTTTGTGTGATAAAACCCAATATGGTACTTTCAAATTTGCGACCGACAACAACGATCTCAATATGGGAAAGGGCTTGTTGCTTACATCTGGGTTGGCCAAAAATGCTGAGGGTCCGAATATTTTTGGGGAAATCGGGACTATTATTGAGCCGTTTGATGATGCAGGCGATGCGGATTTAAATTACCTCTCCAATTTATTGGGGAGCGGGAGTGAATCCAAAGATGCTTGTATTATTGAATTAGATGTCTTCGCGGCTACCAACGAGGTGGTGTTCGAATACGTATTTGGTTCTGATGAATACCCCGAGTTCGTGTTTAGTGATGGTGGTTTTAATGATATTTTTGCCTTTTTAGTTTCAGGACCTGGCATTGCGGGCGACCCAAATTTGACCAATAGCGCGTTGAACATTGCGGTTCTGCCCAACGGCTTTACACCGACGCAAATTGACAGTGTAAACAATCAAGTAAACTGGCAGTATTATCGGAACAATCAATTGGGACAATCCATTGAATATGATGGACTTACCTCTGATTATTTGGGCGTAAAAAAGAGTCTGACCGCGCGCGTTCCGGTGATTCCTTGCAATACCTACCATTTAAAGTTGGCAGTAGCCGACCGCGGAGATGAATCCTTTGATTCGGGCGTATTTGTCTCCGAAATCAAGGCGGGTTCTCCCAGCATTGCGGTGCAGTTTGCCACCGGCCTTAATTATTTTATTGAAAATTGTACAGGAATGGACGATACCTTGTTCATTACCCTTTCCAATCCACCCACGGTAGCAACTACTTTTAATATTACACTGGGTGGTTCAGCAACCCTTGGGCTAGATTATTTACTAAATCTTCCGAGCAATATTACCTTCCAGCCGGGCCAAACTACGATTGCTTTCCCCCTCATACCCATAGCGGATGCCTTAATAGAAGGAACAGAGACTATTTTGATCAATATTTCCCGCGATTACGGTTGTGGTGAAGTGATTTTAAAGACCCTGTTGATTGAATTAAAAGACAATGTAGAAGTGGTGGTGTCAGGTGGCGACACCTTGACCGTTTGCAAAGGCGATTTCTTGCAGTTAAATGCAACGGGCGCCGATTCATATTTTTGGGAGCCCATTGCAGCGGTGAGCAATGCATACATCGCCAACCCGGTCACTTCTCCCAATCAGAGTTTGTGGATTACGGTGAAAGGCGTGGTGGGCGATTGTGAGGATGTAGATTCTGTGTTCATCAGGGTGGCGGGGCCGCAAATTGCTGCCGGTGCCTTGTCGCCGAGTAATATTTGTTTGGGCGGAAGTGTATCGCTCGAAGCCATAGTGGACCCGCCCAATTCGCCGATAACTTGGTTTCCAGCGATTGGGCTAGACGATCCCAATAGTTTGACCCCCATCGCTACGCCCACTTTTCCCATTACTTACACCGCCAGTGTAACGCTCGATGGTTGCACGGTGAATGATTTTGTGACCGTGATCGTGGATACCTTGTTTTTCCCAACGCTGATGGCCGACACGGTGATTTGTCAAAATTACCCCATTCGTTTGGCCAATGGCCTGAATACCACCACACAATACGAATGGACACCTGAAGATGGCTTGAGCAACCCAAATGTTTCGGGGCCGATTGCTTTGCCTGACCAAACTACTACTTACACCTTGGTCGCAACCAGCCAAAACGATGCTTGCTCCCAAACGGGAAGCGTGACCATTACCCTGATATTGTCAGATATTGAGATACAGGGAGAAAATTTACGCCTACTTTGCTTAGGAGAAAGTGATACGCTGGTGGCGGTAACAACCCCACCCGGTTCTACGGTCACTTGGACTCCAGCCTTTGCGCTTAACACAACCACTGGACCCACGGTTATTACAATTCCTTCAGAATCAGTAACTTATATAGCCACTTACGACATTGTGAGTGGGAATCGTACCTGTACAGTGTTTGACTCCGTTCGGGTAAAAGTGGATTCTTTGCCGGAGTCGTCTATTCGTCGGGTCATTGATAAAGAAGTATATTGTCAAGGCGACACGATTTACTTTTTGTCTGATACCTATGAGCCAGCCAATTTCCCCGGCATTCAACATGCTTGGTTGCCATACGGTCAGTTTTTGACGCCAGAGGAGCAGTGGAATTTGGTGATTTTAGCCCTTGATTCCTTTACTTATCAACGAATTACTACCATTGGTGGTTGTGTGGATACCGCCGAAGTATTTGTTCCGGTATTTATTCCACCTACACTTACGGCCGTTGCTCAACCCACTACACTTTGTCCAGGTGAATCGGCTCAAATCAACGTTACTGTCACGCCCGGCAATCCGAGTTATACTTATGAATGGGATGCTATGAGTGCCGTTACGTTGTCATGCGACGATTGCTTAGACCCCATCGCTACTCCGATGCAAACCACCCTGTATCAAATTGGGGTGAAAGACCTGCCATGTCCAGCGGGCATCAGCGTGGCTGTGTTTGTAGAGCCGCTGCCTGTCTTGCAATTGGCCGATAACCCCGTGATTTGCAACGACGGCTCGGTGGTACTGAATACCAGCAGCCAAATTGATGTGACTTACACCTGGACGCCCAGTACCTTCCTTGACAATCCAAACAGTGCAAATCCCGTAGCAACGCCCACGCAAACCATTACATATCAAGTACTTGCGCAGGGTCTAAATTGCAGTTCGACCGGAAGTGTGACCGTACAGTATTTCAGTGCGAGCATAGATGCGGGCGTAAATCAACTGATTTGTGAGGGCGAAACAGTAGCCCTGACCGCCACTTCTAGCGGAGAACCAGGCTCATTGGTTTGGAATCCAACCGGCGAAATGAGCAATACCATTAATGTAAGCCCAATCACCTCGCAAGAGTATGGCGTTACGTACTTTTTTGGTCAGGGATGTGCCATTGTGGATTCCGTAACGGTGGATGTTATTCCGCTTCCGATACTGAATTTGAACCCCAATACCAGTATTTGCTTAGGTGCATCTACACCCTTAACCTTGTCGCCCAATGGCCCAGGTACTTTCCAGTGGACACCCGCAACGGCGTTGAATAATGCCAATATCCCCAATCCGGTGGCAACTCCCACCAGTACCACCACTTACAGCGTTACCGCCAGCAACCAAAACTGCACTACCTCAGGACAGGTAACCGTAGTGGTTTCAGATGCGAGTGTGTCGGTTGGGCCCGATCAGGTTATTTGTTTCGGCGAATTTGCGACCCTCACGGCCAATGTAACCGGTACTCCTGCCGATAGTGTGCGATGGATGCCAGGCAGTCAACAGGGCACTTCCATCACGGTTAATCCGGTGTTGACCAGCACCTACACCGCTACCATCTACTACGGAGTGAATTGTACGGCTTCTGATGATATTACCATCATAGTATTCCCATTGGTGGTCATTTCAGCCATAGAAACCATGCCGGATCCGCAGGATTCGATTTGTCAGGGAGCCAGCGTAGTCCTACGGTTGACCTCGATCAATCCGAGTATCACGTCCATTCAATGGAATGAGAATGGGGTTCCGATTGTGGGTGCCACTTTGGATTCGCTGGTGGTATCGCCCTCTGAAGACATGGTGACTTACACCGTAACCCTCACCGATGCCAACGGATGTAGTGCAATTTCTGAGCCGGTGGAGTATCTGACCAAGCGTTGTTTGGAGGTTCCTAATGCCTTTTCACCCAATGGCGATGGCGCCAACGATGTCTTCCGTCCTGTTATATTGGGCGGAACCGCCACGGTAACCCAGTTTGCAGTTTTCAATCGCTGGGGACAAAAAGTGTTTGAAGGCAGCGGAAACAACATGGAATGGGATGGAAAAAGCGGCGGAGTAGATGCTGCTAGCGATGTGTATGTGTATAAAATGACCGTTCGGTACGCCAACGGCGAAGAAGAGGATTTGGCGGGCGAAGTCACCCTTTTGCGATAGGGTGCCCCGCGTTCGCCCATTTGCATTGGCCAAACAGTTGGCCGCTATTCCTTTCCATTTTTGCTGGCATTAATGGAAAGGAAAGGGGTATTCTAGGCGGGTCGCATTTAGACAGTCTGGCATTTGCGACTTGGGACAGGCGAACGGCCGTGCGGCGTACTTTACATAAGGTGGCATACCAAACCGCTCAACTGCCACATATTAAAGATTAAATGTCCCGTAACCATACAGCCGCTCCCCCAAAAACTTAAAATGAATATTCTTCTTGACGATCAACGATTTGCGAAACCCCCGACTTTAGTCGGGGGATGGGAATGAATAGAGGTTCGGGGTTTTAACCCCAAAATGAATCCCAATCCTGGGTTAAAACCCAATAGGATGGATAGTCACCAGCCCCCGACTAAAGTCGGGGGTTATGAACATATTGACTGCCAAT
>Ga0105045_10004560_pt1 | contig 12049 bp, 13 predicted proteins | sample MAT02_FD_78089 | JGI IMG/M metagenome (GOLD analysis project Ga0105045, IMG submission 78089) | Freshwater microbial communities from Lake Fryxell liftoff mats and glacier meltwater in Antarctica - MAT-02 (megahit assembly) | ecosystem: Environmental > Aquatic > Freshwater > Ice > Liftoff... | reverse complement strand
GGCGTGCGCGGCAGTTCGTGCGTGCCATCTGATGCGATTCCAGTCGGCGTCACCGTTCGCACCAGCCGCGAGCGAATCAATCATTGCCGGAAGCAGCAACACGTCAGCCGTCAGCGAATCACGCTTGTCCGGTGACAGCTTCAGCCACTCCATGTATGCGTCGCGCGTGGCGGGGAAGCCGCGAAGCGTAGGCTCGAATCGTGCCGCCACGGCGGGCCACTGTTCGCGGATGCCGGCGAGCACGGCGTGCATCGAACGCTCAGGATATTTCGGATCGATACCCACCACCCTCACCGGCTTCGCGCGCCCTTCGCCAACATTCCACGCGCGGAGTGCGAGCAGCATCGCCCGCATCTCTGCTGTATTCCACATCCAGAAATCCTGCGCCACCAAAAGCGAGTCGAGATGCCCGCTCCCGCCGCGCACGAAGGCGTCGATCGGCTCCCACCCGGACGGGGCGGCCTCGATCGCCACGGTAGAAACTCCAACCGTGCGCAACCAGCACTCAATGGCGTTGGCCTTGAAGCGGCCGAACTCAGCCGTCCCATGCGTCGCCTCGCCGAGCCCAACAACTTTCACGTGCGCCGGAATCGCTGCCAAGGCCCACAGATTGGCACAGGCGCCACTGCCACTGGCACTGTCCAGTTCCGTATCAGCCCTCCCGGTGGAATCGAGCGCCGGTCAGTCTGGGCGCGTGCCGAGGTCGCTCCGGTCACTGCGGCCAAGAGAGTGATGAGGCCGAACCGCCCAAGGCGACGGAACGATGCGGCAGGTCGGGAAGCCGATGGCATCGCGAACGATAATGCGCTCTCTATAGTAAGGCAGCAATGGACACCCACCGCAGGATCCGAACTGCCTACGGACGAAAATGCGCGGTCGCTTGCGGGAACGTCAGCCCCGGCAGGCCCGGACGCGTAGCAATGCGCCAAAGGGGAAACGCCTGGATTCCCGATGGTAGGGCGGGGAGCACGCCGTTCCCGGTTTCACCAACGGCGACAAGATAGGGGAGTGGATGGATCGCTGTGAGCGCTGTCAACTGGTTCGTGAGTTGGCGAGGCGAGACGTTGCCCAGCAACACACCGAAGTCCGAATCGGATGGAATGTCGCCGCTTTCTGTCGTCCCGCCAATTGACTGGCCATTCGTGTGTGCATGATTAGCCGCGCTGGCAACCACGGCAAAGTTCTGGCGGTCGGCCTGATCCCAGCGTGTAAACATCCAGACGTCGGGCGTGAGTCGCTCGCTGATGACACGCATGTGCTGCACGACCGACGGGCCTGACGGATAGGTCAGTGCATCGAGATAGACGTCGAATCGCGCGAGGGGCACTCCCTCCCGCACGGCGTCACGGATCGTGTTCAACACGCGCCGATGTGTTTCGGTCGGTACTTCTTCCGGCGCAAAGCTGAACAGGCCCGAGACAAGCGTCGGCGACAGCGATGCCAGAAACGCGCCGACCGAGGCGGCGGAATCCGGCGTAACCAGCCACTGACCATCGAGATACAAGGGTGCGATGATGGCGCGAGCGAACACCGGATACAGTTCAACGCCGCGAACCACTCCCGGACGATGTATGTGCGCGCGCGAGCGCCCCGGCACCGGCGCCGCGATGGTCGTTGCGATCGTCGAAGCGGTCTGCGAAGCGGTCTGTGAAGCGGGCAGCAATGTAGGCGCCACTCGCGGCGTTCCTCGGCACGCCAGAACGAGCAGGAGGACCACAGGCGTTCCAAGCATTGGCACCACGACGCGGAAAAATGGTCCGGTCAGTCGTTGATACTGCGAGCGGATTATCATTAGTTTATAATAACTGATGTGTCGCACGGCTATACGGCAAGGCGCAGAGTACGCCCCAACCCCTTCGATCCTCCCATGTCGCGTTCGCTTCTGCTTTTCATGACCATCGCCTTCATGTTGCCCAGCAAAGCCGTCGGCGCGCAGCTGAAAGCCAGTGAACGCGGTACCGTCGCCCAAACCATTGACGGGACCCGCGTGACAGTGGATTACTCACGCCCGCGAGCACGTGGCCGCTCCCCGATCTACGGCACACCGATGGTCAGCTGGGGCGAGGTGTGGACGCCGGGCGCAGATGAAGCGACGACGCTCGAACTGTCGCGTGATGCGCGTATCGGCGGGCGCGAAGTTGCGAAGGGCAAGTACTCGATATGGACCGTGGTGCGAAAGGATAGCGCATGGACGTTCGTGCTTGATCCCAAGTGGGAGCAGTATCATACCGATCATCCCGATTCGACCGCGACGCAAATCCGATTCGACGTCACGCCCCGCACCGTGTCACACGTTGAAGTGTTGACGTGGTCTATCGACAGCGTCCGCAACGAGGGGATCTATCTCACGATGGCGTGGGGCCCGATCGCCATCGACGTAGCGGTCGACATCATTCCCACCTATCCCACCGCGATCACGGCGGAAGCGGCCGCTCCCTATCTCGGGGTGTATTCGTTCGCGTGGAGCGACCCGCGCAACGATCAGCCGCCGTCAACACTCACGATCGAACGGCGTGGCACCAATCTGATCGGGCGATGGACGCCGGCGCAGTTCAAGACGCTGCAGGAGCTCATGCTGATTCCGCTTGGTGACGGCCGATTCATCAACGGCTTCATGCGGGGCGGCGAGCTGTGGGCGGTGAACGACGAAAGCGTCTGGACATTCGTGATGAAGAACGGCCGCGCCCAGAGCTTTGAAAACCGATTCGGCACTGAGCTCAACTCCAAGGGAGAGCGTCGCTGACCGCGTTGCCAACCGTTACTGCCACTGTCGATTTGTCACCTATCACAAACGGGATCACATATGTCGGACAATCGTCGGCGGTTTCTCGGTACGATGGGCGCAGCGGCGCTGGCCAGTGGAGCCTTTGCCCGCGTCGCGCACGCAGCGTTGCCGCAGACCGATCACCCCGCCCCCATCTCCGATCGGTACGACGTCTCGTGGGCCAACAAGATCACTGGTCGGTTCCGGGCCGTTTTCGATTCGCCGAACATGGCGGAGGGAGCAGCGATTGTGCGCGCCACGGCATGGTGCGACCAGTATAAAGAGATCTACGGAGTCGAGCGCTCCACCATGAACCCCGTGCTTGTACTGCGAGCCGATGCCATCGAGCTGATCATGGACGATTCGTACTGGGGGCGTTTCCCCGTTGGCGAAGAGCACAAGTTCAAGGGACGCGACAACGCCTGGCGCACCGTCAACCCGATCAGTGCGCAGTCACGAACGGGCGCCAACGAGTCAGCTCGTCGGAATACGTTGGAAACGTTCATGCAAGCGGGTGGAATTGTCCTCTCGTGTGACTGGGCATTCGGCAAGGTGACACAGCGCTATCGTACTTCCGACGCGCTGGAACAGGCGGAGGCGGCGAAGCAGGCGCGCGCGCACATCATACCGGGCGTCATCATGCAGCCAAATGGCATCTTTGCCGTGCTCCGTGCGCAGGAAGCTGGTTGTCACTTCGTGGCGGCAAGTTGACTCTCGGCGCGCTGCAACGCCGGTGTCTCAACAGGCAAGTGCAGGTTGAAGCGCTCCTGCTCAACGCGTCACCGCTGGCCGCACAGGCGTTGCATAGTCACCCGGTGGCACGGCCAGAAGCGTCGATCGCGCTGATGACTGACGTTGGCGGCCTACGACACCCGATTGCGGCGAGGGTCGGCACGCTAACGCTTGGATCCGTGCTCAAAAACGTCTGGCGTCGCGATCCTCACCACATTGGTGCCAACCACACTACATGCACGCGGTCGAGGGCTCGCTCAACCCCGAACGCGCAATGGCAAGCGCTGGTCTGTTGCGCGCCGGAACAGATGGGCGCTCGGCCATGCCTCTCACGCACATGCCCGCACACATCTGCCTCCGGACGAGGTGGCGCAAACACGCGCAAATCGGGCTCGGCCAGATGCGTCACGACAGAAGTACCTTCCGCGCCCAGCGACGCAAGGCGATTGATCTCATAGTTGGCGCGTAACGCAACAAACGGGCTTGACGACCATCGCCCGGTGAGCGCGGCGCGCTGTCGCCGTCCATCAAAAAATTCACCGGTCGACACGTTGGCCGTCGCCGCAATGCGAGCGCTCTGGTCACTACCCAGGTCTACGCCGTATCGCACGTAGTCGTGCTGACCGGCGGGCGTTGTCACATCCGGGAACAGACGCACCGGGCGGTCCGGTCGTCGCAGAGCATTCTCCACGAACGGTCGCCACTGTGCGCCGACCGGTGCGATAAGCGTAGCGCGCCTCACCGACGATTGCGATCGGTGTACCATCGGGTGACATCCCGATTCTCCGGCTGCAGAATGGCTGCACCAGGTACTGGCCTGTGAGTCCGCCCGCCGACAGCAGATCGGAGTTCTCGAGTCGTCCAACCGGCCGTCCACGACAATCCGCGAGACGGCTCGGCGAGCGATCAGATAGGTTCGGGCACCTGCAGTGCCTGGGCTGGGAGCGACGACGTGACGCAATGGGACAGCAGGCCGAGAGAGCTCAGTCGGTACGCCACGAGGTCGAAGAAGGAACGGTCGATCATCTTGAGGGAAGAAGTGCGTCGCGGACAGCTCGGTCCAGATCCTGTGTGCCGCCAATGCCAATGTAAACGACTGTTCCCGCGCTATTGAGTACCACCACGTAGCTGGTGCCCGGTACGCCAAACGCGTCGCGCGCCGCGCCGTTGGCGTCAAAAAGATGGACACCAGGCAAGCCATGCTTCTCGACGTAGCGCTTCACGCGCGCCGGGGTTTGGTTCGCCGAGACGGCTACACCGATTACGACAAACTGGCCGCGATACTTCTCGGCCACCGAATGAATAGTCGGCTCCAATTCGGCACAAGTACTACACCATGTCGCCCAGAACTCGATCAGGGCTGGTCGACCTCTGATGACCTTTCGCAGTGACACGGCGGTGCCATCCAGCGTACGTAGCATGGCATCGGGCGCACTGCTGCCGACCGCAACCGGAGCGGGCACTGTCTGGGCTGCGGTGCGCGTCGCGGAAATCAGCAACAGTGACGGCAGTGCAAGTCCGAGCATGCGTGTGCGGCGAGAGCGCGACCGAGCGGCGCCGCAGAGACCGTCTATGACCCTCGCGCGGACAGGCTGTGCATGCGGGAAACCTGGACAAAGCGCATTCGACATATTGGCGGCCGCTAGCGAGAAATACGTACGGGTGTCATGCGGACGACCAGATCCTTGTTCACACGCAGCCCCGCCGTTCCGACGGACGGAACCACACCGGCTGGAAGCGAGGCGACGTGCTCCCCGTTCACCAGAAAACGGGTGGAATCCGGCGCCACCCGCACGGCGAGCGTCGCACGGATCGCCCCCCGTAGCGTATCGAACGGGATGGCCGGATGACGTTTCCAGTTGATAATGACGCGCATCGAATCCGCGTCGCGGACTTTGATCAGATACTCGCCACTCTCGCGAATGAGGAAGTAGCCGTACGCCTGCTTGGCGCTCGTCAACGCCTGGCCGCCGATGAACAATCCATACGCGTCCTTGGGTTTCGAGCGCGACTGCTGTGAGACCGTCGCGGTCACGGTGTAGCTGCCGGACGCCGTGTCACCGGGAGCATAGACAATGTGCCCAGGACCGGAATTGATCGCGAACAGGCCTCCATCGCGGGAGTAGCGAAGTGGTGTCTTATATGCCGCCTGTGGATCAATCCGAAGGCGATAGCCGACCGGCGTGCCCGCTACGGCATAATTTGCCACGAACGCCGAATCGACTTTGGGATCACGCGACCAGACAATCGGCGTCGGCGCGGCACCCGTACCGGGTGAAGACTGCGACGCTGCCGAGAGCCAGGGCGCTAAGAGCAGAGTGGATAGCACCGTCGAACGAAACATGGATAAGCGCCTAAAAGAGAGGGGCTACCTGATACAGAGTTATCAATACTACTTACTCGACGGCGTCACGCAAGGGAGTTGCTCCTTTAGCCTGTCCCCAAGCTCAATACAGCTCCGCATCCACCCGCCACTGCTGTCGGCCCTGCGCGCTGTCGTGCAACGCATTCACCAAGCGCGAGTCAATCCGTAGGCGCGCAGTCGGCTGCGCGGATGTGCCGCGTTGCCATTCATACGCAATCGTGAAGTCCGCGCCGCGTCGCGCAACGGCATTGACCTTAAAATCCGGGCGGGCCAGGCGCGCGGTCATCACGGTGGCGCGATCAGCCAGATACATACTGTCGCCCTCGGCGCTCGCCCACACGCGGGCGCCCACCACAAGCGCGCCCGAGCCAATCTGCTGCCGACGCACGACACGGCCACCAAGCTCGGTGCGCACGACATCGCACGACATCCCACGACGTTTCTGCCACGACATCACGTCGGTTCGTCTGCGGACGCAGCAGCTCCACACCAAAGAGCCATGCGGCTTGCAGCGGTGTGTGCGGCGACGGTAGCGGACCTCGCCGACGGAGCTAGTACGTGAACTCGGCGTGCAGCGGCGCGCCGTCGTCGAGTTGGTTGACGACGCGAAACACTGGATCGGTGCCACGTGCCGTTTCGCGCTGCCATGAGACGCGGGCTTGACTGCCGCCGAGTCGGTGCTGCCGACGAACCACTGCGTTGATATCACTGCCATTGCGAGCGCTCACCAGCGTACGCGAGGGTTGCACCGCGCACGCTTGCGATCATCGCGCGCTCTGCACTTATGAGTTGCGTTCGATCAAACGTGCTGATGCCGCGCTAACGAAAAATGGTGGGGTCCACGATTCCCCCGCCGCCGATCTCGGCTCTTCGTGCTGCCCGCCAAACACCCCCGAGACGGGCAACGATTGTCCGCCTGCGGTCCAAATGAGCCCTGGTGTGACTTCGGCCACACGACGGCGGTACAAGGGTCGTGCGGCAATGCGGCGAGCGCCACGACCAACGCCATGGTCAACGCCCAATCCCAGAAGCACGCGCCGCCGGCTCGGTGAGGCGATCGCCGAGTTGAGTTGCAGCGCGTCGCCGCGCCACGTACCACCCACCGAGTCGGCCCATAGGCACGCAGCGCCCCGATAGGCATCGGAAACATTGCGCCAGGCGACATCATCATCCCGAAACCGGCGCCATTCCACACCGCCCGTGATAAGCCATGCACGCGCAACACGCCAGCCTCACGCGCCCGCGTATGTGGCCTGCGAGGCGCCGGCGTCCTGCGGTCGATGCAGTGAACCGCTGCTCTGTTCCAGACCGACGCTGATGACGCACTGCGCTGTCGACTGTGACAGGAACGAAAGCAGCCTCACCGGATTGCGGGCGACGCGCAGAATACCGGCGCCCGAGTCGATGACGCCAAGCAGCGCACTGCCGCGCCTGATGCAGCAGAGTCGATGTGGCGATTCAGACGCAGCCGCTGTCTCCTGCGCGGAGAGCGCCGAGAATCGCAGCATCCTGGCGTTTCCGGCCACCAGCGTGCGCGTACCATTGACCAAAACCACGGGGTGTTTGCGTTGCGATGATCTCGAAATCATTAGGTGCTTTCGTTCGTGTCCGGCAACACGCGACGTCCATCTACCAGACGCGCGACCTTTCGGCGCGTATTTTGTGACGTATAGGTGCCACCGGCAAACACGAATCCAGCGTCGATCGCGGCCGGCAGCGTCTTGTAGGGGCCGCTGGTGCCGTTTTACAACGCTTCAAACGCATCGATGACTTGTGCGTTGGAAACGCGTGTGACCGCAGCATGCGGCTGCTGTCCCCATCACTCGCGAGTCGACGCACCGGACACGCCACCCAGCGACCAAAGCTTGAGACCACCGGTGCCAACGGCGTTTCGATGGGGTGGAACCCGGATCGGGGAAGGATGGGAAGGGACTGCGCGGCTAGACGGGTGTTCACCGCGCTTTGGGCTGCAAGCCGATCAAGTCATCACGCTGTACAGCGCTCAGCGGCTTGTGCAGCGTGTACTGCTCCGTATCACCCGGACCATGCAACAACGCAATCATCGTCTCCGTTGGTGGACAGCCAGGCTCCGTGCACCGTACCTCGGTGACGAGTACGTCAACCGTTTGGTTCAGCGTCAGCAGCTCGCGGGCCCAGGTCTTGATTCGCTGCAGTTGCGCCGGATCAGCGAGCGAGCGAGGTGAGAATAGCGACATACGCAACTCCGTGGTTGGTAGGTATGTGACGCCAAGGTGCGTCGGCATCTTTCCCTGGCGGACACCGTGCGCCCGGCGTGCGATCACCCGCCGGGTACTGACCGCGTGGACGGCGGTTCGGCCGGTGCCATCAGCAAGCGCGGTGCGAACAGCGCGAACGCACCCACCACGGCAAAGAATGCAATCGCCCCCCAAAGCAACGCCCAGCCTCCGCGAGGCGGTCGGTACGGAGTGTCGCTGTTGGAGTTCGCCACGTTGTTTTTCAAGGATCGAAAGGTTGTTTAGTCGGTTTAATGAGAATATATTCTCATAAGCTGATGGTCAAGCCCGAGTTTTACAACGCCTACCGCCTTTCTCTTCGATCGATGACAACCTGGAATTTGAACGGCATGGCACGTCTGGTTCTGATGTGCAACGGCGATACCTGTTCCCAGCATGGTGCCGACGAGGTGACCGTGGCGCTGCGCCGCGAACTGAGCGCGCAGGGGCTCGACCCGCTCGTGCACACCGCACGGACGCGATGTCTCGGTCGTTGTGAGGATGCCTGCACGGTGGTGGTGCAACCCGACAACATCTGGTACCGCGACATGACGCCCGAGCTCGCCGTGCAACTGGTATCCCAGCATCTGAAGCGGGGTGAGCCAATGCTGGAACAGGCGAGCTTTCTCCCGGTCGATGGCGTCTTGCAACAAATCAGCGGCTTTGAGCCGAGCACGGACAAACCGCAACGTACGACGGTCACGGCAACGCTGTGAACGCGTCGCCGTACCCGACCGCAGCGGCTTGGCGCTTCATCCCTTCACGACTGGCCATCCTACCACCAGCCCTGACTGGTGTGCCGTAAAGACCCGCCGCTCAGTGGGATGCCAGGCCAGGCGCAGCGCCGCGGAAGCAATAAAGCCGCTGCCGACGGCGACGCGACTGGAGACGGTCATGTTCCAGATGAGGAGCTGACCGTCTTCGGCACAGGTGGCAACCCACTGTCCACGCGGCGCGAAGGCCACGTCGGTGACAGGTAGCGCGTGTCCACCGAGCGATACCGGGCGCGTGCCGGCCGGCCCTTTTCCGGAGAAATTCCAGACGGTGCCGTACGCACCGCCGTTGGTGATGAGCCGCTTGCCGTCCTCGCTCCACGAAAGGCGTAGCACTTTCTGCGAGTACCCGCTCATCTCGAGGTCGCCCTTGGTGCGCACCTCGAAGATATGCACGGCAGACTCTTGCATGCCAGCCGCGAGCCATTTGCCGGTAGACGCCCACGCGTGACAGAGAAACGAGCCTTTCCAGTGCAGCGTCTGCTCCGGCTCATCAATATCGCGGTGCCACACGAGCGCTCCGCTGTACCCGACAGCGGAGAGCCGTGTCCCATCCGGTAGCCACTTGAGATCGGCAATCGTACTGCGAAACGGTGCATACCGTCGCACCAGCAGCCCGTGTTGGTCCCAAAGAGCCGCGTGCGCGCCGGCGGCAGAGGCGCAGTGCGTCCCATCGGCCGACCACGCCACGTGTTCCACCCAGGGAAGCGTTCGGCGATCAAGGTGCGAAGGCGCTCCCGGCGCCTCGGCGATCGCCGAGTGCTGATTCGGATCCCAAAAGCGCAGCATGCCGTCCTGACCGCCGGTCGCCAGGATGTCATGCGTTGGTGACCACGCAACGCAGAGAGCCCCGAACGCGTGCGCCGCAAACATTTGCACGACGCGACCGGTCGAACTGTCCAACACCAGCACCTCGCCGTCACCACTGGCAACGGCGAGAAACTGTCCGCTGCGACTCATGGCCAGTGCGAGCGCCGCATCGCCCGTTTCGGTGCGCCATACGGGCGCAATCGCCGGACCAGCACGCTGCGCCCGCTCCGTCAAGCTGCCAGGCATGCCGCCAATCCGTCATTCAGCTCTCGGCGATCAAGATGACGTCCGATAAAGACGAGTTGGCTTGACCTGGGAGTTGCTCCCCACGGCTTGTCGGGGCGTCCATCGAACAGCATGTGGACCCCTTGAAAAACAAATCGATTGGCCTCTCCGGCTACGGAGATGATGCCCTTCATGCGGAAGATGTCCTGTCCCTTGGTCATGAGGAGATTCCCGAGCCACTTGTTGAGTTTCTCGTTGTCAAAATCTCCGGAAAACTCCAAGCCAACGGAGGTCACTTCTTCGTCGTGTTCATGCTCAGGATTGTAGTGATGCTCCGACTGCGCGGACATTCGAGCGCCAAACTGTTCCACATGCATGGTGAACTCATCCGGGTGGTGCTGCGTAAAGAGCGCATACGCTCCCGGTTCTTCGATGTGCAGGAGAAAGCGCTTTTCGCCGGCGTGCTGCAGCTGCAACGCAATCGGCGTGGAGCTGGGCTCGAACCCCTGCGCTGGCGACAGATCGCGCGTGTCGGCCGAGAAGAACACGGCCACTCGATCCTGGGCGGCGGCCAGAGCATCGGCAGTGGTATTGGGAAGGCGCCACGCCATGACGGTCATTTCCGGATCGGGGCCGTCGTGCAGAACGAGTTGGGCATTGCCACGGTCGAACTGGAACGTACCGCCCCATTCAAAAGGGTATTCCGGTTCGAGAAATGACGGACGCTTGGCAAGTGCGCGGTCAAGATCGAAGCCGCCGATGTCCAGCACTTGATCAAGTGGGACTTCGGCGTTGGTGGCCCGGACGATGCGCGCGACGGCGTTCATCCCACGAATGCGTCGTTCGAGTGCGTCGAGATCTACCGGACCCACCAGGTCGCACTTGTTCAGGATGATGACATCAGCGAATGCCAACTGCTCCTGACATTCGCTGGAATCATCGATGTGCAGCAGCACGTGCTTCGCATCAACCATGGTGACAATGCCATCGAGCTTGAGCTTGGTCTGCATTTCATCGTCGACAAAGAACGTCTGCGCGACGGGCGCGGGATCGGCCAATCCCGTTGTTTCGATGAGGATGGCGTCGAAGCGTTCGCGGCGGCGCATGAGCGAGCCAAGAATACGAATGAGGTCACCGCGCACCGTGCAGCAGATGCATCCGTTGTTCATCTCGAAGATCTCTTCGTCGGCGTTGATCACGAGATCGTTATCAATGCCGATTTCACCGAACTCGTTTTCAATCACCGCAATCTTCCGACCATGCTGTGCCGTGAGGATGTGATTGAGCAGCGTGGTTTTGCCGGCACCGAGAAAGCCCGTGAGCACCGTGACGGGAACGCGGAGGTCGGTGGGAGGAGCGGCTGGTTCAGCGGCGACGGGATGTGCGGCGGTAGTCATAAGGGCTCCGGAGACAGGATGGTGGCTGGAACGGTGGCAACGCGAAGTGGCACCGAAGTGCCCTCGCCGCTAAAACGGTGGAATCGGAAGGGCTTCAGGTCGTCTGGCAGGGGCTGCAGCTGCCCCGTTCCATGGGATGCCGTGGCCCACTCGAGTAGCGCCTCGAAATGCGCTGTGGCGACGAGACCGCCGAGCCAAATCGACTCAGGCTCTGCGTGGATGGCGACGACATTGACGAGGTCGCAGGGCCCAAGGCATTCGGCGATCGTGAGTTGGACGCGCGGATTGAGGCGCCGGGTGCGCCACTGCGCTTTGAGCCAGGCAACCGGCACGGCGGGTTTTCCTTTATCCACCCGTCCGCAGCAGCAGCCGCTGGCGCAGACAACGATCTGCGCAAAGGCCGCTCGTTTGGTGGCCAGCGGGAACTGCTCTACGGAGTCGGGGGATTGCGCAGGACTCATAAGAGATTGATATTGCAATATCAATCAGTTCTGCGCAAGTCTCGCGCGGCATCCCGATCAACCGGCTTCTTACGCACTCGACACCCCGTGCATATTCTCGAAGGCTACTTGCCGCTGACCCACGCGGTGGGGTGGACCGTGGCGTCTGCACCCTTCGTGATTCGCGGCTATCGCGCCGCCGTCCGCATGGGTGACGATGGGCGCGATGCCCGCTTTACACTCGCGGCTGCGGCCGCGTTTACGCTTCTACTGTCATCGCTCAAGATC
>Ga0105045_10004558_pt1 | contig 12052 bp, 10 predicted proteins | sample MAT02_FD_78089 | JGI IMG/M metagenome (GOLD analysis project Ga0105045, IMG submission 78089) | Freshwater microbial communities from Lake Fryxell liftoff mats and glacier meltwater in Antarctica - MAT-02 (megahit assembly) | ecosystem: Environmental > Aquatic > Freshwater > Ice > Liftoff... | reverse complement strand
TATACTGGTGTCCTGAATGACTAATTTGGAGAAAAATTCCAGTGAAGAGTAAAATAAAATACCTTTATAAAATCCTTGATAGCTATCGGCTCCTGCGCCTGTGGACAGTCAGGATAAGCTTAGGATTATTGTAATCAACAGCAAGCATCGATATCAATCTTTTAGAGCTTTAATTATGAATAGGTTGAAATGCTTTTTGTAAAAAGCGTTTTTTACTCCAGTTGATCCACACATTTTTTTAAAATAAACGTTCCTTTCATCTTGATTTACAACAACCCAGCTACCTTAGTTTAGGGATTCTTTTCCCCTCCATTTTAATTGATCTTTGACATAAAATCATTGATCATGAAATGCATATTGCGCTTGTCTTTATTATTGCCAATTTTTTGTGAGGCATAAAATATTGGCATTGGTACCAATGCGCCCGCTAATGGCAAGTTACAGATAGAAGGTACCGGAAACGGCAATATGCTAACCATGCAGCACACAAAAGACTCCAGCGACATAAGTTTTTTTTTCCAACAAGTTTGCTAATTATATTTTTTTAATTCCTATTTTGATTCTGCCAATTCTCTTGTTAAGAGGATGTCTGGTGGCTATGCTTCTTACTTTATTACAAGAGAGGATTTGGGAATAGCTGCCTTTACAATTGATCCAGTGAGTGGAGCAGCAGGAAGCAAAGTGAACAAATTGGGACGAGGATCATTTTTACAAAGAAGTGACAACAGTACCGAAACATATTCGAGAATTAGCATCGACACTTCTTCTATCTTCTCAAGTGATTATGGTGCAAAGCTTCTTATCAACCAGAACCAGTGAAAGTTTATCAATTGCAGGTATACAAATATTTCAGCGCAATGCGTTGAGAACTGCTACCATTGAATTGGGTAATTTACCTGGTGGTTTTTGGACCATCGGCGGGGAACATTCATCTAGTTTCAAAAATTTTAGTACTCGTAAAGCAGGGTTGGGAAATTCATTGTCCATCAGTGAAAAAGCCAGTGTAGGCATAGGCATTCAAGGAGGTATTCCGCAGCGTCCTTTGCATGTAAGTGCCGGATCTTCGAGTGGGCCAATTAGTAGCGTTGCCACTATTATTTTTGAAGACAATGCAGGTTTCCACCTGCAGCTAAGCAGTCCCAATAATTCACAAGCAGGTATATTATCTGGTAATCAGCAAACAAGCCTGAGAGCAGGGATATTCTTTACTTTAGATAGTGCCATCAGTTTCAGAAGTGGTGGCAACAACACCACCACCATATTTCTTTCTAAAACCGGTAATGTAAGCATTGATGGTGTGCTCACCCTAAACAGCGAATCAGGTTGAACAAGCAAATCAGGCCAATAGAAAACAGTTTGCAGAAAATATTTAATCTTAATGCTGTAAACTATTAATGGAAAGATGCATTTAGGGGCCCGGCACACATGCGGGATTGCTGGCGCAGGAGGTAGAAACCATTCTGCCCGAACTGAAGAGCGAAGCTGAAGAAGGCACCAAAAGAGTGAACTATATTGCGCTCGTTCCACACCTGATAGAATCTATCAAGGAGGAGCAAAAAGAAATTGATTTACTTAAACAACAGTTGTTAAAAAAAAGAACAAAAAGAAAGTAAGCTCACCAAATAGTTTTACCAAATTTCGCCGCTACTTCTGCCCTGCTGTGCACATCTAGTTTTTGGTAAATATTTTTTGTATGGGAGTTGAGTGTTTGAATGGTAATATGGCAGATAACGGCAATTTCTTTGTAAGAAAATCCATTTACCAAATGCTGCAGAATTTCTTTTTCCCTGGTGGTCAGTTTGAAATCGTCCATGTTGTGGCTGTTTCCTGCTTGTTGAAAATATTGCAATAGTTTGCCTGCAATGATGCTGTTAATGGGCGATTCGCCATTGCACACCTGCTCTACGGCTTCTACGATACGGGTCGGCGAATCCTTTTTGAGCAAATACCCATTTGCCCCGGCCTTGATGGCATTAAAAATTTTATCAGCGTCTTCAAATACTGTCAGCATTAAAATTTTTACATGTGGCCATTTTCCTTTTATCAACAACACCCCCTCAATACCATTTTTGCCAGGCAGGTCTATGTCCATGATGGCAACATCAGGCACTTGTACTTCAAATGCTTCAGGTATATCTTCTACAGCGTGTAATAAATGTAACAGTTGCACATCCCTGGTCTCTGAAAATAGAAATTCCAACATTTTACAATAGGGCAGATGATCTTCTACTACGGCTACTTGTTTCATGTTTATTTTTTTACTTTTCTGGGTCAGTGTTTTTTTAACTAAAAAAAGACGAAGGAATTTTTATTTGTATCAACGTGCCTTCATTAACAGCAGCATGCAAACTGAAAATGCCATTGAGTTCGCTTGCCCGTTCTGCTATGTTTTTTAATCCATTACCGTTTTTTACGGTCTTCACATCAAATCCTTTTCCATTGTCTTTTAATTCGAGCAGGATAAAAGCGCCTTCTTTTACAATACGAATACTGCAACTATTTGCACCGGCGTATTTGATGATATTATTGGCCCCTTCTTTAAAAATCAAAAACAAGTTCTGTCTTACCAGGCCAGGCAATTCAATATTTTTTAAATTGTCTTCTGCAAAGAAGTTTAACTCAATACCCTTGTGGTAAAAAAGCGGGGTGAGTAGTTGCTGTATTTTTTCGGTGAGGCTGTGCATGCTGTCGTTGGAAGGATTGCTGGCCCATGTAATGAGCTCTAACTTATCCAACATATTGTCAGCATTTTGACTGATGAGTTCTAAAAATTCAGTTTGCCCGGGTCGTTCTTTCAACATTTGGGTATAGGCTTTCATGGTACTAAGAGTTGCACCCACATCGTCGTGCAAATCCCGGTGAATGCGGTTGCGTAGTTGCAGCAGCTCTATTTTTTTCTTCCAGCGATACCGTACAAACAGATAGATAATTGTACACAGCATGATGGCTAATGTGAGATAAAACCAACCAGTTTGCCACCACACTTTTTTGATGATAAAATCCAGCTTAGCATGTTGTTCATTCCACTCGCCAGCATCATTGGCGGCTTTCACCATAAAACTGTAGTTACCTGGCTCCAGGGATGCATAAGATACGGTGTGGACTCCTTCGATGTAGTTCCAATTTTTATCCGTCCCTTTTAGGTGGTAGGCATATTGTGTTTTGCCAGGGTTTGTAAAATCCATAGCGGCAAATGAAATAGTAAGATTGTTTTCGTGGTGCTTTAATTGCAGGGTAGTATCTCCGGGATAAATACTTCTGTCAAGAACTTTAATCCCGGTTATCATTACATCCGGAGCAATATTGGTTTGATTCATTTCGCCGGGATCAAAAATATCGATGCCCTGCGTTCCACCAAAAGCCAGCATTCCATTTGTTAATCGGATAGCAGAATACCGGTTATATTCTATGTTGAGCAAACCATCCCGCCTATTAAAATTTTTAAATCGCTTGCTATGTGTATCAAATCTGCTAATGCCATTACCTGTGCCCAGCCACAAATTGCCCATTTGATCCGTCACCATATTGTAAACGCTGTTGTGGCACAGTCCGTCATTGCTATTGTAACGCAGGGTTGTTTTTTTAGCAAGGTCGAACTTGTTTAACCCCATGTGCGTGCCCAACCATAAACATTGCTGGTAACCGTCATACAACAACGCATTGATGTTATTGCTGGAAAGACCCTGTTCATTTGTGTAAAATGAAATTTGCTGGTTCTTTCGTTGCCAAAATCCTAAGCCGTTAGCGCTGGTAGCTATCCAAAAATTTGCGCTATCATCTTCTGTAAATCCTTCAATGAGAGAACCTGCCTGTATCTTTGTGCCAAGACTTTCACAGGCAAGGCTGTAATCTTTTCTTTGCCAGGTATGCCCTCTTTTATCCCGGTAGAGCAGGGGGTTACTTTCATTCAGGAAATTTGTTTTACTCAAATATGCTGCAAATACAGGTAGCTTTTCGAAGCTATCATATTGTTCTTTCAGCAAAATCTTTGCAAGATATCTGTTGTTGATAAACTGAGACGGTTCGATGTTGCTTATTTTTTTACCAAATGGATTCATCTGGGTAATCATTCGTGTGTCATAGAATGTTGCATAGATATCTCCACCAGAGGCTTGGATCAAAGACTGTACAAACTTTCCAGGAAGTCCATTATCGCCTGGTGCGAATCCCAGGTTGATAATGTTTCGCTGGTGCACATTTAATTTGCGCATGCCATCTCCAAAACTTCCCAACCACAGATTGCCCTGCCTGTCTGCCGTCAAACATTTATTAACGGCACTACTTGCAGGTTGGTTGTTCAAAAAACGAAGCGAAATTTTTTTTAAGGCAACTTCGCCTGGTGGAAGATTGTACAATCCTGTGCTCGTAGCCACCCATACAACTTTGCGGGTATCAACACAAATTCCAGCTATGCTACTACTCAATGTATCACTAGCAGATATCTGCCGGGTAATTTTTCTTTTATTATTTACTACTATCAAAACGCCCTGCTTGCTGATGGCCATAAGATGTTCGCCGCTTGCTTGTAAATAAATAAGTTGTTCATCTTTAAACGCACCATAAGTTATGGAACGCAGGGGCTGTAATAGCAATTGAACAGTATCAAAATATACAATGCCGGTTTTGCCGGGGGCGATTATTTTACCCTGGTGCAATTGCAGGTTGTTACGTTGTGTACCACTAGACATGTAAGAAGTACCATCAGCATATTTTAATAAAATGAATGTACTGCTGGGGATGTGAAAGACCCATGCATTAAAATAATTATCTACCGGCACCAAATCCCTGGTGAGGATGGGGCTGTTTGACTTCCATGAAATTGGCGCAGCTTTGGCGGGAATTTTGAATTTGGTAAACTGGTTGGTTTTGGGATTAAACCTGTGTAAATAATGAATGGTTTTGATCCATAAATATCCTTGAGCATCCTCCTGAATATGATATACAATATTTTCTGCCATGCTATTGCTGTCAAGTGGATTGTTGTAATACTTTTTAAATTCATACCCATCATACCTGTTCAAACCATCGTGTGTACCTATCCACAAAAATCCCTTGCTATCCTGAAAAATAGTGTAGATCACACTTTGTGACAAGCCCTGCTCTACCCCAAAATAATCAAAACGCAAAGTTTCCTGCGAGTAGATTTTTTGCTTTGCAATAATTAACAGGACTGATATGAAGACGTACTTTTTCAATAAAAAATATAAAAGTAGGCATATACATACCCAAATTTTAATTGGTTAATAAATACTGGTTAATGAAACATCATCCTTCCAGTTATGTTGTGAAAAATTCTCTTTATTGAGTTAGTGCGATTAAACCGGTAGCAAAACTCATCAAGGTACGGTTGTAAGTTTCTAACACTATTGTGTATTCATTTTAGCCAACCTTTTACCATCATTACCTGTCGATGAAATAATTTAAAATTTTGTTTCGGGTTACTCTGTTCGTGCTTCAATTCTTTATACTCTTTCTTTAATGGCCGATATCCCCTCTATTTGTCAGTTCTTGCTTTGGCCTCTTTAGAACCATGTTTTTCAAAAAATGATTTTAATTGTTTGGAGCCGCAATCACTAATATGCAATGCGTGACAACGCACAATACTTTTCTTTTTCGGCTCAATACCGATTACCAATTCCTTTTTTTGCCCTAAGGCCTGCCAACGCTACCTTCTTCAAATCCTCCAACAAAAAATTCATCAACATTTACGCTACCTTGTAATTTTATATGGCTGCTGCTTTTCAAAGCTTATCTAATTTTTCGTTTAAAATAATAACAGTTTTTTTTGCCGAAGGCTTAGCTTTCTACTTGGTTCTGGTGAGCTCATTCCTTTTTTACCAGTGCTCACTAAGAACATAATCAAAAATGCTTTTGGTAAAACAATTTTGCACTTATTAAAGAAAGCTCCTGCGGTAGCAGATTCCTTATATTTGCATTTATTACAGCGGCGAATATGTGCTGACTTAGTCTTGGTCCAAGATATATTACCACACCTGGAACACACACCCTTTTCGCCATTTGTAAGAACTCAAATAAATCAAATACTTTTCCTTTGTATAGAAAGATTTGAAAAACTCTTTTATGTCAGTACCCTTAAATAAAACCTGGCAATTTATTTTAGCTAAGATACTGATATCACTAAATTAATCAGGTTTTCTTGTTGGGTATTTAAATGCCTGCTTTTAAACAAATATTACTGGAAAAGTTAATAAAAAATGTGCATATCATTTTACATTGGCAGGAGTATTTGAAGAACCTGCAATTTACAACTTGATTATTTTTTCACTTGAAAGTATTTTCCCTTGTTGATGAATCACTACGATATAACTACCGGTAACCAAATGACCAATTTGTACCGTTTGTGTGCTGATGGAAAGTGCAGCAATTGAAACTATTTTTTTACCTGTTGCATCAAATACGGCAATCATGGCGCCTAATGGTGCATTTTGCACCACGAAAGCATGTTGAACCAATGTTGGATAAACAGAGATACCCGGTTCCCCGTTGGCAGAAAATCGAAGGATTTTTACAGGTGAATAACTTACGGTTTCATCTATATCTACTTGTTTCAACCGATACCAATTGTTGTTGCTGGCAGAAGGCGAACTATGAATAAATGAATAGGAATGGGTATTTCCTGCAGCAGTGGAAGCTGGTACTTCCCCCGCAGCACTATAGCTGGTTCCATTTAAGGAATGTTCTACAACAAACTTTTTATTGTTTATTTCGTTGGCTGTTTGCCACTGCAGCAACACTTTTTTTGCAGGAGCGTGGGTAGCATTAAAATTCAATAATTGTACTGGCAATACAGTGCCTTTTGTAAATGGAACCACGGCTGTTATACTCCAGTTGCCGGTAGTTTCCTTGCTTCTAACAAAAAGCCGATACTCTCCATCGGCCAGGCTGGATGTATTGACATTAAAAATAAGATCGTTGATATTGTTTGCCGGAGTGAGGGATACTGGCTGAGCATCTCCAAAGCCCAGGTCGCTGCCAATAAAATATTCGATAGCATCCACATTGCCACTATTGATAATTCCTTTTACAAAAATGTACTGGGTACTGATGCTCCAGCGACTGCCATCAAAACTTCTCACAAAAAAACTATTGAAGCCATCGGGTGCAGCGCTTAGATCAACATTAAATGAAATATTCTCTACGTTGGGCTGAGCTGAAAATACAATGGTAGTAGCATTGCCAAAACCCGGATCTGTGTTAATAAAATATTCCAGTTTTTGAACATTGGGAGGGACGGAAGCTACTTTCACAAAAGCAGTTCTGGCGGTAATACTCCAGCCATTGCTGTTTTGGCTGCGGGCAAATAATTGGTGTAGTCCTAATGTAACGGCACTTAAATTAACAGTAAATGGAAGATCATTAACCTGGCTGGAAGGCGTGTGGGTAATAGGAATAGCATTACCAAACCCCGGATCATTGTCAATAAAATATTCAATCCTGCTAATGGTTTGACTGAGCCCAACATTCGACATCAGCAAACACATGGCACAACAAATCATCCATTTATTTTCAAACTTGTTCATACAAATTGGCGGTTAAACTAATGATTAATTGTTGCTACGGGTACTGATGATCACTTGCATACTATTGCCCACTGGTGTAACTGGAGCCTGCAATTTGAAGATGGAGGGAATAGGTGGAATTAAACCCAACACGAAGGGAGTGCCACCGCCAAATGCCCCGCAATCAATTCCTCCCACACCTGCACCCTGTGCCGGATTTGCAACAGCAGTTTGCAAAACGAAGGCATTATCTACCAGGCCAGCCGAGTTAACAAAAACATTGTTCATGTTTACTGCATTGGTATTTCCTCCCGGCAATTGATTACCGGCACTAAGATTGTTTTGAAACACGTTGGAAGCGCCCAAAATATCAAGCGCAGGATTGACGAAAATATTGTTTTGAATCACACAGTTGTTAAAGGTGCAGGAGGCATTGGCTGTTTGCCCTATTACGTTGTTAGTAACAGTAGCAGCGCTGCCGAGTTGTATATTAAATACGGCACGTATAATATTATTGGAGAAAATATTTCCTGTGGAGCCACTATTCGAAAAAATGGAGCCTTCAATAAAACTATTGAGTAAAAGGATATTGTCTGCCCCAACTAAAGATATGTTTACTGTTCTACAACGTAGTAAAGTAACATTGTTGGTGTTGGAAATGTTAATGTTTCCAGTAGTATTTACCATTAATACAGAATTAGCCGCACCGGCATTCATATTGATGCCGGTTAAGCTTGCTGTAATGGATGTGTACTGTAATCCCGTGTTTTCGGGCAAAAAAGACCCAAGGCTGATAAGTACCAACCTCTTGCTCAGGCTTAAAAATCCATAAGAGTTTACAGATGGCTCAAAGTGAAGGGTATCTCCGGGGCTGGCATCATCATGAGCAGCCTGTGCAGTGGTAAAATTTGCCACAATACCCGGATTGTTATTTACACGCCAGATGGTAGCAAACACATGATTGGTTATTGGTACCAACAAAAACAGGAATAGTATATTTTTTTTCATAACTCGTAGATTCGTAATTTAAATAATTGCGTAAACCTACATTAAGATATCTACCAAAACAATCCCTAGTATTAGGTAGTAGCCTTAGATTGCTTTGTAGATGAAATTTTATTTGAATACAGGAGATTTAAAGTGCAAAGATGAATTGGCAAATCTCTAAAGAAATTGTCCACCGCATTGCAACCAAGTCCATTTTTTAAACGGTTGTAACCCCGACCGAAAATTGGCAGTCAGATAATGACGGGAGTTTTCCTTCGCAGCAACGTCCTTTAGATTTTTATTGTTATTATATTATTAAACAACCTACATTACTACCTTTTCCTTTTTTGCTTCTTTTTTTCTCATTCAGGCGCAGGATCTATCCTGTGTCGGACTTGTTACGAATGCTTTGAGTTAAATACAATTTCAGTTACACCAGTTTAACTATAACGATAGTAATTTAAAGCAGGATGAATACAGGATTTAAATTTGTAAACGACAACGCAGTATATTCGGCTACCCAAATAGTAGCAGTGCGACTGATTATTTTACGAGGGAAAAGGTACTGCCGGATATTATCATTTTGGATAGTTTTTAGTATTGAGATTAGTAACAGGGAAGACACAGGACAGAGCCGATAGCTATCGGCTCCTGCGCCTGTGGGTTAGCTTTACGTTCCAGAGACATCGCCTGGGAAAGGTTTGATTGCGTTTGATAGATTTCGATTCCTATGCCCTGCACTTTTCGGCGGCGGGTCATGGCGGCATTTTGTTCAAAATAAGCTTTACGTGCCAGAGACATCGCCTGGGAAATTTTTGGTATGGAGGGTCGGGGGCGAGAGCAGTTTAGGGCAGGTCGTGAGTTAGACAAACGAATTAAACAGAATACTGAATAGTACCTGTAATTCTTCCACGCAGTTGGTTGCATCCAAACGCTTCCCAGGCGAGTCTGTGCGGTATTTTGTTCAATATTACTCTATGTGCCAGAGACATCGCCTGGGAAATTTTTGATTGGGAAGCTCGGGAGTTAGAGAGAGGTATTTTACAGGAGTTGGGCTAAACAAACACTTTAAATTTACTTCCAAGGCGAGTGCGATATTTCTTTCCCCCACTTTTAAATACTTTAAGCCGGCAGGGTTCGCCGTATGCCTATTCAGAACTGGTTGTTAAATTGATATCAGAAAGCTCTTTGAAATTTAATACTTTATATCCAGCGTGCATTCCTGAAATATAAAAGCTAGCTGAACTGTGGAGATATGCTGTGGCATTCTCTGCAAGGTGCCATTTTCCGACACAGGGATTCTCATGCATATAATCTAATTTTTGCCACGTATAAGCCTCGCTTATACATTCTTTCCAATCAAAACTATCTTCCCATACTTCGTGTACTTTACCTCTTTTTTTGTCACTCTTATTCACTCCATTTTTTAATTGCAGTAGTAAATCAGTATGTCCGATTTTTTCTAACCGGTCAACTAGGGCGTAGCCTATAAACCGTTTCCCATCACCAATAATTACATTTATATTTTTCGCTGTCTTTCTAAATGCAATTGTTGCATGTATGTGATTGGGCATTATTACAAAGCCAGTTATGTAATGGCCTTGCTTTTTTAGTAAGTCAAACCATTTGTAAACTAAGTCGTAACTATTTGTAATAGCAAATAAATGTAGCCATCTGTAACATGTAAACGTGACAAAGAAATGGCCATTATCAAAAGGGATTTTTCGTTTTACCGGCATAGTGCTAAGTTAAAGAAATAAATTTCGGATTCCGTATGATTGTCGATGGTATTTTTAACTTATCAGTTTGAATTCGCCGACGATTATCGACGGCGAGTCCGCTTCGTATGCTTGTTATTAGTTCAAAAAAAAGAATTCATGCAAAGACTCGCCTAGGGAATTTTAGTTTATGGAAGGCCGAAGAAAAACAGATTGAATTTTGAAACTTTATTGTACATGTATTTCACCCACACAGTCGGTTGCATTTGAAGACTTCCCAGGCGAGTCTCTGCGCTCATTCTCTTTGTTTCAAAATTTACTTCGGCAGCAGGACTCGCCGTCGATTGCGGATGAATTGTTGAGTTGAAATGAGGTAGCTGTTTAGATTTATTTTTATGATTGGGCTTGATAGATTTGGATTCCTATACACTGCACTAATCGGCGGCAAGTCCTGGCGGCATTTTGTTCAAGATGAGCTTTACGTCCCAGAGACATCGCCTGGGAAAGGTTTGATTGCGTTTGATAGATTTGGATTCCTATACACTGCACTAATCGGCGGCGAGTCCTGGCGGTATTTTGTTCAAGATGAGCTTTACGTCCCAGAGACATCGCCTGGGAAAGGTTTGATTGCGTTTGATAGATTTGGATTCCTATACACTGCACTAATCGGCGGCGAGTCCTGGCGGCATTTTGTTCAAGATGAGCTTTACGTCCCAGAGACATCGCCTGGGAAAGGTTTGATTGCGTTTGATGGATTTCGATTCCTATGCACTGCACTTTTCAGCGGCGAGTCCTGGCGGCATTTTGTTCAAGATGAGCTTTACGTCCCAGAGACATAGCCTGGGAAAGGTTTGATTGCGTTTGATAGATTTCGATTCCTATGCCCTGCACTTTTCGGCGGCGAGTCCTGGCGGCATTTTGTTCAAGATGAGCTTTACGTTCCAGAGACATCGCCTGGGAAAGGTTTGATTGGGAGTCTCGCGGCGAGAGGAGTTTTTTGCAGGCCATGAGTTAAACAAACGCTTTAAACTGAATAGTAACTGTAATTCTTTTACGCAATTGGTTGTATCCAAACGTTTCCCAGGCGAGTCTCTGCGCTCATTCTCTTTGTTTCAAAATTTACCTCGGCAGCAGGACTCGCCGTCGATTGCGAATGGATAGTTGAATTGAAATGAGGTAGCTATTTAGATTTATTTTTTTGATTGGGCTTGATAGATTTGGATTCCTATACACTGCACTAATCGGCGGCGAGTCCTGGCGGCATTTTGTTCAAGATGAGCTTTACGTCACAGAGACATCGCCTGGGAAGTCTTTAAAAGGGAGTCACAGGGCGAGAGAAGTTTTGGGCAGGCCGTGAGTTGGTTGTATCCAAACGTTTCCCAGGCGAGTCTCTGCGCTCATTCTCTTTGTTTCAAAATTTACTTCGGCAGCAGGACTCGCCGTCGATTGCGGATGGATTGTTGAGTTGAAATGAGGTAGCTGTTTAGATTTATTTTTATGATTGGGCTTGATAGATTTGGATACCTATACCCTGCACTCATCGGTGGCGAGTCCTGGCGGCATTTTGTTCAAAATAAGCTTTACGTGCCAGAGACTTCGCCTGAGAAGTCTTTAAAAGGGAGTCACAGGGCGAGAGAAGTTTTGAGCAGGCCATGAGTTGGTTGCATCCAAACGTTTCCCAGGCGAGTCTCTGCGCTCATTCTCTTTGTTTCAAAATTTACTTCGGCAGCAGGACTCGCCGTCGATTGCGAATGGATAGTTGAATTGAAATGAGGTAGCTATTTAGATTTATTTTTTTGATTGGGCTTGATAGATTTGGATTCCTAT
>Ga0105045_10004557_pt1 | contig 12052 bp, 8 predicted proteins | sample MAT02_FD_78089 | JGI IMG/M metagenome (GOLD analysis project Ga0105045, IMG submission 78089) | Freshwater microbial communities from Lake Fryxell liftoff mats and glacier meltwater in Antarctica - MAT-02 (megahit assembly) | ecosystem: Environmental > Aquatic > Freshwater > Ice > Liftoff... | reverse complement strand
GGCGCGCTGTGCTGGCGACGATGACGTTGCCTGCCGGCACGCGGGTGATCCTGCCGGGCATGGCGATCACCGAGGATTACGGACCGCAGCGCTTGAACATCAACGTCCGAGAGGATGGCCGGATCGCACGCGTCTGGTGCGGCTGATCCGAAGATTGGGCGCCCCGGCCCGTGGCAGGGACGCCCCGAAAGCTTACTTCATCACGCGGTAGGTGGTGTGGCAATCCTTGCAGGCCCCGCCAATGCCGGCCATGCCCGCGCCGATGCTTTCGGCCGAGGCAACGTCGACCGCGCCCGCAGCATCGCCAAGCGCCTTGGCCTTGACCAGGAAAGCATCCCAGTTGGCCCAGATCTCGGGCTTGGCTTCCGAGGCCGGGTCGGCGGCACCCTGTTCCATGAAGGTCGCTTCGGTCTTGCCCGAAGCTTCGATCAGCGCGGCCTTTGCGCCTTCGGCCTTGGCAGCGTCATGGGGTTCCTTGCCGCTGGCCATGTTGCCAAGGATGCCGGTGTTCATGCCGACCGTCTTCATCAGGTCGGACCGCGCAATCGCGTTCGGGTCGGTGGGGTCTTCCTGAGCGTAGGCTGCTCCGGCAGCAAGAACGGCCCCGATCGCGAAGGCTTTGAACAATTTCATTCTTCTGGCTCCCATGCTGGATTATTCCGTCACTATAGGTGGGGCACTGTGTCGCGGAAGCTGGATTTTGCCATGGTGTCAGCCCTTCACGCGATTGTCATCAGTTGCCGGAGGACTCGACTTCGGCCCGTCAAGCTGGCATTCATGGAACAATACAGGAACATTTGGGCAGGACATGGCGGCGCGGCGCATCCTTTCGCTTTGGTTTCCGCGGCTGGCGGTGGAACGCGTGCAGCGGCGGCGGCGCGATGTGCTGCCGGTGCCGCTGGCGGTGGTGGGTGATGTAGGGGGGGCGCAGGTTCTGACCTCGGTCTCGGTCGAAGCTCAGGCTGCGGGCCTGCGCGAAGGTCAGGGCCTGCGTGATGCGACGGCAATCTGCCCGAACCTGCTGACCGCCCCCGCTGACCCGCTGAACGAGGCGCGGTTTCTGGCCAGCTTGCGGCGCTGGGCGGGGCAGTTCTCGCCCCGGGTCGCCGAAGAGGCCCCGGCGGGGCTGATGATCGACCTCAGCGGCACGGCGCATCTCTTTGGCGGCGAGGCGGCGGTGCTGGAAAAGGTGGCCGAGGATTGCGCTGATCTGGGGCTCACGGTGCGGGCTGGCATTGCCGATACGGCGGGCGCGGCCTGGGGGTTGGCACGCTTTGCGCTGGAGCGGGTGGCCACTTTGCGTTCGGGCGACGCCATTGATCAGGAGGCGCGGGCGACGCGGTCCCGCGCAGCCAAGCGCCGGGGGTGGGAAAGGGGCGGCAGTCTGCCACAGCCGGTGGCTGTCAAAGGCGGGGGCAAGGCGGCCGGGATTGCGGTGATCGCTCCCCCCGGGCGGCTGGTCGAGGTGCTGACCGACCTGCCGCTTGCGGCGCTGCGGCTGGACCCGGACATCGTGGCGCGGCTGATGCGGCTGGGGCTGTGTCGGGTGGGGGATCTGATGGTGCTGCCCCGCGCTGCCTTGGCGCGGCGCTTCGGGCTCGACACGCTGCGCCGGCTGGATCAGGCGCTGGGCATGGAGCCGGAGCCGCTCAGCCCCGCGCGCCCGCCGCTGCATTTCGCGGTGCGGCTGACCTTTCCTGACCCGATCGGCTTGCGGTCAGACGTCGAGATGGGGCTGGACCGGCTGTTGGTGCCCCTGTGCGACAAGCTGAAAGCGCGCGGGCGGGGTGTGCGGCGGCTGGCATTGCAGGCGTTCCGGGCCGATGGCGGGGTGGCGGCGGTCGAGGTGGGGCTGGCGCGGGCCGCCGACACGCCTGACCGCATCCGCCCGCTATTGCATCTGAAGCTGGACCAGATCGACGCCGGTTTCGGGATTGACTGTTTGCGGCTGGAGGCGCTGGCGACCGAGGCGATGACGCTGGTGCAGCACCGCGGCCACATCGACGCGACGGAACGCGCGATGGCGGGCGGGGGCGTCTTGGGGGCACCGGGCAACCCCCATGCGCTGGACGATCTGATCGGCCGGCTTTGCGCGCGGCTGGGTTCCGAGGCGGTGACGCGGCTGCATCCGGCTGACAGCCATGTGCCCGCGCGGTCGTCGCAGGTGCTGATGGCCGCGTGGAGCGTGGCGCATGATGGCCCCTGGCCCGCCCCCTCGGCCCCGCGCCCGCTGCGGATGCTGCGGCCCGAGCCGGTAGATGCGCCCGCAACCCCCGAACCGCCCAGCCGGTTCCGCTGGCGGCGGCGCGACTTTGCCGTGCGGATGGCGGTGGGGCCCGAACGGCTTCAGCCGGAATGGTGGCTTGAAGACCCGAACTGGCGCGGCGGCGCGCGGGATTACTGGCGGATCGAGGTGGAAGGCGGCGCGCGGCTGTGGCTGTTTTACGGCCGGGGCGGTGCGGTGACCGACGGCTGGTATTGCGAGGGTGTCTTTACCTGATCCCCTGCGTGAACGGTTGCGGCGGGGGCTTGTCCATGGGAACCATCGGGCAAAGGGGCAGGTCGGATGAAATCCAGAAACCGCATTTCGATCCAGCAGACCCAGCGGCTGAAGCTGACGATGGGAATTGCCACGTCCATCCGCATCCTGCGCAGCGATGCACAGGGCCTGTCGCGCTATCTGGAAGAACAGGCGGCCGAGAACCCGCAACTGGTGTTGACGCGTCCGGTCGGGCAAGACTGGCTGCCACGCTGGAAATCGGCACTTGGTGCGCCGGACACGATGCCCGAACAGGCCGCCGCCGGGCCAAGCCTGATGGCGCATGTCCTTGGCCAGATCGACGGGCTGCACCTGTCAACCAGAGAGGCGCGGATCGCCCAGGCGCTGGCCGAGGCGCTGGAGCCTTCGGGCTGGCTGGGCCAAAGCCCGGCGGCGATAGCCGACAGAGTCGGGGCCGGACTGGCCGACGTCGAGATGATGCTGCGCCGGTTGCAGGCCCGGGCCGAACCCACCGGGCTCTTTGCCCGCAACCTGGCCGAATGCCTGCGCCTGCAAGCCGAGGACGCCGGCGAGATGGATGCGATCATGGCGGCGGTGCTGGGCCGCCTGGATCTGGTGGCAGGGGGCGAGATCGACCGCATCGCGCGCGAGATGGGAGGCTCTGCCGAAGCGGTCCGGTTGCGGATCGGGCGGTTGCGCGGCTATGACCCGAAGCCCGGAGCGGGATTCGAACCCTTTGCCGCCCCGATCCGCGAGCCGGACCTTGTGGCCGAGAAGGCCCCCTCGGGCTGGACGGTGGCGATAAACCGGTCGGCCTTGCCATCGGTTTCGCTGGCCGAAGGCAAGGGCAAGGGCCGGCCCGAAGCGAGAGAGATCATCCGGATGGTCGAGGGCCGGAACGTGACCTTGCTGTCGGTCGGGCAGGAGATCCTGATGCGGCAGGTCGCGGCACTGGAGTCAGGCTTGCGTGCGCTGGTGCCGATGACGATGGCCGATGTGGCCGGTGCGGTCGGGCTGCATGAAAGCACGGTCAGCCGGGTCGTTGCCGGGACGGCAGTGGATACCCCGCGCGGGACCTGGTGGCTGCGGACACTGTTCACCCAGTCCGCGCATCAGGGTGGCCCTGCCGCAGGTGCCCTGCGCGACCAGCTGTTGCAGATGATCGCCACAGAGGATCCGGCCGCCCCCTTGTCTGATGCTGCTCTGGCCGAGGCGCTGTCGGGCGACGGTGCCCCTCTCGCGCGGCGGACGGTCGCAAAATACCGCGCGATGCTGAACTTGCCCCCCGCCAGGCGCAGGCGACGGCGTTAGGCCGACCGCCAATGTCGCTTCCGGGGCTGACAGCGCGGGGCGGCTGCACTAGCTGGCGGACAGAGGCGCAAGCATGGGATGCAGCATGGCCATTTTTCTGGGTGTCGATACCGGGGGCACCTATACCGATGCGGTGATCCTGGACGAGGGGGCGAACCTGATCCTTGGCAAAGCCAAGGCGCTGACCAGCCGACACGATCTGGCCGTGGGGATCGGGCAGGCGGTGGATGCGGCGATTGCGGCGGCGGGGGTGGCTGTGGCGGATGTGGCGCTGGTGTCGCTGTCGACGACCCTTGCCACCAATGCGCTGGTCGAAGGCCAGGGCGCGCGGGTGGCGTTGGTCTTCATCGGCTTTGATGCGGGCGATCTGGGCCGGGGTGGCTTGACCGCGGCCTTGAAGGGCGACCCGGTGCTGCACCTGCCGGGTGGGCATACCCATGCGGGCACCGAGGCCGTGGCGCTGGACCTGACCGCGCTGGAACAGGGTTTGCGGGCGCTGGGCGACGAGGTGTCAGGCTTTGCCGTCGCCGCCCGCTTCGCCACCCGCAACCCCGCGCATGAACAGGCCGCGCGCGACCTGATCCGCCGGGTGACCGGGCGGCCGGTGACCTGTTCGCATGAGTTGTCGGCCAACCTCAATGGCCCGAAGCGGGCGCTGACGGCAGTCCTGAACGCCCGGCTGATCGGGATGATCGACCGGCTTGTCGCAGCCTGCGAGCGGCATCTGGTGCGGGTCGGCATCCATGCACCGCTGATGGTCGTGCGCGGTGACGGGGCGCTGATTTCGGCGGCCATGGTGCGCGAACGCCCGATCGAGACGATTCTCTCCGGCCCCGCCGCCAGCATTGTCGGTGCGCGCTGGCTGACCGGGGCCACAGACGCGCTGGTCAGTGACATCGGCGGGACCACGACAGATGTGGCGCTCCTGCGCGACGGGCTGCCTGAGATCGACCCCGAAGGCGCGCGGGTCGGCGGCTTTCGCACCATGGTCGAGGCGGTGGCGATGCGCACCACCGGCCTTGGAGGTGACAGCGAGGTGCATCTGGTGACCGAAGGCCTGACCGGCGGTCTGCGGCTTGGGCCCCGGCGGTTGATCCCGGTTTCCCTGCTGGCGGTCGACCATGGGCCGATGGTCCATGCCGCGCTTGACCGCTGGCTGTCGGCTGATGCTGTGGGCGACACGGACGGCCGCTTTGTTCTGCCGATGCCCGGCCAGCGTGGCGGGTTGACTGTGCGGGAACTGGCGGTGCTGGACCGGATCGACCGGCCGATGACCATGGCGGGGGCGCTGACCTCGCGACTGGAAGTGGCGGCGCTGGAGCGGCTGGTTGCGCGGGGGCTGGTAATGATCGCGGGTGTCACCCCGTCTGATGCAGCGCATGTGCTGGGGCGGCTTGACGCCTGGGATGGGGCGGCAGCGGAAAAGGCACTGCGCCTGATCGCGCGGCGGCGGACCGGGGCGGGCGAACGGTTCGCCTCGGGGCCGGAAGTCTTTGCGCAAGGCGTGGTGGATCAGTTGACGCAGCAGACGGTCGATTGCCTGCTGGAAGCGGCGTTCGGCGAAGATGCAGGCTTTGCGGGCCAGGTGCCCGAGGACTTGGCGCGTCATCCTCTTGCGGTGGCGGGCCTCGCGCAGCATCGCGGCGTCGTCGAGGTGTCCTTGCGCCTCGGGGTGCCGGTGATCGGGCTCGGCGCTTCGGCGCCCGCCTGGTACGGCGCGGTGGGTGAACGGCTGGGCTGCCGGATGATCCTGCCCGAACATGCGGGGGTTGCCAACGCTATAGGCGCCGTTGCCGGCCAGATCAGCCAGAGGGCGCAGGCTGTGGTCTCCTCACCCGCCGAAGGCCGGTTCGTGGCACATCTGGCGACCGGGCTGGAGGTCTTTGCCTCTGCCAAGGCGGCGCTGGCGGCGGTCGAGGCGGCGCTGGTGACAGACGCCTCGGCCCGGGCGCGGGCGGCGGGGGCGGTGGATCTGCGGGTCACCGTGGACCGGGCGGTCAAGGAGGTGGAGATCGAAGGACGTACCATGTTCATCGAGGCGATGGTGACCGCCACCGCCTCGGGCCGTCCAAGGGTGGCGCGATAGGGGAAGTTGCACGTCATGATCCACCGATTGACCCTTGACCTTGGCCGCCCGCCCCCTTAATCCGCCCCGCAGTGGCTAGGTAGCTCAGCTGGTTAGAGCACGCGACTCATAATCGCGGGGTCGGGGGTTCGAGTCCCCCCCTCGCCACCACTACTCTATTTTCTGATGACATTCCAGAAAATTGGGTGATATCTGCGTGTTGACAGGGCCTCAGGGGTACACCCAAGGGGTGCGCAGCCTTGACGATGCTCACCCTATGTACCTCGGGGTGGGCAATACCGGCTGACCTTGTGGGCATGATCGGCAATGCCACGGGTGAAACAGGCCCAACCCTGTTGCACAACGCCTCCCTTAACAGGACACCGTAAAGCCCGCCGTAGAAGTTGCGCAAAAGGAATCGGTGCCGACTGTCACCTTGACCGACACCCAGGAACCTCGCTGACTGGACTGAACACCTGCGCCACGAAAAGGGCCTGAGCTCCAAAACTGTCGGAGACAAGTACCGCTGCGCCGTAAAGGCGATCTACCGACTTGCCGTGTCGAAGTTCATCGATACGGATGGCCCGACCGCCCGTGTCAAAGTTGCCTTTCCTCGGCCTCAGAAGGCACGTCCCAGCGGTTTCACCGATGCGGAATCTGTCCAGATATTCACCGGCACCATGGCCGCGCCGTCAACGTTTGAAAGGATGGCGGAACACAACATGCCGGCGTGCAAATGGGTCCCTCGGTCACGCCCTGACGGCCCCTGTTCCACCCCGCCAATGCGACAGCCCGGAGCAACGGAACCCTTCCCGCCGCCCGTGTGCTGGGTAAGGTCAGTGAAAGGGTGCGGGCTGTGGCAGGAATCACCGACCCCAAGGTGAAGCCGAACCATGGCTCGCGTCAATTTCAAGACCGTTGGCCGTGATCAGGATATCGCGCTGGAGTACCCCGACGCAATCCAAGGCCACAGCGACAGGCGCGCAAGCAGGCGACTACGGCGAAATGTCGATGAGGGCACTCTACCGCGAAATCCTGTAGCTGCCGCGCGATCACATCAGCGGGGTGGGGTAGAAGGCACCAAAAGCCTGATCTTGATGTCAGGGCGTCGGGTCGCGCTTGAGGGTCGTCATGGCCCCCAGTACCGCCATCGTTTTGACAGGTACACGCGTGATGCGGGCCAGCGGGTCGGCCACTTGATCCCTGTAGCCGGCAAAGCGGTAGGTGGCGAACTTTTCGCGGATCGTCGGGTCATTCGGGGTCTTTTCCTTGTACTGGTCAAGGACCCAATTAGGGCCTGAGCGGTTCCCCGTTTTGTAATCCCGGCACTCGGGCGGGATGCCGGACAGGGTGGTTTCACTGTCGAGCGTGATGGTGTCTGCGGCCTTGACGGCCTTGAGCGCGAGCTAGGGGGCCAGCCATTCCGCCCTGGCACGGGTGTCTTCGACATCTCTGGGGGTCAGTGGCCACGGGGTGGCGGCTTCATACCCGATGTGCAGGTCCGGCAAGCGCTGGCCCCAGCCGCGCTATTGGGTGAAGTCGGGGTAGAACGGGATTCGGGGAAACTCGCGGTTCAGTCAGCGCGTAGGTTTCGCGGTAGATCGGATCGTGCAGGACCCCCGCCGCAGCACCTCCAGACCAATGGCATGGTCGAGCGTTTGAACGGACCGATCGAGAGGGTGCTGCAATCGCACCATTACGTTCCGGGGAGGAGTTGGAGACCACATTCCACCGCAATGTGCTGCTCTGCACCATGTGATTTCCAAGGCAGACATCAAGGCACGACGGCCGGCATGAGGCAAGATTGCGGGGTTTGGATTTGATGGAGTGGTGGGGAAGCGCCAGAACCGAGCGGTTACACAGAACACGCAGTTGACCTGAGCTGACTTCAAGTTGGACGCGGCCACGGATAGCCGAAGGCTTTATTCAGGTGCGGAAAAGGTCTGTCCGCGACATTCAATTCCACCGCAACCATTTGATCTTTCCATAGTTCGACCTCTTCGTAACGCAGGATCAGATCGGCGCGCGGCTTTTTAGCCGAATGATAGTCGGTCCATCTGGTTTGGATACCACCAAATATCTTGGTTTCCTTGATTATATCGAGATAATCAAAGGGGGTATATTTCTTGATGGCCGTAGAGCCTGGTCAGCGCGTTGTCATGCTGCTTCATATGCAGTCGTAATAGCCGGACAGAAACCGTTCAAAAGGTTCGCGGACCGCTGCGATGGAATAGATGTTTAACAACTGTGTTCAGAAAGACGGTCGGACGCAATAGCGTGCGCATCGCGTTAAAGCCGGAAGAACCTGTTCAGCGATTTCCCGGCCGGATTGTGCAAAAAAACACCGGCAAGCCATCCTTGAAGAGGCCTGTCAGCACTGTGGTGGTTGGTTGATCGTCGGCTTTCGCCAGAAAGTGCTGAAGATAATGCACCTTGTCGATCAGCTCGAACGGGCCCTTTGGCATGCGTTTGAGTTTCATCCGTAAATTCCGATCTACTTCGCCGCGTTGCAGTGATGCGATATTTCCGAAATGAACGAAAAACCCTCAAGAACTTTGAGTTGGCATTACGCCCCGGTCAAACTGGGCCGGTGACGCCGGGCAGACCGGGTACTTCTTCGGCGTAACCGAAGGCGTCAATATCCGCAGCGTAGGCATTGGCGATCAGGTCCAGACTGCGTTTTGAAACGTGCAAAGGGTGTGTTCCACGGCTTTCGCCATAAGCACATCCAACGCTACCTCGTCGAGCTCGTCTTCCGCTGGAACCGCCGGCGCCATCTGCGAACGGCCTTCGACCGGCTCCTCGGGATCGGTGTCGGTTTCGCGCCGGCCACTTATCGCGAGAGTGTCGGGCATCTCGCCTGATCGGACCAGCAGAGGCCTGGCGGTGCCGCTGCAACACTGAACCAAGCCACATGCCCCCTTCCAGCCCCGAGCTCGCGCAACTGCTGCGGGCCCGCAAGGCATCAGGATGCTATAGCGACTGGAGCCAAAGGCTGCTGCTTCGGCATCGTCATTGTTGAAGTTCGGACACGATTATCGTTGCTCCACCCCAAGTATCGCCAAGCGAAGGCAACCGATAGCGGCGCGCTTTTAATGCCGAAGATAGTCATTCTGGGCGTGATCAAACGAACAAGAAGTCGTCGGCGGCCAGTTGGTAGGCGTTTGTAAGGCCGGTCAGGGTGATCGTGATATCGACCACACCATCCCCGTTCGTATCCACGAAAACCCGGTTGCCGGACACCCGGGCTTCTGAGTTGTCTGAGCCGCCACTGAATGCGCCCGCGCCGAGGTAGGCGAAAGTGCCGACCCCAAGTCCTTCAAAACGTAGCACATCGCCCTGTTCGCCGCCGCCGTTCAACTCGTTGAAATCGGTGATCACATCCACACCGCTGCTTTTGCTCCTGAACACGAAGTGATCCGCCCCTTGACCGCCAGTCAGGGCATCGTTGCCCAGCCCCCCGACCAGCGTGTCGTCGCCCGCGCCGCCGGTCAGCGTGTCGTTGCCCACCCCGCCCTCGAGCCTGTCGGCAAAGGCGCTGCCAGTCAGCCGGTTGGCCCCTGCGTTGCCGCCCAGCATCACGCCCTGTGCCAGGGCTGAAGCATCAACATTGATTGCCGTCTTCCCGGTCAGAACCGCCGCAGCCGCCGTGCCCGTGCCGATCACCACACGCTCGACAGACACGCCTGCGCCAAGGACCAGTGTTCCCGCCACCGTCCCACTGAAGCGCATCTCGTCCGTGCCGGCGTCCCCGACAATCACTTCGCCCGCCGCATGGTCTGCAAAGGCAGTTACCACGAACAGATCGTTGCCCTCGCCACCGAACAGCTCGTCCGCACCAGCCCGACCCGTGATCGTGTCGTTGCCCGCCCCACCGTCTATCCGGTTTGCTCCCGTGCTGCCCGTCAGCCGGTCATTGAACGCCGAGCCAATCAGGCCCTCCATCGACATCAGAACGTCCTTTCCCGCCCCAACCGTATTCTGCGCCGCCATCAGCGCCAGGTTCACCGTCACCCCGGAGACCGCATCCGCATAGCTCGCCGCATCCGCCCCGGCGCCGCCATTCAGCGTGTCATTGCCCGCGCCGCCGTCCAGCGTATCGTCGCCCGCCCCGCCGGTAAGCGAATCGTTTCCAGCGTTGCCGACAAGAAGATCGTTTCCCAGCGATCCGCCGAGGAAATTGGCTGCAGCATCACCAATCAGGGTGTCATCGCCAATACCGCCGATCAATCCTTCAACACTGATATAAGAATATGACGCCGGCACCCCCAATCCTGCCTTGGACGCGCCGAGATCGCGAAGAAGATTGTCCGGCACGTCTCCATAGGAAATCACGTCGTTTCCAGATCCTCCAAAGAATGAGTCCTGGCCGAGGCCACCAAACAAGACGTCATCCCCATCACCGCCATCCAGCCAGTCATCACCGTCACCCCCATATAGGGTGTCGTTCCCAAAGCCACCGGAAATGCGGTCGTTACCGGATCCACCAGACAGATGGTCATTTCCACCTTCTCCGAAAAGAATATCATTTCCCGAGCCACCAAGAATTCTATCGGAATACTTGCTCCCGGTCAGCAGGTCGGACTGATCGTAACCCTCGATTGCAGTCCCAGCACTGCCCCGGGCAATCACTATCATCATGGTTTCATTGGCACTGAAGGCTAAGGGAAGCGTAGTTGTTCCCAATGGAAGATTAAGAGTCGTCACTTTGACATCTGGCGAACCATCTGCCGCAGCCGTCACCTCGTAAATAGACGCATGATGGGCGCCGGCAGAAACTGCCGGAATGGAAATCGTGTCGGTGCGGCTGGCTTCACTTCTGTTTGTCAGAAAATAAACACTCTTTCCAACAGAAGCGAACGCATTCACAGCAATACCGGCAACGTCACCGGGGCCGGCAATAACACGCGTCCCCTTGAGTTGAGCAGACATCATATCAAATGCGACGCCTGCAAAGGTAAGACCCCCGAAGTCTTCGTCACCCAACCCCGTGTTCTTGATCATTCGGGTCTTGTTGTTCTGTTGAACAGCCCAGACATTCGCGTGATCGACGCCGGCAAGAACCATTTCTTCTACCAGTTCCACCATCGAATCGAACTGCTTCAGCCCCAATTCATTCTCATTGCGGGCCGAGACATTCCACTCGGTAACATACAATTCGGGAATCTTGAAACCTGGCGTTGCTGCCGCTAATTTAACCCAATGGTCAAAGGGCTGGTACGACCAACCAGTAATGGCGCTGTCACTGCCCTGCAGGTAGCGGTGGGAAAGAATGCCATCTACAGCCTCCCTTGATTCCGCAGACCTGAACTGATCAAAGATCAATTTTGTGGCTGCGACAAGACCACCGTTATAGTCCTCTGCGGGGATTTCTCCAGAAGGTGTGTACCACTCGGCGTTTCCACCTGGTCCGACTTGAACAACGATGTCTGGATCAATACGCTGAATGCTCGGCAAGCTTTTGTTGAAGCTGGAAATCTCTTGTTGAACTACTGCGGCAAGAAAGGCAGCTACCCGACCATATTCGATCGGCGACATCCGGAATCCAAAGACTTGAAAATTGTCCACATACCATTCATTCCCAAGTTCAAACGCAGCAATCGTAACGGCTTTGGCACTTGCATCCGCCAGAACGAATTGCACAAATCCGCGCAGGGCGCTTTCTTGGGCCGTATCTACCACCCGATGACCCGATGCATCCGGCTCTGCGCTTAGGAACCTGCATGTAGGCAGTACAATCGTCGCTGTTGCACCTATTTTTGCAACAAATTCAAGAAAGCTAGAGACACCAACAGTCGGCTCACGACGTACGTCGTTGAGACCTGAATAATTGTGGTTCGACGAGTTGGGATTCTCGAGATCCAGATTTGCCTCGGTTGTAGTGCCGCCTGGATAGCGCAGCGTGCCAAGGTTTACCTCCGCGGCGAAGGCCTCATACGTGTTAGAGATTGTTCCAGCTTCCTGGCCGCCATCGCGGTCAAACAGAAAGTTGGCTCCAAACAAATTTTGCGAGATTTGCTCACTTACGTAAGCGATTGTGCCGGATAGCCCTGGAATTACCAAGTTGGCCATTATCCCTCCAAAGGGCATCGACACCAAGACAAACGCCGGGATCTGGCGGCGCGAGAGTGGTGCACACCGCTGATGTGTGATCGATCACGTCTTCATAACAACCG
>Ga0105045_10004556_pt1 | contig 12053 bp, 12 predicted proteins | sample MAT02_FD_78089 | JGI IMG/M metagenome (GOLD analysis project Ga0105045, IMG submission 78089) | Freshwater microbial communities from Lake Fryxell liftoff mats and glacier meltwater in Antarctica - MAT-02 (megahit assembly) | ecosystem: Environmental > Aquatic > Freshwater > Ice > Liftoff... | reverse complement strand
TCTAGCACGTGCGCGCCGCCGTTGAACATGGTTTCATCAAGCGCCAGACGCCCGGAGTGAATGGACAGCGGCCCGGTCTTCGGACCAAGAAGACCGGAGGCGGCCGGGCGTCTCACATGAACTGGCTCGGGTGCCTCGAAGCCAAGCCAATGCCCGTCGCGCGGCGTGTCGCCCTGTGGCCAGCAAAAGCCTGGATGCAATCCGATAGAAAAGGGCATCACCTCATTGCCAGTGTTCTTGACGCAGGCCGTAACGTCCAACTGTAGGTCATTCACCCTGTACCCGATCGAGAGCATGAAATCGAAAGGGTAGTGCGCACGCAGCCGCGCATTCGAGCGTAACTGCCAGACGCAGGCGTCTCTGCTACGTCTGCATAGTTCAAAAGTTTCATGCATCGCAAACCCGTGTGAGGGCATAGCGTACCAATGGTCCTGGTAGCGGAAGCCACCGTTGCGCAGGCGGCCGATGACCGGAAACAGAATGGGCGACGATCGTTCCCACCACAGCCCGTCTCCAGGCCACAGGATTTCGCGGCCGTCCAACGCGCGCAGGCTGCGCAACTCGGCCCCCCGCGAGTCTATCGTGGCTTTGAGCTGTCGGCTGCGGATGGTGGTGCGGGGCGAGTCATCATGCACGATGGTGGGTACTCCGTGTTCAATGGACGGCGATAAATACCGACTCACCCTTGAACTTGACTTCGTGGTTGCGCATATCGACTCATGCCGACGCACCGAGGCAACTGAGTGCGGTTCAAGCCATCCTCATTCGTGCGGCCCGCCGCCAGGACTGAGGGTTTGGCTGCGTGGGGGGTTGGACGGGAGTGCCTGTGAGCGATTTTTTATCACTGACGCAGCGCCACAGTTCACCCGACCACAGAAGCATTTGCAGAAAATCAAACTCTGTATCGCTTGATCGCGGATTGATCCAGCTCGATGCCCAACCCAGGACCATCCGGAATTGGCAATTGGCCATTTTTCAACAGTTCGACAGAACCAACATCTGTGGTTGCTAGACCCTGACGCAAAGGATTTTCGAAGATCATGGCCTCAAACGTCAGAAAATTTGGCAGTGCTGCAGCAAGATGGAGGCTTGCCGCGTTGCATATCGCCCCACAGAAGCCAACATGCGGGGCAAAAGGTACGCCGTAAGCGTATGCAAAGTGACCGATCCGCCGACATTCCGTAATCCCACCAGCGCGCGCCACATCTGGCTGGATCACACCGACAGAACCGGTTGCGATGAGATCCCGACACCCCCAGACCGTATGTTCACTCTCGCCGGCAGCAAGTCGAATCGGGAGTGCGGCACGCAGACGCCGGTAGCCGTCAACGTCCTCGGAAATCATAGGTTCCTCAAACCACGCATATCCGAGATCGGCAAGCCGCCGTCCGAGGCGGATCGAATCGTCGAAATCGAATGCCCAGTTACCGTCGGCGGTGAGCTCGATTCCATCGCCGGTCAATCGACGCACGAGCGTCGCGCGCGCAATTGCCCGGTCCAGAGGCGGCCCAATCTTGATCTTTATTGATCGGAACCCTGCCCGAAGCGCGTCTTCAACTTGTCTAGTAGCAACCGAGTCATCCCCCCAAGTGACGGATGACGCATAGGCCGGGACGTGGGTTCGCCCCGTACTTCCAAGAAGGTGATGGATTGGCTGCCCGGTCGACTTGCCCATGATGTCCCAGAGGGCTATGTCGCAAGCAGAGATCGCTTCGAGGAGTATCCCGCCCGCCTTACCAGTAATCGCCCGCACCATTGTTTGCCACAGGCCTTCGACATGGAATGGGTTTTTGCCGATAAGGCGTGGTGCCAGAAGATCTTCGATGAGGCTTACATAGGATCGAAGGCTGTAGCGTGCAAGCGCCTCTCCATAGCCAACAATACCATCGGACGTCTCGATTTCGACCAGTACGAGGGCTGCCTTTGCGCGCGGACCAAAAGCAGTTACTTGGGCGGTCGGATCTAGGGGTGCCTCCAGGGCAATCGCACGCACTGCCTTGATTGACAGAGTCATTAAGCTGTCCTTTTCCAGTAATGAAAGAGGTTGGGCCACCGTCGCCAACCTGCCAACCTGCCAACATCATCAGCGCCTGAGATCGTTATAGGTTTTCTCACCGAACACGATCGCGTCTTTGATTGAAAGCCGGTTCGAGATCGCCTGCTGAGCCATCCTAAGGATCGCCTGATTCAGCGCGTCGGTATTTTCCGGCCAATTGAAATTCAGGGGATTTTTGGCGACATACTCGACTGCCTCGGGCAGCCGGAACTGCGCATTCCGTCCGGACGCGAAGTCGGGATCATTGGCCACCGACCGCAGCATCGGGAGGTAGCCGGCACGCACGGCCTGTGCCTTTTGCACGCTCGGCGACGTCCAAAGTTCGACCAGCTTCCATGCGAGCTGGGGATTGCGAGCGCGCCGGGGGATGGCAAGAGTCCAGCCTTGCAACGAAGCCGGTACCGGCTTGCCGGCATCCATCGCCGGGAACGGTGTGAAGGACCATTGGGCTCCAGCCGGAGAGCGCTCTTGGATCGTGGTCAGTCGGTGCGAGCCGTTCGATATCATGGCCACTTGCCCGCCGATGGCGAGATTCTGGACGTCATCCGACGGTGCCAACGCGGTATCGAGCGACAGAACGCGATGCTTGTGCACGAGATCATGGAGATACTGCAGCACACGCTCCGTGCCAACGCCGCCAAATGAAGCGGCACCGTCCGCCGTCAGGATCTTCGAACCCTGCGCGATCATTTGCGGCATGATGAACTCGATGCCTGCAGTAGAAGTTGCAGTATGCAGACTGATCCCGAGCCCTTGGAGTCCCGACTTCTGCAGGGCGAGTGCCACACGCGCCATGTCCTCAAGTGTCGCCGGTGGTGCGAGGCCGGCAGCCTTGAGCAAATCCAGCCTATTTAGCAATCCGAAGACACGAAGCTCCCATGGCAGCGCGAATGTTTTGCCTTGTCGATCCTTGGCAATAGGAAGGATGACGGTGTCGTCCCGACGCTGCGGCGACCAGGCCTTCATGAAGTCATCGATCGGCGTTAGGGTCCCTGCCTCAACATGGGTCGTCATGAACGGCGAATAAAGCATCACGACGTCTGGTACGTTTCCTGCCTTTGCGGCGCGAAGCAACTGAGGACTGATCTCCGTCCACTGGATGATATTGGCTCGGACCGTCACGCCAGGATTTGCCTGCTCGAACGTCGTGAATATCTCCTTCAAAAGCTCCGACCGTATACCGCGAGCGTTCGGATCCAAAAAGGTCCAAACTTCGATCGATGTGTCCGATTGCGCTTTTAAGACGGCTGGCGCCGCCAAAACGCCGACCGCCGCCGCTGCTGCTGTAAGTAATTGCCTTCTGACTTTGGACATTGCTCTTCTCCTTTGTTTACTTGGTTGGACTCACTATAAAACTGGAACTCAATCGGCACGCATGTAGTTTCCGCAAAGGAACCCGCCGTCCACATCGATCGACGTGCCGGTGATATATTCCCCACCCGGTGAAACCAGGAAGTTCACTGCACCCGCGACGTCATCCGGGCGGCAGTAACGACCCAGCGGGATAGTTGCCGTGAAGCGGCGGCGTGCCTCGGGCGTGTCGTCTGTACCCGTGAAACGCGTCAACAGGCCCGTCTCTCCAATGACGGGATTGACCGCGTTCACGCGAACGCCAAAAGGACCAAGATCGACCGCCAAAGACTGGGTCGCGATCAGGACCGCGCCCTTGCTAGCGGCATACCATGTCAGAGCGCCACCGGGTCGGCGAGCCGCAGTCGACGCGATATTCACGATCGCACCTTGCCGCCTGCTCTTCATGAGCGGGGCCACATGTCGGATGAAAAGAAATATCGACTTCACATTGACGTCGAAGACACGAGTGAAATCGGTCTCGGTGACATCTTCCGGCTTACCGCGGGCATGCGTATACCCGGCATTGTTGACAAGAATATCGATAGCGCCGAACCGAGACATGGTAGTTTCTACGACGGCGCGGACATCTTCATCATGCGCGACGTCGACCTTTTGGGCGATCGCAACATGTCCTGCCGCCCTGGCTTCGATCGCCGCAGTTTCCGCTGCGGCCTCATCGATATCGGCGAAGACCACCGACGCGCCGTTGGCTGCCAGACGGGCAGCGATCGCCATGCCAAATCCTGACCCGGCACCCGTTACGATCGCACTCTTTCCGTGCAGTTCCATGAGTTCTATCCCTCGGAGTTGATTTAGTAAAAACGGCCATCAGCCCTTCACCGCGCCTCCGGTCAGTCCCTGAACGAAAGCGCGCTGAAGAAGCGCGTAAAGCACAACGATCGGAACAATCGCCGCGAGGGCGGCTGCCGTCAATGGGCCATACTCGACCCCTGTCTCCGTCATGAAGTAGTAGATTCCGACCTGAATCATCCGGTTTTCGTCAGACAGCGTGAGGCTGTAACCGATCAGGAACTCATTCCAAACCATGACAAAGACGAGGACGCCGGCCGCGAGAAGTCCTGGCTTCAGCAGCGGCACGCTGACGCGCCAGAATGCTCCGATCCGGCTGCAACCATCGATACGCGCCGCTTCCTCGAGTTCGGCGGGAATCGCCGCGATGAATCCGCGCAATAGCCAGACAAGAGTCGGAACCAACCAAGCGCTGTAGACGATGATCAGTACCCACAACGTGTCGTAGATGCCGATATCGACGCTGACCGTGTAAAGAGGAACGATCACTGCAATTCCAGGAATCATGATCGTTGCCCACATCAGTAGCAGTAGCCCCTCCCTGCCGGTGAAATTGAACCGTACGGTCGCCCATGCCGCATGCAGCGCAAGCGTTGTCGACAAGATGAGCGAGGTGAAAACGACAAAGATCGTGTTTGCCAGATATCCCACAAACCGGGAATCGAATACTGCAGTTGCGTAGTTCTGCAGCGTCACGGTCGGCGGCAACCAAGAAGGCGGCACGCGATGGATGTCTAGCGGCATTTTCAGTGAAGTCGACAAGCCCCAGAATACCGGGAACAGGGCGAAGATCAGGACGATCGCGAGCGCGGCATAGGCACTGGCCGTTTCGAGCCGCGTCAGTTGGCCGGAGCGCTTACGTCGCGTTGTCATGCGCTGTGCTCGCTTTTCAGGACGCGCATGTACGCGATGGTGAACAGGACGTTGATCGCGAAGATAATTACCGCCCCCGCCGACGCGATGCCCATTCGGTGCAACTTGAAGGCTTCCTCGAAGACCCTCAGCGCCATAATATCGGTTGAATCGAGTGGTCCGCCGCCGGTCATGATCAGAACAATCGTGACGCCGTTGAAGCAATGCAGCGTTGTCAGCACGGCGGTCACCAATGTCGTGTTTCGAATGAGCGGAAACGTAACTTTCGAAAATACTTGCCAACGACTTGCTCCGTCCATCCTGGCTGCCTCGCGTACTTCTTTGGGAATCGTCTGCAGCGCCGACAGCGTGAAGACCATCACGAGCGGGAACGAGCCCCACGCATTGCAGACGATCAAAGCCGTCATTGCCCACGTCGGGCTTGTCAGGATGTTGGGCATAACGACACCCATGTGCGAGAGCATTTCGGCCAACGGTCCGAATTGCGCGTTGAGCAGCCAAGCCCAAAGAAGGGCCGCAACCGTATTCGACACCAGCCATGGAACAATCAGCAATGTGCGTATCACATTTCGGCCGCGCAGCGGGAGATTGAGCAGCAGCGCAAGAGCAAATCCCAGCGGCATCGCGATCGCAATCGTCCCGGCAGTTAGAACAAACGAGTTCCATGCGCGCAATAGCCCCGCCTCGGAAAAGAGGAACCTCTGGAAGTTTGAGAAGCCGATAAATGTCCCAAGATCCAAATAGTCGGAGCGATAAAGACTCTGGATGAGCGCATAGGCAAGCGGCCAGAACGAGACGGCGACGACCAATACGAGGGATGGCGCAAGCCAGAAATAGGGCTGTAGTAGGTTTACCGGGCGTACCGGGCGTTTGGATATTGTGCTCATGGCAGCCCGAGCCCACCGTCGATCAAATAGTCGGCCCCAGTGATGTAGCCGCCGCATGGACCCGAAAGAAAGAGGGCGAGCGCTGCAACTTCCCACACACTTCCTTCGCGGCCACAGGGTATCTTCTCGAGAAGCGCTGCATAAGCCTTCGGATCCGTGCGGACTTCGGCACTACGGTCAGTTTCGATCAGGCCAGGCAGAATAGTGTTGCAGGTGATGCCGAGCGGACCTGACGTTTTTGCCAGGTTCCGCATCAGGTTTGAAAGGGCTGCCTTCATCGCCGCATAGACGGTCAGTTCCGCGTTCGGGCGAATCTGTTGGACGCTCCCGATTGCGACGATGCGGCCAAATCCCTGCGCTTGCATGCCGGGGAGAAGCTCCCGTACGATCTCGAACGATGATCCAAACCCAGTGCAAACCTGAAGGGAGTAATTTTCGGGCGTAACGTCGGCTAACTTCTGCCGCCGCTGCTCAGCCGCGTTGAGTACAACTATGTCGACCTGCTGCAACAGGTCAAGACTCCGCTTCGCAAGTAGGGTTCCAGCTCCTGGGACCGACAGATCCGCCTGGAGCGCAAAGCCTTTTGTGCCGGCCTTTTCAATCTCCGCTACGAGGCTCTGCGCGAGGTCGTCGCGACGGTGGAATTGGATCGCGACATCCGCACCTGCAGAGGCGAACAACGCTGCAATGGCACGACCGATCCCGCGACTGGCACCCGTAACCAACACTCGGCGGCCACGCAGCGACAATAACTCACTCGTAACGGATTCGGCGTTCATACGACGCGCTCTCCAGACGCAGGATTAAAAAGATGCGTCTTGCCCGGGGCGACGTCGAGAGGCAGGGTCGAACCGGGCACAGGTTCGTCGCGACCATTTATCAAGATGCATATCTCGGTTCCACCAACATCGGCGTAAATCAGCACTTCGCGGCCGAGTTGCTCGGTTAGCGTCACAAGCGCGCCTATGCCTCCAGCATCGGCGTCACGGAAAAGGTCCTCGGGCCGGATACCGATGCGCAGGGGGCGTCCCGGCTCGATTCGGGGAGTTTCGGCGGAGAGCAGCAGTCTGAAACCGGCCCCTTCGACTAATGGTTTTCCGTCCGAGACTGCGAACTTACCGTCAAGAAAGTTCATTGCCGGCGAGCCTATGAATTGGGCTACGAAGATGTTTGCCGGATGGTCATAAACGTCAAGCGGCGCCCCAACCTGCTCGATTCGCCCGGAATTCATGATCACGATCCGGTCGGCCATCGTCATCGCCTCTGTCTGGTCGTGAGTCACGTAGATGGCGGTATTTCCAAGACGCTGATGCAATCGGCTAATCTCGACGCGCATTTGTACACGCAACTTCGCGTCGAGATTCGAAAGCGGCTCATCAAACAGAAAAACCGCCGGATTGCGAACAATTGCCCGACCCATCGCAACGCGCTGTCGCTGACCACCGGAGAGCTCCCGCGGAAAGCGAAGTAGGAGTTCGTCGAGGCCAAGGATCTGCGCTGCTTGCCTGACTGACTCGTCGAGATCCGCTTGGGGACGGCGGGCAAGCTTCAGCGCGAATGCCATATTCTCGCGCACCGTCATGTGGGGATAGAGCGCGTAGCTCTGGAAGACCATCGCAATATCACGCTCGTTTGGTTCGAGGTCCGTCACTTCACGGTCACCGATGTCGATTCGTCCGTCATCGACATCCTCAAGGCCAGCGATCATGCGCAAAAGTGTAGATTTCCCGCAGCCCGACGGCCCCAATAAGACGCAAAACTCACCGCTTGCAATGTCGAGATCGATGCCGCGAACGACCTCCACCTTTCCGAAGCTTTTGCGCAGACCTTTCAAACCGACAGATGCCATTCGCGTGTTCTCCTCTTCCGCTTTTACTCGGATCGCTTGGATTCGAGCGAATTCATTAATTGACCATAATTTACCATTGATGTAGAATCCATGTCAATGATGAACCATTTAAAGACCATTAAGACGAGGAAATACCCCTCAAAAGGCGCGTTGAGGCAGTGTCTGGAAGGCGTTTTCCCCATCGTCACCTCGCCTTTCAAGGGCGATGGAGCGCTAGATTGCGCATCTCTGGATCGTTTGGTCGCCTTCATTGTTTCTAGCGGTGTTCACGGCGCCGTCTATCCGGCGATTGCGAGCGAGTTTGCGACCCTGACGCAGGAGGAGCGTCACACCGGTGTCGAAATCGTCGCCCGTACCATTGACGGACGGATCGCATTCATCGTTGGAATTTCCGATGAAACGGCGGAACTGTCTGCTGTTCACGCGAAGCACGCTGCGCGGGTCGGTGCAGATGCGGTGATGCTGATGGCACCGCGATCTGCCGGTACCGCGCCCGATTCTGTCGTGGCATTCTTTGAGATGGCGCTCGGCGGCGTGTCGCTTCCGGCGATCATGCAAAATGCTCCGCCGCCTCTTGGCTCTTCTCTGTCTATCGATACTGTCCGGGAAGTATGCAGGCGAGTTCCAGCTATCCTGTATGTCAAGGAGGAGGTTGTTCCCTGCGGTCAGCGCATCACCGCCCTCCTTGAAGGCGTGCCAGGGCTGGCGGGCGTCTTCGGGGGTGCTGGCGGACGCTTCGTACTCGACGAGTTAGCGCGCGGAGCAGCCGGATCGATGCCGGCGTGTGAGGTTCCAGAGATTCATGCTGCCCTTTATCGGGCTTGCAAAAGCGGTCAGACCGACAACGCTCGCCGCTTGTTCAGTGCGCTGCTCCCCCTTCTCAATCTTGGCAGTGCCTACCGGACGCCAATCACCAAGCACATTCTGGTTCAGCGTGACATCATTGCAAACGCCCGTCATCGTGACACAAATCCGGTACTTGATGCTTTTGATATTGCAGAACTGGAGGCGGTATGGTCTGAGCTCTCCCGACAGACCTCGAACGAGTTCGGGTTGGCAAAATGATAGCGTTTCCATTCCGCCACTGGTTCGAGACCAAGATTTGGTTGGGACATACCCATCGGCAAGGGATCATGCAGGGCGAACTGGCTCGCGAAGTTTTCGTGGGCAAGTCTGCCGTCGCGATTCTCTCGACTTTGATTGACCACTATCTACGCACGCGCGTTTCCGCGAGAGGGCGGAAGGCGTGAAGCGTTGGGTAATGGACTGCTGCGACAAGAAATTTTTTTTGATTTGGCACTGATGCGCGCGAACCCGGGATCAACAGAGATGACATCAAGTGTGACAACTCGGCCGCTAGTCAATGTGTCGGCGCCGGTTGACGAGGCTGACCGTGTCTACGAAGCGCTGCGCACCGCCATTCACGGCGGCGAAGTCGGCCCGGGTCAGAGGTTGGCCTCGGAACGAAAGCTCGCGAACGACCTCGACGCACCGCGTGCGTCAGTCCGTCGGGCTCTTCTCCGGCTGACGACCGAGGGCATGATAGAGCGCGGAATTGGTCGCGCGGGAAGTCGGGTCCGGAACTCGGCACCTGGAAATCGCAATGGCGAGGCAAGAGATGCCAGCCCGCAGGATGTCCTTGAGGCGCGCTGGGCCTTCGAACCAGGCCTCGTCGCACTCGTCATCGCACGCGCGACTGAAGGCGATTTTTTCGCTATGGAGCGCCAGCTCGAACGCATGGCGCGGGCCGGTAGCCAACAAGAGTTCAGGGAAGCGGGCTATACGTTCCATCTCGAAATTGCCAAGGCTACACGCAATCCGCTTCTCGTCGACTTGTTCGAAATGATCATCGAGGCACGGGTGCGTGCCGGCTGGGGCCGCCTCACGGCACTGAACGCAAAGCCCGAACAGCGCGCGGCGCAAATCGCGCGCAACCAGAGCGTCGTCGAAGCGTTAAGACATCGCGACGCACTCCTGGCGACAGCCTTGGTGCGAGACCATCTCGCCATCATGCTCGACGAGATCGGGCGCGGCGCGAAGCCCGGTTGACCGCCTTTTTCTGGGCAGCCGCAAACAGGACTCTTGCAAAAGGAGATTTATGCAATCACTCTTCTTCCGCGATAGCCATTCACTGCTCGACAATCATAATCGCGCAGAAATGGACTGGATTCTTACGTCGCTCCAGCGTCGTATGACAGCGACTTTAGAAACTGACAAGACGGACCATAAATCATGAGTGCCGCATCCAAGCCCAAAAAGAACGCGACCGATTTGCGCAGTGCCCGATGGTACGGCACTGATTCGCGGATGGGGCATACCCACCGGCAGCGAACTTCCCAGGCGGGGTTTTCAAGAGCAGATTACAGGGGTAAGCCGGTCATAGGGATCCTTAGCACGTGGAGCGATCTCAATCCCTGCCACATGCATTTTCGGGAGCGCGTGCAAGACGTCAAGCGTGGCGTTTGGCAAGCTGGGGGTTTTCCGGTTGAGGTGCCGGTGGCCTCACTTGGCGAGCCCTTCATGAAGCCAACCACTGGCCTCTACCGGAATTTCCTGGCAATTGAAGTAGAAGAAATGCTTCGGTGTCACCCGATTGACGGAGCCGTGCTTATGGGCGGGTGTGATAAGACGACGCCCGCGATGATCATGGGCGCGACTACCGTCAATCTCCCATTCATCTTCTTGCCGGCTGGACCTATGTTGACGGGCCGTTGGCGCGGTCACACCCTAGGCTCGGGCACGGACACGACCCGTTGGTTTGCAGAGCTAAAGGGCGGCACTATCACACGGGCCGAGTTCGACGATATGGAAGAGGCAGGGGCGCGGTCGGCGGGTCATTGCATGACCATGGGGACGGCGTCGACCATGACGGCTCTGGCAGAGGTACTTGGCCTGACCTTGCCAGGCGCATCATCCATTCCAGCGCCTGACTCCAGACACGCCCACATGGCTTCCAACACAGGACGGCAAATTGTTGAAATGATTTGGGCCGATAGGTGCCCCCGCGACCTTCTCAATCGCGCAGTATTTGAGAACGCGCTCGTGGCGCTGATGGCTTTGGGCGGCTCAACAAATGCCATCATTCACCTTTTGGCAATGGCACGTCGAGCCGACGTTCTGCTGAGCTTGGACGATTTTGATTTCAGAAAATCCCCGATTCCGGTCCTCGCTGACATCCGCCCATCAGGGAAGTACCTCATGGAGGACTTCTTTTACGCTGGAGGTTTGGCGGCGTTGTTAAGCGAGCTCGCCGATCAACTTCACTTGAATGAAGTGAGCGTCAACGGAAAGACGCTCGGCGAAAACATTGCTGGTGCCAAACGCGTTGGCGACGATGTGATTCGCCCACGTGCCAATCCGGTCTATGCAGACGCAGGTCTATCTGTCGTTCGAGGCAGTCTTGCTCCCGACGGTGCAGTCATCAAGAGTTCGGCTGCCACACATTCGTTGCTCTGTCATACCGGCAAGGCCATCGTTTTTGAGGGCTTGAAAGATATGGTGGATCGCATTGATGATCCGACACTGGATGTGGATGAAAGCTCGGTCCTCGTGTTACGAAATGTCGGGCCCGTAGGTGGTCCAGGCATGCCTGAATGGGGAATGATGTCCATCCCAAAAAAACTGCTGGAAAAGGGCGTAAGGGACATAGTCCGAATATCCGATGCACGCATGAGTGGCACGCACTATGGGACTGTGGTGCTGCATGTATCGCCAGAAGCAGCCGCTGGAGGGCCACTGCGACTGGTCAAAACGGGCGATCTGATTTCCCTCGACGTTCAAGCTGGTCGACTGGATCTGCTCGTCAGCGATGAAGTACTGGCCGCACGGATTTCGGCTACTCCGGCACGGATGCCGTCCGAAAGCAGAGGTTGGCGAAGAATATTCTCCGACCATGTGTTGCAGGCACACGAGGGGTGCGACTTTGACATCATGGCGGGTCATGATGACTCCATCGAGCCTGAAATCAACTGACTGGACTCAAGGATTACTTTTGCTAAGCCAGTCGGACGAAATGCTCGCTCCTGTTCGCGCAATCGATTTCTTTGTGGGGAGATGTGCTGATTGCCAACTGGACGTCCAGCAATCAAAGCCCCGATGGCCATCCCCCGATGGCCACCCAAATTCCCCCACCTGTGGCCACCTCAAACTCCCCCACCCTGAGCGCGGTGTGACGATGGGTTAATCACCGCCGTTTCGCCGCCTCGGCCAGTACCAGGCAGGACGT
>Ga0105045_10004554_pt1 | contig 12053 bp, 10 predicted proteins | sample MAT02_FD_78089 | JGI IMG/M metagenome (GOLD analysis project Ga0105045, IMG submission 78089) | Freshwater microbial communities from Lake Fryxell liftoff mats and glacier meltwater in Antarctica - MAT-02 (megahit assembly) | ecosystem: Environmental > Aquatic > Freshwater > Ice > Liftoff... | reverse complement strand
TTGGTCTGTTCGGGATCGGGCGCCAGGTGCAGGTAGGTGTAGAGGATCTGGCCGGGGCGCAGCATGGCGCACTCCACCGGCTGCGGTTCCTTGACCTTGATGATCATGTCGGTCTTGGCGAAGATGTCCGCCGCCGTGTCCACGATCGTCGCGCCGGCCTTTTCGTACATCTCGTTGGTCAGGCCGATGGACTTGCCGCCGTCGCGCTGCACCATCACGTGGTGGCCGTGCGCGGTGAGTTCGCGGGCGCCGGCCGGGGTGAGGCCGATGCGGTATTCGTGGTTCTTGATCTCTTTGGGGACGCCGATAAACATGGAGCTGCCCTCCCGGGGCGGATCTGTTCTTGTTGGGGTCGTTCGCCCGGTCAGGCGGTGGCGCGTATGGTAGCGGCCAGCCGGTCGAAAATCCGGTCAATGTGTTCCTTCTGCAGGACCAGCGGCGGCGACAGGGCCAGCACGTCGCCGGTGCAGCGCACCATCAGGTTCTGGTCGTGGAAGGCGCGGTTGAAGGCGTCGTAGCCGCGCGCACCGGGCGCGCCCTCGCGGGGCGCCAGCTCCACCGCGCCGATGAGGCCGAAGTTGCGGATGTCGATGACGTTGGGCAAGCCCTTGAGCGCGTGGATGGCGTCTTCCCAGTAGCTGCCCAGCTCAATGGCCTTCTCGAACAGGTTCTCTTCCTGGTAGGTGTCCAGGGCGGCCAGCGCGGCGGCGCAGGCCAGCGGGTGGCCCGAGTAGGTGTAGCCGTGGAAGAGTTCGATCGCGCCCTCGGGGCCGTGCATGAAGGCGTCGTGGATCTTGCCCGCGGCGAACACCGCGCCCATCGGCACGGTGCCGCTGGTGAGGCCCTTGGCCACGGTGATCAGGTCGGGCGTGACGCCGAAACGCTGCGCGGCGAAAGCCTTGCCGACGCGGCCGAAGCCCGTGATCACTTCGTCGAAGATCAGCACGATGCCGTGCTTGTCGCAGATCTCGCGCAGGCGCTTGAGGTAGCCGTCGGGCGGCAGCACCACGCCGGCGCTGCCGGAGATGGGCTCGACGATCACCGCCGCGATCGTGCTGGCGTCGTGCAGGGCGACCATCCGCTCGAGGTCCTCGGCCAGCTCCACGCCGTGCTGCGGCAGGCCGCGGTTGAAACCGTTGCGGCCAATGTCCAAGGTGTGGCGCAGATGGTCCACGCCGGCCAGCAGGGGCCCGAAGAACTTGCGGTTGTTGACCATGCCGCCGACCGAGATGCCGCCGAAGCCGACGCCGTGGTAGCCCTTCTCGCGGCCGATCAGGCGCGTGCGCTGGCCCTCGCCGCGGGCCCGGTGGTAGGCCAGGGCGATCTTGAGCGCGGTGTCCACCGCTTCGGAGCCCGAATTGGTGAAGAAGACGTGGTCCAGGCCCTGGGGCGCGATGTCCACCAGCCGCTCGGCCAGCACGAAGGGCAGCGGATGGCCCATCTGGAAGGTGGGCGCGAAGTCGAGCGTGGCGGCCTGTTCCTGGATGGCCCTGACGATGCGCGGGCGCGCATGGCCGGCGTTGCAGCACCACAGGCCGCCGGTGCCGTCGAGGATTTCGCGGCCGTCGGTGGTGCGGTAGTACATACCCTCGGCGCTGGCCAGCAGGCGCGGGGTCTTCTTGAACTGCCGGTTGGCGGTGAACGGCATCCAGAAGGCGTCGGTATGCTCCGGGGCGTGGGTGGCGGGGCTGGCGGGGGCGTCGTCGGACGGGCTCATGGCGGGGCTCGCGGTCGGGATGCCCAGCAGCTTACCGCGTTGAATAAATTTTACAATCACCGCGAAACCGCCCGTTTCATTGACCGGACGGGGGTCGGGTGTTAAATATTCAGCATCATTCGGGAGATCGGCGCTTTGGATATCGGGGTTCGGCTGCAGGCGGTGCGCAAGGGCAAAGGGCTGAGCCAGCGCGAGCTGGCCAAGCGCGTGGGCGTCACCAACTCCACCATTTCCCTGATCGAACAGAACAAGGTCAGCCCGTCCATCAGTTCGCTCAAGAAGGTGCTCGACGGCATCCCGATCTCGCTGGCCGACTTCTTCACCATGGACCTCGCCGACAACGGCGACAGCCCGTTCTACGCCGCCGGCGACCAGCCGGACGTGGGCAACAACGAGATCCACTACTTCCTGGTCGGCCGGCACCGCGCCAACCGCCAGATGTGCATCCTGCGCGAAGTGATGCCGCCGGGCAGCGACACCGGCGAAACCATGCTCAGCCACGACGGCGAAGAGGGCGGGGTGATCGTGCAGGGCCAGGTGGAGCTGACCGTGGGCGACCAGGTCCGCGTGCTGGGCCCGGGCGAGGCCTATTACTTCGAAAGCCGCCAGCCGCACCGGTTCCGCAACATCGGCGGCGACGAAGCCATCCTCGTCAGCGCCAACACGCCCCCCAGCTTCTGAGAGCCACGCCCATGACCACGCCCAAGACCCGAGAAGACTGGCAGCAGCTCGCCGCCGGCCTGTCCCTGCGCCGCCAGGCCTTCATCGACGGCCGCTACGTGGACGCCACCAGCGGCCGGACCTTCGACTGCGTCAGCCCGATCGACGGCCGCGTGCTGGCCAAGGTGGCGCAGTGCGACGCCGTGGACATCGACCGCGCCGTGCGGGCGGCCCGCCGCGCCTTCGACGCCGGCGCGTGGTCGGACGCGGCGCCCAGGCACCGCAAGAAAGTCATCCTGAAGTTCGCCCAACTGCTCGAAGCGCACGCCGACGAACTGGCGCTGCTGGAATCGCTGGACATGGGCAAACCGGTCAGCGATGCGCTGAACGTGGACGTCGCGGCGTCGGTGCGCTGCATGGCGTGGACCGGCGAGGCGATCGACAAGGTGTACGGCGAAGTCGCCGCCACCGGCAGCGACGAGCTGGGCCTGGTGACGCGCGAACCGCTGGGGGTGGTGGGCGCCATCGTGCCCTGGAACTTCCCGCTGCTGATGGCCTGCTGGAAGATCGCCCCGGCCCTGGCCATGGGCAACTCGGTGCTGCTCAAGCCTTCGGAGAAATCGCCGCTCAGCGCGCTGCGCATCGCCGAGCTGGCGATCGAGGCGGGGATTCCGGCCGGTGTGTTCAACGTCGTGCCCGGCTTTGGCAAGGAAGCCGGCGAGCCGCTGGCCCTGCACATGGACGTGGACGGGCTGGTGTTCACCGGCTCCACCGCCGTGGGCAAGCACCTGCTCACCTGCGCCGGCCGCTCCAACCTCAAGCGCGCCTACATGGAGTGCGGCGGCAAGAGCCCCAACCTGGTGTTTGCCGATGCGCCCAACCTGGACCGCGCCGCGAAGGCGGCGGCCAGCGGCATTTTCTACAACCAGGGCGAAGTGTGCACGGCGGCCTCGCGCCTGTTCGTGGAGCGATCCATCAAGGACGCGTTCGTGGCCAAGGTGGCCGACTATGGCCAGCGCATGCAGCCGCGGCATCCGCTGGACCCAAGTGCGCCGATGGGCGCGATGGTGGACGAGGGCCAGACCCTGCGCGTGCTGGACTACATCGCCAAGGGCCGCGCCGAAGGCGGCCAGGTGGTGATCGGCGGCGAGCGCCTGCAGACCGTGGACGGCGGCTGCTACATCGGGCCCACCATCTTCGACGGCGTCGAGCACGGCCACACGATCGCCCGCGAGGAAATCTTCGGGCCGGTGCTGAGCGTGATCGCCTTCGACAGCGAGGAAGACGCCCTGCGCATGGCCAACGACAGCGACTACGGGCTGGCGGCAGGCGTGTTCACCAGCGACCTGAGCCGGGCCCACCGCGTGGCGCGCAAGCTGCGCGCCGGCAGCGTGTGGGTGAACTACTGGGACGGCGGCGACATGACGGCGCCCTTCGGCGGCTACAAGCAGAGCGGCAACGGCCGCGACAAATCGCTGCACGCCTTCGAGAAATACACCGAGGTCAAGGCCACCTGGATCAACCTCAGGCCCTGAAGCCACGGTGGGCCCGGCGGTTGGGTTCCGTGCCGCCTACTGCCCAACGGGCAGGCGCTGGTTGCGGGTGAGTGAGCCGGCATGGCTGCGTTGGTAAATGTAGGAACGCCGCGCCAGTTGACACAGCCGGCGGGACCGGACGGGCTGATGGTCTGCTTCTGCGGCCCGCGTGGCCTGCTCGACCACGTGCGCCGGGCGATGGCCCGGCATCAGGTGCCCGAGGGCCAGCTGCGCTGCGAAGTCTTCGCGTTCCGCTGATGCCGCCGCTGGCTACCAGAGCGCGTCGCGCAGCTTGAACCAGGCCATCGCGGCCACCAGCATCGGCGTGCGCAGCCCGCGGCCACCGGGGAAGTTGCGGTGCGGGATGCGGGCGAAAGCGTCCAGGCGCCCGGCCTGGCCGCGGATGGCTTCGGCCAGGATGCGTCCCGCCAGCCCGGTGGCCGCCACGCCGTGGCCCGAGAAACCCTGCGCGAAGTAGACGTTGTCGCCCAGCCGGCCCCAGTGCGGCGCGCGGTTGAGGCTGATGTCGATCAGCCCGCCCCAGACGCTGTCGAACTTGACGCCCTGCAGCTGCGGGAACACCCGCGCCATGCGCCGCATCATGGTGCCGGGCAGGTTGGGCGGCGGCAGGGTGGAGTAGCTGGCTTGGCCGCCGAACAGCAGGCGGTGGTCGCGGGTGAGGCGGAAGTAGTCCAGCGCCCAGTTGATGTCGGCCACGGCCATGTCGTTGCGGATCAGGTCGCGCGCGCGCGCCTCGCCCAGGGGCTCGGTGGCGCCGATGTAGGTGCCCACCGGCATGATCTTGTCGTCGAGCTCGGGGGCGATGCCGTGCACCAGCGCATTGCCCGCCAGCACGCAGAAGTCGCCCTCGACCTCGCCGCCGGCGGTGCGCAGCCGCGGCCGCGGGCCGCGCTCCAGCGACAGCACCGGTGACTGTTCGAAGATGCGCACGCCCGCGGCCACGGCGGCGCGCGCCAGACCCAGGGTGTAGTTGAGCGGATGCAGGTGGCCCGAGCGCGGGTCGTACAGGGCGCCGATGTAGCGCGCATTGGGCATCTGTGCCTGCAGCTGGTCGCGGTCCCACCACTGCACGGGGTAGGCGTAGTTGTCGCCGAGGTCGCGCTGCCAGGCCTTGAGTTCGCCAACATGGCGGGGCTTGATCGCCACGTGCGCGTGGCCGTCGCGCCAGTCGGCGTTGATGGCGTGTCGGGCCAGGCGCTCACGCACCATGGCCACGCCCTCCACCGACCAGTGGAACAGTTCCCGGGAGGCGTCCATGCCCACCCAGTCGGCGATTTTCGGCTGGTCGCAGCCGAAGCCGAAGATCACCTGGCCGCCATTGCGTCCCGACGCCCCCCAGCCCACTCGATGCGCTTCCACCACCACCACGTCCAGCCCGGCCTGCGCCAGCTCCAGCGCTGCAGAGAGCCCGGTGAGGCCCGCGCCGAGCACCACCACGTCGGCCGTCAGCCGGCCCTCCAGGCGGGGGTGCGCCGGCGCCGGCGCGGCGCTGCGCGAATACCACGAGTCCACGTGCTCGGACGGGTTGCGCACGGTCATCTCACACCGTCCGCAGGTACCAGTCGTATTCGAGCGTGGTGACTTGGCGGTTGAAGCTGCGCAGCTCCTTGAGCTTCTGCTGGCCGAAGATGTGCCGGAACGATTCGCCGAAGTGCGCGGCCACGAAATCGCTGGCCATGAAATCGGCCAGGGTGTCGCGCCAGTAAAGTTCGCGGTGTTCGGTCTGTTCGTAGGCGTTGCCCACCACCGGCGCGCCCGGGTCGCCCTGGTCGTCCAGGCCCTGCAAAATGCCGGCCAGCACCGCGGCCGTGACCAGGTAGGGGTTGGCGTCGGCGCCGGCGATGCGGTGTTCGATGCGGATGTTGGCCGGGTCGCTGTGGGGGATGCGCATGGCCACGGTGCGGTTGTTGAAGCCCCAGGCGTCGTTGAGCGGCACGAAGGCGTTGAGCACGAAGCGGCGGTAGCTGTTGGCGTGCGGCGCGAACATCAGCATGCAGTCGCGGCTGGCCTTCTGCAGGCCGGCCACGCCGTGGCGCAGCGTGTCGGACGGCTGCTCGGGCGTGCAGGCGAAGATGTTCTTGCCCGCGGTGTCCAGCACGCTGACGTGGATGTGGGTGCCGCTGCCGGCCTGGTCCACGAAGGGCTTGGCCATGAAGCTGCCGATCATGCCCTGTTCCTCGGCGGTGGCCTTCACCGCGCGGCGCAGCAGCAGCGCGTCGTCGCAGGCGGCCACGGCGTCTGCGCGGTGCTTGAGGTTGATTTCGAACTGGCCCGGCGCGTATTCGGCCACGGCCGTGTCGGCGGGAATGCCCTGGGCCGCGCAGGCGTCGGCCACCGCGTCGGTGAACGACTGGTAGTCGTTGAGGTCCTGCATGTAGTAGACCTGCGTGGTCTTGTTGCGCTCGCCGGTGGCCGGGTTCAACGAGGTCTGCGGGCGGCCGTCGTGGGTGAGTTCGGCATCCAGCAGGTAGAACTCCAGCTCCACCGCCACCACCGGCGTAAGGCCGCGGTCGGTGTAGCGCTGCACCACGCGCTTGAGCACCTCGCGCGGGTTGGCGGCGAACACGCCGCCCTGGCCGTCCTCCATTTCCAGCAGCAGCTGGGCCATCGGCCGGTTCTGCCAGGGGATGGGGCGCAGGCTGCCCGGCACCGGGCGGCAGATGCGGTCCTCGTCGCCGATGTCGTAGCCCAGCCCGGTTTCCTCCACCGTGTTGCCGGTGATGTCGGTGGCGACCAGCGACATCGGCAGGCAGACGCCGTTCTGGTAGACCTTTTCCAGCGCGTCGCGGGTGATGCGCTTGCCGCGCAGCAGGCCGTTCATGTCGGGCAGCAGCAGGTCGATCTGCTCGCAGCCGTCCATCTGCGCGAGGGTGGCGGCGTCGGCGGCGGGGAGGGCGCTGGAGGTCATGGTTCGGGGCATCCGCAAGGGTCGCCGGATACTAGCACTGGCTCCAACGGGCTGTAAAAAATTCTCATCATCATGAGCGCGGTCCCCCGGGGTGCACACCCCGGGCAGGGGCCTTAGAGGGCGTCAATGCCACCTGTTGCGGTGCAGCACGGACCCCGGGCCCGTTGCGGTATCGCGCAAATCGCGTTGATAAAATCAAACGGCCGGGGTAAGGTCGGGCATCCCTTCGCGAGGCGCCCCATGCGTTCGATCCCGCTGGTAGGACTGCCCTCGGACCGCAAGCAGATCGGGCCGCACCCGTTCCAGGCGGCGGGCGAGAAGTACCTGAGGGCCGTGGTGGACGGGGCGGGCTGCCTGCCGCTGGTGATCCCGTCGCTGTCACCGCCGCTGGACCTTCGCGAGATCCTGCAGCACCTCGACGGCCTGCTGCTGACGGGCGCCTACAGCAACATCGAGCCGCACCACTATTCCGACGAGCCCAGCTACCCGGGCAACCACCACGACCCTGCGCGCGACGCCACCACGCTGGGCATCGTGCCGCTGGCCATCGAGATGGGCGTGCCGGTGCTGGCCCTATGCCGCGGCTTTCAGGAAGTGAACGTGGCCCTGGGCGGCACCCTGCACCAGAAGGTGCACGAAGTGCCGGGCCACGACGACCACCGCGAGAACACCGACGACCCGCTGGGCGTGCAGTACGCGCCCTCGCACCCGATAGACCTGGCCGAGGGCGGCCTGCTGGCCGGCATCGCCGGCGCGCCCGAAGCCATGGTGAACTCGCTGCACGGGCAGGGCCTGCGCACGCTGGGTCGCGGCCTGGTGGTGGAAGCCACGGCGCGCGACGGGCTGGTGGAGGCGGTGCGCCTGGACGATCCTGGGCCTTTCCTGCTCGCTGTGCAGTGGCACCCGGAGTGGAGGGTCACCGAGAACCCGTTCTACCTGGGCATCTTCCAAGCCTTCGCGGCGGCCTGCCGCGAACGCGCCAGCCAAAGACCCTGACCCCATGTCCAAGAAGAAAGATCCCAAGCAAACCCCGGCCGAGCAGCAGGAAAGCACGCTCAAACGCTGGCTCAAGGAGCGCCGCATCACCGAAGTCGAGTGCCTGGTGCCCGACATCACCGGCAACGCCCGCGGCAAGATCATCCCGGCGGCCAAGTTCTCGCACGACTACGGCACGCGCCTGCCCGAAGGCATCTTCGCCACCACGGTCACCGGCGAGTACCCCGACAACTACGACGACCTGGTGTCGCCGTCGGACTCGGACATGCTGCTGCGCCCGGATGCCGACACCGTGCGCATGGTGCCCTGGGCCACCGACCCCACGGCCCAGGTGATCCACGACTGCTTCACCAAGGACGGCGCGCGCCACGAGCTGGCGCCGCGCAACGTGCTGCACCGCGTGCTGGCCCTGTACGCCGACATGGGCCTGAACCCGATCATCGCGCCCGAGCTGGAGTTCTTCCTGGTCCAGCGCAACACCGACCCCGACTTCCCGCTGCAGCCGCCCGCCGGCCGCAACGGCCGCCCGGAAACGGCGCGCCAGTCCTATTCCATCGACGCGGTGAACGAGTTCGACCCGATCCTGGACCTGATGTACGACTACTGCGAGGCGATGGAGCTGGACGTGGACACGCTCATCCACGAGTCCGGCGCAGCCCAGCTGGAGGTGAACTTCGAGCACGCCGACCCGATGTCGCGCGCCGACCAGGTGTTCCTGTTCAAGCGCACCATGCGCGAGGCGGCGATGCGCCACGGCATCTACGCCACGTTCCTGGCCAAGCCGATGGAGAACGAGCCGGGCAGTTCGATGCACATCCACCAGAGCCTGGTGGACGCCAAGACCGGCAAGAACGTCTTCGCCGGCAGCAAGAAGGGCCAGCACAGCGAGCTGTTCATGAACTATTTGGGCGGCCTCCAGAAGTACGTGCCGGCGGCGATGGCCATCTTCGGCCCGAACGTGAACTCCTACCGGCGCCTGGCGTTCGGCGAGGTGTCGCCCAAGAACGTGATGTGGGGCTTCGACAACCGCACCTGCGGCCTGCGCGTGCCGATGGACACGCCGGAAAACACCCGGGTGGAGAGCCGCTTCGCCGGTTCGGACGTGAACCCGTACCTGGCGCTGGCGGCCACCCTGGCCTGCGGCTACCTGGGCATCAAGGAAAAGCTCAAGCCCACCGAGCCGATGACCGGCAGTGCGCATTCCAAGGGCTACGACCTGCCGCGGTCGCTGGAGGAAGCCATTATTCTGCTTCGCAAGTCCAAGCCGCTGCGCGGCCTGCTGGGCGAGCGCTTCGTCAAGGCCTACACGTCGGTGAAGGAAAAGGAGCATCAAACCTACTTCCGCGTCATCAGTTCGTGGGAGCGCGAGTTCCTGCTGCTCAACGTCTGAAGCCAGACCACGCCTCCCGACCTCCAACGCTCATCCCGGAACCGCCCATGGAAAACACCCGAAGCACGCTGCAGCAGCTTGACGCGGCCCACCACATGCATCCCTTCAACGACAACGCCGCGCTGGCGAAGAAGGGCACGCGCATCCTGACCAAGGGCGAGGGCTGCTACGTCTGGGATTCGGAGGGCAACAAGCTGCTCGACGCGTTCGCCGGCCTGTGGTGCGTGAACATCGGCTACGGCCGCCGCGAGCTGGGCGAGGTGGCCTCCAGGCAGATGACGCAGCTGGCTTACTACAACAGCTTCTTCGGCTGCACCACCGAGCCCACCGTGCGGCTTGCGGCGAAGCTGGCCGAACTGTGCCCGGGCGACCTCAACCACGCCTTCTTCTCGAACTCGGGTTCGGAAGCCAACGACACCATCCTGCGCATGGTCCGGCATTTCTGGGCCGTGCAGGACCAGCCCGGGAAGAACATCATCATCGGCCGCCACAACGGCTACCACGGCTCCACCGTGGCTGGCGCCAGCCTGGGCGGCATGAAGGGCATGCACAAGCAGGGCGGCCTGCCCATTCCCGACATCCACCACATCGACGCGCCCTACTGGTTTGCCGACGGCGGCGACATGGACGAGGAAACCTATGGCCGGCACTGCGCGCAGCGTCTGGAGGACAAGATCCTCGAGCTGGGCGTCGACCGCGTGGCGGCCTTCATCGGCGAGCCGATCATGGGCGCCATCGGCGTTTACATCCCGCCCAAGAACTACTGGAAGGAAATCGAGCGCATCTGCCGCAAGCACGACGTGCTGCTGATTGCCGACGAGGTGATCTGCGGCTTCGGCCGCACCGGCCAGTGGTTCGCGGCCGACTACTACGGCTTCCAGCCCGACATCATGACGCTGGCCAAGGGCATCACCAGCGGCTACATCCCGCTGGGCGCGGCCATGTTCAACGACCGCGTGGCCGGGGTGCTCAATGCCAAGGGCGGGGAACTGGCGCACGGCTACACCTACTCGGGCCACCCGGTGTGCGCGGCCGTGGCGCTGGAGAACATCCGCATCCTGCAGGAAGAGAAGATCGTCGACACCTGCCGCACCGACACCGGGCCGTACCTGGCGGAAAAGTGGAAGGCCCTGGGCGAGCACCCGCTGGTGGGTGAGGCCCGCATCGTCGGCATGGTGGGCGCGCTGGAGCTGGTGCCGGACAAGTCGCGACGGGAGTTCTTCCCCGACCGCGGCCGGGTGGGGCAGCTGTGCCGCGACATGGCCCTCGGGAACGGCCTGATCCTGCGCGCCACCTACGATGCAATGCTGCTCTCGCCGCCGCTGGTGATCACCCGCGCCCAGATCGACGAACTGGCCGAGAAGGCCTGGAAATCGCTCGACCAGACGGCCCGGGAACTGGGCATGGCCACCGGCTGAAAGGCGCCCCGGCGCGGGCTGGCCCGCGCCGGGGCGCTGTGTATGATGAGTCAGCCCCGGGGCGCTGGTTCAAGCGGTTCACTCACTGAAAGGGGATACGTGATGAAGCTCAAGATGACGATACTGGTGGCTGCGGTCCTGGCCGCCGCCTGCAGCAGGAACCCCGCTCCGGACGCCGGCAAGGGTGGGGTGGAGCCGCCCAAGCCGTCCAAGGTCCTCAACGTCTTCAACTGGTCGGACTACATCGGCGAAAAGACGCTGGCCAACTTCGAGGCCGAGACCGGCATCAAGGTCACCTATGACGTGATGGACTCGAACGAAACGCTCGAGACCAAGGTCATGACCGGCAACACCGGCTACGACATCGTGGTGCCCTCGCTGACCTTCCTGGCCCGCCAGATCAAGGCCGGCGTCTATATGCCGATCGACCATTCGCGGCTCAAGAACTACGGCAACCTCGACCCCGCCATGCTGGCCCTGCTGGCCAAGAACGACCCCGACAACGCCCATTCCGTGCCCTACCTCTGGGGCACCACCGGCATCGGCTACAACGTGGCCAAGGTGAAGGAAGCCCTGGGCGAGGATTTCCCGCTCGACAGCTGGGCAATGGTGTTCGAGCCCGAGAATCTGGCCAAGCTCAAGGGCTGCGGCGTGGCCATCCTCGACACCCCGTCGGAGATCATCCCGCCGGTGCTGCAGTACCTGGGCGAAGAGCCCAACAGCTTCGACCCCGCCGTGATCCAGAAGGGCGTTGACCGCCTCAAGGAGCTGCGTCCCAGCATCCTGTACTTCCACTCTTCGCAGTTCATCAACGACCTGGCCAATGGCGACATCTGCGTCGCGATCGGCTGGTCGGGCGACATCATCCAGGCCAAGGCCCGCGCCGCGGAAGCCGCCAAGGGCGTGGAGGTGGCGTACATCATTCCCAAGGAAGGCGCGCCGATGTGGTTCGACATGCTGGCCATCCCCAAGGACGCCAAGAACGTTGACAACGCCTACCTCTTCCTCGACTACATCATGCGTCCGGAAGTGATGGCAGACATCCAGAACTACGTCGCCTACGCCAGCCCCAACCAGGCGGCGCTGCCGCTGGTGGACAAGGCCATCATCGACGACCCGGGTATCTACCCCACGCCCGAGACGCAGGCCAAGCTCTACCCGCTGGCCGTGTTGACGCCCGAGGTGGACCGCCTGTTCACGCGCCACTGGACCACCATCAAGACCGGCCAGTAAGGCCTGCGCCGGGGCGGGCTCAAGGCCTGCCCCGGTTCTTTCCCCCCGCGCGCGACAACGGTGCCGATGCCGCGCCACAGGATCCGAAGATGGCTGCAGTGACCAACGGCTTGGCGGCAGGTGCCGCCAAGAACGAAAAACTGGGCGCCGAAAACTACCTGCGCATCGAATCGGT
>Ga0105045_10004553_pt1 | contig 12053 bp, 9 predicted proteins | sample MAT02_FD_78089 | JGI IMG/M metagenome (GOLD analysis project Ga0105045, IMG submission 78089) | Freshwater microbial communities from Lake Fryxell liftoff mats and glacier meltwater in Antarctica - MAT-02 (megahit assembly) | ecosystem: Environmental > Aquatic > Freshwater > Ice > Liftoff... | reverse complement strand
TTCACTGAGTGATTATCTAAAAGCCAACTCGATTGATAAAATGATGATGATGCAGGATTTGCCAGAGCCTATTAAGAATGACCTGGAAAAAGTATTAAATCTCCTCGGATATGACGATCATCGTTATCGAGAAGAGTTCGAGAAGCAGCTATCGTTTGCAACTATGATTTTTCAATGAGGTAGCGGTAAAGTTTCTAGCTCGGGACAAGTGATTAAACATGGCAAAAGCTAAAATAAGAGGCATTGCGCATCGCGACGTTAGGACAGCACACCGACCTAATGTCGCGCCGTTGCGCGAGCGCGTGCGCACATTTTTTAACGATTCTGCGCGGGCGCGCATCTCAATTATCGTGATCTTGATTTTGATGATGCTGTTTCCGATCTTGGCTTGGATTTCGCCACTTATCTTATTTCCTCTTGCCTACCAAATTTACTACTCGTCGATGACGCAGCTTCCGATGCGCATCCCCGGTATTGAAAAAATGGCCGATCCATCTGACCCAAAACCGGGTCGAAAATCCTATGCAAAAGCTGATGGCGTGCTGTTGCTGGGGTATGCCGTTGAGCTGGGCATGCAGCAGGTGTGGCTGAATAAGCGGGATTTATGCACCCATTTTCTAATGTTGGGCACAACTGGCGCGGGTAAGACGTATAACTTTTTCTCGATCATCGCAAATATGGTGTCGATGGGCTCTGGCGGTTATCTAGGTGATGCAAAAGGTGCCGGCAGTTTAGGGTTTGACGCCACTACGGTATTACGCGCGTTAGGTCGTGAGGATGACATGCTCGTCATATCGCTGTTGACAGGAACGCGGGATGTCACTCGAAAAACATCGCACACCCTCAATGTTACCAGCGGCTCGGCAGCTGAAATATCTGAGCTTATGGTGGGCATGGCACCTTCGACGGAGGGCAACCCGAATGCCGTTTTCGTGAATAACGGCAACTTGCTTATGCGCGCACTCATCAAAGTGCTAGTTTATCGACGCGATCATCTCAACGAACCGTTTGACATGGTTTCGGTGCGCGATTATTTACAGGCTAATTCGCTCGATAAATTGATGCTAATGGAGGATTTGCCATTAGCACTCAAAGCCGACCTTGCATCACCACTGGAGATTCTGGGCTATAAGACTGTCGCTGAACGTTCAGCAGGACAGCCCCGGCCACCTAAAAATTCACCGCATCCACCGATCTCGCCGCCGCACAGCGAGGAATTTACCAAACAGCTGTCATTTGCGGTCATGAATTTCTCTGAAGCGATTTCGCAATATGCGGGCACGTATGGGTACATATTCGCTGGCAAGCTTGCTGAGATCAACTGGGTAGATGTGTTTCGCAATCGCCGCTGTGTCATTTCGCTATTGCCTTCTTTGGAACTATCAGAAAGCTCAGTAGCGTCGTCGGGTCGCATGCTGCTTAACGGTGCAAAAAACGCAATCTCAAAACGATTGGAGTCGAGAATGGAGGGCACACGAGATGATGTCATCAATTCAGCCTCTGATGCTGCACAGATACCGGTATTTCTTTGCTCAGATGAACATGCACAGCTCGGTGGCGTAGCGGGTGTGGGTGCAATGATGGCGCTTGCGCGCTCGCTCAAAGTCTGCGTGGGCATTGGCACCCAAAGCTGGGTGCGACTCCAATCCGCGAACGAGGGGGAAGCTTCGCAGATTTGGAGTAATGCGCGTACTGCAAAAATTTGTGGTGCCATCGAGGATCAAACCGGATTTGATCTGTTTAGCAAAGCGGCGGGCGAAGGGCTAGTCGTCAACAGTGCGAATTTGGAACTTGGCGGAATCTCGCCAATCCGCTCGCGCGATGTGCAGCTACAAAGTCAAGCGATGATGAATTTTCAGGATATTCAGTCGCAAATTGAAGGTGAGGCGCATGTGCTTTTTCCAGGCGCAATGTACAGAATGCAGCTGTTTAATCCAGCAATCGAGCCGACAAAGACGTTTAAGCTCAACAGGTTTTTGCGCGTGGGTGAATATAAGCTCCCAGTTCCGGGCGAGCCAAACGAGTTGGCCAGTGCAACGAACGAGCCCGAGCTGATCCAAGTAACAAATGACAGCGCTCTCGAAAGAACCCAAGAACAAGATTTGGCGCGCGACGAACGATTGCGCCCCCGTGAGCGTGTACGTGATTATGACCGTGAAATAGATATGGAAAACGAATGGCGGCGCGACCGTGAGCGCGACCGTGAGCGCGACCACCGTGAGCGTGAGCATGAGCGTGAGCGCGAGCGCGAGCGTCACCGTCGCCGTGAAGAATTTGACCCCATCCTCGCAGAAATGCGGGCATCAGGATCAATGGAGCGCGCTAGCGTAAGGCGCGATGAGCGCCAAGTAAAACGCTTGTTTCCCAAGAGTGAACCGGTCGATGCGATGGTGGGCAAGGTTGAAGGTGGATTGAGCCCTGCGCCGGTTATGGCGGCTGTGGCTGCGGCTGCCGTCACGCCACCAAGAAAATCTATCTACACCGGCGATGATAACGATGAAATTGAAGCGCAAATAGCAGATGAGGATTTTTTTAGCGCCTTAGATGACGTATCAGACGAACAGCTTATGGGCGAGATGGTGTGGCGACTCGATCAACGTATTTTACATTCGCGCAATTTGCGGCTTAGTTTGATTGAGGCAATGAACACGCCGTTTGCGCTTAACGAACGAGACTCCAACGCGCTGCTAGCCGAAGTCGCCGATGCAGTTGCCTTCTGGGACGCGAAACTCAGTCCGCAAAGCGGCTAACACGCACATTGGAAGAACGGACAACTTCAAAAAACTATGGTACTATGAGTCACGCGAATGTGAATCAGGGTGAAGTCAATGATAGATGCAAGACGTTGGGCAATGTGGGCTGTAGTGTGTATTTCATCATTGATGATGGTTGGATGTGGGGGCGGCGAAAAGGAATCGGCATCGGTAAATGATGTCACCGTTAAGCGATTAGAAGTCGCTGTAGACGCGCGATTGAACGGTGTTGTTACTAGGGATGTGCAGCAGGGCAACCAAGTGTCATTAGTGGCCACCGTATCTGAAGTAACCGATAGGACGCGTGCTGGCGCTGTGATCTCAAGTACGCGCGCCGTGCCTAGCACGCCTCAGCAGGTACGGTTTTCATTGCCAGCTGGATTTGCAATTCTATCGCCCGCATCTGGCATTGTGCTGACCAACGAATTAGGGGTTGCTACTGTTAATGCCACTATCGGTGCAATTGCGGGTGCTGCTGCATTAACCGCTTCGGTCGAAGGTGCCACACCTGCGGCAATCTCGACCTATTCGCTTCAGGTCACTGCTATTCAAGTTCCTGTGAGCGTACTTGATCTGCCAGCGATTGTTAATGCTGGAGAGGTCATCACGATTACGGCCAGAGTCAATTTGACAAATTCGCCGGGTGCAAGCGCGCCTAGCGTCAAGTCTACGATCTCTAACAAAGCGGCAAAATTTTCGACAGATGGTGGCGTCTTTGAGCCCACGTCTGGCGCTGCCATTACCGACGCAGACGGCGTGGCACGGATTCGCTTTCGTGCCAATCGGGCCGTGGGTCAGTTTTTTATGAATTTTGAAGTCGCTGATTTGCGGTTGAAAGTCGCCAAGCCGTATCGGGTGCTCGTGCCTACGGTGACGGTTGCACCGCTAGAAATTACAAGCCCAGTGGAGGCGGGTGGGGCAGCTGAAGTGCGCGCTAGAATTGTAGGGATTGCCACGCCAGTGACGGTCAACTTTACGTCAGACTGTGTGCGAAACCGAACTGCAACGATTACTTCACCAGTCGTGAGCGTTGCGGGTGTCGCGAGCGCAGTGTATCGACCGCTTCAGGGGTGTCTAGGCACTGACATTATTCGTGCGAGCGTCACGGTTGAAGGGCTGGTGTTTGAAGCCGAAGCCGAAGCAACTGTGCAAATTTCTCCGCCTCGCGCATCTGGCATTGAGTTTGTCAGTGTCAAACCTGCTGCGATTGCATTTCTTGGCCGGGGATCAACGGCACGTCCTGACAATGCAGAATTCGAGTTTCGAGTCGTTTCTGATCGCGGTATTGCAGTAGCCGGCATACCTGTGCAATTTTCAGTGAGCGGGCTTGCTGATGTGCAGCTTACGGAACGAAGTGCGGTGTCGGATCAAAACGGTGTCGTGCGCACTCGTGTGCGAGCGGGTCGGATTCCAGGCGTCGCCACAGTGCGTGCCTCGATTCCAAGCGGTGCGTCCACCCTCAGCGAAGCGCTAACTGTCTCGACCGGCAGCGCCTATCAAAGTGGGTTATCTATATCGGCTAGCACGTTTACGCCGGAGGCATTTAATTTTGACGGCGAGGTAGTCACATTGGGCATTCGCGCCGTAGACCGGTTCGGAAACCCGGTGTCGTCACGCGCACAGCTAGTGGCTGAGGGTGGTTCGGTTACGCCGTTTTGCGATCTGCGCGATGGCGCATGCGAAGTTAGATGGACTTCGCAAAACCCACGTCCCACCAATGGCCGTGTAACCATCTTAGTCCGTGCGTCAGGCGACGAAGCCTTTACGGATCAAAACGGGAACGGTCTGTTTGACACGGGGGAGCCGTTTGAGGATTTAGGTGAAGCGTTTCTGGATAACAATGAAGATGGCATCCACAATGTGGGTGAGTTCTTCAACGATGTCAACAACGACGGTGCGTACAGCGGCCCCAACGGTCAATACGACGGCTCGTTGTGTACCTCGCCGCCATGTTCGTCATTTGATGTGCGCCGCTCGGTCGTCTTGGTTTTATCAACCAGCCAACAACGCATCGAGCTACAACCAGCGCAAGTGGTTGTCACAGAATTATCGCCCGCGCTTTTTGAAGCGCGTATTTCAGACTTGAACGGCAATTTGCCGCCTGGCGGATCGAAAATCTCGATTTCAACCACAGTCGGAAAACTTGCAGGCCCAGCCGAATTTACTGTGGGCACCTCAACAAGCCCAGGCCCGCTGGTAATTGCATTTCAGGTTGACGGGGATGGCAAGACAGCGACCGGGCGAGCGACGGTAAAAGTCACCACGCCCAAAGGCGTCGAAAGTGTTGCAGGAGCGACCATCATTTCAAGGTCAGTCTGTGATGCACCAATCGCACCGCTGCCAGCGATTTGTACGGGCGGCAATACTGTGGGTGCTGTAATAGTCAACCCAAGCACAATTCGAGTTTTGGCAAACACGCCAGCTGACGTGGATGTTGTCGTCCGAGTTGTCGATAGCAGCCCACAAGCGCGGCCATTTTCAGGCCAAGCAGTGAACGTGCAGTGCTCAACTGGCGCTGGCTTCCAAGTGAGCGCTAACCCGACGCGCATAACGACTGACAGTACAGGTGAGGCATCATTCCGAATCAGCGTCACCAGTGTTGGTGCAGTCGTTGGCGTGCCTAAAAACTGCGTCGCATCAGTGGGCACAAAAATTGCAATCGTAACAATTGGGCCATAGGAGTTTGACAATGAGAATGCGCATATTAGGGTTTTTAGGTTTGTGTTTGGCATTCGCTACTACATTAGCGGTAGCACAGAATGCAACCTTTAACCCGGCAATAAGCGGTATGCCTGCCACAGTTCCGTTGGCAGCTTCAGCGACAGCTATCCGGTACAACACCGTTAACGGAAACTATAATGTGCAGGTAGTGGGTTTCGGTGAAATTGCGTGTCTGCCAGCGAATCGCGGTCAACTCCGCACGTTTTACGATAAGGGGCAGCTTACAGCGGATGTCTTGATCTTTGGTGATTTCGCAGGATGTCGCGTGCAGCGCGCCGATGGTATAACGCTAGCGATTTTAACCTCCGCTTCAACGACGCTGCCTATCCAAGGCGGCGTCCCAGGCGATTTGCTCCAAGTGATCTGTGGCGGAGATGTTGCGATGAGTACGCGCATAGAGCCGATGTTTGAGCCACGTTCTGAGTGCGACACATTAGATGTAGATAACCCAGTCGCAATCCGTGTGCCTGTCAAAATTGATGTTACAGGAACGGCGGAGCCTATTGCCATTGGCGCACCGATCAAAATAGCGGCAGGTGAAAGCAAATTGCTCTCGTTTCGCGTTCCAGCGCGCGGTGACGTTATTCGTTTTGCTATTGATGCAGGTCGCGTTGAACTACTGTGCGATGCACAATGCGCAGGCGTGGGTGTTGATCTTCGCATTGGTAAGCACGGTATTTGCGGTGTCGTGCCGGGGCGTACCGTAACCGTTCGTGCGCTGTCTGAAACGCGCGATGCGTGGCTCACCAGCGTTACGAACTGAGCTGTGTCTGATGAAGCTTTTTATAGTGGAATCGCCGGGTAAGATAAAAAAAATACAGGCTATCTTAGGCGCTGGCTACAAAGTTGTAGCCAGCTTTGGGCACATTCGTGATCTGGTGGACAAAGGAAACAAGGCACACGATGAGGTCGTGCTGTCGGTTGGCTGCGATTTTGCACCGCGCTACGTCGTTCCAGAGCGTAGTCAATCGACGGTTGCTCAAATGCGGCTAAGCGTCAATCGTGCCTCCGAGGTCATTCTAGCGACCGACTTAGATCGAGAAGGCGAGGCGATTGCGTGGCACCTTGCGCAAGAGCTGCACCTTAGAGGCCAAATTAGCCGCGTGACCTTTGATGGTATTAGTGAAGAGAAGATCAATTTTGCACTTCGTAACGTGCGTCAGATTGATCTAGCGCTTGTGCGCGCGCAAGAAGCACGGCGGGTATTAGATCGCTTAGTGGGGTTTTTATTAGGTTCGCCGGTATCCGGGGCGCTTGCGCAACACGCAACGGTCGGTCGAGTTCAAAGCCCTGCGGTACGCATTGTGGTAGATCGCCATCAGGCCATTAAGGCGTTTAAGCCAGTTAGTCACTACTCAGCAGTCCTAGAATTTCAAGGCGGCTGGCGCGCGCAATGGGTCACGCCTAAAGACACCTTGATTCTTGACCGCGCACATGCGGAGCAAGCGGCGGCGATCCGCCAAGTATCCGTCCAATCATTTGCAGAAACGACTGCCCGCAAAACACCGCCAGCACCGTTTACAACGTCTATGTTGCAACAGGTAGCCCAAGTGCGTCTGAGTCTTCGCCCTGATGCCACGATGCGGCTAGCACAAGCGCTGTACGAGCAAGGTGCCATTTCGTATATGCGAACAGACAGCCCCAACATTAGCGATGTCGTGTTTGAACAGATTGCGCAGTATGCGAAATCAACCGGGTTGCCAGCGGCTCCCAAGCGCCGGCAGTTTCCGGCTAAAGACGGTGCTCAAGAAGGCCACGAGGCGATTTATCCGCTTAATATAAATCTTGAGAAGGCCGGTGAAAATCCAGAAGAACAGGCACTTTATGCGCTGATTTTTTCTCGCACCGTCGCTTCGCAATTAGCAGATGCCGTATTTAAGCGTCGAACAGCGATTCTCACAAGCGTCTCTTCCGACCACACATACAGGGCTTCCGGCGAAACGCTTATTAACGCGGGTTGGATGATTTATGCTGGCAAAGCGGAAGAGCCCGATGCGGAGCCAGAGGAAGCTGCAAATCCGGTACCGGAGTTAGCGCAAGGTATGGTGTGTCATGCGCTCAGCGGGAAACTTACTGCACAGATCACCCGCGCGCCGAAGCAATTTAGTGAATCCTCACTGATTGCCGAGCTGGAGCGTAATGGGATTGGCCGGCCTTCCACTTACGCAGCTATTGTGCGGCTAATACAAGATCGCGGGTATGTCGTGCTGCGCTCTAAATGGCTTGAGCCAACGCCTGACGGTATTCGCTTGATTGACGTGTTGGTGCGGTTTTTTTCCATCGCGCAACTAGAATACACGGCAGCGATGGAGAGTCAGCTCGATCAGATTGCGCGCGGTACGCTGCAATATGCCGAGGTAGTGGGCGCGTTTTTCAAGACGCTAACGCAAGAGCTGTGTGTGTTCGCAGAAGCATTCCCGCACGCGGCAGCGGCGAAGGTGTTTCAAAAAAGTGCATCACCGTCAACGCTAGCTAAGCGTGCGAGCCCTGCATTTGCCAAAAAAGGCGAGCTGCTTTGCCCGACCTGCGGCAAAGGTAAGCTCATCTTGCGAAATGGACAGAATGGTGCATTTTGGGGCTGTGCAACATACCCACAATGCAAAGCGACGTTTGCTGATAAGCAGGGCAAGCCAGCCGTGTCTAAACCTAGATTAGTCGTAAAGAAGGTGTAGCGTGAAAATGAAAATAATTACAAAAATAACCCACCTGTTTCACCGCACGATGAACTTTTTTTCGTCACCCGTGCTGCCTGAAATTCGATGTAGTCGCGAGGGTGCTCGGTATCTAGTCTGGCACAATAAGATGATCCCGATCAGCGATGACGCGGTGCTGGAGATCACGTACACGGCGTCTCAGTTGCGCATCGTTGTCGATGGGAATGAAGTCGCCAGCGCTGAATGTTCCGCACATTGGAGTGAGCGTGCTAGACAGGTGCTGTTTGCACAGCGCTTGGCCAAGCGGGAGCAACGTGGCGCGTTCGCTTTTATAGTCGTCGTTGGGGCGCTTGTGCTTACTGCGGTATCCGTTATGGCCGCGATGCGCCCGAGTGCCAACCAGCCACTGGCAAATGACGCATCGGCTACAAGTGTCCCAAGCGTGGGTTCTGACGCATTTGCACGGGGTGTCAGGAATGCCGAGAACGCGCCCACCTCATCGGATTCAATTGACCTTACGGATAACACGATGCCATACGTTGAGTCATGCCCGTGACTGATCCCAATCCCCAAGATAGTGTGCAGGAAGAAGAGGTCAGCGGATTTGCCGCTGTGCTGATGCAAGCGCGCGTTTTAGAAGTCCGGTACGCCGAATCGCGGCGGTTAAATCGTATTTTGACGGCCTGTGTATTGCTGCTAGTAGTGTCCGTGACTGCGCTATCGTATTTTGCGTTTCAGGTTCCCAAACCGCAGTTTATGTCGGTCGATCCAGACGGACGCCTAGTGCAATTTCTGCCCCTGGAATCACCGCTGCGCACGGTATCTGATGTGCGCAACTTTGCATCGGAGGCCATGCGATGCGTGCAAAACATTGATTCGGTCAACGCAAAAAAGCAGCTGGATAGTTGCCGAACTTATTTTTCGGGAAACTATTTTGCGCAATATCTGGGTGAAGTCCAGAAAGAGGGCGTCGTGAATGCGCTTGAATCGCTGGGTACTGCGATTCAAACCTACGAACCGAATGCACCGATTCTGACCAATGAAGGGGTTGACCCCAAAACAGGTGCGTATATCTATCAGTTTGAGATTACCGGGCGACAAGAACTTGAGGTGGGAAAGCAGCGGCGCGGTATCAACACCACGCACGTTATTCGCCTTCAGCGCGTGGATGTACGCAAAAAATTTAAGGGCGTTGAGGTGATTTTTCTCAACGATAGAACCATAACAAACATTTTATCATAGGTGGTCTAAGTGAATTATTTCAAGGCGGTGGTGGTGTTAGGCGCACTAGTGCTTTCGCTGGCAAGTCAATCGCAAGCCCAAGCTCAAGACGTGCAGATTGAAGCCTTGAATGCTGATGCTGATTCCAGCAACCGGGCATCACCTGCAACCAATGCCGCAGCGCAACAGCAAGAGCGCGAACGTAAGCGGCGTGCTGCGGGCGAGCAACGGGCATTTGTCGAACAACAGCAGCAAGAAGCCGCTCAATTGAGTGCGAGTCTCACGGCAGATATTTCCCCAGACGAAATCGCAGAAGTGAAGCGTGAGACGGCGAAAGTCCTAGAAGCTGTGCAAGCGCGTCCGCCCGTCGCGGCAACTAGCAAAGTGCTGGCCACGGGCTTTGCACCGGGGACAGCTGCGCCTTTAATTGAGTTGCCGCACGGATTCGCCACGGCCATTGATATTGTTGACGAGCACGGCGATCCGTGGATCGTGAGCGGCATGACCGTGGGTGATCGTAAGGTCGTGTCTCAACCGGCGATTGGTGCCGAATCGGACGGTGAGCCAGCGCCAACATCAAGCGTCATTTTATCGCCAGCTTCCAAATTTGCGAGTACGAACGTGCTTATACAGCTGGAAAATGCACCCAGGCCCATTAGCCTGCTCGTTCGCAATGTCGATCCGAGTGGGCGCACGATCCAAGATCGAATAACCGTCATGGTGCAATCGGGCGGGCGTCGTATTAAGAAAGATGCACCGCCTATACCGCTCGGCGACCAAGCCACGCTAGACCCGCTAACGCGCGCGCTTGCCGGCGAGTCGCCAATGCCACAAGCGGAGCTGTTCGCGCTTGATGTCAGCGACGTGGTTGCGTGGCGCGTCGGCAACACAATGTTTGTGCGCAGTGAGCGCTATGAGCTGGTATCTCCAGCGCCAACCCAGCGTGCGCAATTAGATGGCGTGATTGTGTCGCAGGCGCAATATGAGCCGGTGGTCGTATTGCGTGATCGACAAGATCGAACCATGCTCGCGCGCCGACTAAGTGCCACGAGTGCTGGAAACCCCGTATCGTCAGGACGCGCGAAAGGAAGTGCCCAATGAATAAAAACGAAGCGGTAACGTTTGTAAAGAAAAAGTGGATGCTTATTTTAGTCCCGATTATTGGTATCGCTATGATCTATAGCGTCTTCACTAATTCGATGTCGAACACGCAACAGAAAGACGCTGGCAGAGCGACAACATCAGGCGGTGCGCTCTACGGGGCCGACGAGAATGAAGTTACGCAAAGGCAACGTGATCTAGTAGCCGAGCGAGAAGCGCGTGAAGTAGCTCGTAGTGACGCCGATGGTTCGCCCAATATCGGTGCAGCATTGCTAACACCAATCGTGCCCGAACTAGCGCAGCCGGTGCCGCCCATTGAGATTGAGCCGGTGCAGCCCACCGTTTCAGAGATGAACGAAGCATCGCGCGATCTTAACGAGGCGCGGGATGATCGGGTTGATCGCAAAATGGCGGCTGCCGCAAAAATAAGGGCATTGGAAGCATTGATCGGCGTATCGGAAACAGCGCAGTTTCCAGGCGGGATGGCAGAGATTGGCGACGGTGGTGATACGCCTCAAGATCAAACCGAACTATCGGAATCATCGGCCTCGGGAATTACCTCGGGAATTCAACGCGGTGAGATCGTTTCGGTGATGCTGGTAACAGGTATCAATTCAGATGTGACAGGCCCGGTGATGGCTGAAGACGAAAACGGTGTTAAATGGTTAGGCGAGGCATCAAGGTCAAGTCCTGAGCGGGTGTCTATCAAATTCGCCGAGCGAATTCTAACGGATGGGCAAAGCGTGCCAATCAATGCGGTGGCACTTGATGCAAAAGACAGGTCGGTAGCCGTGCGCGGCAAGCTAAACCGGCACTGGGTGGCTAACATCAGCCAGGGTGTCTCGCTAGCGACGCTGGGCTATTTATCGGGTTTTCGATCCGGTGCGCAGCGCACCGTTTTGTCATCCAGCGAAGTTAGCTTTGATGCAGGCCGCGCGTTCACCACAGAAGTCGCGTCCACGGCGGCAGACACAGTTTCGCGATCAATTGGTCGCGGGCAACGCCCGCCAACCTTGATCGTTAAACCCGGTATCACCCTACAGCTGCTGGTGTTGTAATGGAAATGTTTGCGACTATTGGGGAAAACGCGGTCGGCTTGCGAACATTTATCGTTACGCTTTGCTGGACGCTGGGTCTTTTTTTGAGTGCGTATGGCGTCTATTCGCTAGTCGGAAACCGAAACGAAAGTCGCCTGCCTGTAATTCTTGCCATCATCGGCGGTGTGTTGTTGTCGAACGCGAACTCAATCGTCGGCATGACGCTAGCAAGCATGCTGCCAGGTGAATCGCCAAACGGGCTCTTATCATCGCTCCCCACGGATACCAGCGTGGCGACCGCTATGCGCATTGCATTTCAAATTATGACGTTAATTGGCTGGTATTACGCACTATCTGGCCTCTACATTATCACCGTCGAAGCACCACGGCAGCGCAGTACCTATGGCGCGGGTGCAATGACCATGTTTTTGGGTGCAGGCATGACTGCACCCGCAGCGCTCATGGCCATGTTTGGGTCGAGCGCCGGCGTAAACGTCATGCCATTACTCGGGGGCGGCGGCTAATGTTTTTAGTTCAAGACTGCATGAATCATAAGGGAACGGAAT
>Ga0105045_10004552_pt1 | contig 12055 bp, 12 predicted proteins | sample MAT02_FD_78089 | JGI IMG/M metagenome (GOLD analysis project Ga0105045, IMG submission 78089) | Freshwater microbial communities from Lake Fryxell liftoff mats and glacier meltwater in Antarctica - MAT-02 (megahit assembly) | ecosystem: Environmental > Aquatic > Freshwater > Ice > Liftoff... | reverse complement strand
AACGAATATTTGTCTACATGCAACAATCTGTTAATCAATTGCTTATCTGTAAGCTAACTTGACCGCTGCCACTCATGCCCGGAATGCTTTCCCTCCTTATTTTTTTACCGATCGTCACAGCACTGGCCCTGTTGGCTGTTCCGGCCAACCGAATCAAGCTATTCAAATGGGCCAACCTGATTGCGAATTTCGCAATGCTACTGCTCGGAGCGGTCATTGTCCGCCAATATGCCCAATCGTCGCAGACTGGCGCGGGCGGCGCGTTGCAATTTTCGGAATTTCACCCCTGGCTGAGCGTCGATCTGGGCTCGCTGGGCAGTTTCTCAGTGGCCTACTTCCTGGGGCTGGACGGCCTCAATGTTGCGTTGGTGTTGCTGAGTGGCATTGTACTGTTTCTGGGGGCCATTGCCTCTTGGGAAATTGCCGAAAAAGTGAAGGGTTACGTCATTTTGTATTTGCTGCTGGGCGGGGCCGTCATGGGGTGCTTTGTGGCGCTTGATTTCCTGTTGTTCTTTCTGTTCTTTGAGTTCATGCTGCTGCCCATGTATTTCCTGATCGGGATCTGGGGGGGCGCACGGCGCGAGTATGCCGCCCTCAAATTTTTCCTCTACACTTTTTTGGGCTCGGTGCTGATCTTGGTGGTCATGATCGGGTTGTACCTCTCGGCCCAAGACCCCGGCCAAGCGGGACAGCATACCTTTAACCTGCTCCACTTGGCTGAACCGGCCAATTATGTGCCCGGTTCACTGCTGGCCCCGGGCAGTGGGGCCAGTGTGCTGGGCGTGCCCGCCCGGCTGGCCGCTTTTGCGCTGTTGTTTGTGGGTTTTGCCATCAAACTGCCCGCCGTGCCCTTCCATACTTGGCTGCCCGATGCGCACGTGGAGGCTCCCACGCCCGTGTCGGTGGTGTTGGCGGGCATCATGCTCAAGATCGGGGCGTATGGCCTGTTGCGGATCGCGTATCCCATTTTTCCCGAAGCGGCGGCCCATTTTGGCTGGGCCATTGGCCTGCTGGGGGTCATCTCGATCTTGTACGGGGCCTTGGTCGCCTTGGGGCAGGCCAACCTCAAAAAGATGATCGCCTACTCTTCGGTGTCGCACATGGGCTATGTGCTGTTGGGCTTGGCGGCTGCCACTCCCGAAGCCATCAATGGAGTGATCTATCAATTGTTCAGCCACGGGCTGCTTTCTTCCATGCTCTTCCTGTGCGCGGGAGTGCTCTATTCCAGGACCCACCAGCTCGATATCGCGGCTTATCGCGGGCTGATGGGCCCCATGCCGCGCTACTCGGTTTTTGTGGGCATTGCTTTCTTTGCCTCGCTGGGCCTGCCCGGTTTCTCGGCATTCATTGCCGAACTGTTCATTTACTTGGGGGCCTTCCGCTCCGAGGTATTGCCCGTCTGGATGCCGCTCTTGGCCATGTTGTCGCTGCTGATCGGGGCCGGATATTTCCTCTGGACGCTCCAGCGGTTGTTTTTGGGGATGTTCTCGGTTCGGGAAGCCAACTTGGCCGGCCAGCTCACCGACCTCACCCCCCGCGAGTGGGTGGTCTTGGCCATTCCGGCGGTGCTGGCGGTGGTGTTTGGCCTGTTCCCCGGTCTGTTGCTCCAACTATCGGAGGGAACCGTAAACGCTTGGCTCAAGTGACCAATTGCTGAAACCGCATTTATATCTACTGATAATCAACAACTTGCCTATTTTCACAACCTTTGGCATTGCGAACTAGCATCCCCACTGGTCAAGAATTTTCTATCTCTTGAAAAATAAGTGGAAAAAAATTGTTATGGCGACAATATTGACCAAATATATTTTTAACTACCTGATTATCAAGCAATAAAGTTCAAATCTAGGGTTTACCAAACAGACGGCGGTAAATCGGTTTGCGGTACAAGAATTGTAAATACAAGGTGGGAAAAAGCAAATAATCCATCAGCCAGAAGGGAGATTGGAAAGTAATGTCGTCAATGATGACCGATCCCGTGCCCTGGCGCACGATCCGATGGCGGTGCTGCCAAGATTTGAGAAAAAAGGGAAGGGCAATGCCTTGGTCAACAAAATAAATCTCGGCTGGGCTTTCCCGTTGCTCGGTGATGAGGCTGGTCCATTTTTGCCGAAAAAAGATAAAGTCAAGCTCCAAGTGCACTTCATCACCCTGGAGTGAACCATCAAAGCGCAACAGGCGCACGGGCGGGAAAGGTGGGGCCAATGCACTGAACAAGTCGCGGTTGAACCCTTGCCAAACCCGGCGGTAATCTTGCCCAACGGGCGTACGGATCAATATGTTCATTTATCGGGGCCGGTCAAGTAGCACCAGCCCAAGAAGGGTGGCACAATTACCAAACCATTTTCAGCAGAGAGGCCACATTGACCATTGTGTAAACCGATACAAGCACCAAAAGCCCAATTTGCACTTGTTTCATGCGGATCAGGCCGGCCAGGGCCTGCATCAAATGTTTGATGTCATGGCCCGCCGTGGTGGCAACGAGAAAGAAGGATTGGCTCACGCTGAGCATAATGGCCCCAATGACCAGGTGCATGACCGCTTGGGAGCAAACATAGGCAAACTGGGACCAATCGATTGGAATGTCCAGCTTTTGAGTGGCCAAGGCACCGGCTGTGGCCATGCCCACTAGCGAAGTGCCCAGGATCAGGAACGCAACTCCTGCCCAGCGAAGCAGCACGGCCAACTGGCGGATCGTTTTTTCTTGCCCGATCGTAAATTCATAATTGTCTTGTTGCATCGTGGTACAGGTTTAGTGAATCAATGCTGAGGGCTAATTTAATCAAAAGATTTGTTCCGGGGCAACTGTTGGCCAATAAACTTGATGATAAAGGCTTTAGGAAATTTTAAGGGCACAACTTGTTTTTTGAAAGCGAAGTTTCTACATTTGCACCCTTATTTTGGAAGCAAAGCAGTAACGATAAGAGATACAGCATCATGAGCGAGTTAATCAAATTGGTGGAGCGTGAGTTTGCTGGTGCGCGGGACAAGTTCCCCGTGTTCAAAGCTGGAGACACGATCAATGTCCACGTAAAAATCACCGAAGGTACCAAGGAACGGATTCAACAGTTCCAAGGGGTGGTCATCCAGCGCCGCAACAAGAGCACCAATGGTGAGACTTTCACCGTGCGCAAAATTTCCAACGGTGTCGGCGTAGAGCGGATCTTCCCGATCATTTCGCCCAGCGTGGATAAAATTGACTTGGTTCGCCGTGGTTCTGTCCGCCGTGCCAAATTGTTTTATATCCGCACCAAGACTGGCAAAGCAGCCAAGATCAAAGAACTGCTCAAGTAAGCCATTTACATGCATTGACAAGGCCAACACCTCCTATGATGTTGGCCTTTTGTTGTTTGGGGCCAAGATAGAATTTGGGGATTTGGTATCTGGGTGGCCAAAAGAAAGCCCAGCACCCAAAAACTGGGGCCGGGCTTTCGTCTGAATGATTGGTTTGGCGAATTGGATCAACTTCGCAGCCAGGGACTGGTTGGCCCAAGAGCTTTGGCCCGTCCTACCTCGCCCGGTAGTCGGTTACCAAAATACGGTGTAAAGGGCGGCCAAAATACCCACAATGGCCACCGCCCCGGCGTTGAAGCCTGGACTGGTATGGAACAGCCCCCCGTCCAATGAAATGCCCTTGGGATTGTCCTTGCCCTTGGGATCAAGAAAACTGATCAGGATCATGCCCGCCGCAATGATGAGGAACACCACCCCCATCCGGTCGATAAAGGGCAGGTCAGTCGCCTTCTGGAGTAGCACTGAGAGGGGAATGGTGGCCATCGCAGCAAACAGGGCGGCATTGGCAGTAGTCCGTTTCCAGAAAAAGCCAAAGAAGAAAATGGCAAACACCCCTGGCGAAACAAACCCGGTATATTCTTGGATAAACTGGAAGGCTTGATCAAAAACGGCCAAGGCAGGGGCCACAATGGATGCAATGCCAAAAGAAACCAAGGTAACAATCCGGCCGGTGGAGACCAGTGCTTTTTCCGAAGCATTTTTGTTGATAAAGTTTTTGTACAAGTCCATGGTAAAAATGGTCGCGGTGCTGTTGGCCATGGAAGCCAGCGAGGAGACAATGGCCGCCGCCAAGGCCGCAAAAGCCAAGCCCTTTAACCCGCTGGGCAGCAAGTTGAGCAGCGCGGGGTAAGCCTTGTCCGATTTAATGATGCCCGAGGTGGCATCGGTCATGGCCGTGGTAAAATCCCCCCCCGCGCCGATTTCGCGTTCCACGATCACGTAGGCGGCGATCCCCGGGACCACCACGATGAGCGGCATGAGCAACTTGAGGAAACCAGCGAAGATGATCCCTTTTTGGGCTTCGTCCAAGCTTTTGGCGGCCAGTGCCCGCTGGGTGATGTACTGGTTGCAGCCCCAATAGCTCAGGTTGGTGATCCACATCCCACCGATGAGCACGCTCAGGCCGGGCAAGTCCATGTAGGCATCTTTGGTGCCGCCCTTGCCATCGGGGATCATGGTTTTGCCTTTTTCAAAAATCATGTGAAAATGTTCTGGGGCTTTTTCGCGGAGCTGGATCATCCCGTCCCACGCGCTGCCATTGCCCACTAGCTCTAGGGCGAGGTAAGTGGTGGCCACCCCACCAAACACCAAGAAGACCACTTGCACCACATCGGTCCAAGCCACGGCCATCAGCCCACCATAAATGGAATAGACGATCGCAAAAATGGCCAGCGCCGCAATGGCCCAGATCATTTCCACTTCGGGGAAAACGGTATGGATGGTGAGCGCACCCAGGTAGAGCACCGAAGTGAGGTTCACAAAAACATAGACCAACAACCAGAACACGGCCATGGTGGTGCGCACCCGGGCATCATAGCGATCCTCCAAAAATTGGGGCATGGTGAAAATCTGCTTCTTGAGGAAAATGGGCAAGAAAAAAATGCCCACGATCAGCAGGGTGGCGGCCGCCATCCATTCGTAGCTGGAAATGGCCAGTCCCATGGCAAAACCCGAACCAGACATGCCAATAAACTGCTCGGCAGAGATATTGGAGGCGATGAGCGAGGAACCAACGGCCCACCACGGTAGGGCCTTACTGGCCAAGAAATAATCTTTTGAGTCTTTTTCGTGTCCCTCTTTATCACGGGAGACCCACAGGCCCACGCCGATAATGAGGACACAATACCCCACAAACACTGTAATGTCGATCCAAGTCATGGTCAATCGGTTTTCATATTTACTTTGATTCACAACTTTACGCACTCTTGGGCAATATTGCTAAAATGGAAGGCAGTTTTTTGTGGGTCCTCCTTCCCTAAAAAGGGGATTTTTGCAAAAAAGCAACCGTTTACGGCTTACATTTGTATTATTATCAACGTATTTTACGTTTCTAAAATAACTAACTCAATTAAAAATATGAACAAAAAATTCGCCCGTCTGCTGTCACCAATGGGAACCGCCCTTTTGGCTGGAGTGATCTTGCTGGGGGCCTGCAAGAAGAAGGAAGATCCTGAATCTGCATTCCAAGTACAACTGTCAGGTAGCAACCACGTTCCGGCTGTCAACACTCAGGCCAGCGGTCTTGTCAAGGGAACTTATAACCGCGATACCAAGATTCTGACTTTTGAGGCCACTTGGCAAAATTTGACCGGGGGCAGTAATGATGCTAACGTGATCAATTTGCGGGAAGTGGCTATCGCCGGGGCCAATCAGGTGCCGGTTGTTACAAGTTCTGGGGGTGGCTCAGTGCGCGGGAGCTACAACCGCACCACCAAGCAACTCACCTACTCGATCCTTTGGCGCAACCTGAGCGGTGGGTTGCCACCTTCGGTAATGCACTTTCACGGGCCGGCCGCCCCGACTGCCAATGCTGGAGTGGTCATCGGCCTGACCGGATTCCCCATTCAAAACACTTTGGCGGGTGATTTTGTGGGCACTACCCGCACGCTGTCCGATGCCGAGGAAGCCGATCTGCTGGGCGGGCGTTGGTACTACAACTTGCACACTTCGACCAACCCAGGAGGTGAGCTGCGCGGCCAGTTGACTTTTGTCGGGGTTCCCACTATGATGCACTTCCACGGACCAGCGGCCACCACTGCCAACGCGGGAGTTCAGTTTGACATCATTAGCTACCCCGTGCGCACCAACGGCACCGTAGCTGGTCAGACCCAGCCATTGACTGCCGCCCAAGAAGCGGACTTGTTGAACGGCCTGTGGTATTACAACTTGCATACCAATACATTCCCCAGCGGCGAGTTGCGTGGCCAGATTGTGTTCTAAGTTAGTTGGTATAATAAAAAAAGTGCCCCATCGCTCGCGATGGGGCACTTTTTTATTGTCTGGCCCGAAAATAGGCCCCAACCCGCGCAATGGTTTGGTCAATGGGGGAAAACTGGAAGCCCAGTGCGGCTTCAACTTTTTGGGCACTGTACCGGTGCTGTTGGCTGGCTGCCCGTACCACCTCGCCGGTCAACTTGGGAGAATCACCGGTAAAAATTGCCGATAGTCTGGCCAGTCCCAAGACGGCCCAAGCCAGACCGGGCGTGAGCAGTCGAGTGGGCCCCGGCCTGCCCAATGCGTGGGCCACTGCTCCAAAGAAAGCTTGGTAGGGCATATTAACTGCATTGAGGATGAATTTTTCACCCCTGATCTCACTTTCGCAAAGTTGCTGGATTGCCCTGGCCACATCCAGCACATCGACCAAGTTGATCAGTCCGGACGGATAATAGCGGGCCCCGTTGGCCACATATTGGAACAATTGTCCCGTCGATTGGCCCAGCAGCCCTTCGCCCAACACGACTGAGGGGTTGACGATGACCGCGTTCAGCCCTTCCGCCATGCCCCGCCAAACTTCCCGTTCCCCAAAATGCTTGGATTCGGCATAACGGGTAGTGGCCGCCTGAGAATCCCACATTGCTTTTTCGGTGATTTTCCCGTCGGCCCCAGCCTTGCCCAACGCGGCCACCGAACTGAGGTAGCACATTTTCTTTACCCCCGCCAATAGGCAGGCGTTGACCACATTGGCGGTTCCCTCCACGTTCACTTGGCGCATGGCCTCGGCGTGGCGCGGCTGGAACTGCACCAGCGCAGCGGCGTGGATCACAACATCGGCATGGGCAAAAGTAGCCGTGAGCAGGGGCATATCCAGCACATCGCCCTCCACCCATTCGATCTGGTTGGCAATGTCCTGTACCAATGCCAGCGAACTGCCCGCCCGCTTGAGCGCAGTGACCGGACTGCCCGCCGCCAGTAAATGACGGGCCAAATGGCTCCCGATCAAGCCAGTGGCACCAGTGATGAAATAATGGGGAGCTGGCATAGGGCAAATTTTGGTTTTTTTGGGCAATAATCCCAAACCTTTCCCTTAATTTTACTGCATGATCAAAGTGCAGTCATTTACTTTCAACGATTTTCAGGAAAACACCTTCGTTTTGAGCGACGAAACCAAGGCCTGTGTCGTGGTCGATCCAGGGTGCTACACCCGGGCAGAAAAATCCCAGTTGCAACAATACATTAGCGATCACCACCTCAACGTGGTAGTATTGGTCAACACCCATTGCCACATTGACCACGTACTGGGAAATTATTTCGTGAAAGAAACCTACAAAGTGCCCCTGCTCATTCATCGCCTAGAGGTCGAAATGTTGCGAATGAGTGTTGTAAGGGCCCCAGTTTTTGGTTTTCACGCGTATGAAGAAAGTGTGGCCGATCAATACTTGAGCGAAAAAGAAAAACTGGTTTTTGGGGAATCGACCTTGGATATTTTGTTTGTGCCCGGCCACTCGCCCGGCCATTTGGCATTTTACAGCCCCGCCGATGGCTTTTGCATCGGGGGCGATGTGCTGTTCCAAGGCAGCGTGGGGCGCACCGATCTGCCCGGGGGCAATGCCGAAACGCTGTTCGACAGCATCCGCACGCAACTTTATGCACTCCCCGATGCCACAGTGGTATATTGCGGGCACGGTTCGCCCACCAGCATTGGCCGGGAAAAGGTCAGTAATCCTTACGTGCGGGCCAAGAACTAGGGTTGGGATGCGGTCGATTGACACAACATCTCGAGGAAAGAAGCCATTTCATCTACCCCCAATATTTTGTCCACATTGGTCAGGGCCAAGGCTGCCCGGGGCATCGTGTCAACAAAACTCTCGACTGGGTCTTGTACAATGGTAAAACCGCCATTTTCTTTCACTATTTTCATGCCCATTGCCCCGTCGCGATTGGCCCCCGTGACCAACAGGGCAACGAGGTGGCTTTTGTACACATCGGCGGCCGAAAGGAACAACACATCGATCGACGGGCGGGAATACTGCACCAAGGGGCTTTGCGATAGCGAAAAAGTGTAGTCTGGCTCAATGATCAAGTGGCGGTTGGACGGGGCCAAATAGACCGTGCCGGCCTCGATGGAGTCGCCATCACTTGGCTCGATCACTGGCATATTGGTTGAGAATTGAATCACCTCGCGCAGCCCAGAACTGGGATCATTCTGCAAACGGTGCAACCCAATGATAATCGGCACAGGTGAAGGTCGGGTGAATGCTTGCAAGATCATCTTCACTATTTTTAGACTGCCCGCAGATCCACCGATGGTAATGGCTTTTATTTTGGCCGAGTGTATCATTATTGTTTTTGAAGTTGTTTTCTGAGGTTAGTTAGCAACCAGCAAATTCATCATTTCAAGACCGCTTCTTGGTTAGACAATTGGATTATTGGGAACCTGCCCGTTTTTCTGGTCATAATGATCCAGTACGATGATTAAATCGCCGATAATATGGTGCAAATAGGTTAGGCAGGATTCGCTCTTGACCAAATAGTTATAAACCCCTTGGGCCTGCACTTTGGCGACTACATCAATTTCAGGTTGGGCTGAGACTGCCACAATCCTGATGTTGGGGTCAATGGCATAAATGAGCGGAATGAGATCCAGCCCATTCATATCGGGCAGGTGAATATCCACAATCACAATATCGGGCTTTTCCGTGGCCGCCAGCATTGCGGTAGCGGTGGGGAACACCCGGACCACCAAACCCTCAATGTCGGAAAGGGCCAACTGGAGTAACATCCCCTCCGTGCGATTGTCTTCAATTACAAATAGAGTGCGTGGTATAGCTTGCATAATAATTTGATAACTTCTATTGCAGGATCAATGTTATTTTTTATTTGCTAAAGGTATGCCATTCGCGATCAATAATTGTTTGACCGGGCTGAACAGCATTATAAATCAATACTTTGTGTTTGAAGGTGAGGGATCGGCCGGGGGCCAAGCTGAGACTGAACTCCGGCTGGTTTGGATCATAGACCTTGCTGCCTAAATTGTTGATCGCAAAGAGGCCATAGCCCCGGCTCTGCCAGTGGGCTGGGTGGTTGAGGTTTTGGGGATGATCCAAGATGGCCACGGTCACTGGCTCGCCCCCAATGATCCCGGTCAAGATCATCCAGGCCGATTTTTTGCCCCAGACTTGATTGCCCAAAAAGTCGGTTCCCTTCAAGCCCTCCCGGTTGGTGTAGATCCCTGTCACTCCGGTGTTGTCCAGCACGGCTACGGGCGTAATTTTCCCGTTGGCATCGGTGAAAATTTCGGGCTTATCGGCCGGTGCCTCGAGTTGGCGGGCCACCCGGATGGCGAACAGCCCCTCTTTGTTGTCCCGAAAAATCACTGGCTGGTCAAGAGCGGTGAGCGTAGTAATCCGGGTGACGCTGCGCTGGTTTGGGCCGCCCGCAAAAAGGAACGTCGTTTTCTCGCGCAGCATTTCTTGGCCATCTTTGTCCAGCCAAGCCGCCTCCACGACCAACCGGCCTGTTTTCCGGCCACTTTTCTGTTGGATCACCCGGCGGTGGACGATGCTGCCAAATGGCCCCTTGTGCTCGGGGCCGATGTCATTGGAATTGTTCCAAAAATCATGGCCGTTCACACTCCCAAAGTTGAACCATGCGCCCACGTGGTGCGGGTGATCCACGCGCTCGCCGGGGCGCGGGGCCAGCGGATAGCCACGGGTCACCTCCACGCCCGAGGCTGCGTTCAGCGGGTAGAGCACCGGTTTTTTGATCGTGGTCGGATAGCGGTAGGCCGTGAACAATTTGCCATCCACTTTTACGTCGATCCGTTGCTCGGCCGGCACTGCCACCAGTTCGACCTGCTGGGCCTCGGCCTGCCAAATGAGGCAACACAACCCGGTAATTGCTAAAATAATTTTCATGCTAATTAAGTGTTAGTTTCAATAAATCCGTTCGCCACCGATGTAAGTGCGCTCCACTTTCAACTCGCGCAGGCGGTCGGTTGGGGCGGTCATCAGATCCTCGGCCAATACGACAAAATCGGCCATTTTGCCCGGTGCAATGCTGCCCCGCTCGTTTTCCTCAAAATTGGCATAAGCTGCCCAGATGGTCATGGCCCGGAGGGCGGTGGGCCGATCTAGCGCGTTCTCCATCTGAAACCCACCAACTGGGTAGTTTTTGGCATCCTGCCGGGCCACCGCTGCGTGGAAGCCGTAGAGTGGGTTGACGGCCTCGACGGGGAAGTCGCTCCCGTTGGCAATAATACCGTTTTGTTGCCAAAGCTCGCGATAGGCATAAGCGTGCTTGACGCGCTCGGGGCCAAGCCGCTCGGCCAGCCAGTACATATCCGAAGTGGCGTGGGTGGACTGCACCGAGGGGAGGATGCTGAATTGGCCGAACTTGGGCACATCGGCCGGGCTAACCACTTGAGCATGCTCGATGCGGAAGCGGCGATCGTTTTTACCTTTTAAAATTTTGGCGTACACATCGAGCACAAAGCGGTTGGCCGAGTCGCCAATGCAGTGTGTATTTACCTGAAAACCCGCCGCCGCCACTTGTTCAATATTGCGCTGCAACTCTTCAGTGGGCAGCAGCAAAAAGCCGGTTTCATCGGCCCGATCGTCGTAGGGGGCCAGCAAGCAAGCCCCGCGCGATCCCAATGCCCCGTCGGCATAGACTTTGAACGAGCGCACATTGAGCCGATCGGTTTTGGTCTTTCCCTGTTGAAAATAATGCGCCTTGTTGGCCTCGGTCAAACTGATCATGGCATAGATCCGGGTCTTGAGCGATCCGTCGCGGTGCATTTGGTCAATGATGTCAATCACCTCTCGGCTCAAGCCGGCATCGCCCAGGGTGGTGAGGCCAAAACGGGCGCATTCGGCTTGGGCTTTTTGGAGGGCTTGCCGGATCTGGGCTTCATCGGCGGGCGGCATCACCCGGCGCACCAGCCCCATTGCATTGTCCACCAGAATGCCCGTGGCCCGGCCATTTTTGGCTTCCACCAAACCGCCCTCCATTTTGGCGGCCAATTTACCGGTTGTTTCGCCACCTTTGATCAGGCCCGCGATCTCCATGGCGCGCTTGTTCACCAGCGCTGCGTGCCCGTCCACCCGTACCAAGAACACTGCCTGATCCGGAAAAAGGGCATCCAGTGTATCGCGGGTGGGAAAATTCTTGTCGGGCCAGTCGTTTTGATCCCAGCCCCGGCCCATGATCCACGGCTTGCCGGGGTTGGCTTTTTGGAAGGCTTGCAGGCGCTGCACCACCTCGGCAAACGAGGCAGTGCCCACCAGATCGGCCTGATCCAAGCCTTGTCCCAGCCCGTAAAAGTGGCAGTGGGGATCATAAAATCCTGGGTAAACGGGCTTGCCGCGCAGATCCACCAAACTGTCGCCCGTGTAATTGGCGAGGATTTTTTCCATACTGTTCACGGCCACAAACTTGCCTTGGTGGATCGCCACGGCTTCGTGGATGGAAAAAGTGCTGTCCACAGTGTAGATCTTGGCGTTATAAACGATGAGATCCACTTTCTCCCGGCGGTGGCAAGCGAGGAGAAACACACAGAAAAAAAGAGGTAGAAGGTTGCGCATAAGGGCCAATTTAGCACGAATCGGCCGAACAAACCTAGGCCGCCACAAAAAAGTGCGCGGCTGGTGATCAATCTCAACAGTGTACCATCGTCTTTGGGCGATGAAAGTCGCAGACTTCGCTCAACAGTACCATCGTCTTTAGGCGATGCAAACCGCAGGCTTCGCTCAATGCCCCCGCTTGCCGAAAGTCACAGACTTTCGCTTATTCTTCGTGCGAAGTCACAGACTTTCGTTTATTT
>Ga0105045_10004551_pt1 | contig 12056 bp, 13 predicted proteins | sample MAT02_FD_78089 | JGI IMG/M metagenome (GOLD analysis project Ga0105045, IMG submission 78089) | Freshwater microbial communities from Lake Fryxell liftoff mats and glacier meltwater in Antarctica - MAT-02 (megahit assembly) | ecosystem: Environmental > Aquatic > Freshwater > Ice > Liftoff... | reverse complement strand
CGGTAGACATTGCGATCGGTGAAGATGAGGGTCCGCCGCTCGCCGTCGAGGAGATCGTCGTAGCGCTGCTGGATGCCGAAGCTCCAGAGTCCGACATTATTGAGGTCTTCGTTGAACTGGATGACGTGGCGGTCGGCCCCGAGAGAGGCGTCGAGGAAAAGCCGGTCCTCTTTGCCGCGGTAGGTGTCGCCCGCGATCCGGAGGGTGCCGCTCTCGTCGGTCACCGCTTCGGCGATCACGGCGGCTTTGTCATCGAGCAGCTTCACCGTAAGCCCCACGAGCGGAGCGCCGCTCTTCAGGGAAAATCCGTAGACGACGGTGCCTTCATCCGACTGTTTCCAGGCAAGTCCGAGATCGGTGAGCTGGATGAGGGACTGCGCCCCGACGGAGAGATCGTCCCGCGTCGAGGAGGCACCCTCGCTGCAGAGATAGAACGCACCGGTCGCGGTCCCCTTCATCATTTCGTCCCAGGTCAGGGTGACGGTCTCGGTTTTATCGAGTTCGGCAGTGGTGTCGCGGAACTGATCATAGACCGTCTTTCCGGGGATCGCCTCGAAGGTGAGGGACTGCTTTTCGCCCCAGCCTTGATACTTGTCGCCGTAGTCGCGCATGGCGGTGATGAGGTCCTTGCCCTCGAGGTGCTTCACGCGGGTGCGCAGACCGGTGAGGTTGCCGGTGCGGACCTCGAACTTGCGGTGGCCGGTCGCGTTTTGCGTCGTGGAAAAGGTCGGGTAAGTGATGAAGCCGGGGTTCGGCATGAAGGTGACCTTTTTCTCCACGACTTGAGCAAGTTGGGTCGTGTCATTCGCGAGGATGCCGTCGCGCACCGTCACGGTGTAATCGACTCCGTAGTCAAATTTCCCGTTGATGAGGATCTGATAGGAATTGGCGAGGATCTCCTGCCCCTCGGGCTTTGGCGAGACGGTGACATATTCGGCCAGTTTTACCGGATTGAAAGAGGCCTCGAGAGAACTCTTGTTATGGCGGATGACGAGTTGGAGACTCGAGTCGTAGCTGTTCGCGGCGGTCACTTCGCTGATCTCGAAGGGCATCAGGTCGCCGAGGTAGTCGAGCCGTCCCTCGATGATCTCGTGGCTGCCGTCAGTGCTGGCGAGCCCGGGACCCGCATTGATGTACCAGGTGCCGCCGAGAGGCAGCGCCGAGGCGGGACGGATCAGGACAAAATGCTCCGGAACGAGATCGACCGGGGTCGTCTGGCGAAACGCTTCGATCTGCTGAGGTGTCGGACGCGAGGCAGTGACGGCGGCGAAACGCTCGTTCGGCTGGTCGTAGAGGCGTATCCCGCCTTCGACGGCGTCGGGATTGACGGGGACATTGAACTGCAGCAGGACCGGCGAATCGGGCTTCAACGGATTTTCGTCCGTGAAGTTGTAAGGGTAGCGGTCAAAGGTAAGACTCGATTTCCCCCCCGCCTCCTGCGCGGTGAGCGGCAGGGCGGTGAGGAGCAAAAGAATCAGGGAAAGGAGGGAACGGAAGACAACGGAACAGCGGTGGGTATTCATGGGACGGGGAGACTGGAGTCGATTCGGGAGAGCGACGATTACTACGCGCGGGTTATGCGAAGTCTTTCACGCCGCCGGTAAGCCGACAGAAAAAACCTCTATCCTCCGCTACGATTGGGATCGTCCCGAGCTTAGCGGATGCGCATTAAAGGACAAGAAAGATTCCCGTATTCTCCTCGCGCCGGTCGGCCCAGCGTTCCTTATAGGCCGAGTGCATCCCGAGATCGTAGCGCGCGATACCCCCGGCCTCGCAGCGCCGCAGGTTCTCGAGCTGGAGCCGGTTGCCCAGCCCGAGGGGGCGCAGCTCCTCGATGTAGCTCATCTGGAGACCCCGATAGGTGTCACCGGCGACTCCGCCGAAGATGTAGGCGACGTCCTCGTCCCCCCGCCGGGCAAAGAGGAGCCGCAGTTCCCCGCCGGCTCGCAGGGCGGTGAGGAGCGATCGGTAAAAGGCGGCGTATTCGGGAGCGATGAGAATATCCGTCCCCTCACGCCATTTGTAGGTCCGTGCCTGGACCGCGAGGATACGGGCAAAAAGGTCGGCGGCGGGTTCGCCTCCCGCCTCGACAATTTCGATTTCGCCGCTCTTTTCCGAGTCCCGCAAGGTGCGGCGAAATTTGGGCGAGCGGCGACCGAGCCAGCCCTCGAGCCCCTCGTCGAGGTCGATGATCATGCACTCGGTCACGGGGAACTCGGAGTAGCGTCCCGCCACCGGCTTCATCCTCCGGATCGCCCGATGGAGCGGGCTCCCGCAGCGTATCCCTCCGAGGCAAAGCCCCACCTGCCGGGGGATCCAGCGGTGAACCGCGAGGAGCAGATCGACGATGCGGTCCGGATCCCCGGCCACGGGTGAGCTGAACATCCAGGAGGCCTCGAAGGGAAAATAGATCCCGTCCCGCTCGCGCTCGACGAAGATCATCCATGTTCCCTCGTCCTCGACGATGAGATGCGATCGACTGCTCTCCGCCCCGTGGAGCGCATCGTGCGCCGCGATCTGCCAGGCCGGTCCGGTGCAGAAGGCCGAGATACCGGGGGTGCGGACCGCAGCGGTCGCCAGCTCTCCGGCGCGTTCGCGAAACTCTTCGAGGGTGAGTCGCTGCATGGGCCGCGAGGTGAAAAATAAGGACTCGGCCCTGTCAGGTCAGTGAGCCAACCCTGTCAGGTCGGTCACGGGTTGAGAAAAGCGCGGATGAGCTGGCCGTCGCGGCTCAGCACCATGACCGTCGTTTTATCCTGCGGCAGGGAGCCTAGGAGATCGTAAAAGGTCGCCACGTCGGTGACGGGATCCTGATTGATGCGGTGAATGAGATCGCCGGGGTGGAAACGCTTCGAAGCCTGGGAATCGGCCTTCACGTCTTTGATGACGACGGCGGCGGTCGTCTCAGGCAGGCCCACTGCGGTCCGCTGGGCGGGAGTGAGATCGCTCACCGTGATCCCGAGGGCCTCGGCGATGGACTGCCCCGTCGCGGCAATATCGGATCGCAGCTTCAGAGTATTGGTATCGGACTTGGCGATGGCCTGCACCGCCGCCTCCATCGGCTGGCCTTTGCGGATGACGGTGAGCTGGGCCACTTCACCGGCCTTTTTCGCGCGGATACGGGTGAGGGTGTCTTCCGCACTATTGGCAACTTTGCCGTCGAATTTCACAATGACATCGGCCGGTTTCAGCCCGGCGACTTCTGCGGGAGAATCTTTGACCACGTTGGTGATGAGCGCGCCCTGAGTGCTGTTCAGCCCTAGGGCGATGGCGTAGTTCCGCGAGATATTATCGACTTCTACTCCGATGTAACCTCGAATAAGGGGGCGACCGAGAACGATGGCCTCGAAGACTTCCTTCGCCTCATTGGCGGGGATCGCGAGACCGATGCCCTGCCAGACCCGGACATCCTGCTGACCGGTAAAGATCGCGACATTGACCCCGATGACTTCGCCCCGCACATTCACGAGAGGGCCGCCCGAGTTCCCCGGGTTGATGACCGCATCGACCTGAAAATACTCGTTCGCCCCATCGCTGAGCTCCCGCTGCTTGGCGCTGATGATGCCGCGAGTCACGGTCTCACTGAGGCCGAACGGATTGCCCACCGCGAGGACCATCTCCCCGACCCGCACTTTTTCGGAGTCGCCAAAACCGAGCGGCCGCAGCGCGGGGAGTTGACCTCCCTCGGGTGCTTTGAGCTGGAGCACCGCGATGTCGACATTGGGATCGCTCCCGATCCACTCGGCGTCATACTGACTCCCGTCGTGCAGAGTGATGCGGATCTTGTCCACCCCCGCGACGACGTGGTGATTGGTCACGATGTGGCCCTGCTCGGTCACGATGAATCCCGAACCGAGGCCGGGCGACTGGTAATTCTCGCTCTGCCGATAAGCGAAGAATCCGAACGGATCCGTCGGGACGACCCGGGTAACATTCACATTCGTCGTCGTATCGATACTGACGACGGACGGCACGACCGCATCGGTGAGGTCGGCGAGGGAGCGGTTCGTCTCTTCGAGGATGGCGGTGTTGTTCAGGTCGAGCGGAGCCGCACGCAGGAGCGGTTTGGCTTCGCTCTGAGCGATGAGCGGCGACTCCACCCCGATGGCGGCGGTGATGGACCGTCGTCTGAACAGATCGAAGATGTCGTAGCGCCCCCCCGCGTCGATGAGACCGAGGTAGAGAAAGGCGGAAAATCCGCCGATGAGAGCGACGCCAAGGAGGTGTTTAAAAAATCGGGCCATGTTCCTTTTCAAGAGGGGTGAAAGAGCGGGAGATTATTCTACTTCTAGCTTATCCACCTTCGGAAAAGACTCCACCATCTTTTGATCTTCGGGAGCGAGGTCGTTGATCGTGATGGTCCACTTTTGCCCGGAGGCGTCCTGGATGATGACTTTTAACCCATCGTGTTTGACGAAGCGGGCGAAGATTTCTTTCCCGAGATAGTTCGACCAGTCCCGATACCCCTGTGAGATGAGCCGGGCCTTTTGCCCCTTGACCGACTCGATGACGGGCCGGCAGGCACCGACGAGTTCGTTAAAATAATCGACCGGCCGCCCCGTGCGATAGCCTCGTATGCCCCGCTCGACTTCACCGTTCGGATTGAAAATGAGCACGTTGGGGTAGCCCTTGACCTTGAATCGATCTTTGATGCGGCGCAGTGCGTCGGGGGCGTCGGTGTAGTTGCGGGGGTAGTTGAGGTAGCAGATGACAAGATTTCCCTTCACGAAATTGTTGAAGCTCTTCGTGGCGAAGACCTCTTGCGAGAGGGCCATCGCCTGGGTATTCCAGATGCCCGTGAAAACGAGCATGAGGGGTCGCTGCTCGCGCTGGGCGCGGTCGAAGGCGTGGTGCGGATTGATCTCCCACCAGGCGCTCTCGGGATCTTCCGGGAAGACCTGGACCCGCTCGGGCCGCTCGTCCTCGATCACGCGGGACTGGCTCTGCATTTCCGAAATCGTCGCCCCCGTGGGAACGACTTTTTCATTGGGTTTGGTGATGATGGGTTTGCTGGAGGGGGTGACCATCTCGCCCGGTTCGATCGGCGCCGTCAGCGGCGGAGCGGATGCGGGGACCTCGCCGGGCCCCATCGGTCCGGGGGCGAAGACATCCTGCCCGGGTGCTGCGGGCGCGGCGGGTGCGGCGGGTGCGCCGACCGGAATCTCCCCAACTGCGGCGGGAGGCGGAACGGGCGCATTGACCCGTCCCCCGCCATCCTGCGCGCTCACTGGCGACAGTCCCGCCGGTCCCGCAAGCAGGGTCCAGAGGAGCAAGGTGATAGTGAGGCGAAGCGACATGACGGGGTAAAGGTAACAAAGCTCCGAATTTTGGATAGGAAAATTGACAAGAGGCGGGACCCTTGCTCTGTTTGCGATCCTTCCCGGGCGCATGCAATGGAAAAGCGCAAAACGACAACCAGCTTCTACTCAGCCCTCTTCTTCGCGCTCCTTTTTCTGGTGTGGGTGGTGTTTTCCGGCTTTTTCGACGCCTTTCACCTGACCCTGGGGCTTATCTCCTGCGGGATCGTGACTTGGATGTCCTCTGATCTCCTCTTCGAAAACCGCGCCACCTCTCTGCGCCGCCGTCTCGTCCAGTGCGGGCGGTTATTGAACTACATCTTCTGGCTGCTTTGGCAGATCGTCATCGCCAACGTCTTTCTCATGCGGCTCGCTTTCGGTCCCCGCGAATTGCTGCAGCCGCAAATCGTGCGGTATGAGTGCGGGCTGAAGAGCGACTTCGAGAAATTTCTCCTCGCCAACTCCATCACTCTTACCCCGGGGACGGTGACGATCAAAATTCTCGGGAGCACCTACTACGTCCACGCGATCAATGATGAGGCCGCGGCCGGGCTCGACGGCGAGATGGAGCGACGCATCGCCGGTATTTTCGCGGAAGATGACGGGATCCGGAAAGGAGCCCCCGCGACGACATGATCACTTTCGAAAAGTTCTCGATCGGGGTGGGAGCGGTGCTCCTGCTCCTGATGCTGCCGGCGATCTACCGCATCATGGTCGGGCCCACTGCGCTCGACCGCATCGTCGCGACCAATATCATCGGCACGAAGACTGCCGTGATGCTGATCATCATCGGGGTCATCTTTGAGCGCGTCGAGATGTTCGTCGATTTCGCCCTAGCCTACGCGCTGCTCAACTTCACCGCGTCCATCGCGGCGGCACGCTTCCTGCACAGGACCAGAGAAACCGGCGGAGCCGCCGCCGGCATGACCGGAACCGACGGAGACTAAACCATGGCCACGATCGTTACCATCATCAGCGTCATCCTCATCCTCGCAGGGCTCTTTTTTTTCCTTGGTGCGGCGGTTGGTCTGCTGCGCTTCCCCGACTTCTACGTGCGCATGCACGCCGCTGGCAAAGGTGACACACTCTCGAGCCTGCTCGTCATCCTGGGCTTCGCCGTCTACCAGCTCCACGACTTTCACAGCTTTTCCCACGACTGGCTCACTCTCCTCGTCATCCTGAAACTGCTCGCCGTCGTCGTCTTTATCTTCCTGACCAGCCCCACCGCCACGAGCGCCCTCATGGACGGAGGGTGGGAGGATAATGTGAAACCCGTCATCAGCGAAGGACGCAGCAATCATCTGGAGGATGATTGCGGAAACGCTTAACCCGTCTGCCCCGTGATCCTCTCGTTCGACATCATCATCCTGATCTTCCTCATCGTCGCCGCGATCATCTCGCTGAACGTGAAGGACCTGCTCAGCTCGGCGATGATCTTCGGGATCTACGGATTTCTCATCTGCCTGCTCTGGGCGGAAATGGGCGCGGTGGATGTCGCCTTCACCGAGGCCACCGTGGGTGCGGGAGTCAGCACGGTGCTGTTTATCGCCACCATCCTCAACACCAGAAGGAGATCGTCGGACTGATGAACCCAAAAATCTTTGCCAGTATCGCCGTGGTCATCACGGGCATCGTCCTGCTCTACGGAATCGCTGATTTCCCGACCTTCGGAGATCCGCGCTCCCCCGCCAACTCAGGGGTCGAGGGCGGGGCCCCATCCACGTCTCTCTATTACATCAACGAGAGCTACGGAGACACCAAGGTCCCCAACCTCGTCACCTCCGTCCTCGCGGACTACCGGGGCTATGACACGATGTTCGAAACCGTCGTCGTTTTTGCGGCGGGCATCGCGATCTTTGCGATCCTGCGATGCGTCGGCAAAGACGACGGGGCTGTCATCTCGGCCCCGACGAAAAACTCCATCGACGGCGATCACAACCGCATCATCGTCGGCATGACCTGCCGCATCGCCGTCCCCGTGGTGCAGATCTTCGCCCTCTATGTCGTCGCCCACGGTCACCACAGCCCCGGAGGCGGATTCCAGGGCGGCGTGATGCTCGGCGCCTCCTTCATCCTGATCGCCCTTGCCGGGAATCTCGACGACGCCCTCGGCCGATTCAGTGAAAAGTCCTACATGGCCCTCGCTTCCCTCGGGATCCTCATCTACGCGGGCTTCGGGGTGCTGCCGCAGGTACTCGGCAAGAACTTTCTCGATTACGGCGTGCTTCAGAAAATACTCCTCACCGACGGACCCGAGATGGCCCGCTCGCACAGTATGCTGGGCGTGGAGATCGGTGTCGCCCTCACCGTCATGTCCATCATGTTCGCGATCTTTGCCAACCTCTCGAGCCGGGGCACCCTCAAGGGCGGACTCTAACCAACAAACAGAATGGTGGAATTTTTTCTCAACACGGTAAAGCCGCACTTCAACTTCTGGGTCTATGTGATCCTCATGATGATCGGGCTATGGTCGCTCATCGCGAAGAACAACCTCATTAAAAAAATGATGGGGCTGGCCATCTTTCAGAGCGCCATCATTCTCTTCTATGTCTCCATCGGGGTGAAAGACGGCGCCACCATCCCCGTGCTCGAACATTACGGGGACTACGCCGAAAAGGCGGTACCTGCGGGACCCGACGTCTCGGCCACCGAGTCGAGCCCCGCGCCAGCGGCAAGCAACCCCGCCGACGCCTTCGCAAACCCCGTCCCGCACGTCCTCATGCTCACCGCGATCGTCGTTGGGGTCGCCACTCTCGGCGTCGCCCTCGCCCTCTGCGAGATGATCTTCAAAGAGTTCGACACCCTGGAGGAAGACGAGCTGCTCCGCAAAATCAAAGCGCTCCACGACGATGCTTGAGCAACTCCCCGCCGTCATCCTCCTCGCGCCCCTCTTCGGCGCCCTCCTCGTCGGCCTGCTCGGTCTGCGCGACCGCCGCGCCTGCTTCCCGGTCGCCTTCGCCTCCCTCCTCATCGCCCTGGCCTCGGCCATCGGCGCGGGGATGCGGGCCTTCACCGGCGGAGCCTACGACTACTTCATCGGCGGGTGGGAAGAGCCCCTCGGCATCGGGATCGTCCTCCGCATCGATACGCTCAACGGACTCGTCCTCATCGCCATCGCGGTCGTCGCGGTGCTCGCGCTCATCTTCACGATCCGGCCCTCGAGTGAGAAAGACGAAGGAAAGACGGCCTACTTTTACATCCTCTTCCTCCTCCTCTGCGTCGGACTTTTCGGCATCACGATCACGGGAGACGCCTTCAATCTCTTCGTCCTCGTCGAGGTGTCCGCCCTCACCAGCTATGGGCTCGTCGCCATCGGGAGCTCCCGCCGCTGCAAAATGGCGGCCTTTCATTACCTCCTCATGGGCACGGTGGGGGCCTCCTTCTACCTCCTCGGCGTCGGTTATCTCTATCTCAAGACCGGCTCGCTCAACATGCAGGATATCAACACGATCCTCGCGACCAACGCGGTCGTGTCGGAGTCGCCCGGAGTCACGACCGCCTTCATTCTTATCCTCGTCGGGATCTGGATCAAGATGGCCTTCTTTCCCCTCTACGGCTGGCTCCCGAATGCCTACAGCTATTGCCCCTCGGGCAGCGCCTGCCTCCTCGCCCCGCTCATGACGAAAGTCTCGGTCTATGTCATGATCCGTGTCATGCTGAGCGTCTTCGGGCTCGAGTGGGTCTTCGGGCATCCCGGCTGGAGCGATCTCGTCGTCTGGCTCGCCGTCATCGCGATCCTCGCCGGCTCGATCATGGCGCTCGCCCAGCGCGAGATCAAACGCATGCTCTGCTACCTCATCGTCGCCGAGATCGGTTACATGGTCGGCGGCGCCTGGCTCAATGACCCGAACCTCTGGGGACTCACCGGGGCCTTTTACCACATCCTCGCCGATGCGATGATGACCCTCTGCCTCTTCCTCACTGCGGGGATCTTCTTCAAGTACAAAGGCATCAGCGAGATCGCCGATCTCGACGGGATATTCAAAAAGATGCCGCTCACCAGTATCGGATTTGTCATCGGCGCTCTCGCCATGATCGGAGTGCCACCCACCTGCGGCTTTTTCAGCAAGTTCTACCTCATCCGCGGCGGGATCGAGGGAGGGCAGTGGGAGTATGTCGCGGCGCTCCTCATCTCCAGTCTCGTCAACGCGGTCCTCTTTTTCCGCATCTTCGAGATCGCCTACTTCGGGAAAAAACCCGCCGAGGGACATGATCACGAGCATAATCACGAGCACGAGCATAATCACGAGCACGAGCACGAACACGAGGCCCCGGCACAGACCACGCTCCCCGCACGCGAGGCGCCCCTTTCCGCCCTCATCCCCCTCCTCGCCGCGGCGGCGCTCATCCTCCTCGTGGGGATCTTCAACGGGCAGATCGTCGAGCTGATTCGTGTCGCTTTTGAGATCCCCTCGACGCTCGTTTCGAACCTGAGATAAACGGTATGGAGAACACGGTCACCAGCTTCCTCCCCGTCCTCGCGTGCCTCGCCTCACTCGCGGCGGTGCCGCTCATCCTGATCTTCCGGAAAGAGATCTTCCTGCGCGAGCTCGTCACCTTCGGGGCCGGTATCGCAAAGTTCGCCTTTGTCCTCGCGATGCTGCCCCTCGTCCTTGAGGGGAAAGAGCTCGAGTACACCTTCGTGAACGGCTTCGCCGGGATCAACGTCCCCATCGCCTTCCGCGTCGACGGCCTCGGCATGATCTTCGCCCTCGTCGCTTCCTCGCTCTGGATCGCGACCTCGCTCTACTCGGTGGGCTACATGCGAGGGCTCGAGGAGCACGCCCAGACCCGCTTCTTCGTCTTTTTCGCGATCTCCCTCTGCGCCACTCTCGGTGTCGCGTTTGCCGGGAATCTCCTCACTCTCTACCTCTTTTACGAGATGCTCTCCCTAGCGACCTGGCCGCTCGTGACGCATCACCAGGACAAAGAGGCCCGCACCGGCGGCCGCACCTACCTCTCCTATCTGCTCGGCACCTCGATCGGCTTCGCCCTGCCCGCACTCATTTTCACCTACGTGAAGTCCGGCGGCGATCTCTCCTTCGGCGGAGCCGCCATCCTCGCCGAGAGCGACCTCGGCTACTGGCCGGGGCTCTTCCTGCTGCTCGGTTTCGCCTTCGGATTCTCCAAAGCGGGCATGATGCCCTTCCACTCGTGGCTCCCCGGGGCCATGGTCGCGCCGACTCCGGTCTCGGCGCTCCTTCATGCCGTCGCCGTCGTGAAAGTGGGCGTCTTCTGCATCATCCGCGTCGTCACCGGGGTCTTCGGTGTTGATCTGTTAGGACGGCTCGGGATCAATCTCGTGCTCTGCTGGATCGCCGCCTTCACCGTCATCACCTCCTCCCTCATCGCCCTCTCGCAGGACAATCTGAAACGCCGTCTCGCCTTTTCGACGATCGGCCAGCTCTCCTACATCATCCTCGGGGTCGCCCTCCTCAGCGAGCACGCCGTCGCCGGCAGCATGATGCATATCGCGATGCACGCCTTCGGCAAGATCACCCTCTTCTTCTGCGCCGGGGCCATCTTCGTCGCCTGCGGCAAAAAATACGTGAGCCAGCTCGACGGACTCGGCCGCCGCATGCCGGTGACCTTCGCCGCCTTCGCCATCGGCGCGATGAGCGTGACCGGCCTGCCCCCGACGGGCGGAGTCCTCAGCAAGTTCTACCTCGTCTGGGGTGCCGCCGAGGCCGGACAGATCGCCCTGCTCTGCGTCTTCCTCATCAGCACCGTGCTGAACGGCGCGTACTTCTTCCCCATCGTCTACCGCGCCTTTTTCAAACCCACTCCCGCGGGCGAGACGACAACCGGCATCCGCGAAGCGCCCCTCGCCTGCGTCATCCCGCTCACGGTCACCGCGATCGGATCGGTCCTCCTTTTCTTTTTCCCCGGCACCCTCCTCGAACTCACCGACCTGATGGTGGGGAAAAAATAATCGACCCGCGCGACTTCCTACCATGGCAGCTAACAGAACAGAACCCGTCATTCAGGAGCTCCGGCACGAGCCCCTCCCCGGCTATCGGAAACTCTTTTTCATCGTCGCCGCCGTCGCGATCGCCTACCTCGCCCTCATCCTCGCCTCCTCGCCCGGCAAAGTGAAAAAAGCCCACGGAGACAAGACCGGAACCACCTCCTCCCATGCCCAGCCCTAAGCCAAGCCCCGGCGGAAAATCCGCGCCTCCCGCGTCGCGAAAGCATCTCACCGTGCTCGTTGCTGCCTGCGGTTTTTTTCTGCTCCTCGACCTCGTTTTTCGCCTCACCGGATTCGACAAACACCCCTACCTGAAGTGGGAGCAGTGGCCCGGCTTCTACGGCATCGGCGCCTTTGCCGCCTGCATCCTCCTCGTCACGATCTCACGCTTCGTCGTCCGACCGCTCGTGAAGCGCGACGAGGACTACTACGAGAAATCTTCATCCGAACCGGGAGGAAAATCCGATGCCTGAAGCCGTCCCGCCCTTCCTCATCTACCTGCTCGGAGCCCTCATCGTCCCTCTTCTCCGGGGGAGGTTCCGTCAGGTTTTCGCCCTCGCCGTTCCGGTGATCGGCTTCGTGAATTTTTACCTGATCGACAAAGGCGTTCACTGGAAAGTCGACCTCCTCGAGTTTGAGCTCATCCTCGGCCGCGCCGACGGCTGGAGCCTCATCTTTACCCACATCTTCCCCGTCGTCTCCTTCGTCGGGATCCTCTACATCCTGCGGGACAATGTCGCCCTCGACCTCTCCGCCGGGCTTCTCTACGCCGGCAGCGCGATGGGCGCGGT
>Ga0105045_10004550_pt1 | contig 12056 bp, 11 predicted proteins | sample MAT02_FD_78089 | JGI IMG/M metagenome (GOLD analysis project Ga0105045, IMG submission 78089) | Freshwater microbial communities from Lake Fryxell liftoff mats and glacier meltwater in Antarctica - MAT-02 (megahit assembly) | ecosystem: Environmental > Aquatic > Freshwater > Ice > Liftoff... | reverse complement strand
GGATGGTTTGCGGATCCAAACGGCGCTTTACGGCGTTTTCCGTGCGCCTCCTTGCAGGGTGGTGCTCAGTCATACGTTGATGCCAGAATAGGCTATTTTGTACATTGTTTGAAATTTGAGGCATAGATCTTCATTTTATTCTCTTCTTCTATCTTCGGAGCGTTATTTCTGTTCTTTTACAATAGCTTAGCGAGATAAATCTTACATATTTGGGGGCTTCAGCATACTTCTTTGGGGGTTTGCCCTTACGTCTTTGGGGGTTTGCCCTTACGTATTTGGGGGCTTTTGGTCTCCGCCCCACACTATCTGGTAAAGGTTGCTTGATCTTGCCCTTACGCTTACATAGGGTCTGGCGTAAGGTATGGCGATGAGGCAGGGTGATGGAAGCAAACCCCCAAAAAAGTAAGATTTCGGATGAAGATCCGATGAGGACGCTGCATCTCGTCCCACAAGAGGGTGAGATGTTGAAACCGATGGAGTTGATCGATATTGACGGCGCGACCGGCCTGACACTGCATGCCCGTCGCCTGTACAATCAACTGATCGCCCATGCCTTCGGCCCTGATTTGGGCCAGGAAGGCAAGGAATGGATCATTGATCTTGCGGATCTTCGTGGTTCGCACAACAGCAATGAACATATTGCCGACAGTATCGTAGCGCTGATGAAAACGGTTGTCACTGTGCGGCTGGCTGATGGCCGGACACGTCGGGTGCAGCTCTTGGGCGGCAACGATATGGGTGAAGTGGATCGTCGCCACGGCACCCTGACCTATTCGTTTGACCCCAAGCTGGTACCACTGCTGCGGGAAAGCTCGGTTTTCGGCAAGCTCGAGCTCGCCGTCATGCACGCGTTCACTACCAAATACGGATTGGCCCTCTATGAGGCGCTGTCGCGACGAGTGCGGTTGTCGAGCAAGTTCTTTGAGGATTTTGACCTCGAAGCCTTTCGTGAGTTGCTCGGGGTGCCCGAAGGCAAGTTGATGACCTTCTCAAATCTCAAGCTGCGGGCGATCACCCCGGCTGTCGATGAGGTCAATGCGCTGGCATCTTTCGGTTGCAAGATTGAACCGCTGAAGTCCGGGCGCAAAGTTGGTGTGGTTCGTGTGTTCTGGTGGCGCAAAGACATCAATGGGTTGAAGGCAGCCTATGCCGAGCTGCAACGCCCGAAGGTCGGTCGCAAGGCAAGGATTTCTGGTGACACTGAGGAAGTTGTCGAAGCCCCTTCCCTGTTCGATTAGAAGTATATCAAGATATAAACCTATGGATATATCCCCTGCCCTCGCAGTCTGATGGACCAGAGCCTTTGGCACTTGGTGTCTTGAGATGGCTGCGGACCGATCAGTGATGCCCGGGTGAAAGATCGCAGCCGTCACGTGATCAACAACAAGTGCTTCGGTTCCGGTCGCACAATGGACGGCGGCCTTGGGATGGTCCTGAGCCGGGGTCGCAACTGATGCTGGTGTAAGTTGGCTTGGCTATTACGGGTGGCGAAAAGGCCGGTGTTCCTCGTGCCGACGGTCTGCCACGGCATCACCCGACAAACATTGCGACCTATGTTCCTATGGACTTATATCAATGACTAAATAGTGATTGATGAAGCAAGGAGTATGGGTGCATAGTCTTGCCAAAGAGGCGTGGGCAGGAGTGCAGCGACATGAGCATCATCACCATCGCCACCAGCAAGGGCGGGGCAGGGAAGACAACGCTCGCCCAGGTCATAATTGGCACGATCGCCCGTCGGGGCTACAAGGTCGCTGCCATTGATGCCGACTACAACCATTCGCTGGCGGACTGGGTGCGCACCTTCAAACCAGACGGCGTGACAATCGAGACCGAGCTCAACGAAACAAAAATCATCCCCCTTGCCGAACGCCTTGCCGAGACACATGATCTGCTTGTCATCGACACTGCCGGTGCGGCGATGCAGGCGACGGTGTTCGCGATCGGCTGCGCTGACCTCGTTCTGATCCCGTGCCAACTCTCGTCCTCTGATGTCGTCGAAGCCGCGAAGACCCGACAACTGATCGCCAGTGCCGCAGCCATGATGCGTCAGACAATTCCCGCGCGTGTTGTGCTGACGGACTTCCAAGCGAAGACGGTGATTGCTGGCCATGTCGAACGTGAGCTAGCGGCCTGTGGGTTGCAGTTGCTCGAAGCCAAACTCCACCGTCTGGTCGCCTACAAGGAAATGACTTTTACCGGGGACGTTCCGAGGGAGGGTGCTGCTGCCGCTCAGGTCGCGGCGCTGATACAGGAGATTGCCGCACTTGGCGCACTTCCATTTCTTTCTATGAAACTTGCTTCCTAGGTTTATAGCATGAACATTGAGTGGGTAGGGGAGCCGTCATGGTAAAGAAAGATTTGCGCAGTGTTGCTGCCTCGCTGTCGTCCGTCGCGCATTCGTTGCCATCTCAACATGTTGCGCCAGTTGCAACGGTCGTCACGAACGCGCGTCCGGCCCCGGCGTCCACCGAACCGGTTGTTCAGTTCTCTTTCGGGTTGCGCAAGAGCCAGCGGCGCGAGTTGCAGCGCCTGTCAGCGGATGCCGACATGACGATGCGCGCTTTCATCTTGAATGCGTTAAAGGAGAATGGCCTGTCGGTGACGGAAGAGGATCTGCTCGACCTGCGCCGAAAACTGTAGGGCGCTTGCGGCAAGGTCCAGCCGTACACTGTGCCGATGCATCGGAATATGCGTCGCTGTGTGTATCGGACGCCGATCTTTAGCTCAGGTCGTGGCGCTCCCATGACGGACTTGCCCCATGTTGCTTCGTTCCAGTCCGGAGAAAGGATCGCACGATCAAACCGTGGGATCAGACAGCAGCCTATCGTTTGCGATACAGCGGGATTGTCGCTCAAAATCCGGCGTATTCGGCGGTTCTTTCGACGATCGGAGAATTTTAGGTTGATTTGTAGCTTGGCCCATGCACTGTCGACAATATACATTAGAACGATCAAGGAGACAGATGATGTCACGACGCGGCAAACTGTGGTTTCGTGTTGCGCCTGTTCTTATGAGCCTCGCCGCTTTGGCCACCCCTGTTGCGGCCGCCGATCTGGTGATCGCGCTCAATTCGGATCCCGACAGCCTTGATCCCATGATGGGTGGGTCGGCAGTAGGGCGGGTAGTCTTTGCCGGTTTCTGTGACAAGCTGATCGACATTACTACCGCAGGTGGGTTCCAGTCGCAGTTGGCGACTGCATGGACTTGGAGTGATGACAATCTCTCGCTTACGCTCAACCTGCGTGACGGTGTTCTGTTCCACGACGGTACGGCGATGGACGCCGAGGCTGTCCGCGCCAACCTGGATCGCTACCGGACTAATCCTGCATCTCTGCGCCGTGGTGAGCTCAGTGCTATTGACAATATTGAAGTTATTGATGCACTTACCGTCCGCATTGTTTTGGCGCAGCCGTTTGCGCCGTTGGTCTCAGCACTGGCGGATCGGGCCGGCATGATGATGTCGCCCACTGCATTCACGGAATCGGGTGAAAACACCGGTCTCGCTCCGGTCTGCTCCGGGCCGTTTGCTTTTGTCGAACGTGTGGCTCAGGATCGAATCGTTTTCGAAAAATTTGCGGACTACTGGAATGCCGAGAACGTGTTCCTTGATCAGGTAACCTACCGGATCATTCCGGACCCAAGCCTTCGGCTGATCAACGTGCGCTCCGGCGACGTCGACATCGCCGAGCGGATTTCACCCAACGACATCGTCTCTATTGAGGCCGATTCCTCCATCCAACTGATCGAGGGCCCGTCCATTGCCTATGACCAAATCCTGATCAACACCGGCAACGGCCCGGCCAGCGATAATCCAGTAGGTAGCATCCCGGCGGTGCGACAGGCGCTGTCGCTTTCTCTCGACCGCGCGGTCATCAATGAAGTGCTGTATGCGGGCCGCTTTGTCCCCTCGATCCAGCCAGAGCTTATCGGCACGGCCTATTTCGACGAACGCTTTCCCGTCACCGCGCGCGATGTTGATCGCGCCAAGGCGCTGCTGGCCGAAGCGGGAGTGGCAAATCCTTCTCTGACGTTGATGGTGTCGAACAATTCGACCTCCACCCAACTGGGAGAGATGATTCAGGCGATGTCTGCCGAGGCTGGTTTTCAGATCAAGCTGCTGGCGCTCGAGCCGTCAACATGGTCTGCTGCTGCAGAGGCCGGTGAGTTCCAGGCCAATATCGGCATCTGGAGCGGGCGTCTCGATCCTGACGGCAACATCTTTCCTTGGACATCCTGCAAGGGATTCTTGAACCGGGGCCGGTGGTGCGATGCCGAGAATGACGCGCTTCTGATGGAAGCTCGTCAAACGACAGACCCCGAGGCGCGCAAAGCACTCTATGCGGAAGCGATGGATATCTACATGGCTGCGCTGCCGCAAATCGTGCTCTATCACTACAAATCGCTCTGGGCAGCGCGTGCAGATTTGAAAGGCTTTGTGCCTTATCCCGATGGCTTGATCCGACTACAAGGTGTCAGCGTCGGCACCAACTGAGCGCGCGTTTGATCGGGGCCACCGCCAGACTTTCATCTGACGGCCCGGGTTCGACCACACGCTGCGCATGCAGGGATTCGCCACATGGACAGATAGACATCGCTCACCCCTTTCAGGGCTCTTCGAATCATCGTCGACTGCTTTTGGAACCCGTGACCCATGCGCAGTCTCCCATCCCGAGGAGATACCCCGTGATACACAATGCAAGGGGCGCCGCGGCACTTCTCTTACCATTGGTGCATCGGCATGTCCGTTGATCCCGTGCTGAAAGTTCAGGGTCTTTCGGTCCGGTTCCGGGGGATGTCCACTGACACGATTGACAACGTCAGCTTTTCGATCCCGGCGGGCCGGACCCTGTGCCTCGTGGGCGAAAGCGGCTGCGGCAAATCGGTGACCTCGCTTGCAGTCATGGGATTGTTGCCGCGCGGCTCTGCTCGAGTGTCCAACGGCGCGGTCCATTTCAACGGCCGCGATCTTTTGACGCTCCCGGCCGACGAAATTTCCAACCTGCGCGGCGACCGCATTGCCATCATCTTTCAAGAGCCGATGAGCAGTCTCAATCCTGTGTTCACGGTCGGCGATCAAGTCGCCGAGGCCGTGCGGCGCCATCGCAAATGCAGCCCGGCAGCAGCACGTGCCCGTGCGCTCGAGATGTTCCGAAAGGTGCATATGCCGGCGGCGGAAAAACGGCTGGATGAGTATCCGCACCAGTTGTCGGGAGGGATGCGCCAGCGTGTGATGATCGCGATGGCATTGGCGAATGATCCGGCGCTCCTGATCGCGGATGAGCCCACGACCGCACTTGACGTGACGATCCAGGCGCAGATCCTTGATCTGATCCGCGAATTGCAGTCCGACACCGGTGCAGCGTTATTGATGATCACGCATGATCTGGGCGTTGTGGCTGAAATCGCCGACGAGGTGGCGGTGATGTATGCGGGCCGCATCGTCGAATCCGCCCCGGTCGACGCGATATTCAACGATCCGCAACATCCCTACACGCTCGGTCTGATGTCGTCCCTGCCGGGCCTGCAGGCCCGGCAGGGACGACTGGCCACAATCCCCGGATCGGTGCCAAGCCCGCAGTCCATGCCGAACGGGTGCAGGTTCGCGCCCCGTTGCCCGTTTGCCGAGGAGGATTGCAGGGTGCGGCCCCCCGGCCTGACCGGGCAGGCCCATCAGGTGGCCTGTCTGCGTGCCCCACTCGAACAGTGGGCGGCGAATATAGTATGACAAGTGAAACCATTCTCGAGACACAAGGTCTGGAAAAGCGGTTCCACACCGATGGCGGACTTTTCCATCGCGATACGGTGATCCATGCCGTCAACGGCGTTTCGCTCAAGGTGCAGCGCGGCGAGACACTGGCTATCGTGGGAGAATCCGGCTGTGGAAAATCCACACTGGCACGGCTGCTCCTGCGGCTGATCGAGCCGAGCGCGGGTCGGATCGTCTATGAAGGGCAGGATCTGACGGCACTGACGACACAGGGCATGCGGGCGATCCGGGCGCAGATGCAGATCGTGTTCCAGGACCCGTTCTCTTCGCTCAATCCGCGCATGACGGTCGAAGCGATTGTGGGAGAGCCGTTGCAGGTTCATACGGCCCTGTCGAGCGCAGCGCGGCGCGAGCGTGTGGCAGAGATGCTGCTCCGGGTCGGCCTGCTCCCTGAAATGGCCGACCGGTTTCCACACGAGTTTTCGGGTGGGCAGCGGCAGCGGCTCTCCATCGCTCGTGCACTGGTGGTGGGACCAAAACTCTTGATCGGGGACGAGCCGGTCTCGGCGCTCGACGTATCGGTGCAGGCTCAGATCGTGAATCTGCTCGAGGACCTCAAAGCCGACTTTGGCCTGACCCTGATCATGATCGCGCATGACCTCGCGGTCATCCGGCATATGAGCGACCGTGTCGCCGTGATGTATCTGGGCGAAGTGGTCGAGTTGGCAACAACAGAGGAGTTGTTCCGCAACCCCCGCCATCCCTACACGCAGGCCTTGCTGCAGTCGGTGCCACTGCCAGTGCCCGGCCGCCGGGTGACGCGCCGAATCCTAGACGGAGATCTCACGTCGCCCGCCAATCCGCCGTCAGGCTGCAAGTTTCACCTGCGCTGCCCGCATGTGGCTGAACCCTGCAAGCTTTTGCACCCTGAACTGGTAGCGGCAAGTGCGGGGCATGCCGTGGCCTGTCACCTGCACAAAACACTATCCGGTATAACCCAAGCACCCGAAACGGTGGGCGGGCGCACTGACGCAGCAGAACAACGTTTTGCCCTCTGGCGCACACGCAGCGCGATGCAGGCGGAAAAGGTCCTGCCGGCACCGCAGAACTAAGAAGAGGAGACCGCGAGATGAAGATTTGGAAATCCTTCGGCGGTGGCCGGTCGTGATGGCCGCTCTTGACCACTCCGACGCGGTCTTTGCGAAGGTGGGGAATTCATGCTGAGCTACATCCTGCGCCGCTTCCTGATCGCGATCCCGACCCTGCTGCTGGTCTCGATATTCGTCTTTGGCCTACAAAAATTGCTGCCAGGTGACCCTGTCCTCGCCATGGCGGGCGAAGAGCGTGATCCCGAGGTTCTGGCATTCTTGCGCGAAAAATATCGCCTCAACGATCCGATCGTCGTGCAGTTCATGTCCTGGCTCGGCGGCGTCCTGCGCGGCGATCTGGGCGTCTCGTTGCGGACCAACCAGCCTGTGTTGACTCTGATCGGGGAAAAGCTGCCGGTGACGATCCAGCTGGCGGTGATGTCGATGTTCGTGGCGGTGCTGGTGGGTGTGCCAATGGGCATCCTGTCGGCGGTTCACAAAGGGACCTGGCTTGACTATGTCGCCAATTTTGTCGCTTTGTCGGGGCTGTCGATACCCAATTTCTGGCTTGGGATCATGTTGATCCTGCTGGTGTCGGTCAATCTGGGCTGGTTGCCTGCCTCCGGTTATGTCAGCCCTTGGGTCGATCCGGTCCGCTCGTTCCAGACGATGCTTATGCCCGCCTTCGTACTGGGCACTTCGCTCTCTGCCACGTTGATGCGGCATACACGTTCTGCGATGCTGGGGGTGCTACAGACAGACTATATTCGCACCGCGCGCGCCAAGGGGTTGCACGAGAGGCGGGTGATCCTGCGTCACGCTTTTCGCAATGCAATCCTGCCGGTGATCACGCTCACGGCGCTGCTTTTTGGCGAGATGCTGGCGGGAGCTGTGTTGACCGAGCAGATCTTTTCCATCCCCGGGTTTGGCAAACTGATCGTCGATGCGGTTTTCAACCGCGACTACGCCGTGGTGCAGGGCGTCGTCCTGTGCACGGCGGTCGGTTTCATCGGGATGAACCTGATCGCTGACGTGCTCTATGTCATGCTCAACCCCCGTATGAGGCCTACATGACCGATGTGACCCTGTCACCTCCGGGACGTGCACGCAGTCGCGTCTGGGCCAAGCTGCGCGCCAATCGCAGCGCAATGGTGGGCGCGCTGATCGTCGGCTTTTTCGTCGCACTTGCAATCTTTGCACCCCTGCTGCCGATCCCGGACCCGACTGCGACCGACTGGGGCGCCATTCGCAAGCCCCCATCAGCCGTGGCTTGGCTCGGCACCGATGAACTCGGGCGGGATCTGGTGTCGCGGATGATCTGGGGGGCGCAGGCTTCGCTCATGGCTGGGGTCATTTCTGTGGCGATAGCTGTCGCGGTGGGGGTGCCGATCGGGGTGCTCGCCGGATATTTTGGCGGTTGGACGGACCAGATAATCAGTCGCGCCACTGATGCACTGCTTGCCATGCCGTTCCTGATCCTCGCCATCGCGCTCGCTGCATTTCTTGGCCCCTCGCTATCCAATGCGATGATCGCCATCGGACTGTCGGCGGTGCCCATCTTTATCCGTCTGACCCGGGGCCAGGTGCTTTCGGTCAAGACCGAGGATTACGTGGAGGGCGCCCGCGCGGTCGGCCTCGGGCACTTGCGGATCATGCGCCGGTATATCCTGCCCAATGTCTTTGCACCGATCCTCGTGCAGGCGACCCTGACAGTGGCGAGCGCAATCATCGCCGAGGCGAGTCTGTCCTTTCTGGGTTTGGGTCAGCAGCCACCCGCACCAAGCTGGGGTTCGATGCTCAACACCGCCAGGAGTTTCTTGGAACAGGCCCCATGGCTGGCGATTTGGCCGGGCGTGGCGATCTTTCTCGTCGTGATCGGCTTCAACCTGTTCGGCGACGGGCTGCGAGACGCACTCGACCCACGCGAACACTGACGTCTGCCAGACACTGGAGCAACGATGCAAACCTTCACAACTCGCCCCGAAATCCTCGGCCGTTTCGGGGTCGTCACGTCTACGCACTGGATCGCCTCGGCGGTTGGCATGAAGATGCTCGAGAGTGGCGGGAATGCTTTCGATGCAGCCGTGGCGACCGGACTCGTGCTCCAAGTGCTTGAGCCGCACCTGAACGGGCCCGGCGGTGACATGCCAGCAGTGCTCTATTCAAAAGCGCACGACCGCGTGGATGTGATCTGTGCGCAGGGCCCTGCGCCCGCCGGAGCCACGATTGAACATTACGGCGCACAAGGGCTGAGTGTGATCCCTGGCGACGGGCTGATGGCGACTGTAATCCCGGGGTCATTCGACGGCTGGATGCTGATGCTGCGTGATTACGGTCGGTTGCCACTGCGCGAAGTGCTCGCCCCCGCGATCTGGTACGCCGAAAAAGGGCACCCCGTCTCGCCGCGTGTATCACAAGCCATCGGAGGGCTGGCCAAGTTTTTCCGGGCCGAATGGCCCACATCCCTTGCCACATGGTTACCCGGTGGGAACGTTCCGCAACCGAAGTCGATTTTCCGCAACGAAGCACTCGCTTCTACCTGGACACGCATCCTCAAAGAGGCGGAGGCAAAACGGGGACGCGAAAGACAGATTGAGGCGGCGCGCGACGCCTTTTACCGCGGCTTCGTGGCCGAACACATCGACGCTTATGTCCGAACGGCAGAGGTGATGGATGCTTCGGGCTTTCGTCACAAAGGTGTGCTGACCAGTGACGACATGGCGGGCTATCAGGCCACGGTGGAGCGGCCGGTCACTTATGACTATCATGGCTGGACTGTCGCCAAGACAGGCCCTTGGGGTCAGGGCCCGGTGCTGTTGCAGGCTCTAGCGCTTCTGAAGAGAATAGATATTGCCGCGATGGACCCTTGCGGCGCCGATTTCATCCATACCGTGATCGAGGCCGAAAAGCTCGCTTGGGCTGACCGTGAAGTCTATTATGGCGACCCGAATTTTGCGCACGTGCCGCTGGATCACCTCTTGTCCGACCACTACAATGATGTCCGGCGCAGGCTAATCGGCTCAGATGCGAGCCACGAACTTTGCCCTGGGATGGTGCCTGGCTTCGAAGGGCAGCATGCCCGGACGCTCGCGCTTCTGGAGGAACTGAGCCGAAAAGATGAGTCTGTGTATGAGCCGACGATGTCGCATCTGTCGGTGATCAAAGGTGATACCGTCCATTTGGATGTGATCGATGCGGAAGGGAACATGGTTTCGGCGACGCCGTCGGGAGGATGGCTGCAATCTTCGCCAGTGGTGCCGGGTCTGGGCTTCTGCCTGAATTCGCGCGCGCAGATGTTCTGGCTCGAACCGGGCCTGCCGACGTCGCTTGCCCCTGGCAAGCGGCCTCGGACCACCCTGACACCGTCTTTGGCGCTCAAGGACGGGCGGCCGCAACTTGTGTTTGGCACGCCGGGAGGCGATCAGCAGGATCAGTGGCAATTGGTCTTCTTCTTGCGGTATGTGCACCACAATCTGAACCTTCAAGAGGTTATTGATATGCCATTGTTCCACACCACCCATTTCCCGTCGAGCTTCTATCCCCGTTCGCGCGAACCGGGGCAGATCACGGTGGAAGCGAATTTCAGCGACGCAACCCTCAACGAGTTGCGCATGCGGGGTCATGGCGTAACCTTGGCCGAGCCTTGGACCTTGGGCCTTCTGACCGCCGCTGGCCGGAGTTCCGACGGCATGCTGCGTGCCGCGGCCACCCCCCGTTTGATGGGGTCTTATGCCGTTGGGCGTTGAGCCTTGGCTAACTGTTGACGGAGCGGTAAAAAGAGGCTGCCCGGACGTTTGAGGGTCTGTTTTCCCGAGCGGCTGATACTCAATTACCAGCCCGTCGACTCCTTAGGCGATCCGAACCACATTCATGGCGCAGCCAACGCGCCGATCAGATGTTCATTGACTCTATGAACGACTAAAATAGTGTAGACTGATGCAATGTCGACAATTTCTTAGAGCTTGGTTATCGCGAAATCGAAGGTAACAGATTCCTGCGTTCTGTAAGCCTAGCGCGTCGAACAAAAAATCTAACTTCACATGCAGAGAGGAGTTCTTATTGGTTCACGATCCATACTGGGACCTCGTTCCCGAACCGACCGAACCAGAGATCGACCCGAAACGCACCGCCCTCTTGATCGTGGACATGCAGTACATGTGCGGGCATCCAGACGGCTGGATGGGCCGCCTGGCCAAGGACCAGGGTAAGCCAGACCATTTGAAAGAGCGCTTCGACTTCATCGATGAAATCACTCCAAACCTTCGGGGTTTGCTGGATCATTGCCGCGCTAACGGAATAGAAGTGTTCCACATCCGAGTTGCTTTTCGAACACGGTCTAGCCGTGACGCGATGAGCGACTTCCAGGTGCGACAGGATGACAAGACTCCCTATGTCCCGCTTGACTATGACATTCTTCCTGCCTTGGCGCCGATCGACGACGAGATCGTGATCGACAAGACCAGCGTTAGCACATTCAACTCGACCTCGATCGACCAGATCCTGCGAAATATGGGCCGGGACCGACTTTGGGTCACTGGGGTCGTCACGGAGGGTTGTGTCGAACTGACCGCGCGAGACGCGAGGGATCGCGGTTACGATGTTACCTTGGTGACAGATTGCTGTGCATCGTCGCGCCGCACGGCGCATGACGATGCTGTTCAACGCATGACCGACGGCAATGTAATCCGGGGCCGACTGGCTGAGGATCTTATCGCGAAGACACCCAGAAATCCCGCCGCCTGAAGCGACCGATAGCCGAAGATATGGTGGCCACTGAATGATCGCGCAACCGCTTATCGAAGCACGCGGCCTGATCATGCGGTATGCGCTGGGCTCACGGATTTCGAATCGTTTGCGAAGACATCCTCCTATCCATCTCATGGCACTGAACGTCGTCGATCATGCCGGGGGAAATCTTCGGTCTGGTGGGTGAAAGTGGCTGGGGTCTGTTCCGGGTGGGGGCGGAATCCTACGCTAAGGGGTTTTCAACGGTTTTTTGGCCACCTGTATTCGCCGGTGAGGAGAATGTGTGCCCATCCGAGGGGCGAGATGTGGGCGAGAATATCTGCCGGGGTGCTTTGGCCTTCTTGTTTTCGTTTGGCTACGGCCTGACCGAGGTGGAGGGTGTTCCAATGGATAACGATGGCTGTAAGCAGGTTTAGGCCAGCCATGCGGTAATGCTGCCCCTCAGCGGTGCGATCCCGGATTTCGCCCTGGCGACCGATGCGAAGGGCGTTTTTCAGGGCGTGATGCGCCTC
>Ga0105045_10004549_pt1 | contig 12057 bp, 10 predicted proteins | sample MAT02_FD_78089 | JGI IMG/M metagenome (GOLD analysis project Ga0105045, IMG submission 78089) | Freshwater microbial communities from Lake Fryxell liftoff mats and glacier meltwater in Antarctica - MAT-02 (megahit assembly) | ecosystem: Environmental > Aquatic > Freshwater > Ice > Liftoff... | reverse complement strand
CGCTGGGATGGTCGCGATGGATCGCAGACAGTCGAAATTCAGCCGACTGCAAATGCGCGGCAAGATCTGTAAAGATGGAGTGAAGTGACATGCTCGCCAATGAATAAAAAATTCATTGGCGGCAAAATTTTTCGTAGAAAAGTCAAGCTTTATTTGTACTTATTTTCAGGCGTTTAGGTTGAGGCTCTTAACTTGTACGTATTCAGCCCTTCCCCCATGCCCGACGCCAGCGCGCGCTTGGCCTAGCTGAGGCGACGGTATAAGTATCTCTTGTATGTCTTTAATTTTCCGATGACACTGTCGCTATGCACAGTGCCACCAAGGATGCCGCTGCGATGCCTGTGTCAACCGACTCAGGCAAGCCCACCACCGGTGAGCAGTGCCACGTCGTGATCGACACCTTGGCGCTATAACTCTCGGTGCTGCGAGAGCAAGTGGCTTTGCTGCAAGAGCGGCTGAAGCTGGACTCGAAGAACTCTTCCAAGCCGCCGTCCTCTGACGGCCCCGCCAGCGGCAACCGGACCCAGCGCCGCGCCAGCGGTCGCAAGCGCGGAGCGCAGCCGGGTCACACCGGAAGCTACCGCGCTTTACTCGATGAATCGCAGATCGACCAGGTTGTTGACTGCGCGCCGATTGAAGTCTGCGGGTGCGGTGCCGCCATAGTCGCCACAGACGATGAGCCCATTCGTCACCAAGTCTTTGATGTGCCGCCCATCAAGGCTGAAGTCATGGAGTACCGCCGGTACGCAGGCCAGTGTGCGGGCTGCGGCAAGGCGCACCGAGGGGCTTTGCCCGCAGGCGTGCCCACTGGCCAGATCGGCCCGCGAGCGCTGGCACTGGTGGGTGTGCTGGGTACGCACTTTCACTTGACACAGCATAAGATTCGCGACCTGCTGGACAGGCTGCTGGGGGTGGATTTCAGTGTGGGTGCCATCTCGCAAGCCCACGGCAAGGTGGCGCTGGCATTGGCCGCGCCGATCGAGCTGTTGGCTGAGCATGTGGTGCAAGCACCCGTCAAGCACATGGACGAGACCCGCTACCCGCGCGAAGGCGCAGGCAACTGGGTGTGGACCGTGGCGACGCCCAAGGTGGTTTGCCACACCCTGCTACCTTCACGGGCGCGGTACGTGGCCACCAGCCTGGTGGGCGAAGCGTTCACCGGCATCTTGGTGTCGGACCGCTATGCGGTGTACGACTATGTGGACCCCGGCAAACGTCAGGTGTGCTGGGCGCATTTGCTACGCGACTTCACGCGCATCGCTCAGCGCAGCGGTCTGGCTGGGCAAGTGGGGCGCGGTTTATTGGGCGCTGGGTATGTGCTGTTCCGTTGGCACCATCAAGGCAAGTCGTCCGAGCAGTTCGAGGTGCTGCGTCGGCGCGTCAATCGCTTGCTGGTGCAGGGCAGCACGCAGACGCACTGCCATCGAACGGCCAACACCTGCGGCAACTTGCTCAAGCTGTGGCCAGCGCTGTGGACGTTCACGACGAATGCAGCGGTGCCGCCGACCAACAACGACGCTGAGCAAGCGCTGCGTGCCCTGGTGCTCAAGCGCAAGATTTCGGGGCCAACCAGGTCCAAGCGCGGTGACCAGTTTGTGGCGCGTGGCTTCACGGTATACGAGACCTGTCGTCGGCAAGGCCGTGATCTGTGGGGCTACTTGCAGCAAGCAGTGGTGGCCTGGATCGACAAGACTGCCGCGCCGAGTTTGGTGCCGATCGAAGTCGCCGTCGTACCCAGCGGGTAAGACCAACCACCCGGCCCGCGCCGGTGACCACGCCCGCATCCGGCTTGCCTCACATCGGCATCGCTGGCGTACCACGTGAATAGGTACCTCGCCGCAGTGGCGACACTCTCGGCGCAGCCCAGCCTTGAAAGAGCTGGGCGCGTGCCCGGCTTCACGCCCTATCGAGCGCTGGCCGCCGAAAGAACTGCGGCACCTTCCGCGCGTTCTTGCACGCCAGAGTGAACCAGCCGCCGACCCCATTTTTTCGCAGCGCAAAGAGGTCTTCGCGGCTCTTGTTGCGCAAAGCCTTGAGCGACCGGTTGCTGGCTCCACCCGTGCGCATGTGAATGAGCACCTTCGCCAGGTAGGCGACGCGGATGCCTGGTTTGCTGAGGCAGCGCAGCATGAAGTCGTAGTCGGCGGCGATGCGTAGACGCAGGTCGAAACCGCCCAACACATCCAGCACGGCGCGGCGTACGTAAAGAGTCGGGTGAGGGGGCATCCAGCCGTAGCGAAGGCGATCAGCACTGAATGCGCCACTGTTCCAGTAGCGAATAACTTCGCTTGGGCGGTCCTTGTTGACGTAGATGAGGTCGCCGTAAATCACGTCCGATCCCAACAATCCTTCGGCCGCAATTCTCGCCACCGCATCCGGGGCTGCGAGCATGTCGTCGGCGTTCAGGAATCCCACGAAGTCACCGGTAGCAAGGCGCAGGCCCTTGTTCATCGCGTCGTAGATGCCGTTGTCGGGTTCACTGATGACATGTGCGACACGGGATCCTATGGCTTGAGCAATGGCCAAGGTGTTGTCTTTGGACCCGCCGTCGACGACTATGTGCTCGATGTCGACGTGTGTTTGCATAGCAACTGAATGTATGGCGTCAGCGATCGTGGCGGCGCTGTTGTAGCAAACGGTGATGATCGAAATCTTCATCGACGTCTCACGGACCCGAGACAGCGCGGTAAACGCGCAAGGTTTCGCGATACGTCCGCTCCCAGTCGTAGTTGCCTGCCACTTCGAGACCAGTTCGAATCAGTGGGTCGCGAATGTCGGAGGAGGCCAGTGCATCGATCCGTTCTGCAAGTGCCGACGCGTCAGGCGCGACGATCGACAGGGCATTCATACCTACCTCAATAACCGCCTTGCACCGAATACAGACGACAGGGCAGCCAGCCTTCATCGCCTCGACGACCGGTATTCCGAACCCTTCGTAGCTGGACGGGTAGGCGAGGCAAACCGCTTGGTTGTAGAGTTGATTCAAAGCAGGGTCCGTGACGAAACCGAGGTGGCGTATACGGTCTCGGGTGGATCTGGGCAATCCGTGCAGTTCGTGCGAACCAAGAGCGCCTCCACCAACACAGAGAAGTTCGAAGTCAGGCAAAAGCGTCATGGCCCGCGCGACAAGGTGAAAATTCTTATAGCCTCCGCGCTGTCCGACGAAAAGTACGAACGGTCGCGCTGGCGTTTCCTGAGCCTGTGGTTTGAAATTTGCATCCACGCCGTTTCGGATCACGTAGACCTGCTGCGTAGAGCTTACTCCGACAATGTCGATGAGATCGTCTCGGGTCGCTTCGGAGACGCATATGATTGCTTGTGCCGCGCGTATCGCCGCGAACTTTTGCGCCGAATGTAACCATCGACGAGGGCCGCGCAAGCACCGCTCGTACGTGAAATCATGTACTGTGACGACGCTCGGGAGGGCGGGGTTATCTGGAAGCCGATAGTAACTTGAGTGAAAAAGCGAACCGCCCGGGGGAACCCTAGCTGGTCGGTAACGCTCAGCTAATCGCGCTGTACGTTGAACCTTGCAAAGCGTAAGCCCAGTTTCAGGTAAGGACTGCAACGCTGGTCCTTCAAGCGTTAGGTATGAAGGCACCTCGTCGCGAAGCAGCCGCGTGGTGAGCTGGTGGAAGTAGACGCTGATGCCACCATGCCGTTGCAGCGAAAAGACGATTCCATCGATAACGACGCTGATCCCGTCCGATACCAGCGGCCCTGGTACATCGCAATCCAGTTGAGTCAGCGCCACCAAAGGCTCAACCCTCGATCAGCGCATGGGTGCAAGGATTGCGCGCTCGCCTGGGCCGGCTAGCTGGACGCAATGCCATCATTCGGTCGAATGTGAAGATGAACCACATCAAAATACATCCGTTCCAAATTGCGGCTTTGTTGAAAATCGCAAATCCGTCTCGGAATAGCATGAAAGGTAGGAGACTGCAGAGATAAAAGTAGAGCCACCAGCCCCGAGGAGCAACTTGCCGGACTGAAGCCATAAACCAGCCGAAAGCGCACGCAAAGAAAAGGGCGCCGAGCCAGCCGAAGTTGCCAAGCAGGGCGACCAAGATATGGGTGGCACCTAATGGAGATTCAAAAAAACGACCCGAGTCCTGAATCGTCGGCACGAGGGCTGCCTTGTCTGCAATGAGGGTCGACGGGATAAAGTTCACGATGGAGCCGAAAAAGTTTTCTGGCGTAGACAGAATGGGAATTCCATTATAATTCACAAATGAACCAAGTGACATGGATGTAAACAGTCCTTCAGCCAAGCCAATGTACGCTAAAAACTCTGCACTTAATGCCTCGTCGATTCTGAGCGCGCCGACAACGAGAAGCGCTATCACGATGAACAGGAAGCCGACTGCTCCACGAAGTCTACTGGCTGTTGGTTTAGTATCAGCAAGTGATTGCAACATCAAGGCGATTACAGGAATTACCACATAAAGGCGGCCGCCCAATGACAGCAGCGCGATACTATTAATCAGCAGTAGCAGGCGAAGCGCACCGTACGGTACCCCCTTGAGCCTGTATTGTCTACAACCAAGTACCGTGGCTAGCGCAATCAAATTAATAGTCGCAAGAGTGCCCATCAGCCCAGTGTCATAGTCGATCAGATAGCCTTGGAAGAATGATTCCCGATTCGGCAGGGCAGTCAGGAGCCAGATTGTCCATAACCCAACGGCGACCATCGCTTGCATGGACTTCGAAAGGGGGCGGTTCATCGTGGATCCAATTCGGGTCGACGCCGCTATTGCCGCAATTCGACCCAGTTGATAGACGATAGCCAAACCTAGCGACAATCCCGCAATTTGAAAACTCCGGTGCTCGGCCGCCCCGAAGAGATCACGCCAACTTTCAACGCCCGGCATTTCGAAAAGCCACTCGTTATCGAACGCGATGAACGGCAGAACGATATATAGGATCGCGCCGAAAGCGAGCATGTCCGCATCACCCAGAGCCTTGCCACGAATATAGCGATCGGCAATGAACGCACCGAGGACTAAGAGAATTAGCGGCCACATGATCGTCACGTCGCTAAGACATTTCGAGTTGAAGGGTCGCGGTTATATCGCGTACCTGACGCAAACCGGCCTCATACGAGAAAAACCTTTGGTAGTCAGCGCGCGATTGTGTATTTTGGTGCTCGCTGGTCAGCCGAGAAACTTGGGTTTCGAACTCATGTACGTCATGGGCAATCCGAATGCTTTCGGGACTGCAAGCTTCGTAGCCGATTGCGGCAAAGGGAGAGGCGATGACCGATTTGCTATGCATCAGGGCCTCGGCGACCTTAACTTTCATGCCGCCGCCCGAGAATATCGGCGCTATAACCGCAGTCGCCCCGCGGTAGAGAGCCGAGAGATCATCAACAAATCCTCGGATCACGAGTTTGGGGTGCATGAACTGAGTCGCGTACCGGTCCAAACCGCTCCCCACCGCCACGATTCGGAAGCGGTTCAGCCGAGGCGCCAAATGCCGACACATGAACCCCAGGGCCTCAATGTTCGGCGGAAACGCTGACCCGACGAAGAGGAGATAGGGATCGATGCAGACATTATCTGGCGCGCCGCTCGCCGCAGCTACCATCCGATCTGTAACGATGATCGGTAGGATGCTGTCAACTTGGCGCCCATAGCGAAGTTCGATTTGCTCAGCGTCTCTCACGTGCAATGCAAGCGTCAGGTCCGATCCACGCGCAGACCTCTTTTCATTTTGCCAAGTGGCATACCACGCCGGAAGATAGTGCAGATGCCGCGCCAGAAGGCGTTGTCGGACGAGCTCAGCTTCAACGTTCTGGAACGCACAGATAATCTTGGCGCTTGGTAACAGGTCCCGGATGACAGGGATCAACGCGCCAAGGAGCGACGTGTCAAGCCAGACAAGAGTTGGTCGTTCCCGCATCAATAGTTCACGGAGATGTTGAACGCCCGCTTTTGACAGAGTTGCACACAAGCCGCCGATATTTGCCACGGCCGTTCCCAGCCTGCTCTGCGTAGTAGGCACAGCGACTACGCCGGCGCGCGGCTCGCGTGCTACTGCAACGGCTGTGACGGGATATCCGAGGACCTGTTCAAGCAACTTGAGGTTCGTGGATGCGAACAACGACCCTCCGAAGTCGCGAGAGCTTAAGTGCGGGGAGATATACATCGCGCTCAACGGTTAACCTTCATGTGCCGCCCGACCCGCGCGTAGTCAAAATGCACTCTTGATCTGCCTAAGCGCTTTGCGAACGACGACCGCGGCCCGCATGGCTGCAGTGGTAACTCCCCTGGTGAGCAAGACAAAAAATATCAAGGCACCAGATAAACGCAACTTCGTGCTGCCATAGTTCGCTAGCGGGAAACCCCCAGATGTAACATCGCGCAATGCATTGCAGGCAATCGATATGTGAGGAAAATGGGCTTGGATAGCTGGAATGCCAAGTGACTTGGCAATGTTGGCATGCGTAGATGATGTTCCCCCTAATTCGCGGTGAACTGATGTCCCACGCACCATCATGATCTTGCCGGTAGCTGCCAGCCTGGCCATCGCCAACCAGTCTCCGCCGAGGACATTTTTGAGAGGGACGCGTTCAATCGTCGAAGTTCTCATCAGCCCATAAAACAGGCCGTTGTCGCTGACTCGCCAATAATACTTCGCCATCCTGCACCACCAGACCGTCGACAACAAGTTGAACCGCCTTCCTACCGCGATGCATGCGCCGTCGCGGTAGTAGCTCACCTCGCCGCTTACCAACTCGACTGCCGGATTGAGCTCTAGCATCGCAACCGCCGTGGAAACGTAATTGGAATCTATGTAGTCGTCGTCACCCAGCCACATGAAGAAATGTCCGGAAGCGCGCTCTAGCACAGCAGTAAAATTCCGGGTAGCGCCGATATTCTCCAGCTGTCGAAAATAGACGATGTTCGGGTGTTCGGTCGCGAGGCACAAACATACGGCACCCGTCGCGTCGGTAGAAGCATTGTCCGAGATCACGATTTCAATATTGGAATAGTCCTGACTCAGAACCGACTGGACAGTTCTACCGAGTAGCCGCTCTCGGTTAAAAGTTGGGATACCGACGGTCACCCGGGGCAGCGATTCGATCATACGCGGAACAATACCCGAATCGAAACGAATGCCTTGGCACGCAGATCCGCTGCAGCGCCTGTCGATGCGATTGCACCGCAGCACAGCGCTATGAGTAAGAAGACCACCCAAGCGGCACGGTCTTCAAGCGCGTGCGGCTCAAGAGGGATAGCAAGCAGCATGACCGCCAAGACCGCCAATGTTGGGCCGCCGACATCCGCCAAATACCAGCGCCACTTTTCGAGCGGAAGTATGCGTCGATGCATCAAACTGACGGAGATTAGGACGTAGCCTGTGTTCAACACAATCCACACCCATGCAGCCCCCATCGGACCAAACCGCGGAACGGCCCAGAAGATCGCAGGGACCAGTACAAGCACTGCGGCAATGTTAACCTTTAGAGCAAGGCTGGTCCAACCGTAGGCGAGCTGCAATTGGTAAGGCATGTATATCAGGCCGTTCAGATAGCTGCCAACAACAAGAGCGGCCAGGATCGGGCCAACATTTTGGGCTAGTTCGACATTGCCCGACCACGCGAAGATCGCTCCTTCTCCGAAAAATGCCAGGACCATCGCGACAGGCGCGGTTAAGACCGTGACAAGTTGAGCGCCCCGATGGTAGGTCGCGACAAGGCGCTCCGGATTGCTCCGCGGCATCAGCTCTACTAGGCGCGGAAATACGGCCGTCGTGATTGGCGAAATGACCATATAGAGAGTGCCCGCAATAGTGGCGGCCAGTACGTAAGTACCAAACGTTTCGAGTGGCAGCAGGCGCGAGATCAGCAACTTGTCTAGCTGTGTTAACAATATTGCCAGGAGCGTGATTCCCGTCATGCCACCAGCAAACTTGCCAATGCCGGTTAAGGCTTGGCACGAAAACGAGGCGGGTTTGGGCGGGGCTGGTAGGCGGCGGTTCACGCTGACTGCGAAGACGCTAACCGTTATTAACGACATCAGCGCCTGCCACAGGAAAAATGCCTCAATGCTGGATGACAGCCAGACCAACACGACCACCGCGCCGCCACTCCGCAACGTGGCCAGCAGAGCATTGACCGCGTTGTACCAAACCTGTTCTTGCATGCCGATCAGCGCGCTACGGTAGATTGTTTCGACAAATCGAAGGGCAATCACGAAGGCCATAACGCTTATAACTTGTTCGACCACATCAAATGGAAGCCTGTCGGCCTTGAGCCAATTGATGGCGAGCCATTCGGAGCCTGACCAAACAGCCAGACAGATTGCGGTCGCCAGCGCGAAACAGACGATTTCCACACTCCGCAGTAAATCGCGAATAGATTGGGCGCTGTGGTTGCCCGCCGTAAAGCGGGCCATCTCGCGACTGAGGGTAGGCGACATACCTAAGTCGAGCAATGCTAGACAAGCCTGCATCATCGCAAAAAGGCCAATCAGCCCATACGCCTCCATGCCGAGATACTTGATGTATACGGGAATAAATGCCAAGCCCATTACAGCAACCCACCCTTGGCCGAGGTAGTTTGCGATGACGTTCCGCCTCAATGACATCATTATTGTCTTGTATGGGCCGCCGCGTAAAGGATGAGGTGCGAGAAGCGCGTGCGCCCTCAATGACCTTAGCGCACGCGTTTCAAGTAGCCGTCGGGGGCGACGGTAATCAGTAGTTTGTGGTCCATCTGCTTGTCAACCTCAAATTCGGAATGGCGCTTGAGGTAGTCGCGTACAGCGGTTTTCGGGTTGTTTCCAGGACCCCATGGTCGGTCTTGGAATATCGTGCCGGGCATATCTTCGATTACTGTGTCGAACACAACGCAATAGCTACCGATCGATGTCAGCGGCGCATACGCTTCCAGTTCGGCTAGAACATGCTCGTGCGTATGGTTGCTGTCCAAGCACACCAGCACCCGCTCTTTGCCCGCAGCTTTCGCTCGTACCTGTTCCACAATCTCCGAGTCGACGCTCGAACCCTGAATCATGGTGATTCGCTTGAACATCGGATGAGCTTCTATAGCTTCCCGGTTGTGCTTTCGGATGTCGATGTCAATTCCCAGAACTTCAGCGTCTTTGGGCCCGCCGCTGATGGCGTTCAACTCAAGCATCGAAGCCGAAAAAATCAACGAGCCGCCGTGAGCGATTCCGGTTTCAATGATGAGGTCGGGTTGAATGGACCAGATAAGCTCCTGCATCGCCACTATATCCTGCGGAAACTGGATAATGGGGCGGCCCATCCATTTAAAATTGTAGGTATACTTGTGTTTGACGATCTGGTTGATCCACTCTGCCGACGTTGCCTTAACATTAGCGTCTTGGCCCAAACCTTCGATATTAGTCTTGACTTCTTCGTTGAATTGCTCAATCATTAAATTCATTTCATTGCTCCGGTATGGAAAATTGGGAATCAGCTTGGTAGCTTCAAAGGAGTAGGTCCTTCGTTGATACGAATGATCTTACCCGGGTTGCCCACCATCACGGCACCGTCGGGGACCCCTTTGGTGACGACGCAGCCTGCGCCAATGGTGGCCCACTTGCCGATTGTTATGCGAGGGAGAATCGTTGCATTCGTTCCGACGAACGTGCCGTCGCCGATTTTGCAGCAGCCAGATACGCTGACAGCGTGCGCGATGAAGACCGATTGACCAATCTTGGTTTCGTGCCCCACCACCGCACCCATGTGGATGCTGGTATTGTCTCCGATCTCCACCTCGGCTTGCAGTTGGACCGCTTCCTGAAGGTACAAGCCGGTACCGAGTTCGGCCATCGTGAGGTCGATCGACGGATGGATGAAGTTGGCGAGCCTGCCGCCCGATTCGAGGATTTGTCGCGTTGTCTCGTGCCTGGTCACAGTGCTGCCAGTGATCAGATTGACGAAGCCCACATCTGCGCTAGCGAGCTTGCAGACCAATTCGATGCCGCCATGAATTGGATATCCGTGAAAGTCACCTCCCTTCTTAGCCGGGTCGTTGTCCAGGAAACCAGCGAACCTGGCATTGGGTGTCGAGCGCTGGACCGCCCTAATCATTCGAATGGTTTCAGGGTTCGCGGCACCCAGGAAATAGATCTTCATGAAGGTCTCCAGTGAAAAAACCATTTGGCGTCGGTTGATTCAGTTGAGTTGGTTCCGCAAAACCTTCACAACCCTATCAAGTTCACTTTGCTGCATGTCGTGGTAGCTCGGCAAATTGATGGCGCGCTTCGCGATGTCCGCCGAATGCGTGGCGCCAAGCCTAGATCCGAACATTGGCAGGCTCGACAACGGGTGAAAGAACACTCGCGCGTCGATGTTGTCGGCTGCAAACGCCGACTGCAGGCGCTCGCGCGTGACGCCGGTTTCGGCTGCGAACACCAACGTGGGCATCCACGCGCCGTTAGCCGTTCCGTCTGGCTCAGGGTTCATGCTGATGCCGGTGCAGCCTTCCAGCAACTCCCGATAGCGGCGCAGGATGGCGCGCTTGCGCTCGATCAGTACCTCGATACGCTCCATCTGCCCGCAGCCCAGCGCAGCCTGGAGGTTGGACATCTTGTACTTGTGGCCCACCAAGTCGGGCCAGAACTGCTTGGTCTGCCCGCGTGCACGGCCGTGGTTGGAGAGCGTCAGCACCGTTTCGTACAGGGCGTCGTCGTTGGTCACAAACATGCCGCCTTCGCCGGTGGTCAGCGTCTTGGTGCCGTGAAAGGAAAAGCTGCCGAAGGCGCCCAAACTGCCGGCGCGTTTGCCGTGCCACACCGAGCCGATGGCCTCGGCGGCGTCTTCGATCACTGGAATGTGGTGACGTTTGCCGATCGCCAGCAACTGGTCCATGTCGCACAGATTGCCATACAGGTGTACCGCGACAATGGCCTTGGTGCGGGATGTGATGGCTCCTTCCACCAAGGCCGGGTTGGCGCACCAACTGTCGGCCAGGATGTCGACAAAAACCGGCGTGGCACCCAGGTGAACGATGGGTGCGGCCGTGGCGATCCAGTTGGTGTCGGCCAGGATCACCTCGTCGCCAGGGCCCAAACCGAGTGCGGCCATGCCCATGTGCAGCGCACCCGTGCAGCTGGACGTGGCGATCGCATGTTTCACGCCCAGGTGCGCCTTAAACGCGGCTTCGAAGCGGTGGATGTAGTCGTAGCAGTGCTCCCCCCATCCGTTCCGTGCGGCATCGGTGGCGTAGCCGACTTCCAACTCGGTGATGGAAGGCTTGGTGTAGTAAATACGTGGTTTCATAGGATTTCCAGCTTTGGCACTGCTGTCACGAACGTGGCGCCCCAGGACTGTGCGTATTCCAGTTGCCCCATCACTTCGGTTTTGAGGTTCCACGGCAGGATGACGATGTGATCGGGACGGTGCTCGCGCAAGCGTTCTTCCCCGACGATGGGGATGCGGCTACCGGGCATGAACTTGCCGGCCTTGGCAGGGTTGCGGTCCACCACATAGGCGAGCAGGTCGGGGCGCACACCAGCAAAGTTCATCAACGTGTTGCCCTTGGCGGCAGCGCCGTAAGCAGCCACACGCTTGCCGTTGCGCTTGGCCTCGATCAGGAAGGCCATGATGTCGTTCTTTACGCGCTCGGCCTGGGCCTGGAAGCCAACGTAGCCCTGTAACGTATTCAGGCCGGCGGCGGCCTCACGCTCGATCATGGCGGCCACCGCCGAGTGGCGCGGGTACGCTGCGCCGTCGCCGCGCTGAGCGAAGACGCGCAGGCTACCGCCGTGCGTGGGCAGTTCCTGCACGTCGAACACCGCCAGCCCGTTGGCGGCAAACACGCGCTGCACCGCGGTTAGCGAGAGGTAAGAGTAGTGCTCGTGGTAGGCGGTGTCGAACTGGCTGTGCTGGATCATCTGCAGCAGGTGCGGGAACTCGAAAGTGGCTACCCCGTTCGGCTTGAGCAGCCGCTCAAAGCCGGCCGCGAAGTCGTTGATGTCGGGCACGTGCGCGAGCACGTTGTTGGCTGCCACCAAGTCGACCTGCTGGCCTTGTTGAGCCAGCTCATCGGCCAGCGCGACGCCGAAGAAGCGTTCGACGATGGTG
>Ga0105045_10004548_pt1 | contig 12058 bp, 9 predicted proteins | sample MAT02_FD_78089 | JGI IMG/M metagenome (GOLD analysis project Ga0105045, IMG submission 78089) | Freshwater microbial communities from Lake Fryxell liftoff mats and glacier meltwater in Antarctica - MAT-02 (megahit assembly) | ecosystem: Environmental > Aquatic > Freshwater > Ice > Liftoff... | reverse complement strand
TCACGCCAACGATGAAGTCAGGCGTGATGGGCCCGCAGCCGCCGCCGTTGCAGGCCTTGGCGCGGTAATGGTAAGTCCCCGTCTGCGCCACCGTGAGCATAGTGTTGGTCGCCGGCCCGTTGTAGACCTCCGACCAGCCAACCATGGGACCGGTGTAGTCCTCCCCCGGTTCGCGGCTCAAGGCCATAGCCTCTTCCACGATGTACTGCGTGGCGCCGTCCACAGCCCGCCAGCTCAAAGAATGAGTTCCGCTGCTGGCGGGCGATCCGGCCAGCAGCGGCCAGGTCTTAGGCGTCACCCAGTAAGTCTGGGCCGGAGTGAAATCACTACAGGACAGATTGCAGGCCCGCACCCTGAACTCGTAGGAACCGGCTTGGCGGTTGGCGAAGGACCGATAATTGTCAGGACCACTGTAGATCTCCACCCAGCTTCCACCCGGCACCCGCTCCTCAAGCCGGTAGCTGGTGGTGGTTGCCTCGGCCGACCAAGCGATCGAGAACGTACCGTCGCTGTCGGCTCCGCTGGCGACCAACGTGGGCACATCGGGCGGCAGGGTCACCTGCGTGGATACCGCCGCGGACGCATTCGCGCATCGGTCCAGGTTCTCGCAGGCAGAGGCGCGATAGCTGTAAGTGCCGTTGCCACGACCGACCACTTGGAAGGACGTAGCTGAACCGAATGACAGTTCCGCCCAGGTGCCAGTGCCAGCCTTTTCCTCAAGGCGGTAGGCCGCTGAACCGGCGACCGGCGTCCAGCTCACCGCGTAAGCACCGGTCAAACTGGCCGCCGGCACTGTGATGACCGGACGAGCGGCCACGACGATGGTTCCCGTGCTTGAGCTGGCGCCACAACCATTCTGGTCGCAGGCCGCCACGCGATAGGCGTACGTTGCCGGCGCCATGCGGTACATCGCCTGCTGATTGCCAACGCTGGAACGCACTTCGGCCCAGGTGCCGCCGTTGACGCTGGCTTCAAGCCGATAGCTGGTGGCCTCTTCGAGCGTCGTCCAACTGACTTCGTAGTCTCCGACCAGGCTGCTGGCCGGCACGGTCAGCACCGGCGGCGATGCAACCTGCTTGGTCACCGGCAGCGAATAGCTGACGCCACAAGCAGCGTTCAGACAGGCGCGAAGGCGATAGGAGTAGCTTCCCGGTGCCTTTCCAGCAATCGCTCGCGAAAGCGTGGCCGCATTCTGAACCTCGGCCCATGCGCCCGCCCCAACCTTCTCTTCCAGGCGATACGCGATGGCGCTGGGGACACTGCTCCAGCTCACTACGTAGCTGCTGGGGATTGCGGCAGTGGGAAGAATGGAAAGCTGCGAGAGGTTGCCCACGGTGACCGCGGCTTCGGCCGAATAGGCTCCACACACCGAGGCAACCAATCCGCAGACGCGATAGCGATAGATTCCCGCGGGCTTCCCGGAGATCGCCCGGCTGAGCGCGGCGGATGTCTGGAGGGTCTCCCAGGTGCCGTCGTTGATCTTTTCCTGCAGGCGGTATCCGCTGGCACCCGCCAGTGCGGTCCAGCTGACGCTGTAGCTCCCCGACGCGCTGGCCCCGGGAACCGTGAGAACCGGCACAGCGAGGACCGCTGTATCCACCGGCAAGGAATACTGGCTGCAGCCCGCGTCGTAGCAAGCTGATACCCGATAAGAATAGGTGCCCACGGGCCGGTTCGCGTAAGCACGGTTGACCGCAAGCAGGTCCTCCGACAGCCAGCCACCGCCATTGAACCGCTCTTCGAGCGCGTAGCCCGTTGCGTTGGCCACGGCGGTCCAGCTCACGGCATAGCTGCCTGAACTGGCGGGGGGTACGGTCAGCACCGGAATGGGCAGCGACCCCGGCGCATCACTGGCTTTGGCGACCAGCCGGTTGCCGAGATAGTGATGCCGGGTCTTGTGCCCGGTGACCTGCTTCTTCTCGAACAGCAGCTGGCCGGCGTTGGAATACTGGAAGTGGGTGACTTCGCCGCCCTCGCTGCGGCGCACGCGGCGACCGTGGGCATCGTAGAGGTAGGTCGCGGTGCCGACGACGGCCTTGAGCCGGTTGCCGTCGTCGAAATCTAGCGCGACACCATTGCGCGACGTAGCGCGGCCGCGGGCGTCATGGCCGAAGGTGATCGTGGACAGGCCGGTGCGGGTAACGCCGCTCAGGCGATTTTCCGGCGAGTAGCTGTAGCCAAGCACGTGGGCTCCGCGTGTCGCCTGCCTGATATTGTCCAGCGGATCGTAGGTGAAGGTCTCGTTGCCTCCAAGACTCGCGCCGGCCGTGACGCTCAGCAGGCGGTCCACGCGATCGTAGGTCATGGCACGCGTTCGCTTGCGCGCGGGCGTCAGGTCCTCCGCGCGGCGCACGTTGGCATTCTCGTCGTAATGCAGGTCCTGGCTGTATATCCAGCGCTCGTCAGGCAATTGGTAGTGCACGTTGAAGGGAAGCTGCCGCTTGTTGGTCTGCCCGTGGTGGAGGACCCCGTTCCCGTACGTGAACAGTTCTATGGCGCCGCTGGGGCCGTGGAGCACGTCTTGGACGTAAGTGCCGACCCGGGTTGGCTGGCCCAGCGCGTCCGGTTCGAACGCCGCGCTGAATCCATCGGGGTAGACGATCGAGGCCAGCGAACCGCCGGCGTTGTAGGCGTAGTCCAACGGGTACTGCTGGCCATCCACGGCCAGGGTCTCGTTCGTGATCAGACGCAGTCCATTGTAAGCGTACGAGGTCGAGACGGGCCCCGCAGTGGCAAGGCTGATCTTGCCATCGGCCTCATACTGGAAACCGAGATTCTGGGTGGCGTCGGGAAAGATCACAGAGGCCAACCTGTCGAGCGGGTCGTACAGCCGCGTGACCCTGGCGGAAGCCGGCACGCTTGCGCGGTCGCAATTTCCGCCGGGAAGCGCCCTGCCCTCGGCGGACCAAGCCAAGCCGCCCACCGCGTTGTAGTCGAACACTGTCGCGCCGGACTCGGGCTCGCTGCGCTTGCACAGACGGAGCCGGTCGTCGTAGACGTAGCTGCGGGTCAATGACACCGGACTACCCTGATACGTGCCGGCGCGATTGATCGAAAGCGGGTTGCCGAAGTCATCGCGAAGAATGGTCGTGGTGACGCCCTCCGCGTTCTGGATCAGCACCGGCCGCGAGGCGTCGGGCGTATCGAAGGCCTGGTAGCTGGTGGTGGTGGCGAAGCCGCGTGCATTGACCACCCGGGTCCGGAAACCGTTCAGATACTCGTAGCGGCTGGACAGCTCGCCGAACTCCGAATCCTGCAGCATGAACAGCGTGCGACCGAGCGCATCGAACCCGGTCAGCACGCCTTCGTTCACGTTGACTTCCGGCAGCGTCCGGGCTGCATAGGAGGCGAAGACTTCCCGTCCCGTGTGGTCGAACTGACGCCGCGTGAAGCGATCGGTGCCGGCTATGTCGCTGGCGTCATATTCCCTGGCCAGGACCGGGCGCAACAGGGCGTCGAAGTAGGTGAACTTCTGGTAATTGCCCTTGCTGACGTGGTGCCGCCAGCGCTGGCCTGTGAGCCCCACCTCGGATCCAGCCACGACGCCAAAGGAATAGCTGGTCGGCAGCCACGCCGCGGGCCCGCCCGGGGGCGGAGTGATCAGATTCACCCGGCCCATCACGTCATAGCCATAGCCGGTGACATACCCCGCCTGGTCACGCACGGACAAGACCCAGCCAACGGGCGAAACCGTCGCTGCGGTGTAAGTCGTGTCGTGGAATGCAATGTTCCTGGGTACACCGCGGAACCAGCTGCTGAGCGTGGTGGTCTGGCCCAGTGCGTCCACGATGGTCTTCAACTCGCCCTTGGGCCAATAAGCGAAAGTGGAATCAGGAACGGCGCTCACGCCACCGACCGGGAAACTGTAGCTCCGCAACGGCAGTGCGCTGGCCGGATCGTAGTCCGTTCTTGCGGTTTCCTTGCCAGCCCGCCACTGCGCCCGCACCTGCCCCAGCGCCCAGCGCGACAGGTTATGTTCGTGTACCAGCGCCTCGGAAACAGAGTTGCGCACGGCTCCGCCCGGAACCAAGCTTTCGCGCCGAAACGCCGCCGGGAACACGAACTCATCGAAGTCGGTCGTATAGGCGCTGAACTGGACGCCGTCGCGGAAAACGTGCGCCTCCACCTGGGGGCGGAACAGCGCACTGAACTGGTCGGTGTCGTAGGTGAGCGGCAACCCCGGCACCTCGGGCAACTGCAAGCCTTCGGCTTCTTGCTTGGTGGCGACGTAGCGGTAGCTGCTGCGCTCCAGGAGCACGTCGCCCTCGATGCGGCGCGACTCCAGGAGCTGCCCTTCGTTGATCATGTAGCCGGCACCGAAAACCAGCTCGTTGCGGCCTTGCGGCTCGGTGATGGTGACCTTGCGCGTGCCTGCGCTCAGCACGCCGCCGATATTGGTGACCAGGCTCTGGTAGTCGTAGGTCCAGTCATAGGTGGGCAGGCCGGGGCCCGTTATGCGCTTCGACCGCACCGCGAGGGTATCGAAGACCGCCGGCACGGTGAGCTGGTCGCTGATCAAGCTGTAGTCCTCGCCCAAGGACTGGAAGTGGATGTACGCCTCCCAATTGTTGCCAATGTAGATCGGCGAGTTACAAAAAATAGAGGGATCGATGTCGGAGCGCAGGTGGCGGCTGATGTCGAACTCGAAGCGTGCCGTCGCCCCGGAAGGGTGCCCGATGATCAAGGCGCCTTCTTCGCCGGTGCGCGTGCGGATCGGGGAGCAGCTGTAGTCGAGGTCGTAGTTGGCGAACTGGTCAGCGGGGCTCAGATAGCGCCGGAGCGAGCGAAGTGACGAGGCGTCGTAGGTCCAGCGCGTCAGGTCGGGAAGGGTCGCACTAGCCAACGCACCAGCGCCGTCGTAGGAGTAACTGACCGATTGAACGCCATTGCTGGCGCTGGCAAGCTTGTTGCCGCTGTAGGCGAGCGTGATCTGCCGGGCCTGGGCCTCGTTTCCTTCCGGCGACGACGTGATGGCGGTGAGCTTGCCATTGGTCCAAGTGTAGACGACCTCGTTGCCGAACCTGTCCACGATCTTGCTCGGGTACAGCCGCACGGTCACCCGGTTCAGAGTTTTATAGACGGGCTGGGTGGAAGGCGGTGAATTGAAAGAATCCTGCAGCGTATATATCCAGTTGAACCCGCTGGAGGTGCGCCGAGATGGGGCAGCTGCAGATCCAAAACTACCACGGATCTGCTGGAGCGCCTCATAAGTATAGACACGGCCCCAGTACTTCGACATTGGCCGCTCCCCATAGGCCACCATCTGGTCGAAATGGATGCTGCTGCCGTCGGGGCCATGGGCGATAAAGCCTTCGCCCTGATACAGCGTGCCCGCCTGCGGGTTCTTGATGGAGCCCAGGCAGGTGAAGTGCCAGTTGTCCTTGGTCACCAGCTTCGGCGGCGCGACGCCCGACGGCAGCGGCACGCTCGAATCGGGGTTGCGGAACAGCACTGGGCGCTCGCCATCGCCCGGCGTTCGCATGGACACGCCGCCCCAGTATTCGCCGGCGAGCCACATGACGCCGTCGCCGTAATCGCCCGGCCCGAACTCATCACGGCTTCCGGGCGCGGAGCAACGCGCGTACGGGCTGGCGAAAGCGAGGTTGTTGCCACCCACCACCCATCCCCGATTGGCGGTGTAGGTGCCTGCCAGGTAGGGCAGGTCCAGCTCCCAGTCGCCCAGGGCGTACTGCACCCACAGGCCGTTGTCGTTGGGCTCGGCCCGTGTGCGGTTGGTGTCCAGCGACAACCGACGGGACAAGGCGACCGAAAGACCGTTGTTGCCAGGAATGCTGAGGTCGGTCGCGACGAATTCGGTACTTCCGCTGTAGAAACTGATCTGCTCGCCGAACATATCCGGCCCTGCGGCGCCGATGGCGCTGGCGGTCTTGACCCGCGAAGCGGCTTGCTCGGTCGCGGAAACGGCCGTCTGCGCGCCAGCGCCCTGCGGCAACGAAAGGATCAATACAAGCGCGAGCGAGTTTCGCAAGGAATTCATCGAGCGTCCTATCTTCTTTAACGGCCGCGCCGTTCTAAACGCGCGGACTTCGCGCGAGTCAAGACGGTACGCATTGGTAGTGCCCTTGCGCACCGATCCCTCAAGAGGGTCCCCATCGGATGCACCGGGTAGTTTCAGAGATGCCGCAATTACTGGCGGAGCGCCAAGCGTCACTCGGATGAGAGCATAGTCAATCTTCGGCTTGTGCAGCACGGTCGACCGGATAATTGAACACAATCACTAAGCGCGTTAGCAAGTAGATACATTCTGGTCATAAATTCAGCATCGCGTTGCACTGCGGACCGGGCGGAATCGGCCATGGCGGCATCGGCAGCGGTGACTCCCTGCCATCCCGACGCGGGGCTTCCTTCGGTTGTAACCAAAGGGGGCACATCCGAAGCCCGCTACATCCTTGCAGCGAACGTGGCACGCTCGATGGGAGACCAGAAGGGTTTGGGCGCAAGGCCAGGCCGCTCGCGGTGGGTCGTTTGGACAGGGATGAGTCGTGAATACTGGGGGCACGCGTTCGGCAGTCCACGTTAGGCACGTCGCACCCGGGGGGTGCTGGCGAGATTTTCCGGCACATGGGGCTCGATTGCGGTGCTCCATTGCGGTACGAGCGGATAAAACGGCGGGGCTGTGGCGTGAGGCTTGACGAGCGCAGGAGCGAGCTCGCGCACGCGACATTGTTTCAGGGGCTGACAGACAGAGCACTGCTGGAGATCGCGCGCCAATCCAGCGCGCGTGCAGTGGCAGCCGGAGGCATTCTGCCGTTGCACGAAGTTCGCGTCTCGCCGTTGTATTTGATCGTGCGCGGCGCGATGCGCTTGTCGCTGGTGTCGGCCACGGGTCGGGAGTTCGTGGTGACGATTGCCGGGCGCGGCGATGTGCTCGGTGAGCTGACCGCGTTGGGCAGGCCGCCGTCCGCACTGATCGCCACGGCCCAGGAGGCGACTCAGCTGTTGCGCATTCCGTGGAGTGCCCTGCAGCGGGTCGGTGTCGGCGTCGAGCTGACGCAACGCTTCAATGTGGTGCTCGCCGAGCGCATCCAATGGCTGCTGGAGCTCATCGAGGATCTTGCGCTGCATCCGCTGGATACCCGTCTGGCGCGGGTGTTGGCGCGCCTGCATGCGCATTCCTCCACACGTGCCGTCATGCGTCTGCATCGGTTCAATCAGAACACGCTGGCGCAAATGGCAAATGCCACGCGGCCCAAGGTCAACCAGCATCTGCAGATCCTCCAGCGACTGGGCGCGATCGAGCTGGACGGGGGTGTGGTGACGATCCGCGACGATGCGGTGCTGGCCCGCATCGCCCGTGGCGCTTCGCGCTGACCCCCTGAGCGCCGACAGAACTGGCGCAGCGATGCTGTTCCCGAGGGAACAGCTGGGCCCGTGGCATCCCCTGACAGTGAGCCCGTCGACGGCAATTGCGCCGACGGCCATCCAACTCAGGAGCAACCCGCCATGGCTATTGCAGTTACCAACCAGTTGTCCGCTGCCAAGGGCTTCTTTCTACCGCGTCATGCCGTGCTGTCGGCCGCTGCCGCGAACGCCGCCGATCCCCGGGGCATCGGTAACGTGCCGACCATGTTCCAGCCCAATGGCGCCACTACCGGCGGCGTGATGCAGTTCAACGGCCAGCTTCCCGATACCGTCAGCGCCGCCGACAAGGCCGTCTTCGCCTCGCTGTTGAACGATCAGCAGTTCTATCTGCAGTCCGGCCTGGGTCTGGTTACCGCGTGGATGACCCACAACTACCAGCAGGATCCGAAGCAATGGGCCAATCCGAACAACTGGCAGCAGCCGCTGAGCAATCTGCCGGCTGAGTTCTATACGCCTACGGAGATCACCGAGTACACGTTCCAGGAACACATCAAGGGTGTGCAGATCGCCACCAGTTTCCTGAGCACGATGATCGGCTGGGCCACCGGCGCGGGGCTGGCAGCCTCGTTCACCGGCTTCCTGCAGACATTGGGCTCGCAGATCAGCGCCGGCACCCAGTCCAAGGCGTCAACGATGGACACCTACAACCTTTCGTTCGGTTACAAGCCCGTGCAGGACAGCACCGGCGCTTGGCAGCTCGTCAGCACGGCCGACTACTACTTCGTCAGCTTCAGCCAGAGCGAGAAGACCGTGTACTCCAGCTGCGCATCGGCGGAAACTTTTGATTTCAACTTCAAGTATCGCAAGGGCACCTTGCTGCTGAACTGGGCGGCGATGTCGAACGACATCAACAAGGCGAACCGCAAAGACTGGGATGGCGTCATCGCCGGCTCGACCCACGACGACGTCACCAAGGCGAAGAACTTCTTCGGCGGCGACGCTCCCGTGCAGAGCTGATCCGCGCCGGTCCGCGCTGTTGTTCGCTACCCAAGGAGAGTTTCCATGAACGTGCCCACCATCGCGGCCGTCGTGCCGATGTATATCGAGCTGGCGCCGGCGACGTTACCTGTCGCCGGCACCCCCTCGGCGCTGTTGCGCGACTACCTGGGCATTCTGGCGTTTCATTTCCAGAAGCCCGGTGCCGATCGCAGCGCTTCGGCGATCAGCGATGCCATCGGCCAACTGCCGGGCTTGCTGATGCAGGGCACCAGTCAGTCCCACGACCAACTCACCCTGGCGCCGACCCATCCTCAGGCACCTGCCTCAGGGCTGGCTGGGATCGTGGCCGGGGTGTGGGGGATCGTGTCCAGCTCACCACGGTTGTTACCGTTGACGCAGCCGATCACGGGCTACCTCGCCGCGGGCGATCCCACCGCCCCAGGTGGCAGTTCGCTTTCGGTGTCGCTGATCGTGCTCGAGCGGCCTGTCGCAGGCCCACCGATGCTTGGCCACACCGAGCTCGCATTGACCCTGCGGCAGAACCCGCCGTCGCCACCAGTGGCACCAACGAGGCGGCTTTCGGTGGATTGGTCGCGCACGACCTACACCGTGGTGGACGCCGAGCTGGCAGCGACACAGCAGTTTGCGGACCAGCTTCGCCAGCAAGGCCTTATCGCCGATCTAGCCAAAACCACGGGCTACCTGCTGGTAGCCCTTCCCTGATTTTTCATCCATCGATTTCATCCATTCGATTTCATCCATACGAGGAGTGCGTCATGTCGACTTCAAGAAAGAGTTTTTCCCAACAAATACGTGGGGCCCTATTCGCGCTCGCATTCGTTTTGTCTGTGCCGCTGCCGGTCATGGCAGCGTGTCCGGGGACGACCGCAGCCACCCAGGCCACCGCGATCGCCAACGGCCATGCCTTCGCCAAGCACCAAAGCGAGTTCGTGGCCGGCAAGGTGATCGATGGGTTGCCTTTCGCTTTACCGACCATCGTCACCCAGCTCCAGTTCGCCAGCTTGATCGAAGGCATCATCAACGCACCTGACCAGCACAAGGCGCTGAACAACAATCGCACCGCGTATTGGATTGGTGGCATCGGTACCGTGGTGATCGTCAACCTCGCCGCCGACGACTGCGGATCAGCCTTCCGTCCCAATGCAGGATTCACTTACTACGACGAATTGAAGTGAGTTGCTGCATTCTGTCAGCGCCCGGGCTTTGCGCCCGGGCGCTTACTTCAAAGGAACTGCCATGACCGCTGCCATCCAGCTGGACCTATCGATCGACGAGGCCGATGCCGTGCTCAATGCGTTGAACTATTTCGCTTTCGCCATGGATCCCGACGAATGCGGCACATTGATTGGAATCGAGCAAGCCCGGCTGCAGGGTTTGCATCGCCGCTTGAAGTGTCAACGCCAGGATGGCAAACGCGGGGATTGAATCGAAGGCTGTTTGCACGGACGAGATTCGACAAAGCGAGTGTGACTGCCGTGGTCAGCGTTAGCTGTGATGTCAATGTCGATGTCGATGTCGATGTCGATGTCGAGACAAGGCTGCCGTAGGGACGCCTAATCTGACTGGTCGATTACCCGAAATGGTCGTGCTGTTTCACCGACCTGGATATTGGAGAAGAAAGATGTCGAGAATCTACTATGGACAAGCATTGATCGAGGCGAGTGTAGGCACCGCTTTTGATGACGCAGTTGCCGCCGCTCGAAAGGCAGGAGAGCGGCTCAACCCCACTGCCGATCGTTATCGCCGTGAACTGAACAATACGGCCTTGGGCGGGGAACCTGCCCAGATTCGCGCAGCATTACATCGCTATTTTGGAGTGAACTTTCCCTTGAATGCCGCCGACGACCTGTTCGTCGCCAGGTTGTCCACCGTCTATCGCGCAATGGCAACCGCATTGAACACGTGGGCAGTGCATGTCGCTTACGTGGATCGCTGGGAACACGATGTCGATGAATATGCCAAGACGGGCCCCCCGGTCATATTTCCTGATGGCGTTGGAGACGTGGATACGGCGAATCCAAACAGCTTCAAAGGGCGTTGGTCCGAGGTTCGGGCCAATATCGATCAAGGAACCCAGCAGTACACGTTCAATCACAACGGAGCGAACGTCACGGTGAAGCCGGCAACACAGTTGGCATACAAGGTTCTTCTCAACTCGAAGTTCCGGAATGTGAGCGCGTTGATGAAGTGCGAAACCGTGATTCACGAAATGTCGCATGCGCTTGCGGATACGAATGACGCCGCATATGCGGATGACGTTGCGACAGCGCGATTGATCTGTGGCAATGCCGGGCCGGCTACCGCACGCGATACCGCTGATTGCTGGGGCTTTTTCCCACTGGATTGGTAATGGGCAACGGGACACGGGCAGACCGCGGGGCCAGAAACCGATGTCTCCCCTCTTTTTCCCAACCAGGATCTTTTCCGAGCAGGATCAGCCGGTTGGCTGGTCCATGGTTTGCAGGAGTGCGCTCACGGCGCACTCTTCGGGTTGTTACGACACCTTGGAAGACTGCAGACCCATGAGTGCACCTTCCCACAGCACCTCGCGATGCCCTGCGCGGTGCGCTCTTACGCCGAGCTTCATGATCCGCCTGCCGAAGGTGCGTGAGGGAGCGCCCGGCCCGTTTCGAGAAACGTCTTGAGATTCGACAGCACCGTCGGCCAGCCGTCGGAAATACCGCCGAGCATCTTGGGGTCATGTGCAAGGTCGTCATGCGTGACTGTCAAACGAATGAGCCCATCGCTTTACGGTTCAATATCGAACGCAACGCGCGAATGCTTCGCATCGTCCGCGACGTCTTCCGGCCTGGCCCAGGTGAACACCAGGCGGCGCGGCGGGGTGTGTTCGACGGCCTTGCCCACGATGTCGACGATGCCTGAACCGTCGACGCGCGTGTGCTCCTATCGGGAACCGGGCTTCCAGTCCGACACGTTCACGCGTGCGCACCCCGCTTTCGGATCGACCCGCCACTCGCGCATCATGTCCGTGCCGACCAACGCCTGCCACACCTTCTCCGGTGTCGTCGCGATGTAGGTCACGTACACGTAGTCAGGCTTTTTCATCGTCATCACCTTCCAGTTTTTTCCTGAGTTTGCGCAACGCACCAAGACGGCCGCGTTCGAACTCTTCGATCCAGCGCGCGTAGATATCGTGCAGCGGCACCGGGTTCAGGTAGTGGAGCTTTTCCCGACCTTGCCAGACGACAGCGACCAGGTTGGCTTCCTCGAGCAGTTGCAAGTGCTGGGTCACCGCCTGGCGGGACATGTCCATGTGCTCGGCCAGGGCCGTGAGCGTCTGGCCATTCTCCCGGTGCAGCATTCTCTGTCCGACCGCGCTGGCTGCGACGACGGCCTGGACGCGCTGCGGCTGAGTTCGATCACCTACCGCATCGCCACCGGCAAGCACGCAGGGCGCAAGGTGGCGACAACGCCTCAAGCGCGTTTTCAACATCGACGTGAGCACCTGCGGCCACTGCGGCGGCGCGGTGCGGATCGTGGCCAGCATCGAAGAACCCACCGCCATCCGCGCCATCCTTGCCCACTTCGCAAAGCACCGCGCGCTGGAGAAAGCGCACTACCGACCTGCAGCGCGCGCACCGCCCGCTGTGGCCGCGTGACACCCCCCGGCCACGACGCCGAAGGCGAAACCAGGAAGGCCACACGAAGCGGCAACCAACCCGCAGGGCCGTGCTCGGCCCGCTGCCGGGAATCG
>Ga0105045_10004547_pt1 | contig 12060 bp, 10 predicted proteins | sample MAT02_FD_78089 | JGI IMG/M metagenome (GOLD analysis project Ga0105045, IMG submission 78089) | Freshwater microbial communities from Lake Fryxell liftoff mats and glacier meltwater in Antarctica - MAT-02 (megahit assembly) | ecosystem: Environmental > Aquatic > Freshwater > Ice > Liftoff... | reverse complement strand
TAAAGACCAAGTTTACGAGTTCCGTTTTTTCCGATGGATTGCTGTTTGGTTTGAGTGATGGTGTTCTCGATTGCGTTGATCCCAAGGACGGCACGCGGGTCTGGCGAGGTAAACGGTATGGCCAAGGACAATTGATCGTTGTCAACAAACACTTGCTCATCACCACCGAGGATGGTCGCGTTGTGCTCATTCCCGCGACTCGAGATGGTCTTGGCAAAGCGATTGCTGAGATGCCGGTATTGGAGGGGATCACTTGGAATGTTCCCGCGGTTGCCGGTCCGTACTTGCTAGTCCGTAACGCTGAGTACGCAGCATGCTTAATTTCGAGCGCAGAAGCAGGGCATGATGCCAAATCCGCCACCGAGTAAAAGTCGGGTCATCTTAGGCCTTGATCCCGGGCTGGCTATTACCGGCTATGGGATCATTCACAGTGGACCTAAGATTCAACTGATCGAAGCCGGCGTGATTCGCATCCGACGAGACCAACCGCTAGCGGCCCGGCTCAAGGAGCTATACGCCGGCATCATGGAGGTCTTCGAAAGCCTGCCCATCGAAGAGGTCGCCATTGAGCAACTCTACTCCCACTACGAACGTCCTCGAACCGCGATTCTGATGGGTCATGCGCGAGGTGTGCTGTGTTTAGCGGCCGCGAATTCAGGCAAGGAGGTTCATTCGTATGCACCGACCAAAGTCAAGAGTCTGCTGACGGGTAACGGTCGAGCTCCGAAATCACAAATGCAGCTAGCCATTCAACAGCAGTTGATGCTAAAAGAAGTGCCTGATCCGCCCGACGTTGCCGATGCGTTAGCCATCGCTTTGTGTCATCATTTCGCCACCGGTCCCATTGCGGAACTACTCAAGAAATCCAGGAAGCCACTTTGATCACCAAAGTCACAGGACAGCTATTGACCCTTGCAGACGACTGCGCAACTCTCAACATACCGCCATTCGAATACGAGATTGCGATCCCCGAGTACACACGTCGCCATCTTCAAGCGGAGATCGGCAAGAGCATCGCGCTGCACACGATCCATTACATTGATGGAAACGCAGCCCAGGGAGGTCGGCTCATGCCCAAGCTGGTCGGATTTCTGACAACGATCGAGCGAGACTTTTTCGAGCTCTTTTGCTCGGTTGATGGAGTAGGTGTGAAGAAGGCGCTTCGAGCGATGGTGCGACCGGTACAAGACACGGCCATCATGATCGAGCAGCAGGATGCCAAAGCCTTGTCGACGTTACCTGGTGTGGGACCAGCGACAGCAGAGAAGATTATTGCGACGCTGCGGCGCAAGATGCCACGCTTTGCATTGCTGGTACGTCGAGAAATGCCGGGTGCAGAAGTCCAAAAGCCAGGTGTGGTGGACGAAACATTTCAGGCTTTGCTAGTTCTAGGGCACAACGAAGCGGATGCACGTCGCCTGATCGAACAAGCACTAGCCGGCTCGAAGAAGTTTAAAGATACCGAATCGATGATCCAAGCGATTTACCAAAGGCAAGCCACTGGAGGGTGAGCCACTACTGTCACCAGCGGAACGGCCTTGTGCCCAATGTTCGCAGCATGCTTGGTGTGCTAAGGTGTAAAAGTTCGTAGCATTTCATTCCGCCGAACTAAGTGGCCAGTATCGGTCCCGCCCTCAACGCTTCCACCATCATCGTCATCGATTCAAAGTAAGTGCAGTCGTAGAGCGATCTACGCAGGGCAGGAGATAGTCCCCCTCCGCCAATGAAGACACGCACAGAACTGTCTAGCGACTGCCTGAGTACTCGATGATTTTCGACAACGCTGTCCGGGTTCTCGATGTGAGTGTGGCAAATCCAAACGATCGAGGGTTGCATATCCGAGGCCGCTTTGGCGATCGACCCAACCGGGAGATTGCAACCTAGGTCAACGGACCTCATTCCGATAGATCGCAGTACGAGACACGCAACCTTGGAGGCGATCGAGTCCAAATTCGACTCAAAAGTCCCACCGATGGCTAAGCAGGATGTCGCCTCCACTTTTGGCAATCGACACAACAGCTGATCGAGGACAGTGCAAACGGTGTTGCTGCAAATGTGTTCCTGGTAGATATCCATTTCTTTTGTTCGCCAGAGTTCACCGATATTCCATAAAGCCGGAATAAGCGTGTTTTCCAGTACTTGCGAAAGTTGGTCCACCATTTCCAATTGCGCACAGATCGTGGACATGATTGCCTCGACGTTGCGATCAAGCAGATGTGCGACTATTTCTCGCGTACCGTCCTCAGCGGACAAATCCGTCGCGATACACTTCTTTCGATAGCCATTCCACAGCAGCCTGTACGCTTGATCCAAGTCCGCACGATCAATACGTCGATGTCCACCCATGGTCCTTTGCAATGGGATAGCGTACTTGTCACAGATTCGCTTGAAAGTGGATGCGCTTACTCCTAGGTAATGCGAAGCATCCTTAACCGAGACCATTCGATTCATTGACTATCTTTACTTGGAAATTCATCTGATATCGTATCCCGTTCCGTTCGTATTGATTGGCGGGTAATCAATCCATAGGTGTTGGGAACTTTATTTGATCACCTTGATTCAATATTCGGTTGGTTGGCGATAGGCAAACAACGGGTTTACTTTCATTAAGCAGTAAAAGGGATAAGGAAAACCTGTATTTGCGTTGCAACATCGTCATATCTAATACAAAAGATGGACAAATCACCTTGAGCGGTTTGGACGGTTTCGTATTTCGGTGATTGCATCAAAGCGACCATAATTCGCGTCAAATCGCTTTCGAGTTTATTCAAATCCTTCTTGCTGTTTTTCGCGGGGGATTTCGTTTGTGTAAACGGGTTATACGATGCATATAGTTTTGGCAATCTTGACGTTTTAGATTGCGCAATTGAATCGTTCGCATCGGACCAACCTCCGATTTACCAGGCGTAGGGCGAGTTGAATGAGTATCGAAGACGACGAATTGATCAAGGATTTCATTGTTGAGTCGCAAGAGCATCTTTCCGATGTGGAAAGTCAACTCTTGACGCTTGAAACGCAGCAGGATGGAGTCGATGTGGCCCTGGTCAATAAGGTATTTCGTGCAGTTCACTCTATTAAAGGAGCTGCAGGATTCTTGGGATTCGAAGTCTTAGAGAGCCTAGCGCATCGTGGCGAAGAAGTACTCAATCGTCTTCGCAACAACGAAATGCGTCCGACTAGCCTCGTCATCAACACACTTCTCAAGGCAACAGATCGACTTAAGGGACTTTTGGATTCTCTCGAAACCTCTAATGAGCAAGATGTCACCGAACACATTGTTGCCCTTGAGAGGTTGCTCAATGATCAATCTTCTGTCGCTGCAGAGCCAGAGGACGGGCCGATAATCGAAACACACGAAACACCGGCGACAAAAACAGCATCGACGAAAACAACCAGCGAGGTTTCCATAGGACACAGCCCTCAGGAAACTGAATCGATCGGTTCCGCGATTCACGACGCAGCGATCGTGTCGGCCGTTGATAGCACAATCCGAGTCGACGTGTCTCTTCTTGACACCCTCATGACGCGTGTCGGGGAACTCGTGCTTGCCCGAAACCAAATCATGCAGTTCACGAGCGAACTTGGTAATACGGATTTGTTGAGAACGACTCAACGATTGAACCTCATTACCACCGAGTTACAAGAAGGGGTTATGAAAACCCGTATGCAACCGATAGGAAACGTCTGGAGCAAGTTTCCGAGGTTGGTTCGCGACTTGGCCGTCATTTGTGGCAAGGAGGTTCGCATCGAAATGGAGGGCAAGGAAACGGAGTTGGACAAAACCATCATTGAAGCGATCAAGGATCCGCTAACCCACCTTGTCCGAAATACGGTTGACCACGGTATCGAAAAGCCCGAAGTTCGTCGTTCGATCGGCAAACCCGTAGAAGGCTGTCTCACAGTTCGCGCCTTCCACGAAGGCGGCCAAGTCATCATCGACATTTCGGATGACGGAGCAGGTCTGAATCTTGATCGCATTCGAAGCAAAGCGATTGAAAAAGGACTGGTAAGCCAAGAGCAGATTGCTCGCATGCAAGAGCAGGAAATCGCACAACTCATTTTCTTGCCGGGGTTTTCTACGGCGGAAAAGGTTTCGAATGTGTCTGGGCGGGGAGTCGGAATGGATGTTGTGAAAACGAACATCGAAAAGATAGGTGGCTCAGTTGATCTTCAAACGCGGCCCGGACAGGGTACAACCGTCAAAATTAAAATTCCGCTCACGCTAGCGATTATTCCGGCATTGATCGTAACTAGCGCAGGAAATCGTTTTGCAATTCCGCAAGTGAACCTTTTAGAACTGGTTCGACTCGAAGGTGAGCAAACCACCAAAAGCATAGAACGGATACAGGGGGCGCCCGTCTATCGTTTGCGGGGCCGTTTGTTGCCCCTAGTCTATCTCCGCAATGTCCTAAAGACCAACGTGGAGAACGAGACTCCTCAGGATGTGATTAATATTGTCATCCTTCGCGCAGACGATCGTCAATTCGGACTGGTTGTTGATCGCATCAATGACACTGAGGAGATCGTGGTCAAGCCACTTAGCAAGCAACTCAAAGGGGTCGCAGTGTATTCAGGTACGACCATCATGGGTGATGGCAAAGTTGCCTTGATATTGGATGTTCTTGGTCTTGCTTATGCCTCACAGGTCATTTCGAAAATGCGTGATGGAGCTTTGATTGATCCGAGTGGTCGGGCCAAGGAGTCAGATGGAGAACCGCAGACACTGATCATTCTCGGCACTGGCACCAGCCGTCGCTTGGCACTGCCCATTTCGCAAGTTGCCCGTTTGGAGAAAATTTCAAAGGCTTCAGTGGAGTTTGCCGACCATCAAGAGGTTGTCCAATATCGCGGAAAAATTCTACCGCTGATTCGCCTAGCAAGCTTCCTCGGACTCGAATCGAAGGAAACCGCTGAGGATGAACTGCTAAATGTGGTCGTCTACAACGAAAACCAACGCAGCTTCGGTCTCGTTATCGACAAGATCATCGATATCGTCGAAACATCTTTGCAACTCAATCACCCCTCGACTCGCGAAGGACTATTGGGTTCGGTTGTAATTCATGATCGCGTGACCGATCTCGTGGATTTACCGGCGATCATTCGAATGATCGATTGCCCCTTACCAAGACACCTTACAGCGAACGTTTAGGGAACCCAAATCATGTCCACTGCAATTCAGTCCAGGGCTAGTCAACTATGCACTTTTTACCTCGACAACCAGATGTTCGGGATCGACGTCCAATCGGTTCAAGAAGTCATTCGCTACCAGCAGATGACAGATATACCTTTGGCCCCGGATTCGGTTTGTGGGCTTATCAACCTACGTGGCCAAATTGTCACCGCCATCGAACTGCGAAAGCGATTGGGGTTGCCGAATCGCCCGGAAGGTCAGTTGCCCATGAACGTGGTCGTACGAAGCGATGATGGTGCCGTTAGTTTACTCGTCGATCAAATCGGTGATGTTCAAGAGAGCGACGAGGAGAATTTCGAACCACCTCCAGAGACACTTCGCGGATCAACACGCCAACTCATTCGAGGTGCCTACAAGATGAAAGATCGCTTGCTTCTTGTACTCGATACCGAGAAAGTGATCGACGTGACTTCGAACGTCGAATAACCAGCAGAAACCGTCCCGAAAACTATTTGTCCAACGTTAAAGCAGATTCAATTCAAACAAGTCCAATTAGAGGAAACCATGGCCACAACTACCCGTACCACAAATTCATCCACCAAAAAAACCGCCACTACAAGCAAGCCAGCCGGCAAAAAGTCGAGCAGTTTAGGACTGGCTCATTACAAAGAGCAGGTGGATACGCTCAATGCGGAAATGTCATTGCTTACTGCCGAAAAAGCCCTGTTGCTTGCGGAAAAGGATGAGCTTGCCGCACAGATGAATGAACTCAACGTTCGTGTAGACATCATGAACATGACCAGTATCGTCTCGGAGTCGGATCTCAAAGGGGATATCCTTAACATCAATGAAAAGTTCATAGAGATTTCGAAGTACAGTCGAGAAGAGTTGATCGGTCATCCCCACAATACGACTCGACACCCCGACATGCCGAAAGAAGTCTTCAAGGAGTTGTGGTCAACGATCGGTCGTGGCAAGCCGTTCCGCGGAATCATCAAGAACCGAGCAAAGGATGGCACCCCCTACTACGTCGATGCCGTTATCGCCCCTGTGATGGGCCCCAACGGCAAACCGCAGAAATACATCGGCGTGCGATACGATATCACCGCCTCAGAAATCGAACGTCAGAACGCCAATGGCATTCTTTCGGCAATCGACTCGAGCTTCGCTTACATCGAGTTTGATATCAAGGGCAATATTATCAAAGCGAATACCAATTTCTTAAAGACGCTTGGGTATCGACTCGATGAGATCGTTGGAAAGCATCATCGAACGTTTGTAGAAACCAGCTTCTCAAACTCAAATGCGTACACCCAATTTTGGAACGAGTTGAACGCAGGCAACTGCCAGTCTGGTGTATTCAAACGAATCAACAAAGAGGGCAAAGAAGTTTGGATCCAGGCTGTCTACGCGCCTGTCAAGGACGAGATGGGGAGAGTCTTCAAGTTTGTAAAAATCGCGACGGATGTTACCGCGGATAAGGTTCAGGCGGTGGACTTCGCAGGTCAATTGGCAGCCATTAGCAAGTCACAGGCGACAATTGAGTTTGGTATGGACGGTACCATCCAAACCGCCAACGAGAACTTTTTATCGACGATGGGTTACTCGCTCGATGAAGTCAAAGGGCGGAACCATAGCATGTTTGCCGAAGAGACTTTACGCCACTCTGCCGAGTACCGAGAATTTTGGGCAAAGCTCAACCGAGGCGAGTATCAAACGGGAGAGTTTAAGAGAGTCGGTAGGGGAGGAAAAGAGGTTTGGATTCAGGCTTCTTACAATCCAATCCTAGACCTCAATGGCAAACCGTTTAAAGTAGTCACGTACGCGACCGATGTCACAGCCCAGGCCAACACTCGCGAAGCTTTAAAGAAACTGCTGGCCACGGTCTCTGACAACGCAACCGCTTTGGCGGGGGCATCGGAAGAACTCTCCTCTGTCAGCACGACGATGAGCGCTACGGCGGAAGAAACGTCGGTTCAAGCAAACGTCGTCTCAGCGGCTTCGGAAGAAGTTAGTAAAAATGTTCAAACGGTTGCAAGCGGTGTCGACGAATTGAACGCAGCCATCAAGGAGATCGCAAAAAGCGCATCGGAATCCGCGAAGGTTTCACAGCAAGCGGTCAACGTTGCAAACAAGACCAACGGAACCATTGCCAAGCTTGGTGAAAGCAGTTGTGAGATCGGCAAAGTTGTCAAGGTAATCACCTCCATTGCCGAGCAAACCAACCTTTTGGCCCTCAATGCCACTATTGAAGCAGCTCGAGCTGGCGAGGCAGGAAAAGGCTTTGCTGTAGTCGCAAATGAAGTCAAAGAACTGGCAAAAGAAACCGCCAAGGCCACCGAAGACATCAGTCAAAAGATTGAAACGATCCAGTCCGATACGCGAGGTGCGGTGGAAGCGATTCGCCAGATCAGCGACGTCATCAATCAAATCAATGAGATCTCGACTTCGATCGCTTGTGCCGTTGAGGAACAGACGGCCACCGCCACCGAAATGGGTAGGAATGTTTCAGAAGCGTCCAAGGGCTCAAACGAGATCTCGGAAAATATTACCGCCGTAGCAACTGCCGCCCAAAGCACAACCGAGGGGGCAAACAATACGCAACAAGCGGCTATCGAAATAGCAAGAATGTCCGCAGAACTTCAGCAGCTCGTCTTGGAATTCAAGTTTTAGACGATCGGCAGTATGCAGGTAGATTGGGACCATTGGCCCGATCTTTTCCCCCACTGGTTGGCATGCCCAGAGCGATAGCAATGGGCGTGGATTTGCAGTCTAGTTCAATTGAGACTCAGCACGCCCTTCGTTCCTCAGAGCGTGCCACCCACTTCAGATGTATTTGAAATCGTTAAAGGATAGGTGACTCATGCGAGCTTTAGTAATTGATGACGACCCAGCGATGCTACTTATCATCACTGCGATCCTAAATGGATTGGGTTATGAAGTGACACAGGCGTCTAACGGTCAGAAGGGACTCGTTCGCCTGACAGAATCGAGCCTACCGGACGTCGTTCTTGTGGACTGGAATATGCCTGTGATGAATGGTTTGGAGTTTGTTAAGTCGGTTCGGTCTAATTCAATCTACGATCACTTGCCCATCATTATGGTTACGACCGAACTGGAGATGTCGCAAGTAGCGTTGACATTCGATGCAGGAGTGTCGGAATACATCATGAAGCCGTTAACTCCCATCATGATCCAAGAAAAACTTCAACTGGTTGGTGTCTTGAACTAGCATTCAGCCGGCGGGCGCTAGCCAAATGGCACTCACTTTGTGAGCGGCAAGGCGATAGCCGCCGGTACCCCGTATGCGCAACTACAGTAAATCCCCACACCCGCGGCTAGCGCCCAGCGGCTCACTTTTTCTAAAGTGAGTGCCATTGGGCGTTAGCCCCGGTTTTCCATCGGGCGCTAGCCCAAGTTTTAGGCGATTGCGTCATCGACTCAATCAACCAGCGGCTAATCCAATGAAAACCCGTCCGAATCAAACCTTCAAAGAATAATATACATTCATGACTACCCTTGCTGCTGCCTTAGATCCGCAGGCATTTTCGTTCATTAGCAACTTGGTTCGCCGAAAATCAGCCATCGTTTTGGAAAGCGAGAAATCCTATCTTGTTGAGTCACGACTAACACCAGTGGTTCGCGAGTTAGGACTGCTCAATATTTCCGAACTGGTTGCAGAATTGCAAAAGCCTGGTTCGCAAAGCTTAAACCAACGTGTCGTCGAAGCCATGACGACGAACGAAACCAGTTTTTTTCGCGACATCCATCCATTCACCGCCCTGAAGGACAAAATCTTGCCCGGTCTAATTCAGCGTCGGGCCAAGGAAAAGTCGATTACCATCTGGTCCAACGCATGCTCCAGCGGACAAGAACCATATACCATCGCGATGATCCTTGCGGAACATTTCCCGATGCTGAAAAACTGGAAGATTCGACTCATCAGCAGCGATCTTTCCAATCGGATATTGGACAAGGCGCGTCTAGGTGTCTTCAATCAAACTGAAATCAACCGCGGACTGCCCATGAATTTCCTTCTGAAGTACTTTACGAAAGATGGGAACCAATGGACGATTCGCGAAGACATTCGAAAAATGATTGAATTTCGTGAACTGAACTTGGTCGACCCTTTTCCTGTTTTACTTCCGAAGATGGACATCGTTTTCCTGCGCAACGTACTTATCTATTTTTCGCCCGAGACCAAAACCGAAATCCTAAAAAAGGTCCATGCGGTTATGCACAAGGACAGCTACCTTTATCTCGGTGGATCCGAGACGACCATGAACCTCAATGTTCGTTTTGAGCGGGAGCAACTTGGAACCGCGGTTTGCTATCGTCCCGTCGTTTAAGAATCAACGCTACGGCCTTTCTTCGGCGGTCGGCGATGAAAAACGAATAACAGTATCCCTTGACGCGAGTCAAGTATCTGAGGAATAGCCCCTCGCTTACGCTTCGGGTTGGGATACTTCAGCTACCGTTCGCCCTAAAAGAAATTGCCCTCAAAAGTTCATGAAGCCGTAATTGTAATAAGCACCTTTACTCAAATATCAAAAGATACTCCCATGCGAGCACTAGTCATCGAAGATTCCCGATCCATACGCCGAATCATACGCAACATCATGCGAGAGTTGGGCTACGAAACCATTGAGGCCTGCGATGGTATCGAAGGCCTCGCTCAACTTGAATCCCATGGCGTACCAGATGTCGTATTGGTTGACTGGAATATGCCAAATATGAACGGTATCGAATTCATCAAGGCGGCGCGTGTAATCCCTGCTTACTTCGAGATGCCCATCGTGATGGTTACTACCGCAACCGAGATGGAGAACATAAGCCAAGCTTTTGAGGCTGGCGTCAATGAGTACATCATGAAGCCATTCGACAAGAGTATTGTCTTTGAAAAACTGCAACTTCTCGGAATCGGAGTTTAATACGCGATATGCGTAAGATCCGAGTTCTCATTGTAGATGACTCAACGGTCATCCGCCGATTGTTGACCAATGCTCTGACATCTGATCCTGCGATTGAGATCGCTGGTATAGCCGCAAACGGTAAGATTGCGCTCGCGAAAATACCTCAGGTTGTTCCGGACATCATTACGTTGGACATGGAAATGCCTGAGATGGATGGTTTGACTACCCTGGTAGAGATTCGCAAGCTCTACCCGAAACTTCCAGTTATCATGTTCAGCACATTGACCCAACGCGGCGCCGGAGCAACGATGGAAGCACTCACCAAAGGAGCTAACGATTATGCAACCAAACCCTCCAACGTTGGAAGTGTGACGGCTGCAATCGAAACGGTTGTCAGTGAGCTAGTGCCAAAGATCAAGCAGTTTTGCAACTGGACGAGCAAGCCCACCAGCAACTCAATCGCTCGCTCTGCATTGTTGGACCGTGGCAATCGGCCAGCTGAATTCCAACCGATTATTCCTTCCAAACTAAGTCGTGTCGACATCGTTGTGATCGGAGTGTCGACCGGTGGCCCGAATGCCTTGACAACCATGCTGCCGAAGCTCCCTGAGAACTTCCCTGTTCCGATTTTGATTGTGCAACATATGCCGCCCGTGTTCACTAAGCATTTAGCCGATCGTTTAAATCAACTTTGCAACTTGCATGTCCATGAAGCCGTCGATGGCGAGCTTTTGGAAGCTGGCGGTGCATGGCTAGCTCCGGGCAATTTCCACATGACACTACGCCGTCAGGGGACGCAGCTCAAATCTGTCCTCAATCAAGAGCAGCCAGAGAACTCCTGCCGGCCTGCGGTAGATGTCCTCTTTCGTTCTGCTGCCAAACTCTTTGGCGCTAATGTTCTATCGGTTGTCATGACCGGAATGGGGCAAGATGGCCAGCGGGGGTGCGATGCCATTCGTAAAGCAGGTGGACGCGTCATCGTTCAGGACGAAGCAACTTCGGTGGTTTGGGGGATGCCCGGTGCCGTAGTCAATGCAGGCCTTGCACACAAAATCCTGCCGCTCTCAAAAATCGCCGATGAGATTCAGCTCCAAACACAATGTAGCTCGAGGTGCTGTCCACAAAAAGTATAACACGGCTCTCCGAACCATGACTTTAAGGTAGCAAGCACATTCTATGTGCCGTCCGCGATTCAAAACCTTTGGTTTTTTTACTACGGCACACGGAGTGTGCCTGCTACTTTATTCCGATTCAAAAAAAAATCATGGCTCGGAGAGACGCGCTACACTCATCACTTGGTTAAGATCAACTTCCCCTGCTTCGTCTTTCGTAGTCGATAAATTTGCCCTTCGTTTTCGATCCAAATTTCATCACCGCATCGACATATGTCCTTAAAGGGAATGATCTTTGGAAACTTCGAAAAATCTGGAGGAGGATATGCACCGTCTTTCGGAGTTTCTCCATCAGGATTGAAAACGGTCATTCTGGTTCTTTCTGCAGTACGCCAAAACCCGTGATGTTTTTGACAACCGTCAATGCGAAAAATCAAAACAGTATTGACGAAACCGCTGCACAAAGCAATACTTGTTGATACTGATTCTCAGTAGCAACTGAATTAGTCAAGCGGCGAGGGAAGCAGCCCGCCAGATTCAATGCGCTAATAATCTCAAGCAAATCGGGTTGGCATTACAGCTCTACTCCGATGCGCGTCGAGGCATGCCACCGAACGAAAATTACGCTTGGTGTGGCACTGCGGTTGTAACCAAGAATGCTTGGTCGGGCGTAGCCAGGTGGGTCGATGGCAAAGTTCACGAGACAGGATTCACAACGGTATTCAGTCCCAACACCAAAGTCATTTAGGCGAACGGCAGACTGCATTATCCCAACCCGAAGCGTAAGCGAGGGGCAATTTCGCAGGTCCCTCACTTACGTTTCGGGTTATGAATGGTAGTTTTCACTCTGCCGCTCGCCTTACAATAACAGCGATGGCATGAAGTTTAATGTCGATGTGGTTTT
>Ga0105045_10004545_pt1 | contig 12062 bp, 7 predicted proteins | sample MAT02_FD_78089 | JGI IMG/M metagenome (GOLD analysis project Ga0105045, IMG submission 78089) | Freshwater microbial communities from Lake Fryxell liftoff mats and glacier meltwater in Antarctica - MAT-02 (megahit assembly) | ecosystem: Environmental > Aquatic > Freshwater > Ice > Liftoff... | reverse complement strand
GAGAACGGGGAAAAGTAACGGATGAAACATTGCGTGAAATCGCGAGACGCCACCGACGCTGACTGCTCCAAGCGTATCGCCGTGGTACGCGTTTCCAACCGCTAGAAAAGTCGTTCGGTTTGGCTCGGGTGCATCGATTTGTTGCCAGTATTGAAAGGCCATTTTCATGGCAACCTCCACCGCCGAAGCGCCGTCGCTGCTAAAGAAAACATGTTCCAGTCCCTCGGGGGCAAGCGACACAAGTCTCTTTGCTAGGTCGATGGTAGTAGGATTACTCATACCGAGCGAAGTTACATGGGCGACGCGCTGAAGCTGTGCGATGATCGCCGCATCGATTCTTGGATGCCGGTGCCCATGGACGTTGCACCATAGTGAACTGACACCATCCAAATAACGATTGCCGTGAATGTCCGTCAGCCAACATCCCTGGGCAGATTCAATGATTAAGCCATCGTAATCAGCCATCTGAGAAAAGGCATGCCAAACAACCTCGCGATCGATCCGGTAGAGCTCTTCACATTCAAGATCACGTCCAGGTTCACTATTCAGATTGGTCATAGGACCATCATACTGACGAACCTACCATTTCAGAAGCACAGGAGCCCCCTTGCGAACCCCCAGCATCATGGTTGCCGAGTCACCAACTAGATGAAGCCGCAGAGCCCCGACGGTATCAGCGATCGCGATTAGCGTCATTGCGGGCTGTTGGTGTTCGGTGGAAAACAGCCCAAAGGTTTCGTGCTCTTCATCGACAATGACCTTGAGCGATTCGTCTCGCGGGATCGAGCCGAGTCTATCCACGGTGATATCGGTGACGAGATCTCCATCAGCCGTCACTTCAATTACGCTTCCAGAAATCGTTTTTGACATGTCGCCTGCCTAGTAGAAAAGCTTATGAAAGAAATCATGGGGTGAAACGCGAGGGCGGTCTTACTTCTCCCTTGCCCTTATAAAAATGTTGATTTTCCCGAGCGATAGGCACTAGCTTCGGATGCTATTGGGTAAACCGTAACACAGTCAAACCCGTGGCTAGTGCCATCGGCTCAGTTTTCATTAGGCCAAAGCTATCCCCTATTCTAGTGTCTCCGGCGATGTGACTAAAGATGGGGATTTTTCATCATTTGGATTGGTTGATCGCCTGCAAAAGCCCTCGGATGCCGTCGTACCTAAGGCTTCCCGGTAGAAAATTCCGGTCACGAATCGTATCGGCCTCCAATAGAAACTTGGGAGGGAAGCTAGAGGCGGCGGAAACTTCCATTACTTCTTTGTTATCGTTCGAGTAGATTTGTTTGATAGTTTGGGGCTCTTGAAGCTTCGCACAAAGGGCCAGGAAGAGACCTTCTGATTCCGCGACGACATCTTGGGGTGCTGGCGAAAAGTGGCTGAGGTGGCGGCTAAGGGCAAGAAAAACGCCCGCTTTGCGAATCAGTTGAGCCGGGTTGTATCCGAAAGTATAAGCGGCTGAAGGTCTTGGGTTGGAAACTAGGGGTTGCTCGCCAAGGGATGTTGAGTCAGCGATCACTGGATCGGCAATAACGACGTCTACCACGAAATCCCCTGAGATGAGCGTCGAAGTCCATTCCGCGCCAAGCTGTGAAACAATTCTTACTTCCAGTCGATCATTAGCTGACGACTCGTTGAGGGGCTTGCTTCCTACAGACCTAGCTCGAGCAACGATGATCCCTTCTTGGTTTCGTAGGATGTAGTCGGTTTCGTTACGGTCAATTCTTGCTTCGGTTTCGCCCTTCAGCGAATCCGCAATCGTCAGAGTGGGCTGCGTCATAGTTCGCCATCCATCTACAATCGAGCGAGGCGCTTCCAAGGCGACGCTTTTATCAATATCAGCTCCCCAAGCCTTTAACAGCCGAGACTCAAACGCCGGTCCACCCATGGGTGCCAGATGCTGGGAATCCCAAACCGTCAGCTCGGGCTTATTAAGTAGTTCAAAATTACGTTCTAAAATTGGTTCTGAGAGGCCAAGCTTAAAGAGTCTGTTGACCCAACTATACATTGCGACTCGGCTAAGGTGGTTGTAGTTGTGTGGGAACTGAGTAGCCGAAAAAAGGGTAACGTTCTCAGGCTTGCCATAGAGTCCATAGACCTTCTTTAGTTCAGGGAGACCATCGGTCGCAACATGACGTGTCCAATCGTCTGCCGCCGTCAGTCCTAACGGGCGGGGTGCGGCAAGGGCAGCGAGCTCGATGTTCCCTGTTCCAATGCGAAGGTTGCATGCGTTCTCACAGGTGCAACCGCCCTGCATTCCTGTACTGACCATGACAGCCGGAAAAGCTCCTGAAATACGTGGTTCGATTGCGATAGCTAAAAAAGCTTGTGTGCCGCCGCCGCTCGCACCTGTGATAGCGATTCGATCAGCGTCAACGTCTGAAAGACTACCGATTACGTTTATTGCTTGAATGGTATTGATCGTCTGGAGCCCCAGAATCGATTGGTGATAGCCTTCGGCCTTGGTACTAAAGAATCGCCAACCTTGTTCAGTTGGCGCGACATTGGCGTCATTTATCCCGAAACGATGAGCGAGATCAAAAGATATCTGCTTGCTGTCCGCGTAGCCGATCATGTCATATTGAAAGACGACCATTCCCATTCTAGCCAATTGAACGCATTGGGCTTGCATATGATTGATAGCCGCGTTCACGAATCGTTCAGCTCCGGTGGCCAAAAGCTTCGAAACTTCGTCCGGCGAGGCATTGTAAAAACGGCCTTCTTCCCAATGACCATGAGGCAATAAGACCAGTGGATATTTTTCGGACGTGTTACTGGGGACCTTTGACTGAGGGCGATATAGACTTCCGGTCACGTAGAATCCTGGAAGGCTCTCAAAGTAAACTTTTTCAATAGAGTATCCGTCCATGTCTCGTCGGCCATGGATGGTTGCCTGTGGGGAAGCTAGAGTCGGCACCGGATGGATTCCAAGTGCAATACGAACTTGGAGTCGTAGCTCGTCAGCTCGCCTTTCCCAAGCTTCCTTGTTGTCGGGTGGAACCATTGGGCAATGATTCTCAAGATCGCGAAGGCGAGTAAGTCGGATCTCTTGGAGCTCATTTGCAAGGAGTCCAGTGCCGCTGATTGCATTCGACAAAAGCAGTATCGCAAGAAATCGTAATGCATAAGCTGGATCAAGAAACTCGGGATGTCGATTCATTGCGAATCCTTCACGGAAAAATCTAGGATGGAGGGTAGATTGGACGTAGCTTAGAGCGGCTAACGCTTCAGGCTCGACGGTAGGATCCAGCCTGACGGTCGCTTTAGAATAATCGCAATCTAAAGCGTTAGGTTGTCAAGGAGTGTAACTTAGCTCAATAAATTTACTTTTTAAGGAGTTACTAATTCGACTGTCCTAAGTCAACTAACATGTCGCGCAAGCTAGTGCTTTGTCACAGTTAAGAATTATGGTTGGCCCTGTAGCGAAAGTCGTCAAGACTTTCGGTTATCGCCAAGCCAGCCGAAACTCTTGACGGGTTTCGCTACCCTAAAATTGAGCTGTAACAAAGCAAGTCCTGAGCTCCGGGAATTACCGCTACCATGCAGTCGGGTCGGTAGTTTTCATTATGGCGGTCGCCTAAAACTCTCGATTTAGAATCGGAATGAGCTCGGCAGCCAAGAAAAAAGAGCCTGTAATGCAAACCAAATCACTGGGCTGGACGTCTCGGACAGCAGCCTTGAGGGCTTGCTCAGGAGTGCTGTGTCCAAAACATGAAATTGAGGGATCTGTCGGCATTGTCGGTATCAACGCTACCAGCTCATCAACTGGAACCGTTCGAGGGTTATGTTCGAACTGAGTCAAATGTAGCTCCGTTGCAACTTCATAAAGCTGCCTAAGCATACTTCGATATTTTTTGTCTTTGCTCGCGGCAAAAACGAATCTCATTTTCCTTTCGCCAAAGTGATCTTGAAGAGTCGAAATAAGGGCTGCGATAGACGCTTCGTTGTGAGCAGTATCCAGGATGATCAGTGGATTTTCGCTGACAATTTGAATGCGACCTATAAGTTGAGTTTTTAAAAGGGCAAGATAGACGGCTTCGTTAGAAATTTTCCATCCCTGCTCACGGAGAAGGTCTACTGTTGCGAGAACAATTCCGCAATTTGAAACCTGATGTTCGCCGAGCATTCTCAATCGAACTTGTCGATGAACTGAGCCTGCCTGCCATAGTGCGTTCGAAGCGGCATAATCAATCAGTGCGCCACCTTCAACATCGCGAGATTGGCGGTCGTGGCGATCGGATTCAGCTCCATTGGTATCAGATCGGTAGCAGTGAAAATCTCTTCCGATTTGCCGAAGTTGGCAGCCCCGTTCTTTGGCGATGCGATGAATAACTTCTTGAGGTTCTTGATTGATGACGCCACTGATGACAGGGACTCCCGGTTTAATAATTCCGGCTTTCTCGCTAGCGATCTCCGCCAAGGTGTTCCCCAGCTGGAGTTGGTGGTCGTAGCTGATCGACGTGATAATGGAAAGAGTTGGCCAGCATACGTTGGTGCTGTCAAGTCGCCCACCAAGTCCAACCTCGCAGACTACGACGTCACAATTTGCTTTGCGAAACACCCACCAAGCGATGGCGGTCGTGATTTCAAAAAAAGTCGCTTGTCCATGCCCGAGTGTGGCGATCTCATCGACCGCTGGGGAAATGGCTTGAATTGCCTGGGCTAAGTCGTCTTGGGAAATGGGTTTGCCGTTGATAACGAAGCGTTCTTCCAAGCAGACTAAGTGAGGCGATGTGTATAAACCCGTTTGATAGCCGCCCCTGCGAAGGACTTCTGCCGTCAACCAGGCGACACTACCTTTTCCTTTCGAGCCCGCTATGTGAATGACGGGCGACGCTTGCTGAGGATTTCCAATTTGAACCAGCAGCCGTTCCATGCGAGAAAGCCGGAAATTTTGCTGGTTATATGGCTGATCCTGAGACTTTTCAAAATTGATCCGGTTGTACAGGTAATCAATCGCGTCGGTGTAGGCCTTCGATTCTTGAGGAGTGGACGACGCCATTTGTAAACGACCAGTTTTCATGGAGCCTTCGGGGCCGATAAGGGGGATGTGGCGAATGGATTGATAATGTAGGAACTTGTGAATACTCAACATCCCATTTATAGTCTCCTTAGTCGATAAGTCGATTTTTTGATTTTGAGCTAGTTCGCCGTGAATCTGACCAGGTAAGTGACCAAACTTCATTGCGAAGTGCTTCAAATTCAAAAGATTTGGCCTCGAAATAGGGGAGATGAACCTAAAACTACGTAAGACCGTAAAACGAGTCGAGCCGAAGCGTTCATTTCTTAAGATAAAATAGTGGAATTTTGATCTTACGATTTTTCGGATTCGCCTTCATAACCCTCGATCCCGCTTTTTTATTTTTGTTCTTGTGTTGGAGTTCCCCGCATGGCCTTAGAAGTTCCTGTATCCAATGCGAGTGCAAACGCTGGTACAGTTCTCTCCAATGACTCCGCTTCCACAACAACGCATCCCGCTGGAAGTGATGTGGTAATTGAGACTCGTGGACTTGGTAAAATCTATCGAGATTTTTGGGGAAGAAAGAAGGTACATGCTCTCAAATCGCTCGACATCGAAGTTCGTCGAGGTGAGATTTTTGGTCTGCTTGGCCCGAATGGTTCCGGGAAGTCGACAACAATTAAGCTGATTTTAGGGCTCTTGTTTCCGACGTCAGGCCGAGCGTTCGTGTTTGGCAAAGAAGCAACTGAAGTGACTAAAAACGAGCGAATTGGTTATCTGCCCGAAGAATCGTACTTGTATAAGTTTTTGAACGCCGAGGAAACACTCGACTTTTATGGCCGTCTTTTTGATATGCCAGCTAGTGTACGCCGCGAGCGGACCGAGCAGCTAATCCAAATGGTAGGGCTTCAACGAGCTAGAAGGAGGCAATTGAAGGAGTACTCAAAAGGAATGACGCGTAGAATCGGGCTGGCGCAAGCTTTGATCAACGAGCCCGATTTGTTGGTTTTGGATGAACCGACGACTGGTTTGGATCCCATTGGATCTCGAGAGATGAAAGATCTGATCTTGCGTTTGAGAGATCAGGGAAAAACAATCTTGATGTGTTCGCACCAATTGGCCGACGTTGAAGACGTTTGCGATCGAATTGCGATTTTGCATCAGGGAGAACTGAAGGAACTTGGGCGGGTAGATTCGCTTCTCAAAGTGCAAGATGTGACAGAGGTCCATGCGACCGGCCTTACCGATGCTGCCAAAGACGAAATACGTGCGGTGATCGCAAAGCATGGTGGAAAACTGCTTCAATTGGATAACCCAACGACTACGATGGAAGATCTGTTCTTGGATATTGTTCGCGAAAGCGATGCCCGACCGGGCCGTCGCAGTGGGAGCTAGATCCGAACATGCGCTTAGAACCCAATCAATTCTGGTCACTTGCCGAGTGGCTTTTCCGCGAAGGATCATTGCTCTACGGAGCAATCCTTGTCATCACGATGGCCGCATTCGGCTTCTTCGTTTGCTACCTAGTCGCCATGATTCGCCAAGGACCCGGTGAAGGCTTTTTCTCAATTGCCAAAGTTATCTACGACCTCTTTCGTACGGATCTTCCGAAAACGAGCATTTTTCGAATCTGGGCAATCGCAAAGCTCTCGTTTCTTGAGGCAATCCGCCGAAAGGTTTTGGCGGTCATCGCAATTTTTATCGTCGGTATCCTCTTTGCCGGATGGTTTCTCGACAAGTCTTCCGAAGACCCGGCAAAGCTTTACATTAGTTTTGTGCTGACCGCGACAAACTATCTAATTCTGCTGCTGGGGCTGTTCTTGAGTGCCTTTAGTTTGCCTGCAGATATAAAAAATCGAACGATTTATACAATTGTTACGAAACCCGTTAGACCTACGGAAATCGTTCTTGGGAGAGTTGTTGGATTCTCTTTGATTGGTTCTGTGATCTTGGCCGTGCTTGGGATTCTTAGCTACAACTTTGTTGTCCGTGGACTCAAACACTCGCATGAGGTTGCGACGATTAGTAGCGATGGAAAGGTTGGTGTCACGGATACGTCAGGTGCTCACTCGCACAACTTTCGATTGAATTCGGAAGGCAAAGGGGTAACCGACCAGGTAAAAGGGCATCAGCACATTGTTACAGCGTTGCAGGTCAATGGCGAGACGAAGTACGAAGTTGGCCAGCCAACGGGTGACTTGTCGGCGCGAGTGCCAATTTACGGAGGCCTTTCTTATACGGATCGTAACGGAGTTGCTGGAGACGGCTTGAACGTCGGATACATGTCCGAGTATCGTAAGTTTATTGCTGGTGGATCGCTTTCGAGCGCCATCTGGACGTTCGAAAACGTAAAGGCTTCCGATTTTCCAGATGGTCTTCAAATCGAAATGAATATCGAAGCGTTTCGTACCTATAAGGGAGATATCGTTACGCCAGTTCGTGGGACACTCATTTTGCGTAGCCCTGACGAGACGGTTGAAAGCGAACGTAGAAGTTTCTTGGTCAAAGAATCGGTCGATCGAAAGACGATTCCGCTAACACTTTCTGGCTTTCGCTTGAACAAACCAGCAAGCCTCGATCTCTTTAAAGATCTTGTCGTTGATGGTCGGGTACAAGTTATTATTCGTTGTGAAGACTCTCAGCAGTATCTGGGAATGGCTGCTGCGGATCTAGCTCTACTGGCAGGCGAAAAGACGTTCGCTTGGAATTTCTTTAAAGGTTACGTTAGCATTTGGCTACAAATGGTAATCGTGATTTGCTTTGGTGTTATGTATAGTACCTTCTTGTCTGGCCCCGTAGCGATGGTGGCGACCATGTCGTCGCTGATCCTTGGTTTCTTTGGTGGGAATATCGATACGTTTTTCAATGTGAAAGATAACGGCGGTGGCCCTGTTGAGGCGGTCGTGCGAATATTGACTCAGAAGGGGACGATGCTTGATATGGATCTCGGCAACCAAGCTCTTGAGAAAACTATTCAAACGATTGACTATGGGCTAATGTCCGGTGTATCGACACTCAAGAGTGCGGTCCCTGACTTTGGAAGACTTGGAACAAGCGACTTTATCGCATATGGCGTCGATTTGTTCGATGGACTCCTTGCAAGACACATTTTGATTGCGTTGGGTTACTTCTTGATGACGACAATCATTGGATACTTCTTCCTCAAGACTCGGGAGATGGCAGCGTGAATACGAATGCACTTTATCGCAAAGCGTTTTATATTTGTGGCATCGTTGCACTTTTAATTCCTTTGTTCCTGTTGGGACAACCGCCAACGAGCAAAACAATCAACTCGTCGGTTGAGACGAGTGCAAACGCGGTCAGTAGCTCAAGTGGTGGTCTCCTTTCTCAGATTCGTGACCGATATGATATCGGGCAGTCCAGTTTGGGGCAGCTAGACCCTGCTAGTGAAACGATGCGTCTGGCGACGCTTGGCCTGCGTGGTGTAGCGGCGACGATTCTTTGGCAGAAATCTGATTACTATAAAACCGAGAAGTATTACGATCGCCTATCAGCGACATTGAACCAGCTATCTTTATTGCAGCCTCACTTTGTAAGCGTCTGGGATAGCCAAGCTCATAACTTGGCTTACAACGTCTCAGCAGAGTTTGATGACTATCGAGAACGGTACGTTTGGGTAAAGAAAGGAATTGACTATCTGGTCAGTGGAACGAAGTTCAATCGACGGCAGCCCATTCTCCAATGGCACTTGGGTAAATACATGACTCAGAAACTGGGTCGTTCCGACGAGAAACGCCAGTTTCGAGAGCTGTTTCGCAATGACGAAAGCTACCATCAAAAATTGGTTGGCTATGGGTTGGATGTCGAGTCGTCAGACGCTCGTGGAGCCGATAGAAAGCCAGACAATTGGCTGGTAGGGAGATTGTGGTTCTTAAAAGCTTACGACCTAGTACGTGCAGGGGCTTTCTGCAAAAAGAATCCTCTCTACTTCTATGCAGAAAATCCTTACGCCCTCATGTACTCCGCTGAATCAATGGAAGAAGAAGGGACGTTAGACGACAAAGCCATGTTTGCCTGGAGTCGCGCTTCGAATGAATGGGACGCTTATGGCGCATTGGATATTATGACTACTTGGGGGCATACCGTTCAACTGGGCAAGTATGAAGTGGCCAAACAAATCGCGAGCGAGGCGTTTGCTAAGTTTGAAACGGTTGTCGCCGACCTTCGAAAAGAGCTTACGGTAAACAGCCAGGACAAGCTTACTTCGGACGAATACTTCGTCGTCAATATGCCAGAAGCGGAAAGAACAATCGAGCAAAAATATGTCGCAACGATGGCCTTGCCCAAATTCATGCCATCAATCAATAAACTCATCCAGATGCTTCCTCGCGAGAAGCGAGCGGAGGCGATCGCAATATCAAACGATGCCATGTCTAAGAACGACTACGCAACGCATGTCGGTAAATACCGGGATCAATGTAACTATTCTTATTGGGAAATGCGAGGGAGATTGGAGCAGAAGCCGGTTACGGTTGCTGCAAGACGGCAAGTTTATGAGGCCGACCAGCTTTTAGCTAAAGGCGATCTCGATAAAGCGGTAAAGCTCTATGAATCAGCTTGGCATAACTGGGCAACTGTATTCCGTAACTACCCACAGATGATGACCGAAGAAAGCGCAGACGACGTGTTAAAGGCAATTAAGCGATACGGCGGAGCGGCCGACATTCGTTTCGATGAGACATTTGCCTTGTCTGATTTTCTCGAATATCGAACGCTTCGGGATCGAAATAAAGCTGGAGAGCAAGGACGAATCATTTACGGGCTGATGGTTAAGTATGCTCCAAAATATGCTGGAAGTCTTGAAACGGCTTACGAAGTTGGTGACACAGTTCCCGAAACGATTACTATCAATAAGGATACCGATGCACTCAAAGAGCTAGAAGTGCTCGATGTAGGAACGATGGCTCCGACTGTGTCTTCTGCTGATGCTATCGCCGAGCAAAAGGCTTTCGAAAAAATGGAGTTTTTGACGCCTGAGGACATCAAAATTAAAGAGTCAGTGAACCCTTCGTCAACCGTCGAAACCACAAACTCCGAGCCAGCGGAAATTCCGCTTATGCCAGCGGATTCAGCCTCTTCTGTGAAAACAGACCCTGAATCGCCTGCAAATCGCCCTCCGACGCTGGTACCCCCTGAATAATGCCAGCCTGTAAGAACCAAGCATCCTATGCGGATTTCTTTGTCACGCAAAACTCTATCTAATGTATAACTAGGGCGTTCACACGTATTTCAGGAACGTCAGAAATTAGTCTTTCAGGCGTTCCTCTCAGTTCACGAGGACCACTGTTGATGGGCATTCACGATCGCCCTTATTACCGAGAAGATGATTTTGCTTCAGGATTGGCTCCTTCGTGGAACCAGAAGTCAGCCGTTGCAATTTTGATCATTGCAAATGTGGCGGTTTTCCTAGCAGAGATATTTCTTTCACCCCGTTCGGCGAGCCTGCAAGATTTTCTGTCGTTGAGCACGAGTGACTTGGAGCAACCATGGATGCTTTGGAGATCACTAACTTACGGTTTCACACACGCAACAGCCAATCTCATGCATATTTTCGGGAATATGTTGAGCCTGTGGTTTCTGGGCCGATTGGTGGAGAACCACTACGGGAAAGCTGAGTTTCTCCGAACTTATCTGATTTCGGTTGTGGCCTGTGGACTAATGTGCATCCTATTTCGTGCGGCTATGGGTCAGCCAACGCTTGTATGTGGGGCTTCAGGCGCTGTCAGTTTTGTGACCATGCTTTTTGTTCTCAATTTCCCTAATCAAACTGTTTTGTTGATGGGCGTTGTGCCGGTTCAAGCATGGCTGATGGGAGTCGTCTTTATATTTGTAAACGTAGCTGGGTCGGGAACTGGCTTAGTAGTCGGCGGACGCAGTCAGATCGCATGGGATATACACTTGTTCGGAATCGGTTTAGCCTTTGCATACTTTAAATTAAATTGGAACTTTGCTTCCGTTGCCGAACCATTTCAAAACTGGAAAGCTCTTCGTCGAAGATGGTTTGGTCCTAAATTGCAAGCCTTCAGCCCCGATGATGACATGTCCGACGACGAAGCAGAGGCCGATCGTATTCTCGAAAAAATCCATCAGTTAGGTAAAGATTCATTGTCTTCAAAAGAGCAAAAATTTCTCAGTAAGTATTCCAAAAAAGTTCGGGAAAGACGTAACGAATCATCGAAGTACGATTGAGTAACCGTCTCCCATATCAACCACTAACTATCCATAAAAAATGTCCACTGTAGTACCTTTGTTCAACAATCTTAGACAAACAATTGCAGATTTTTCCGTTGTAGAATTGGCGAAAAAATTTGGTACCCCGACTTACGTTTATGACATGGCCACCATCGAGCAACGCGTGGCCGATTTAGCCGCATTCGATGTGATTCGATATGCACAGAAAGCTAACTCGAACATTGCAATTCTAGATCGATTGCGACGACTTGGTGTACTCGTTGATGCGGTAAGCGTGGGTGAAGTCCAACGCGCTGCGACGGCGGGTTATTCGACGCATGGCGAGCCACATCCAATCGTCTACACGGCAGACGTTTTTGATCGTCAAGCACTCGAGATGATCCGCGAGAAAGGATTGCATGTGAATTGCGGCTCACCCGACATGATAAATCAGCTTGGGGAAATTTGCCCAGGCGCGAGCATCACACTCCGAATCAATCCGGGTTTTGGGCACGGCCATTCACAAAAAACCAATACGGGCGGCCCACAATCTAAGCACGGTATTTGGATCGACCAAGTCGATGATTGCCTTCGCCGCGCCGATCTTTACAACATTGTGGTTACCGGTATCCACATGCATATCGGAAGCGGTACTGATCTGGAACACCTAAGCCAAGTCTGTGGCTCGCTAGAGAAAGTAGCCATGAATGTCGGAAGAACTTTGAAAATGATCAGCGCCGGTGGCGGTTTACCCGTCCCGTATTGCGATGGGCAAGAGTACGTAGATTTGGATCGATACTTCCAGCTTTGGGATTCGAGCCGAAAGCGATTGGAATCACACTTCGGCCATAAGCTTTCGTTAGAAATTGAGCCCGGTAGATATCTGGTTGCCGAAAGTGGTTACCTG
>Ga0105045_10004544_pt1 | contig 12063 bp, 12 predicted proteins | sample MAT02_FD_78089 | JGI IMG/M metagenome (GOLD analysis project Ga0105045, IMG submission 78089) | Freshwater microbial communities from Lake Fryxell liftoff mats and glacier meltwater in Antarctica - MAT-02 (megahit assembly) | ecosystem: Environmental > Aquatic > Freshwater > Ice > Liftoff... | reverse complement strand
GGCCGGCGGCTGCGGTGCTCGCCGCCGTCGTCGCCGTCGCACCATGGGCGAGCACGTCGAGCTCCGCCGCACCGGCTGCGGCCGATGAAGTCGCGAGCATCGAGGCACCCCGCGCACGCGCCGAGGCATCGCCGACGATCGAGCGGGCGATCGCGCAGCGCACCGCGGGCGACCTGGCGGGCGCCTTGGTCACGCTGCTGCGCGCCGATCTGCTCGCGGCGATGCTCTCGATCGATCTCGCCGAGGGCGACGCCGAGACGCCGGCGACCCTCGACGCCGGCGGTTCTTCGGCGAGACGCCGCCGGACGACTTCTCGCTGATCGACGCGTGGTTCGGCAGATTCGCGCGGCGTGCCCCTGGGCTCGCGGGGCTCCACCGCCCATGACTGCCCGACTCTGACCCGCGTCGGCGCGCGGAACCGTGCGAGCACCGCACGCGTTCGGATCTCACGCGGCTCGCGGAACGCCCGGGATCAGGCCGCCCACGGCCGGATCGTCACGAACGCGTGTCTCGAGTGCGGCGATGTAGACGTCGGGTGCTGCGATGTAGACGACGGTATGCACGATCTCGGGCGGACCCGCGCACGCACCGTGGCGTGGAGGCGCATGTTCGCGAGCGGGGCTGCGCCACGACGCCGTGCTAAGATCCGCGGATGAACTGCGCAAGGACGCGCACCGACACATGCGGCCTCGGGCGAGCTCGACGAACATGGATCTTCGCGGCGACGATGATGTCGAACGCCTGCTCCGATTCCGTCAACGAGGCCGGTCCGATCGGCGACACGTCGAGCTCCACAGCCACGAGCACGTCCGCGGATCCGAACGCCGATGCGACGGCGTCCGCGACCACACCGTCGACGTCGACCGGACCCCGCGCCGACACCAGTGACGGCGACGGGACGACGCAGGGCGATCCCACGGAGGGCGGCGCGTCGAGCGGGGAGGTCGCGACCGCCGGCTCGAGCGAGGGCGAGACGGGACCTGGGGGCAGCGCCGGGTCGGAGACGGGCAGCACTGGCGGCGACGGCTCCAGCACGGACGGGGCTGGCACCGATGATGTGGGCACCAGCACGAGCCAGGACGGCAGCAGCTCCGGCGAGGTCAGCTCGGGCGAGGTCAGCACCAGCGGTGATGACGGCGGCACCTCGGGCGAGGTCAGCACCAGCGGTGACGACGGCGGCACCTCGGGCGAGGTCAGCACAGGCGAGGCCAGCACCACCGGCGACGATGCGATGACCGACGGCGGCGGAATGCTGCCCGAGGGCGTCCTCTACCTCGAGGATTTCGATGGCAACGACGGCGATCCGTGGCCGGCCCCCTGGACCATCGTCGGCGACAACGTGATCTCCGCAACGGTCCAGGGCGGACGCGGTCAGCTCGCGGGGGTCACCGATGGCACCGCGCGTCTGGTGCTGCCCGGGTTCGCCGAGCTCGACATCGAGATGCGGGCGTCGATCGAGTTCTCCGACTGGAGCGCGCAGGGCTTCGGCATGTACCTCCGGCAAAACGGCGGCGCGCTCGACCAGACCGAGCCCCCCGGCGAGGGCTACTCCCTGTTCATCGAGGGCTTTTATCTCGAGTCGTTGGGTTTCTGGCGCGAGGTCCTCGGCGTCGAGACACTGATCGACGCCGCGTACGATCCCGTGGCCGGCGGTGTGATGCCCGGTGTCGTCTATCGCATGCGCTTCCAGGTGGAGCAGGTGCACCCCACCTACAGCGCGATGCGGGGCAAGATCTGGCCCGCGTCCGATCCCGAGCCCGATGCGTGGACGATCTCCATCCTCGACGACACCGCCTCGGTGCAGAACTTCGCAGGCAGTTTCGCAGTCGACGTCTACAACGACGCGGGCACCGACAGTATCTGGATCGACGACATCGAGATCCTGGAACTCTGACATCCAGCTTTTCCGCGGGCGCCACACACTTCACGTACCGACGATTCTCCGCGCGATGCTACGATCGCGCCGCCGCATGTCCCGCCTGCGCCGCGCGCTCGACAGACTCGGCCCGACCCTGCGCTCGGCGGTGCACCTGCGTCCGGCGCAGCTCGTCGCGTTCGCGCGTCATCGCGCCGCCGGTCCGGCCCGCTCGCCCGTGCACAGCCGCGGGCCCGGCTGCGACGCCACGGCGATCCCCGAGGGCTTCGAAGGAGTCTCGTCCGAGGGCACCGTCGACGCGGACGGCGGCGTGCGCCTGGTCGGCCACGGGCCCCACGATCCCCTGCGCGTCGGCTGGGACGCGGGCGACGATCCACTGTGGGCGTACACGCTGCACTACCACGGCTGGCTCAGCCGCCTCGACGTCGATCAGGGGCGCGCCACCATCCTCGACTGGATCGAGGAGCACCGCCGCGGCGTCGGCTGGGAGCCCTACCCGACGTCGCTGCGACTGCTGCACTGGCTCGGCTGGCTCGGATCCCATGGCGGCTCGCTGCACACCGGCCAGCTCGAGATCATCCTCGCGTCGATCGGCGCGCAGCTGCGGCACCTGCTCGCGCATGTCGAGGTCCACATCGACGGCAACCATCTGTGGACCAACTGGGCGGCGCTCGCCGCCGCTGCCCTCGCGCTCGAGGGCGAGCTGCCCGCCCAGCTCCGCACGCACGCGCCGGATCGGCTGCTCGCGATCGTCCGCGACCAGCTCGCCGCCGACGGCGTGCATCGCGAGCGCACGCCGAGCTACCATTGCCTGCTCGCCGAGCAGCTCGCGGTGATCGTCGCGCTCGCCGAGGTCCGCGCGCCGCAGCTCGCCCACGCCCTGCGCCACCACGCCGTGCACATGCGCGACGCCACCGCGGCGTTCACCCACCCCGATGGCGATGTCGCGCTGTGGGGCGACAGCCAGCTCGGCGCCCCCGTGCCGCCACGCCGACTCTTCGCGCGCAGCGGACTGCCGCTGCCGACAGGTCACGCCACCGCCTCCGACAGCGGCTTCGCCCGCCGCGTCTGGGGCCCGTTCACGTTGCTGTGGAACCAAGGTGGCGTCGGCATGGCGCACCAGGTCGGCCACATCCACGCCGACGGCGGCTCGATCGAACTCGCCCACGACGCGGTGCGCGTGCTCGTCGACGGCGGCGTCTGCTCCTACGCCCAGGGCCCCGATCGCGACTACAGCCGCAGCACCGCCGCCCACAACACCGTCACGGTGAACGGCCGCGACCAGCACGAGCTGTGGCGAAGCCATCGCATCGGCGGCCGCGCGCGCCTCGGTCCGGCCAGCTACCAGGACGATCGGATCACCGCTGCGCTCGCCGGCTTCCGCAGCAAGTGCACCCACTACCGCGAGATCGCGTGGGACGGCGACGCGATCACGATCCGCGATCGCATCAGCAGAGGTGGCGACGGCGTGCTGCGTTGGTTCTTGCCGGCCGCCCTCGGCCTGCGCCCGACCGCTGATGGCGTCCTCGTCTTCACGCCGCGCGGCGTGACCCTCGAGCTGCGGCTGCAGGGCGCCCAGCTGCGCTCGGAGCCCGCGCCGGGCTGGACCGCGATGGGCATCGCAGCGCCGCGCACGTGCCTCGTGGCGAACATCGGCGCCGGACCGGTGACCACGACGATCCGCGCGCTGCGCTAGCAGCCCGCGGTGTCATCGGCCGCCGGACCCACGGCGTCGCGCAAGGGCGGCGAGCACCACGAACCCCAGCATCCCCGCGCCGGGCGCCTCCGGGGTCGCGGTGCACTGGCAGCCGCTGGGCTCGATCGGCCGGTCGTCTTGGCCCGCGCTCGCGGACGCGCCGCCCTCGGCTCCGCTGCCTTCGGTGCCGCCCGCTTCGTCTTCGCCTTCGCCTTCGCCAGTGCCGCCGTAGTCGGCGGCGGTCCCGTCGTCGTCACCCGTGGTGCCGCTCGCTTCGCCGCCGTCGCCTTGGCCGCCGCTCGAGTCACCGCCACCGTCGTCGCCCGGCGGCGAGCCGCTCACGCGGCGGTTGTTGGCGGTGAAGAACTCGACGAGGTAGCGGCCAAAGTCGAGGCCGTTGCCGGAGACGAAGGTCAGCCCGGGGGGGGTCACGCCCGAGCCCGAGGGCCACGCATGGCCGACGCCGCTGCTCGAGATCATCGCCGAAAGCCGCGGTCCGTCCGCATCCACGTATTCGTTGCCCATGCCGGCGGTCGCGGTGCCGGGCAGGCCGGCCATGTCGAACGCCACCCCCGTGAGCGCCGCTCCGCCGCCGTACAACATCGCGAACATCTCTGCGTTCACCGTGGCGTAGCCCTGCGCGACGGTGAAATCGCCGGTATCGGTGAACGTCACCGCGAGCTGGGTGCCAAGCGCGGTGGCCTGCGATCCCGCGAGCGTCGTGCACACCATGGCGGCCTGCCCGGCCGTGGTGCTCACCTGCGAGATCTGCCACACCGAGGTGCCGAGCGCCGGGCCCTCGACTACGCCGATCCCCGCGAACAGCTCGGGCGCGAGGCAACCGACCACCAGCGCCTGACCCCCGCCGGACGAGAGCCCGGCGACATAGATCTGCGCGGGATCGATGTTCCAGCTCGAATCGTCGCGCATCGTCTCGGCGAGCTCGATGAGGTTGCCGTTGTGGCCGCTGGTGCGCGTGTGCAGCGAGCCGTAGTAGTCCCAGCACCCGACGAACACGCCGCCGCCCGGCACGAGTGGGATCGCCACGACGACGCCGAGCTCGTCGGCGGTGTGCTCGAAGTTGCCGTAATCGCGCAGCTGCACCGCCGTCTGCGAGCAGCCGTGCAACGGGATCATGAGCGCACGACCTTCGCCGATCGGACTCTGCGACTCGGGGGTGTAGATCTCGACCGACATGCCGGCGAGATCGCGCATCTCCCATGCGGCCTGGGCCACGCCGGGGACCACGGCGGTCCCGAGCACGCCCAGTGCTGCGGCGATGCGCCCCGTGTTGGCGGATCCAGACTCGCTGCGGTGTGCCATGGTGTCGTCTCTCGTGAGATCAGCGCTCGCCGGGCCCCGTGCCCAGGCAATAGTGGATCCTCCGCACCGTGGCGGACGATGCTTCCATAGCACACGGCTCACGGCTCACGGCTCACGGCTCACGGCTCACGGCTCACGGCTCACGGCTCACGGCCACGGACCGCAGGCCGCCGGCACGCGGCCGGTGCACCGATCGTCGACGCACCAGCGCGTGAAGCTGCGCTCGCCGATCTGCTCGGGCGCGCAGGGCCGCGGATCCCACTGTGTCGCGCCCGTGCAGTCGGCACCGGTGCCACCGCGGGGCGTGCACACACCGGGGGTGTCGCCGTCGAGACCCGCGCACCACGTCTGGGCATCGCACGCCTGCGTCGCGGTACACGGCGCCCTGGCCGAGGATCGTGGCGCACACCGTCCAGTGTCTCCATCGCACCACGTGCCGTCGACACACGCGTACGGTGCATCGACGCAGGGCTCGCCCGCGGCCAACTCGATGACGGTCGGCGCCACGCTGCACACATCGCCGGCGCCACAGTACAACCCATCAGCGCACGACGAGGCCGAGAACGCGTGGGTCGTCAGTGACGCACACCGCTCACCCTCCGCCTGCTCACCGCTCGCGACCGCGCAGTAGGGCACCGAAGCGACAGTTGACGGGTCGGCACAGGCGTCACTCGAGCGCCACCACGCCAGCACGCTGTCGAGGCAGTCGGAGTCGAGACGCGCGTCGGTGCTGCGTAGAGCATCGAGGCGCGCCTCGAGACGCGCATGGATCTCGGCGACGCACATCTCCCGATCGATCCACCCGGGCGGCCGGCACTCGCAGCGCATCGCGGCGTCGCAGCGGGCTGCCGTGTGGCGTGCGATCAGATCCGCGGGCACAGACGGCGCAGCGTCATCGTCCGCCAGGCAGCCCCACGCGAGCAGGATCGTGAATCCGAGCGACCGCACGTCGACACGAGCGTAGCCGCTCGGACGCCGTGCGTCGCGTGAGACTGGTGCCCAGCGAGAGCGACAGCGATCGAAAGGGGGAAGATTCAGCCGGGCTGTGCCCGGTGGAACGGGGAGCGGGCCGCTCCGGTAGAAGGCTGAGTGCCGCTCAGCGGGCCGGCGCGCCGCGACCGGCCAGCTCGGCATCCCCCGCGCGATCGACCGCGTCGTCGTTGCGCTGCAGGCCGGCTTCGTTCGCCTTCTCGACGTCGCCGCGGACGCGCTTCATCTCTTCGATGCCGCGGGGCTGTAGCGGCGAGGGCGCGTCGCTCTTGGGCGCGGGCGTCGGCTTGGAATCGCAGGCGAGCGCGAACATCAGCAGCGCGCACGCCACCATGCGCGAGCCGACGGGGCGGACGACCGGGCGGCGCTCATGCATCCACCGAGCATAGCGCGACCCGGCGTCAGCGATGCCTCCACGGCGGGCGAGGGCGGCCCGTGGTGCTCGAGCGCATGCGCGAGCGCGAGCTCGAATTCGCCGCGGGCCTCGTCGTTGCGCCCGAGCGCCGCGAGCACGCCGGCGCGTCCCGAGTGATACTCCCCGCGCTCCCAGTCGCCCTCCGAGCACGCCGCGATCGCCTCGGCTTACTTCCCCGCGGCATCCTCGAGCGCGCCCGACTCCCACAGCTCCAGCGCCTGGGCCTCGAGCACGGCGTGGTGATCGTGCGTGTCGATCATCGGGCCCCATCGTGCGGTGCCACGGTCGCCCCCACCACGTGCACCGTGCGGGTCGGGAACGCAACCTCGGTCCCGGCCGCCTCGACGACCTCGAGGAACTCGAGCAGCATCTCTTCGCGGATGGCGAGGAATTCGTCCCACACCGACGTCGTGAACCACGCCATCACCTCGATGTCGAGGCTCGAGGCGCCGAGGGCGACGAGGCGAACGTTGACGACATCGGGCCAGATCTTGGGGTGTGCGCGCAGCCGCGCCCGCAGGCCCTCGAGCACCGCCCGCACCTGCGCGGCGGTGCTGCCATAGACCAGACCGACGGTGCAGAGCAGGCGCATGCGATCGCGGACGGAGAAGGTCTCGAGCCGCATCTCCGAGAGCTTGCCGTTGGGGATCGTGACGATCGTGCGATCGAGCGTGCGGAACCGCGTCGAGCGCAGGCCGATCGCCTCGACCGTGGCGACGAAGTCGTCGACGCGCACGAAGTCGCCCTCGCGGAACGGTTGGTCGGCGCCGATGGCGAACGCGCCGATCAGGTTCTCGAAGCTCTTCTGGGCCGCGAGCGCGACCGCGAGACCGCCGATGCCCAGACCGGCCAGCAGACTAGCGATGGGATAGCCGAGTTTGGCGAACACCGCGACGACCGCCAGCGCGCCCACGAGCACCTTGACGATGCGGGCGCCCAGCGGCAGCAACGCCGCGGTGCCGGCCCGCGCGGTGGCCCACGCCGATCGTGCCAGCAAATCGGCGATGAGGTCGACCGCGCGCAGGGCCGCCCAGAACACCAGCAGCACGAACAACGCACTGAGCACGTCGCGCGCGGTCTCGTCGGCGCGGGGCAGCAGCGAGAGCAGCGGCAGCAGGATCCTGCAGATCGCGAGCGCCCACGCGAACGTCAGCGGACCGACGATCCGCCGCAGGAGGATCTCGTCGGCCTCGGACTTGGTGCGCTGCAGCAGCGGTCGCAGTACGCGGCGTGTGAGACGAGCGAGCACGAGGCCCAGCATCCACGCGGCTACGAGCACCCCGGGCAGGGCCAGCCACTGCCAGTACGCGAGGCCACCCCAGCCGGTGCGGAGCAGCGGCTGCGGCAGGTTGTCGATCAGCCAGCGATCGCGCAGTGACTCGTACCACCCGTCGACGTTCTCGACCGTCTTGCGCGAGAACACCCAGCGCGGCTCGCCCCGCGCCCGCCGCTGCATGAGCACCGGCACCGGCTCCTCGTCGAGCGTGACCGCGCCGTCTGGTCCGGCGGCGGGCACGGTGCCGATGCGTTCGACGGCCCGCGGCAGACCGTCGGAGAGATCGCCCGTCGCCTTGCCCGACAACAACTCCGGCGTGATCGACGACAGCCGCGAGACCACTGCGTGCAGCCGCCGGGCGAGATCGGGCCCGCGATCGACGTCGCCGCGCGGCAGCTCGAGGTAGCGCGCGGCCTCCTCGAACGCGCCGCGATCACCGAGCTCGATGAAGTCCACGACCGTCGCCTGGGGCGAGTTGGCGTCGACCGGCTCTTCCTCTTCCTCGACGGCACCGCCGGACGCCGCCGGACCGGCCAACGAAGTGCCCTGGACACCGAGCCAGCCGCCGCTCACCAGCACGAGCACGAGCGCGAAGGTTCGCCATGTGCGGGACGCAGCCGTGCGGATGATGGAGTTCTCTCGATCGGTACGCATGCCTTCGAGCACGGTGTAACATGCCGCCCGAGCGGTGCCGCCCTCGGGCCGACTTCCGGCGCAGCACGAGCGGGCCACTCTGCCCGCCACCGAGGGCCGGCCCCGGTGCGAATCAGCCCGCCGGCGGCTTGCACACACCGCCTCCCGAGGCGATCTGCGCCTGGGTGCGGAAGGTGTTGAGCGTCTCCCAGCTCGGCGGCTCGAACTGCGGGATGGTGCCGTCCTCGCGCACGTTGGTCACGTGATACGTGTGCTGATTCCAGATGCGGCGCGCGGGGATCCAGCGGTCCTCGGCGTCGCGGATCGCCTGGAGGGTCGGGCTGCCGATGCCGTCGGAACCCACCAGGATCTCGGCCGAGCCGTCGTTGTCGATGTCGGCGACGGTGGGGTATTCGGTCCACGTGCCGCTCGAGCGCGGCGTCGACATCAGCACGTTGCCGTCGATGTCGAACACCCAGCTGGTGCTCTCGTCGGCGTAGATCGCCTGGGCGACGCCCGAGCCCAGGAAGTCGAAGGCGGTGCCACCGGCTTGCCCGCTGACATCGCCGATGTCGGCCACGAACACGGCGGTCTGATCGACCTCGTAGACGCCGTAGTGGAAAAACGAGCTGATGGCGAACTCGGGCTCTTCGTCGCCGTCGAAGTCGTGGATGTTGACCGGCCGGTTCCAGTCGTTCGACTCGCCGGTGGGCGCGAAGTTCGACCACTTGACCGCGCCGTCGTGCTCGAGCACCCAGATGCCCGATTCGCTGGCGACGAGCACCTCGGGATCCGGGTCGCCGTCGAGGTTCGCGACCTGGGGATACGCGGTGATCGAGAAGATCTGGGCCTGGATGTCCGGCCGCACGTAGTACTCGGTGCCGTCGTGGTGATAGGCCGCATGGCCGAAGATCGCCTCGAGGTCGCCATCGCCGTCGAGATCGGCCGCTGTCGATGCGCTGTACAGCGCGTCGAACGGCGCTGCGAACAGCCGATCGCCGTTGTGATCGTACACGCTGCTGCCGGCGATGATCTCGACGTCTCCGTCATTGTCGAGGTCGGCCAGGGCCAGCGCACCTGTCTGGCTGGAGGCCCACGCCATGGTGCTGGTCCACTTGGGCGTGCCGTCGTGCTCGAACGCGACGAGCTGCCCGCCGACCGCGGCGCTGACGATCTCGACCAGACCGTCGCCGTCGATGTCGCCGATCGCCGGGGTCACGCCGCCCTGAACGCCCACGCCGAACATGAGCTGCAGCTCGCCGGTCTCGCCGGAGAGCACCACGATCATGCCGCTGCCCGTCTCGCCCTGGGCGCCGATGACGGTGACGACATCCGGGATGTCACACAGATCGATCGCGCCGTCGCCGTTGTCGTCGGTGAGGTTCGCGACCAGCGGTGTGGTCATGCACGCGACCATGCCGTTGGGCCCGGTGAAGCTCCACTGCACCTCCGGCGCGAAGCTGTCGGGCGGTGCGACGACCTCGCACGGGCCCACGCCGCTGAGCTCGCCGTCGTCGACCGTGCAGATGTCCGCTGGCGGCCCGGTCTCGTCGCTCCCGGTATCGGCACCGACGTCGAAGATCGGGACGTTCATGGTGCCGCTGCTGTCCGCGCCCACGGTGCTGGAGCCCGAGTCGGATGCGGTCATCGCGGTGGCGGTGCCGGTCGAGCCGTCTGTGGCGACGCCCGAGGAGACCGAATCGGGACCCGACTCGTCGCGACCACCACCACCGTCACCGCAGCTCAGCGCCAGGCCGATCCCGATCCATCCCACCGATTCAGCGCGCGTCGACATGCACCGAGTGTACCGCGTTGCCGGCGCTGGGCGCTGCGGCGGCGTGTGCCATACTCCCGCCGTTCACGATGGCCGACGAAGCGATCACCCGACATCGAGGGTCCCTGCACACCGGCGTCGCGCACGCCTCTCCGTATCCGACGAGTCGGCTGGCGCCCGTGCACGACCTCGTCGATGCGGCGCGGCAGATCGCCGAGGCCGATGCGATGCTCGGCGCGGTCGCCAACGCGAAGCTGCAGGTGATCGCGGAGCAGATCCGATCGCTGCAGGCCCAAGCCCGCGAGGTGCTCGAGACCGCGAACCGTGACGCAGCGCTGCACCGGGCGTCGTGCAACTTCCGGCGCCGGCCGGGTGCGATCTATCACCTGTACGAGCGCCCAGACGGCACGCAGTATTTCTCGATGTTGGGCCCCGCCGAGTGGGGAACCCCGCCACACCCGTTCATGGGCAGCTACGAGCTGCAGCTGGACATGGGCTGGCGACGGCGTCCGGAGCTCGAGCCGAGGGCGTAGCGGCCACCGTGCACCCCGCTTGCAATGCGCGCGGGATCCACCTAAACCACGCCCTCCGAACAACCCTCTCCTTGCTCCCGGCGAACGCGCGGGGGCCCAAGTCCAGAAGGAGCCACATGGCCAAGCCACCCGTCGCCGCGGGGCTCGTGCTCTCCCAGCGCGCCCGCATCGGTACTCAACGCGAGTACGAGTCCATCATCATCCTCCGCCCCGAGATCTCGAGGCCCGAGGTCGCCGAGCTGATCGCCCGCATGCAAGATGCCTTCGCGGCCCGCGGCGCGAAGCTCATGAAGCTCGACAGCTGGGGCACCCGTGTCCTGGCCTTCCCGATCGCCCACAACCGCAAGGGCATCTACTTGTACTGGCGCTACCTCGGCGGGTCCGACATCGTCGCCGAGTTCGAGCGCCTCATGCGGCTGTCGGACAAGGTCCTCCGCTTCTACACGGTGCTCATCGACGAGGACGTCGATCCCGAGGCCCGGCCCTCGGAGGTCACCGACGAGCTGCTCGAGGCGGCGACCGATCCGGGCCCCGATCCGGACGAGCTGGCCAAGATCGCGGCCGCCGAAGAGGCGACCCGTCAGGCCGAGGAGCACTCTCGCCGCGACCGCGGCGACGTGTTCGAAGGCGAAGAAGAATTCAATCAGGAGGGGGACTGAGCCATGCGTGAACGTGACGACGATCGTGATCGAGACCGTGGTGATCGTAAGGATCGCGGCGACCGGGAGCCCCGGGCGCGCAAGCGGTTCAACATCGGCGAGACCAAGGATCTCGTCATCGACTACAAGAATCCGCAGATGCTGAAGAACTTCCTCACCGACCGCGGCAAGATCGTGCCGGCGAGGATCTCGGGCCTGACCGCCCGTCAGCAGCGTCAGCTCACCACGGCCATCAAGCGCGCGCGCATGCTCGCGCTGCTGCCCTTCACCTCGGGCTGACAAGGAGACCCACCATGGACGTCATTCTCACCAAAGATGTCGACAAGCTCGGCAGTGCCGGCGAGGTCGTGAAGGTCAAGCCCGGCTACGGCCGCAACTACCTGCTGCCGCGCGGGTTGGCGCTCGTCGCCACCCGCGGCAACATCGCAGAGCACGAGCATCACCGCCGTGCGATCGCCCGCGAGCAAGAGCGGATCCACGCCGAGTACAAGACGATCGCGGAGAAGCTCCGCGGCACCTCGGTCTCGATCGCGCGCAAGGTCGGCAAGGACGAGAAGCTGTTCGGATCGGTCGGCGTCCGCGACATCGTCGATGCGCTCGAGACCCAGAAGGTCTCGATCGACAAGCGACTCGTGCACCTGCCCGAGCCGATCCGTGCGGTCGGCGTGTTCGAGGTGCCGGTGCGGTTCGCGTCGGACATCGAGGCGATGATCAAGGTGACCGTCGTCGGGATTTGATTTTCCCCCCCCGTGTAGGGCTTGGGCGAAACGGGATGCGCTACGCGCGGCTTGCCCCCCGCACGCGGGGGCATTGCCTTCTGTTCCCCCCGTGTAGGGCTTGGGCGAAACGGGACGCGCTACGCGCGGCTTGCCCCCCGCACGCGGGGGG
>Ga0105045_10004542_pt1 | contig 12065 bp, 9 predicted proteins | sample MAT02_FD_78089 | JGI IMG/M metagenome (GOLD analysis project Ga0105045, IMG submission 78089) | Freshwater microbial communities from Lake Fryxell liftoff mats and glacier meltwater in Antarctica - MAT-02 (megahit assembly) | ecosystem: Environmental > Aquatic > Freshwater > Ice > Liftoff... | reverse complement strand
TGTCCGGCGGCGAGGTTGCGGCGGTAAAAGGCGTTGGATTCCTCGGCGGTCGAGAAGCCCGCGTACTGCCGGATAGTCCAGGGCCGCTGGGTGTACATACTGGCGTAGGGGCCGCGCAAGTAGGGCGAAACGCCCGCGCCGTAGCCGATTTGCTGGGCGTTAGCCACATCCTCCGGCCCATAGCGCGATTGCAGCTTGATGCCTTCAGGAGTTGGATAAGGCTTAGCAGCTTCCGGTGAGGGATTTACTGTGTCAGTAGATGATTTCTTTATGTTAAAAAAGTCGGGTCTCATATCTCATATTGGCACGGGCCACCCCGTCATATCTCATTTGCGATTTCTTCCAACGATCTTTTTTTCAAAAGCGCATATTCCCAATTTGGCGAAACGGCTTCTAATTCGGCGTGTCCATTGATGCTAGTCTGATCTTGTTTTTCACGATACTTATTCACTCCCACCATAATCTCTCCGTTCCGGTAAGCGGCAATTTTACCGTTCCAGGAATGTTCCAGGCTATTTTGGATAATACTTGCCTTAAATGCTGGGGGCAATCCGCCTTCCTTTTCTATTTCTAAAAACAAATCCCAGGCGGCTTCGGTGAGTTTCAGCGTGAGCATTTCTATATAGTAAGCACCCGCTGCGGGGTCAGCTACCTTGTCGAGGTAGCTTTCGTTTTTCAACACCAAAGAAACATTTCGCGCTACGCGCTCGGAAAACTCGCTCTCGGCTTCTGCAAATTCAGCGTCGTAGGGCAAGGTACTGAGCGCATCGCAGCCGCCCATGACCGCGCTCATAGCCTCGGACGCGTGACGCACAATGTTGGTGTGCGGCGAGTGCGCCGACTGGTACAGCCGCGAGCTTTGCGCCTGAATGAATGGCTGGCATAGCTCGTCGGGCAAGTTGTAAGCGCGGGTGATTTTTTGGTATAAAAACCTTAACGTTCGCAGTTTGGCAATTTCGGCCAGGTAATCGGTGCCGATTGAAATAGAAAACACAAAGCGATTGGCCGCTAAAAGCGGCGAGATTTTCCGTTCGGTTAGCTCGTCGATGTACGTAACGAAGGCCGCCAGCGTGTAGGCCAGCTCGTGCACAGCATCGGCCCCGGCTTCGTGGAAAACGTGGCTTTCTACTTTATAAGAACGAAACTCGCGCATAGTTTTGGTGAGCGTCATTCCTTCGGCGATGGCGTCGAAAGCGGGGCGGTAATCTTGTCCGGTGCGCATCCAAGCGGCCAGCGGGTCGTGAACCAGGCCGCCTTTGAGGTAATAGCCCGACCCCTGCGTGAGTTCCTCGATGATGTCGGGGGCGGATTCCGGCGTGTCCAGAAAAACGGGCGTGTCGGTCAGCCGGACGGTGTGGAGCGTTTTTACCAAATCCAGATGAGCTAGCGAGACGTTGGCACAATCCACCCAAACGCCATCGGCCCCGCGTTCCAGTTGGCGACGGATGTTTTGGTTGATGGTGGTGGGCGTGTCAAAAGTGACGACGGGAATCGTTAGCCAGCCGGGCTTTTGCCTTTGGGCTTGCTGGATTTTCCGGCAGCGGGGGTGCTCGGCCAAGTCATCGGCGACGTAGTACGGCTCCATCGTTACGGAACCGGCAGCCTGATGCCGCACTTCCTCGTAGGATCGGCCTTTCAGTTCCTTTTCCAACCGGCGACGCCAGGCGGGCTTGTCGGTTTTAGGGAATTCGGCAAAAAAGGCAGGCTCCATACAAATTATTTTTAATAAAAAATAGCCCGATTTTTCCGAGACAAACAAAGCTACGAATTTGATATTACATTTTTTTTATCGGCGGATAGGCCAATTTCGATTTGTGCTTTTGGGGACTTGCACTTTTCCGCTAGATTGTAAAGGCGGCTTTTTTTAGAAAATTTTTAGTGATAATTTCAGGAACAATTTTCAGGAACAATTTTCAAGGCAAAATCCGTGATTTTGCTACCTTTGTCCCCCCCGAAAATCGACGATGACACCAACCCAACTCAGTTTCACCTTGGAAAAAGTGCCCCCTCCGCGCGAAGTGGACATGGTCTGGGAAAAGTGCCTTCGGACTATCCGGGAGAGCATTCCGTCCCAAAGTTTCCAGATGTGGTTCGAGCCGATCCGCCCCTTCAAGCTGAACGGCAAGGTGTTGACGATTCAGGTGCCCAGTCAGTTTTTCTACGAATGGCTGGAAGACAACTACGTTCATTTATTACGAGAGGCACTTGACTACTCGCTGGGTCGCGATGGAATGTTGGAATATTCGATTATCGTGGATCCCGGCAACGAGCGACACCAGCCGCTGACGGTCAGTATGCCTACGGTCAAGACACCCCAGAATTCTCGTCCTGACAATTTTCAGAACGATCCGCGTAAAGCTGCTCCACCCAAAGATCAGGATTCGCTGCAACTCGACACTTACTTAAATCAGGGCTATTCCTTCGACAACTTCATCGAGGGCGACTGCAACCGCCTAGCCCGCTCGGCGGGTTTTGCCGTCGCGCAGCGGCCCGGCCTTACTTCTTTCAACCCGTTGATGGTGTATGGTAGCGTGGGGTTGGGAAAAACGCACCTCGTGCAGGCTATTGGTAATTACATCCGCAACCACTTCGACGACAAGGTGGTGATGTACGTGTCGTCCGAAAAATTCACCAATCAATTCATTAACGCCATCCGCAACAATGTCTTGCAGGAGTTCAACGACTTCTACATGAAGGTGGACGTGCTGGTGATCGACGACGTGCAGTTTTTGTCGGGCAAGGAGAAAACGCAGGACACGTTTTTTCACATTTTCAACCACCTGCACCAGCTCGGCAAGCAAATCATCATGACCAGTGACCGCCCGCCGCGCGAGCTGGTGGGCTTGCAGGATCGGCTGCTTTCGCGCTTCAAGTGGGGGCTGACGGCGGACTTGCAGACGCCCGATTTTGAGACGCGCATCGCCATCATCCAGAAGAAACTGCAGGCTGAGGGGGTTTTAATCGACAGCGAAGTGATTGATTACGTGGCCCACAGCGTCAATTCCAACGTGCGGGAGTTGGAGGGCGTGCTGGTGTCGCTCATGGCGCAATCCTCACTCACGCGGCGTACCATCGACGTGGAACTGGCCAAGAACACGCTGAGGAACATCGTGATGAACGAGGAAAAGGAGGTGACCATCGACACGATTCAGGAGATTGTGGCCGATTATTTCGACATTGCCATCGCCGACATGAAGAGCAAGAGCCGCAAGAAGGAGAATGTTTATCCGCGCCAACTGGCCATGTTTCTGGCCAAGGAATACACCGACCTGCCGCTGAAATCCATTGGCCATCACTTCGGTGGTCGCGACCACAGTACGGTGATTCACTCCATCCAGAGCATCAACGAGCTGCTGGGCAACGATGCCGACGTGGACGAAACCATCCAGAAGCTTCGCAGCTACTTCAAGTAAAGTGCGTCCGCCTACTCTACTAAATCGTCCCCAAATCAACGACGAAGCCTGGAACGCGCTGATCGACACATCAGTGCACCCGATAGTTTATGCCTATACCTGGTATTTGGATTGCGTTTCGCCGGAATGGAAGGCCTTGGTTTGGGCTTCGGCTCAGAACTACGAGATTGTGATGCCGCTGCCCGTCAAGAAGAAATGGGGGTTTTCGGCCGTGCAGCAGCCGCTGTTTTGCCAGTATCTGGGGCTGTTTTCGCGGGAAGAAATCACGGAAGAATCGACGGTGGTTTTTTTAGAAAGTGTCAGCCGACACTTTTCTTACATTTCAGCTTATAACTTCCATCCCTGGCACACGCCTTTGCTCCGAAAACTGCTTTCCTCCCATTCAGAATTTGAAGTTAAGGAAGTGGCAGCGCATTGGTTAAATGTGGCAAAATCTTATTCAAAGGTAGCCAGCCACTATGCTAATGACCGCAGGAGAAATCTAAAAAAATCTAGGAAGTACGATTGGCAATGTTTTGATTCACAAGATATAGAGCCACTAATTTTACTTTTTCAAGAAAACCATGCTTCCAAAATTCAGAACGTGAAGGAGAGTGCCTATGTATTGCTGCGCAGTCTGGTTGATATCGTGCTAAAAAAGTCGATGGGACGTATTCAGTACGCGAGTCTGTCCGGGAAGTTTCACGCGGGGGTTGTGATTCTGGAAAAAAACGACATGGGAATCTACATCTTCAACGCCGCCAACGCGATCGGGCGCAAGGGAAATGCCCGCACTTTTTTGCTGGATCAATATTTCCAAAAAACCGCTGAGCAACTACAAGTTTTTGACTTCGAGAGTCCCGAAGCGGAAAGTATTGCGGCATTTTATCAAAGCTTTGGAGCGAAGAAACGCGTGTTTGTTTCCATTAAAAAGAATAACCTACCGTTTCCATTGCGGCAGCTTCAGCAATTCAGGAAATGGTTTTTCCTTCGCCGTCGGGCGGGGGCATGAGTTCTTAGGGATGCCTATCCGACCGACCTTACATCCAATCCATCGTGCTCTGTAAGCCCTTGTAGCTTTTCAAGTCCATATCCAGCGAACCGATCCAAAGGTTCACCGCCACTTTCACGGGTATCTTGTTCACATCGTCCGACACCCAGATGTTGATGGATTCCTCGCCTTTGAAAAATTTGTTATCGGGCATGACCGGATTCAATTTCAGAACCTTGATGCGACCGAACTTCGTTTTGATTTCGTCTTTGCCCCGGTACCGGACTTTCATGGAAAAAACCTCGCCGCCAAAAAACGTCGGTACTTCTATCGTCTGTCCGACACTCATGCGGTCGAAATTCACCGTGCGCAGGTAGTAATAGCCACTGATGACGTCGTGAATGTTGTTGGGCACTTTGAAGGATTTTTTATCCTCCTTGACGCTGGAATAGACCACGTTGCTGCCGTGATTGAACAAAACGGTTTCCTCCTTGCGGTACTTGCCTTCCTCGATTTCCTGCTTGAACATTTGGGGCAGAATCGCCGAGGTGTCGATGTACGAACGCCACTGATCGCGCACCCGCGAGACTAAGTCGAATGCTCCGACGGTACGACCGAAAACGTTGACCCGGTAACAGGGGCGGTTATTGACGTTCACGATGGAATTACTGACATCTATGCGTGCCTCGGCGGCGTTGATAAAGCCGTAATGCACACGGTATTCCAGCCGCTCGCCCTTGCCAAAACTCGAGTTCGGGACTTGACGGTAGCGGTCCAGCGGCTGGCGATCCAGCGGCTGGCGGTCCAGCGGCTGGGGATCGGCAGCCTGGAAAGCACTGATTCCCAGCGCTACAATCAGTATGACCAGCAATGATATGGTACTATTATTGAGATTGTGTTTCATTTCTTTCTTGGCTAATGTCACCACCCTACAAAGAGGGGTACTTCTCTTTCAGGTAGGCCATGTACTTTTTAAAGTCCCCGCTAAACTTGTCGATAAACTCCCGGCGAAAGTCATTCTGCTTGGATTTATAGGTCTTGTACCCAACAAAATACGCATTATTGGGCATTTTGGTTTCCGGTCTTTGGGGAACCCGGCGGAGGGTGTCGGCCACGCCCCTGCCGTCCGCGTCCCCCCTGAACGACGCCGGGCCGCCGAGTAGTGTGTCGGCGGCATTGACGATTCGCCGGATCAGATTCCTTTTCAGCGTGTCCTTCCGCACTTCCATCTTTTGGTCGGCGAAAGTCGCGTACAGGCTGTCGAGCTGGGTTGCGCCGCGCAGGACGTGCTGCGCGTAGGCGTCGTTGTATTTTTTGGAGTACTCGTATTTCCTGAGTTGCTCCGAATCCGACCCGTACTTTTGGGTCAGGAAGCGCACCGCGCCCCAGTCACCGACAAAACTGGCCAGGTTCTCATTCAGTTCAAGGTTTCCTTTCACAAACAGCGTGCCGTGCGTGAGTTCGTGCAGAATCAGATTGGTCAGGCTGCCCTCCGAACGGTATAGCATGCTCGACAGAATCGGGTCTTTCAGATAGCCTAGGGTGGACCAGGCCGACACCTCGTTGATGTCGGTGTCGTAGCCCGCTTCAACCAATTGGGCTTCTTCGGTGTCGGCTTTGTCTTGCTCGAAATATCCTTTGTACGGAAACGCGCCAATGATCGGGAACTTCCATTCTTTTGCTTCTAGCTGGTAACGCGGCGAGGCGGTAATCACCCACAGAATGGGTTTGCCGTGTTGATCGTAGAAAGTCGTATAGTTGTCCGACGGACTCAGCCCCAGCGAATCCACGCCGAACTGCTTTATTTCCTCGATCAGCCGGATTTTGGCCTTCAAAGAGTCGGATACTGTGGGGCTTCCCAGTACATCCGCCACGTCGGCCACTTTCAACAGGATGCTGATTTGGCCTTTGGCTTGCATCCAGCCGTAGCGGAGTTCGTTGCGGTAGAAAAGCGCGACCAGCAAGAGTGTTATCAAACCCCAGAGGGCTAGTTTTTTGAGCATACGTATTTTTTGTGACCTGCGTCGTTATTTCGAGTTCCTTACCTCAGGATGGTTTAACAACGTGAAACAACTAAAAATTGCCGGAACGCCCAGTAGATTAAAAAACTATTGACTATGATATAAAAATCAATTGCCTATGTCAATAATTAAACATATATTTACACTTTAATTTAAACATACCAACAAGGCGGTAAAAGCGTACACTCACCGTCTTTATTTTGTTCTTAACAAACTTCTTAAATTTCTTTTATGGCACAAGCTACTGATGTAGACAGCAAGATGAAAGCGCTACAGACCACCCTGGAAAAACTTGACAAAACCTACGGCAAAGGCACCGTCATGCGCCTGAGCGACAGCAAGGCTCTTGACGTCCCGACGATTTCGACGGGTTCGCTGGGCCTGGACTTGGCACTGGGAATTGGTGGCTTGCCGCGCGGTCGCGTGGTCGAGATTTATGGCCCCGAAGCATCCGGTAAAACCACCTTGGCGATGCACTGCATTGCCGAAGCTCAGAAAAAAGGCGGACTGGCCGCCTTTGTGGATGCTGAACACGCTTTTGACCGCTCCTACGCCGAAAAGCTGGGCATCGACACCAAGAATCTCCTTATTTCGCAGCCCGATAGTGGTGAACAGGCCCTCGAGATTACCGAGCACCTCATAAGCAGCGGGGCGATAGACATCATCGTCATCGACTCGGTGGCGGCCCTCGTCCCCCGCGCCGAGCTGGAAGGCGAAATGGGCGACAGCAAAATGGGCCTGCAAGCCCGCCTTATGTCGCAGGCCCTGCGGAAGCTCACGGGCGTTATTAGCAAGACGGGCTGCTGCTGCATTTTCATCAATCAGTTGCGCGAAAAAATCGGCGTCATGTTCGGCAATCCCGAAACGACCACGGGTGGTAACGCCTTGAAGTATTACTGCTCCGTGCGGCTGGACATTCGGCGCATCGGGCAAATCAAGGAAAGTGCCGACAACATTCTTGGCAACCGCACCCGCGTGAAGGTGGTGAAGAACAAACTCGCGCCGCCCTTCAAGGTCATCGAGTTCGACATCATGTACGGTGAGGGCATTTCCAAAGCGGGCGAAATCATCGACCTTGCCGTGGAGCTGGACATCGTTAAGAAGTCCGGCTCATGGTTCAGCTACGACGGCAATCGCCTGGGCCAAGGTCGCGACGCGGTGAAGGCACTCATCAAGGACAACCCCGAACTGATGGAGGAGCTGGAAACCAAGATCAAAGCCAAGGTCAGCGGCGATCCTGCCGCCTTGGAAGATATGAGCGAAGCCAATGAGGACGCCAAGCAATCAGCCAAAGTGGTCGATAAGGCCGTTTGAACAATGAAAAGCGAACAATGAATAATTAAAAAAAGCCCCGCCAAATTGGCGGGGCTTTTTCAGGTAAAAAAACAAAATCAAGAAAAGGCCGATGGCTGAAAGCCGACTGCCCCTCCCTGTCAGGCTGAGCGTAGCCGAAGCCACTTAAAACGGCTTCCCGTTATCCTCATCATCGTCAAAATCAAAGCCGAAGTCGTCATCACCATCACCACCCGGCCCGGAAAACATGCTGCTGACCAGATCCTTGAAGTGCGTTCCTTTGTCGAGAGCCTGTTTGCCGATGAGCGAAAACTCCGCCATACCGTGCAGGGCAAACTCCATCATGAATAGCTTTTCTTCTTTGGAAAGCCGTTGCGTAAACTCGTCTACGAAGTCGTCGAGGCCGTCGATGGTGCGCAGGCGGGCTTCGTATTCACGGTTGGTCATGTCGCTCATCAAGTCCATCTCGTTATTGGCGCTAAACCAGTCCACAATTTTTACGAAGGGATTCCGCTTGGTTTTCTTGGCCTTCTCGGGATCAGGGAAATAATTCAGGAACTGGGTGCGAATGGCCTTGCCGATCAGGTTTTGGGCTACAATGACCGGGCCTTCCACCTCGCCCTCATAAACAAGCTCCACCTTACCGCAAATGGCGGGCACCACGCCGTACAAATCCGAAATTCTGATGTAGGTTTCCTGCTCACCGTTCAGCAGGGCGCGGCGCTCGGCGGCACTCAGCAGAGTTTCGTAGGCCGAAATCGTCATCCGGGCCGACACGCCGCTCTTACTGTCCACGTACTCGCTCTCGCGGGCCTCAAAGGCAATCTGCTCGATGAGGGTTTTTGTCAAATCATTCACTTTCACCAAACCCTTTTGCTCTGGCTTCACGACGGCCTCCTGCTCCGTAATCCGTTGGCCGATTTCCAAACTCTTCGGGTAGTGCGTCACGATTTGGCTATCGATGCGGTCTTTCAGGGGTGTCACGATGCTGCCCCGGTTGGTGTAGTCCTCGGGGTTAGCCGTGAACACGAACAAAATATCCAGCGGCAGCCGCAGCTTGAAGCCTCGAATCTGGATGTCGCCTTCCTGCAAAATATTAAACAAAGCCACCTGAATTCGCGCCTGTAAGTCGGGCAGCTCATTAATGACAAAAATGCCCCGGTGCGAACGCGGGATGAGACCGAAGTGAATCACCCGCTCGTCGGAGTAGGGGAGCTTCATCGTCGCGGCCTTGATGGGATCGACGTCGCCAATGAGGTCGGCCACCGACACATCGGGCGTGGCGAGTTTTTCGGTGTAGCGGTCGGAGCGGTGCATCCAAGCCACGGGCGTATAGTCGCCGTGTTCGGCCACCAAGTCCTTAGCCACGCGCGAAAGCGGGTCGAGCGGGTCGTCGTTCAGGTCGGTACCCGCCACGTAGGGAATGTACTCGTCGAGCAGATTCACCATCATGCGGGCAATGCGGGTTTTGGCCTGACCCCGCAGACCCAGCAAGTTGATATTATGCATTGAGAGAATGGCGCGTTCCACATCGGGAATGACGGTGTCTTCGTACCCCCAAATACCGGGAAACACCTCTTCCTTCCCCCGAATTTTAGCAATTAGATTATCACGAAGTTCTTGTTTAATGGCTTTGGGCTGGTAGCCAACGGCTTTCAATTCGCCCAGAGTGTGGATATTTAGCAATTGTTTTTTATTGAGATCGGCGTAGTTCATGCAGAATTTTAAGAGAAAACAAAGTGTAAAGCGGCACGCAACCGCCTTTACCTAACAAGGCAAGTTTGTAAATGGTTTGCCGCTACATGCCGTAGAACCACATAAGCAGACGCTCGAAACTGCGCTGCGGCAGAATCCGGCGCAGCAGGACGGCGGATTTTTGAATAAAAGGGCCAACTGTGTAGTGCGGTTTGGGATTTTTCATGCTGATAATCCTAGCCACTGCCTTGGCAATAACGATGGGTTGTGCTGCCTGGCTGACTTCCTCGTTAATTTGCTTATGAATTTTGGCAAAACGCTCGGCGTAGACCGAATTTTCCTGTAACCCGACAACGAGGCGATTTTGATTGATGCTCGTCGCGATGTCACCGGGAAGCAGACTGCATACCCGAATATTAAATTCCTTCAATTCCATACTTAACGACTCGGTCAGTATTTCCAGCGAAGCTTTGGAGGCGCTGTAAATCCCCCGAAAAGGAAGGCCCATTTCGGCGGCGATGGAACTGATGTTGAGTATCAAGCCGCTTCGCTGTTCCCGAAAGATTGGAATGACCGCGCGACAAACGCGTAGCGTTCCCATTACATTGGTATTGAACACTTTATGAGCGAGTTCATCGGTTGTTTCTTCCAGCGGGCCGACGATGCCCAATCCGGCATTATTGATCAGAACATCGATGCGTCCGGCTTTTTCCAGTACCAGACTGACGGCGTCCCGCACCGTATCCTCGCGCGTAACATCCAGGCAAATCCACTCGAAGCCAACTTTTTCCGGCTCGCTGCGACTCCCCCCAAACACCCGATGTCCCTTGCTCACCAGATATTCCGCCGTACTCCGCCCGATGCCCGAGGAGGCACCCGTGATAAGTATGACCTGGGAAGTAGCAGACATTAGATAGAATTCGTGCGAAAGGCAAAGATAGATAAAAGGAAAAACCTACGGCCCGCTCTGCGAAAGCCATAGGTTTTTAAGAAAAACGTACATTGGCACTACCGCGCGTAAGCCACAGCGCGCATCTCACGAATCACCGTTACCTTAATTTGGCCGGGATACTGCATCTCCCTCTCGATTTTCTGGGAAATATCGAACGACAGCAAGCTGGCTTTCTCGTCGCTCACATTATCGGCGTCCACGATCACGCGGATTTCGCGCCCAGCCTGAATGGCGTAGCACTTATCCACACCGTCGAAGGCGGTGGCCAAGTCTTCCAAGTCGCGCAGCCGCTTGATGTACGATTCCATCATCTCGCGCCGGGCTCCTGGCCGTGAGCCAGAAATGGCATCGCAAACCTGAATGATGGGCGAAATCAGGCTGGTTTTCTCGACCTCATCGTGGTGGGCACCGATGGCATTGCAGACTTCGGGGTGCTCCTTGTACTTCATGGCCAAGTCCATGCCCAGCAGCGCGTGCGGCATGTCTGACTCCTCGGGATACACCTTGCCGATGTCGTGCAGCAGGCCGGCCCGCTTGGCAAGCTTGGCGTTCAGGCCCAGCTCGGAGGCCATCGTAGCGCAAAGTTTGGCCACTTCGCGGGAGTGTTGCAGCAGGTTCTGGCCGTAAGACGAGCGGAAGCGCATCCGCCCGATCATCTTCACCAGTTCGGGATGCAGCCCGTGTACGCCCATGTCGATGACGGTGCGTTCGCCGATTTCCACGATTTCATCCTCAATGTTCTTGCGGGTTTTGGCCACCACTTCCTCGATGCGGGCCGGGTGGATGCGTCCGTCCTGCACCAAGCGGTGCAGCGACAGGCGGGCGATCTCGCGGCGCACGGGATCGAATCCCGAAATGACAATGGCCTCCGGCGTGTCGTCCACAATGATTTCCACGCCCGTGGCGGCTTCAAGAGCGCGGATGTTGCGGCCTTCGCGACCGATGATCTTGCCCTTGATGTCATCGTTTTCAATGTTGAACACCGACACGCAGTTCTCGATGGCGTGCTCGGCGGCGGTGCGCTGGATGGTCTCGATGACGATCTTCTTGGCCTCCTTGGTGGCCGTAAGCCGCGACTCTTCCATCACGCTCTTAATGTGTGAAGCGGCCTTGGTTTCAGCCTCGGCTTTCAGGGCGTCCACCAATTGGTCGCGGGCTTCGGCAGCGGTGAGGTTGGCGATCTTCTCCAACTGCGATACTTGCTGCTGGAGCATCCGCTCGGCTTCCTCGCGCCGCTTGGTGGCAACTTCGGTTTGCTGCACCAAGTTGGTTTTCTGGGATTCCAAGTCGTTTTCGCGGCGCTTGTTTTGCTCCATCATTTGGGAGATGGACTGCTCGCGCTGCTTCAGTTTCTGCTCGTTGGTTTGCAGCAGGTTCTTCTTGCGGTTGGACTCTTCCTCGAACTCCTCCTTCAGGCGCAGGTACTTCTCCTTGGCTTCCAGAATGCGGTCTTTCTTGATGTTCTCGGCACTTACTTCGGCGTTGCGCAGGATTTCGGTGGCGCGGGCGTGGGCTTCAAGCTCCTTCTTTTCGGAGGATTTTTGGTAAAGCGATTTTGCTAAAAAAAATCCGATGACCGCTGCCACGGCCATCTCTACAGTCAATACTAGTAAATCTGGCATATTCATTTCCTGTTAGGTGGTTTATGATACCGACCACCCACACGCAATTAAAATACCGAACCGTATCGTCGAGTCAAATATTTTGAGTTTGAACCTACA
>Ga0105045_10004541_pt1 | contig 12067 bp, 13 predicted proteins | sample MAT02_FD_78089 | JGI IMG/M metagenome (GOLD analysis project Ga0105045, IMG submission 78089) | Freshwater microbial communities from Lake Fryxell liftoff mats and glacier meltwater in Antarctica - MAT-02 (megahit assembly) | ecosystem: Environmental > Aquatic > Freshwater > Ice > Liftoff... | reverse complement strand
TGCTAAAGTAAAAGTCCCCTGCATTTTAGATGGAGAAGTTGTCATACTTGATGCAAAAGGAAGATCCGATTTTCAGTTAATGCAAAATTATCAAAGCTCACAAAAGGGAAATCTCTTTTACTATGCTTTCGATCTTTTGTATTGGAATGGAGAAGATTTGCGTGAGCGTCCCTTGGTAGAGCGAAAAGAGATGTTGCAAACACTTTTGGAAGAGTATTCCCTTGAATTTGTTCGCTATAGCGATCATATCGAAAAAAAGGGGATTTTTCTTTTTAAACAGGCTCAAAAATACCGGTTAGAAGGTATTATTGCTAAAAAAAAAACAAGCGCCTATCGCTCCATCCGAAGTAAAGAGTGGCTAAAGATTAAGACGCACTACCGTCAAGAAGTTGTTATAACAGGGTTTACGCAACCTAGAAACTCTAGAAAACATTTTGGAGCCTTGGTTTTAGGAGTATATGAGAAGGGCGAATTGGTTTACATCGGTCATGTAGGGACAGGATTCACATTGAGCTACATGAAAGAGCTTTATGAGAAAATGTTACCGTTGGTTGTGGAAAAAAGTCCTTTTAAGGATAAGGTGAACACAAATATGCCTGTCACGTGGCTCAAGCCGAGGTTAGTCGGAGAAATCGTTTTTTCAGAATGGACAGATGAAGGCATCATGCGGCATGCTTCTTTTAAGGGCCTAAGAATCGATAAGAAAGCAAAAGACGTTAAACGGGAGATGTCAATATGAAAAAAGCAGAAAAGGTGATTTTGACACACCCACAAAAGATCTATTGGCCACAAGAGAAATATACCAAGCATGATTTGATGCATTACTACCAATCGGTCTCTCCTTATATCCTTCCTTTTTTGAAAAATAGACCAATGGTGCTGCGTCGTTTTCCGAATGGGATTGAGGGAGAAAACTTCGTCCAAAAAAACACGGAGTCTCTTCATTTGCCCGATTGGATACAAACTGTAGAAATTGACCACCATGATAAGAGTCTTTGCTATTTTCTGATACAAAATGAACCTTCCCTTGAGTATGTTGTGAATTTAGGAACAATTGAACTTCATCCCTTTCATGCGCATGTTGGACAACTGGATTACCCCGACTATTTTATTTTAGATATGGACCCCGAATCTGTTTCATTTAATGTCGTGATAGAGACGGCACAGACTATTCATGGGTTAATGGATGAGTGGGGAATCCCGCATTATTGCAAAACTTCTGGGGGACGCGGACTCCACATCTATATTCCTTTACATGCAAAATATACGATTGATCAGGTCTCACAATTTGGACAGATTTTAGGGGGGCTTCTTCATGGGGTGCTTCCCAAAATCACTTCGTTAGAAAGGAGTCCAGCTAACAGGCAGAAAAAAATCTATCTAGATGTGCTTCAGAACCGTGCAAAACAAACAGTTGTAGCGCCATATTCTGTGAGGGGACGCCCTCAAGCTTGTGTATCAACGCCTCTTCATTGGGAAGAGTTAAAAAAGGGGCTTACTCCTCAAGACTTTACAATCGAAACAGTGATTCCTCGATTAAAAGAGGTTGGTGAGATCTTTTCCCCTATTTTGGGTCAGGGATTCAATATGAAGAAGTGGATTGAAAGTAAAGCAAAAGCGGAACCGGATATGAATGATCGGGTAGGATACTAAAATTTAAAATACTTTCTATTACCCATAAGTCACAAGACAGCCGCGAATAGCGGCTATCAAATTCCTCCATTTAATGTCAGAAAATGGAACATTAGTATTGTCACATTTTTGTTTTCAATTATCGTGAATCTTGCTAAAAGCTTGATAGACAGATTTTTAGCTGTCATACTATTCGTAATTTTTTATTTTTGACAAAAGGTATTTTTTATGGCAGCATTATCACAAAGAGAAGGACCTGTATTGGATTCACCTATTTTTACTCAGGTAAAACCGGCCAAAATAACGACGGATAGCAAAACAACAGCTTCTTGGGAGATTACAGGTCTCGGCAGATCGGAGGAGGAAGCACTACCGCCAAGAAGGAACCTGCCTAAAGAAAATGCGCTTCTTCGTACTCAGAATGAACAGCTAAAGTCCACTATCAGTGAACAGCAGACGACTATTAATAGACTAAGAGCTCGGCTACTTCCCCACACAGAGGCAGCATCTAAAGAAGATATAGCTTCTCCGATTGTCGAAGAGTTGATCAACGTGCTTGAAACCATGCAAAAGATTAAAGGTAGCTGGGAACACCTTTTTAACGCTATTCAAGGATTGAATAAAGAATTAGATCCTTTCGTTATCGATCCTGAGAGCAAATTTGCTTTAGGAGGATTTGGTGCAAGATACAATAATAGGTACAAAGAATATAGGATTTTTCAATACATAAATCAGAAGGTTTTAGACACATGTCAAACAACACTTACAAAAGCAAAAACGTTCTCAACAGCAGTACAGGCCGCACAGCTCTCACCACTATTGACGGCGGTTTCAACAATCAACATGCTTCCTCTATCAAAAATGAAATCCACCCAAGTTAGTTATGAGAAACAAATAGCGCATTGCGAAATAGAACTACAGGCCATCATTGAAACCAGGGGTAAAGCTGTTGCAGAGTTCACAAAAGCTTCTTCTACTTTATATACATGCTATGACACACAAAATCCAATCAATTGGGCTTTCGGGTTGGTGAGATCGAATCCCTACGCTTTCAGTGCATCTGCAGTGGCAACAGCCGCGGAAGTAGAGTGTGAGACACTTGAATAAAAAAAAGACCGGGATAGGCAAACATGCTTATCCCGGCCTTTATGAGGATGGCAACAATTACTTAGCAGAATCTGCTGTTAAAGCTGCTTTACGGCTCAGTTTGTACTGACCACGGTCATTGACCTCAAGCAATTTTACTGTAACAACGTCTCCAACTTTGGCATGGTCGTTCAAATTAGCAATACGCATATTATCCCACTCAGAAATATGGCAAAGACCATCTTTTCCAGGTAAGATCTCCACAAAAGCCCCGAATTCCGCAATCTTTGTGATTTTACCAGTGTACAATTTACCCGCTTGCGCTTCTGTCACAAGACCTAAGATAATGGATTTTGCTAGTTCGATCTTCTCAAGATTTGGCGAAGCAATCGTGATGATTCCGTCGTCGTTGATATCAATCTCAACACCTGTTTGTTCGATAATGGAGCGGATCATTTCTCCCCCCTTGCCAATCACAACAGCAATCTTGCTTGACTTGATCTGCATCGTTTCAATACGTGGAGCATAAACAGACATTTGTTTTTTATATTCAGGGCACACTGCCAACATCTTATCCAAAATATGAATTCGACCTTGTTTAGCTTGTGTTAACGCTGAAGACATAATGGCTGGAGTAATCCCTTCCACTTTAATATCCATTTGGAAGGAAGTGATTCCTTGATGGTCACCGCACACTTTAAAGTCCATATCTCCAAGTGCATCTTCAACACCCAGAATATCGGACAAGATCGCATGACGATCGCCTTCTAGAATCAATCCCATCGCAATACCAGCAACAGGGCGCTTGATCGGCACTCCCGCATCCATCATTGCGAGGCATCCACCACAAACAGTCGCCATCGAGGATGAACCATTAGATTCTGTGATCGTTGATTCCACACGAATCACGTAAGGAAAACTTTCTTTGCTCGGTAATATTGCTGTAAGTGCTCTTTCAGCAAGTTTTCCATGTCCAACTTCACGACGTCCTGGAGTTCCTACACGGCCCACTTCACCCACTGAGAAAGGAGGGAAGAAATATTGGAGATAAAAACTACGGCTTCCGTCTTCATCTAACGTTTCAAAACGCTGTCCCATGCTTGCTCCGCCAAGCGTACAAACAGCAATCGCTTGCGTTTCACCGCGTGTAAACAAAGTACTTCCGTGCGCCCTTGGAAGAAGGCCTAGATCAATATCAATTGCACGAATATCTGTCAAATTGCGGCCATCACTGCGCACGTTTTCTGTCAAAATCATTTCACGCATGTGCTTAGCTTGGATTTGTTTAAAAGCAGCTTTAACATCGTTCGGTGCAAATTTAGGCTCTTCACCAGCAGGTAACAAAGTAGCATCTACAGTAGCTTTAACAGCTCCCACAGCTTCTTCGCGTTTTAGTTTCTCTTGAATACGCAGCGCAGGTTTTAAAGCAGGAGAAGCAATAGCGTCAACAGCTGCAAGCACTTCTTTTGGAAGAACGCGCAGTGTGCCTCTGTTTTTCTTTTTACCAATGGCTTTCTGCCAGCCAGCTAAAGCTTCGCAAATTGTTTTAATGGCTTTATGGCCAGTTTCAATCGCTTCCATCACTTGCTCTTCGGTTAAGAAATCGCAATGACCTTCAATCATCAAAATCGCATCTTCAGTTCCTGCTAACATCAAATCTAATTTTGATGATGCCATCTGTTCTAATGTTGGGTTAACGAGAAAGCGGTTATTGAGGAACCCTACACGGACGCCGGCAACAGGCTTAATAAGGGGGATATCGGACACAACCAGCGCAGCAGATGTCCCGCAAATTGCTAGGGGTTCCGGGCTGTTTTGGCCGTCATAGGACAAGACGTAGGAAAGAATTTGAGTTTCGTTGAAAAAGCCTTCTTCGAACATTGGACGGAGAGGTCTGTCAATAAGACGGCATGTCAATGTTTCTCTTTCTGTCGGTCTGCCCTCGCGCTTGATAAAGCCGCTTACCGTTTTGCCGGCAGCTGAGAACTTTTCTTGGTAGTCTACGCGTAAAGGGAAGAAGTCAATAGATTCTGCGGCTTGCGGTGCAGCGACGGCAGTGTTAAAGACCATTGTATCCCCGCAGCGGACGAGAACCGCACCATTAGCTTGGCGTGCGATTTTGCCTGTCTCGAAGATAAGCTCTTGCTCTCCAACTTGGACTTTTAGTGTTTCACGTTTCATAATTGTCATACTCCTGGAATAAACTGTGTTGTTTAATTGATTGGTGATGGGGTTAGACTAATGGTTGTCGCATAAAATAGAATTCAGAAAGTGATCTTGAACGACAATTTCAAGACCATTTTCTGAGTTCTATGCTGTACAAACAAGAAAGGCGACTCGAGAGTCGCCTTTTTAGTCTTAAAGGTATTTTATTGACTACCTTCTTAATTTTAGCTTTGTAATTAAGCTTTGATATCTACTTGTGTCTGTCGAATTTAGATAATCCAACAAACGACGTCTTTGGCCAACAAGCTTCAATAAAGACAATCTTGATGTATGATCTTTAGGTGAGCGCTTTAAATGGTCTGTTAATTCAGTAATACGTTCGGTTAGGATCGCAATTTGTACGTCAGCGGATCCGGTGTCTTTCTCGTGAAGCTGAAATTTTTTTGTGATTTCTTCTTTTGTACCCTTGTCTAGTGACATCTCAGAGAATCCCCCGTGTTTAAGAGCCTCATTACTCGAGCTACTGTGCTAGATTCGAGTGGAATGGCTTAGGTTTTTGCTAGTTTATTTTTTCTTGTTCAAACCTTAATCGTAGCACACGTGACTTGTTAAAAGCAAGCACGAAGTGTAATAGGACGAAATAAGGCCAGGTAAGCTCAAACTTTCGTATCCAGAATGACCTCTATATACTCAGGGACCCGCCCTTTAGGATCTCTTCTCGTAGCCAATTTAAAGGGAATCGTCAACCTTCCGTCGTATTTTTCCATCTGCAGCTTATCCCAAATCTTTTTTTTAAGACCGTCGGAAACCGGTTCGTCTTTATATTTTCTTAACAGACTCTTAACATAGTCTTGCTGCCGGTCTCGGTAGATCTCATAGCCGTAAAATGGAAGCACTTCTTCTTCTTTTTCTCTCATAAATCCTCTTCTTGCTTTTTCTGGCCTAACTTGCTATACCTAATACCTACATTAAACAGGAGTGTCATTACATATGTTAAAAGAAGCCACATATAAAGAAAAGTTTGCTCTACTTAAAAACTGGATGCCTATGATCATGGATACAGTGAAAAAAGATGTCAAGAACGAGCATCTTAAGCAAGATTTCATTTTTGCAAAGAAATATTTTCCCGGGAAAAACATCAGCAAACTCACCAACGAAGAGCTAGCTGAAGGCTATAGCGCTGCTATCCAGAACGAAGAAAAATCGGAAGACATTGCTGAATTCATTTCTAACCGATGGATGCTAAAATATGGCGAACTTTACCACTTTTTTGAGCAAGAGCTGTCTAAGATCAACCCCGATTTTACCCAAATCACTGAAATTGAAAAAAGCACAGCAGAGACAATGATTAACGGATCTGTGAAGGAATTTGGAGCTCCAAAAACCTATTTGTTCTCCGTGCTTAATTCAGTAGCGTTTTCAGAAGAAGCCCTCAAAAAGCTTGCTAAACATGCTCAGGATGATGCTAAGAAAGAACAAGACGAGGGCGTTGCAGCTTTAGAGCGCGGCACTTTGGATCAAATGCATAAATCCTATGAGCAAACTCTGTCACGTCTTACAGATAAGTATGAGAAGAAACTTTCTGGTCTGCAAACGAAATACACGAAAGATGTTGATGGATTGAAAAAACAGATTTCTATTCTTAATCGCAAACTTGAATCGTGCGCTAAGTAAGATGAATAGAATGCTGTTTCCGTTCTCTATTGTTCCTCAGAATGACGATGAGCGCTTTATGCTAGAAGCGTTGAAAGAGGCTTGGAAAGCATTTCAAGAAGAAGAAGTTCCTGTCGGTGCTGTTCTTGTGCATGGAGGACGTGTAGTTGCTCGCGGCTATAATCAAGTAGAGATGCTTAAAGATGCCACTGCCCATGCTGAAATGCTTTGCATTACAGCAGGGGAGGGGGCGATGGAGAATTGGAGACTTCCCGATACGACGTTGTATGTGACCATTGAGCCTTGTACAATGTGTGCTGGGGCGATGCTGCTGGCGCGCGTACCCCGCCTTGTGTGGGGAGCCCCGGACATTCGGCACGGAGCTAATGGAAGTTGGATCGATGTGTTCGATACAAAGCATCCGATGCACACGGTGACGGTGAGATCAGGCGTGTTACAGGATTACTCTGCGTTGCTGCTGAAGCAGTTTTTCGAGAAGCGACGCGAGGCGAATAAAAAGAAGGTGAATGGTGATGACGAACAAGCAATCCATTGATTGTCTCTTAGCGGAGCTTATTGATCAGCAACAAGCAGAGCTTTTGAAATGCGGGCGCCGTATTGTGCCGACATTGACCCCAGAGGATATTTTGCAGCCGAATGACTATATGGAGTTGGAGCATAATCCTCATTTTAGGTATGAAGAGGGGATTCTAGCAGGTTACCAGACGGTTCTGGTGGCACTGAGAGCTAGTTAGAGGGCTTGGCTGATTTTCTACCACCGAGACCATAGAGAGAAAAAAGAGAGAGGCATTAAAAGCTTATCGTTCCAAAAACAAACTAAATTGTTTTGGACCGATAAGCTTTTAATGCCTCTCTCTTTTTTCTCTCTATGGTCTCTGTGATCTCCGCGTTAAAAATAGCCAAGCCTTTTAGCTCTAAAAATTGCTTTGAAAGCGATTGATAATTGCATGTAGACTGTCATTGAACTCCAAAATCGCCTGGTTGTACAATCTTACACGTTCTTCTGACTCGATGGATGACGCTTTGCGAATATGCTCAACTAATAGCCACGTCGCCTCTTTACTCTCAGAAATCTTATCTAGAGCGCGGTGATAAGTATGCTTTAACGCATTGTAACGTTTTTTGCCTTCTCCCATTGAAAAAGGGGACTCTGTTTGATGACGTGAATAAGCACGCGTAAGTTTGTTTTTCGCTCGGCGAATAAGCTGATGAGCCGCTTCTTTTTCTGGTCGAATACCCCAACTGATCGCAAACGACGCTCCTGACAGAAGCATACAAATGCTGCACATCACAATTTTTGCCGTTTGAAAATTTGAGAAAATCAAAGCGTAAGAGGCCCAATTAATGGAATGTTGGTAAATCAGCACTCCTAAGGCTAAAAATAATAGGCATAGTCCTAAAAAGAGGCATTTGTACGTATTCGCTTTCTTTTGCATCGCCTGGTAAGGCTCGTGGTGCGGGCCATTGAGGGCGATTTCGATTTGACGTCTGAATAAATTGAGTTCCATATAGCGATTGGTTGCCTCATTGGATAAAAATCGGCTATTATGGTAGAGAGTAAGCATAGGTTGTTGGCATGCTTTATCTTTTTCAGTGTTTCGGGTAAATAGCATTAATTCCTCCTTTAATTCAATTGTAAAAGGTATTATATGCTATGATTTAATAAAAGTCAATTTTTCGTAATATTTTTAAAATTAGCGTTGCTGGCGTGCATACTGCTAGTTTTGTAATAGCAATTTTGTGTACGGATGCTGCGGATTTCTCAGCAACTGATGTGTCGGAGCTAATTCGACGATTTTTCCCTGGTGCATAACAGCTACGCGATCAGAAAAACTCTCTAGACTCTCCAGATCATGAGTGATATACAAATACGTGAGATTAAATTGCTTCTGCAATCTCTTCATTAATGTCATAATCTGGCGCTTCACCAAAACATCTAAAGCCGAAAAGGGCTCATCGCACACAATAAACCTGGGCTCAACAGCCAGCGCTCTCGCAATCCCAACCCGTTGCTTTTGCCCACCACTCAACTGATGGGGATAACGCTGCATGAAATCCCGTTCCAGGTCGACAAGACTTAGAAGCTCGGGAATTCTGGATCGATCCAACCTATGAATATCCAATCCTTCGCCAATAATATTAGCTACCGTCATGCGCGGATTCAGCGACGAATAGGGATTCTGAAAAATCATCTGCATATTACGCCGCATTTTTCGCATCTCATGACGATTCAAAGAGGCCAAACAAACCCCATCATAAACAATAGATCCACTAGAAGGTTTTTCAAGATGAAGCAAGGCGCGCCCAAAAGTTGACTTCCCGCAGCCACTCTCGCCGACCAGGGCTAGCGTCTCCCCTGAATGAATGATGAGGTTGATGCCATTAACAGCCTGAATGATCCCAAAATGCTTCGACAAATTTTCAATCTTCAAGAGCTCACGCATAGCATGCTTCCATTAACGCTTTTGTATACGTATGGGTAGGACTTTCGAATATTTGCTTTGTGAACCCGCTTTCGACAATTTCGCCTTGCTGCATAATGAGCACTCGATCACAGGATCGAGAAACAAGTCTTAGATCATGCGTAATGAGCAATAAGCTGACCCCTGTTTTGTTCTGTATCTCCTTGAGCAATTCAATGATTTGTGTTTGCGTGACCCGATCTAAGGAGCTTGTGGCTTCATCCGCAATGACGATCTCTGGACGGCAAGCCGTCGCCATCGCGATCATGACACGCTGTCTCATGCCTCCGCTCAGTTCATGAGGGTACTGATCGACACGCACTTTAGGGTTCGTTATCTTGACTAAATCAAGAAATTCGATTGCACGTTCGCGCGCCTCTTTGCCGCTAATTTTTTCATGATAGATTAACCCTTCCACAATTTGTTTTCCGATTTTCATGGTAGGATTGAGACATGTCATGGGATTTTGAAAAACTATTCCGATTTTCCTGCCTCTAACGTGCTGCATGTCACGTTCAGGCAAACGCAAAAGGTTTTCGTTTTGCAACAAAATCTCACCTGAGGCTTTCATTTCGCTCGGATTTAATTGCAAAATCGCGTGCGCTATGGTGGATTTTCCCGAGCCTGAGGCTCCGGCGAGCGCTAACGTTTCCCCCTTGTGCAAGCAAAAATTGATCTCTTTGACAAGCGTTTTTGACCCAATGGAAACAATAAGATTTTTAACTTCTAGAATCGGTAGCATCGCGTAACGCATCTCCTATCATATTGCACGACAGCATCGTCGCGCTGATTAATAAGGCAGGAAAGAAAAGGCGCCATGGATAGTAATTCAGGGCAGGCAAACCATGGTTCACCATTGTTCCCCAGCTGGCAACAGGAGCTTGAATGCCGAGGCCAAGAAAGCTTAGGAAGGCTTCCACGAAAATAGCCGCGGGAATCGTAAACGTCAGTGTTACAATAATGCTTCCCGTGGCGCTAGGAAGAAGATGTTTTATTAAAATATGGAAGAAGTTGGCGCCAAGGGCTATAGAAGCCAAAACATACTCTTCCTGTTTAATTTGGAGAATTTGGCCGCGGATAACGCGGGCCATCGAAATCCATCCAACGATCGTCATAGCCACCAAGATTGATCCAATTCCATTACCCAACACCACCATAATCAAAATCACGACGAGCATGTAGGGGAGTGCATAGAGAATATCTGCGATGCGCATCATGATCTCATCGACCTTACCCCCTGAAAAAGCAGCAATGCCCCCCCAAAGCATGCCAACGACCGCATCGATAAGCGCAGCTGCGACTCCGACAAACAAGGAGATGCGCGCTCCATACCAGGCGCGGGTAAAGACATCTCGACCCAAATCATCTGTCCCAAACCAAAACTGAAGAGAAGGGGGTTGGTTTTTCAAAGCTAAGTGGGTGTCGTAATAAGTCTGCCCCGAAAGGGAAGGTCCAACGATCGCCATGAAGACAATCACAAAAAGAGTAGAAAGCCCTATCATTCCCGCTCTTGATGAAATAAATTTTTCGCGGGTGGAGATCATTGTTTCTCCTTGATTCGGGGATCTAAAAATTGATGGAGCTTTTCTGACAGAAAGAGGGCTGAGAGTAAAATAATACTATAGAAGATCGTCATGCCCATGACAACTGTGTAGTCGCGCGTTGTCACACTATTCACAAACCATTGACCAAGTCCTGGAATCCCATAAATTTTTTCGATAACAAAGCTTCCAATCAGAATGTTGGCTGTCAGCTGTCCTAAAAATGGCAGGATGGGAGCACACGCGTTGCACAAAGCATGTCGCATGATGATGTGGAATAAAGGCAATCCTTTAGCTTTAGCGGTTTTGATGTAATCCTGGTGGAGGACTTCGATCATATTTGCCCTGACAAGTCGTGCGATAATAGCTGTGGGCATTGCAGCAAGTGAGAGGGCTGGCAAGATCGTATGAGCAAACGTGCCCCATCTAGCCACGGGCAGTAGTCCTAGTTTGAGTGCAATGACATATTGAAGGAGGGCTGCGGTGATGAAGCTAGGGACGGAAACGCCGATGGTGGCAGAGACCATGGCTGCATGGTCGATCCAGTGGGTGCGTCGTAATGCGGCTATTACGCCTAAGCTGATGCCGGCGATGAGGGCGATGACCATGGCTTCGAGGCCTAAGGTGGCGGAGATGGGGAATCCTTGTTGGATAATGTCGTTGACGGTGAGATCTTTGTAGCGGTAGGAAGGACCAAAGTCGAAAGTGCTGATGGCGGTCAGGTAGCGCAGGTATTGGGTGGATAAAGAGTCTTCGAGTCCGTAGTGCGCGCGCAGGGCTAGGTGAATTTCTGGAGGTAGGGCTTTATTGTCCGTGAAAGGGTCACCGGGGATAGATTTCATCATCACAAACGTGAGGGAGATGATGACAAATAGTGAGAAGAAAGAGAGAAGTAATTTTCTCAAGAGAGGATCCGTAATCAAGATGTTGAATGAGACTGGATGATAAAGGAATTGGGCATAAAAGCAAAAACAAAACGTTGTGAGAATAAGCCAATTTTGGCCCGAAGGCGCCAAGAAACAAAGACGCAAAGAAAATAGGTAATAGAGCAAAGACCTATTAAGCAGCTAAGGGCTTGGCTGTTTTTAACGCGGAGACGCGGAGTTGCGTTATAACGCTTTGGTGCTAAAAACTTTTTAAATATTAAAAAATTAGAAACCGTTTAACAGCAAAGTGTTATAACGCAACTCCGCGTCTTTGCGACTCCGCGTCTCCGCGTTAAAAACAGCCAAGCCCTTAACTGCTTAATCCGTCTCTACCTGCCTTGTAGGTGATTAAATTTATCTTGCTACCTTGTTTTTTCTTTTTTCTTTGCCTCTTTGCGCTTTCAGCTAAATTGGCTTATTCTTACAGCCTCTTTCTCTCTTGTTTACTCACAACTCCTCAGTTTTTTGCTTAATCAGCCTCTCCACTACCTGTGGATCGGCCAAGGAATTGGGCATAAAAGCAAAAACAAAACGTTGTGAGAATAAGCCAATTTTAGCCCGCAGGCGCCAAGAAACAAAG
>Ga0105045_10004540_pt1 | contig 12067 bp, 12 predicted proteins | sample MAT02_FD_78089 | JGI IMG/M metagenome (GOLD analysis project Ga0105045, IMG submission 78089) | Freshwater microbial communities from Lake Fryxell liftoff mats and glacier meltwater in Antarctica - MAT-02 (megahit assembly) | ecosystem: Environmental > Aquatic > Freshwater > Ice > Liftoff... | reverse complement strand
GGAAACGACAGCTTCCGCTTCAAAGCAAGCGCAGCCTTAGCTACACGAAAAAAGAGGGAGGGCAATGATGTCTTGACCCAAGCTTGACCCCCGAAACACAACCTCAAGGTGGGTCAGCTCTCAATGGAAAACCTGGGTCACTTCCGCGCGGAAATCTACAGTCACGCATTTCGGCGGCATCCGGCCAGAGGCGGGGCCGCAAGTTAGGGTCGAACACGATCTGGCTCCCCGCTCTTATTGCGGTCTCAAGTGCCGCAAGCAGTTGGCACTGGCCAGGTTTGGGCAGGATGGCAAGGGTGATGCCGGAAAAGAGCAGCACATCCGCACCCGCAATCACCCGGTCGAGTTGGACCGTATCCTGCGCCAGTGTCCGCACTGCCGATTGCCCCCGCCGAAAAGGAAAAGCTGCGCTCGCCATCCCTGACCGAGATGACGTAAAGCCTTGGCGTTTTCTCCACACGGATGGCGACATGACCGGTGCCGATCCCCGCAGCGCGCATGAAATCCAGCATCTGGCCGGACATGGCGTCGTCGCCGACGGTGGTCAGGTCGTCGACCTGCCAGCCAGCGGGTAGAAGGCGGCGCAGATACCAAGCGGTGTTGAACGTGTCGCCGGCGAAGCCTTGCCGGAAGGTGCCGTCATCGGTGGGGGAAAGCTCCACCATGCATTTGCCGATGCAGACGATACGATTGGTCAATCTGCCGCTCCGGCAAAGCTGGTGCGGTGAAGCCGCAGGTATTCGGCGGCCGCCAGGCCGAAGGGCTGACCCTTGGACGCGGCGCTGGCGCGCAGCCGGGCACAAAGAGCATCAGTGGGGTCGGCAAGCGCCCGGTCTGTTTCCGCCTGTGGCCGCCCGGCCGTGACCGCCTGCAGGGCATATTGCGTGGCCATGTTGGCGATCGGGGTCGCGTGGCAGCGGACCGCCTGCATCTGGGTTTCAATCACATCCAAAGTGTCGAACACATGGGTCACGGCGGCAACAGAACGGCCAAAATACCAACGTTCAACACAGCCATGAGGGGCAAGGCTTTCGGCGAAATGCTCAGGGTGGTGCTTGTCAAACATTGATGTCCAGAAGGCTTCGTCCATCGCGTCAGCCAGCACTTTGTGGTCAAGATTATCTTCGTATAGCAATGAGTTAGGATCGAACCCCATCAGCGCATAGGGCTTCAGCCGTCGGATCGCGTGGATCAGCCGTTCGCGAAGGACAACCCGGCTGGCATCGCCCAGAACATCGGTCTGCCAGCCTAGGTCCTCGACCCCGGCCAAGCCCAAAACCCGCGCCGCAGCCCGGAACTCAGCGGTATTGCGGGCAATCGTCTCGACCTCGTCCAGACCCACGCTGTCCCAGCGATCATCAGTCACTCGCAAGGCATGCACCCGCCAGCCCGCCTGCACGAACAATGCCAGCACCCCGCCTGCGAAGATCGCCGGATCGTCAGCATGGGCGGCAATGACCAGAAGCACCTTGCCTTTGCCGTAGCCAAGATCTGCGGCCCTCATCACCTTGGGCACCGGGGTCAGGTCCGGAAGAAGGAACGGCCCGGTCATCCCTGACCCAGCGAGGCGGCAATTCCGATCAGGTAGCTGCGCGTCACTGTCTCGGCCCGCGCTTCGTCGCCTTCTGCGATGGCGCGGAAGATCATCACAAGCTGGTCATAGGAATGGCGCCGGACGATCTCGGCCACTGCGCCGGATTCGCGATGCCCGTCGAACCTGTGGTCCACCCGCGCGGCAAGGATCTGGTCGAAGGTCCACAACAGGAAACTGTTGCCCGAGGCCTCGTAATAGGCGCGCGCGAACAGATAGATGCGCGATTTAAATTCCAGCCAGCTTGCCGGTTCTCGCACAGCTTCCAGCCCAGCCCGCAGTTGGTCCAGATGCGGCTCCGAGATGTTGCGCGCGGCCAGCGCTGCAACCCCGGGTTCCAGGATCAGCCGCGCCTCGATCGTTTCCAGAAAGCTGTGTTCATGCACGGCATGCACATCAACCCCGGCATCCAAGCGTTCGATGATCGCGGGCATGTCTTCGGCCAGGAAGGTGCCCGAGCCAACCTTGCGCTTGATCAGCCCGGTCTCTTGCAGGATCAGCAGTGCATCGCGCACCTGCTGGCGGGAAGAGCCGTATCGTTCGGCCAGCTGGCGCTCGTTCGGCAGTTGGTGGCCCGGCTGAAAACGGCCCTCGCGGATGCCCGTCATCAGTTCGGCGTGGATCTCGGCGGCGGTCAGAGACCGCTCGGCGGTTTCGGTCATCTCGTTCACCAGGGCCATGGCCGTCTCAGTTCCGATGTTCATAGGCGCGGTCCAGCCGGACCTTCAGTTCGGAAATGAAACCTGGCGTTATCGTCACGTCATGGGCCATCGAATGCCAAAGCGGAAGGGTGTTCACATAGGCCCGCATGCCGGTCAGACCCTCGACCGCCTGATCCCAGGTCAGGCCCATGGCTTCGGGCCGCACGTCCAGCCCGATGCCGGCGATGGTGTCCAGCATCTGATCCGCGCCCGCTTCGTGCAGCATCGACCCCACGACGATGCCCAGGCCCACCGGCTGGCCATGCAGGAACTTCTTCCCGGTCTGCTTTTCCAGTGTGTAGAACAGGAAATGGTCGGTCCCCTCGATATGGCGTGGGCACCAGCCCGACCCTTGGTACGAGGTGCCCCATTTCAGCCCGTCCACCAGCGCGTCGATGCCCTGATCGGTCATGGCGCGGATGCCGTCGATGTTGTCGATGATGCTACGGACCTTGGACAGTGACTGGTCGGCAAGATTTTGGTCCCAGGGCCATTTCGCCTCGATCTTGTCGGTGTCGCGGGCGTATTGCCAGTCCAGCACTCCGGTATGGAAACACAGGATATCGCCGATCCCCGACCAGTTCAGATGCCGGGGTGCCGCGCGCAGCACGTCATAGTCGATGAACACGCATTCGGGAACGGCATAGCCGCGATAGATCACCTTGCCACCATCGCGCACGCCCGAGCGGTGGGAATAGACCGCATTGACCGATAGGGCGGTCGGTGCCTGAAACAGCGGCAGGTTCCGCCTCCATGCGAACCACTTGGCCACATCCAGCGCCTGCCCTCCGCCAAGGCCGATGATCGCACGCACGTCGGTCAGCGCGGCGGCGTCGCGATCAAGGTCAACCTGCTCGATGCTGTCGGTCAGATACAGGCGATAGTCGGCACCCTCGAACTCGTGGCGGAACATCTCCCACAGGTCGGGCATGGTGACGATCAGGAAGGGCGGGTTGACGAAATTCCTGAACTCGCCGAACAGGCCGCGCCCCATCACGGTGGGAAACCCGTAGTCAAGGCAGCGTTTGCACATCATCTTTATCTTTCAATAGGTTGCGGTAAGCCCGCCGTCGACGACAAGGCATTGGCCGGTAATATAGGCGGCCATGTCGGACAGAAGGAAAAGGAAGGCTCCGGCACAGTCGGCGGGCGTGCCGGGACGGGCGAGGGGGATCTTTCGGTGGCCGATGTAGATGCCCAGAAACCAGTCGGTCGCATGCTCATGCGCGCCGTCCGCCATGATCGCCATGCGGGTATCGATGAAGCCCGGTGCCACTGCATTCACCCGCACGCCCTGTGGTGCAAAATCCACAGCCATGGCGCGGGTCAGGTTCAGACCACCGCCCTTGGCCGTGGCGTAGGCGACCGAATTGCCCTGCCCGAACATGGCTTGGGTGGACAGCGTGTTGACGATCGCCCCATGCCCGGACAGATGCGGCAAGGCCGCCTGTGACACCCGCAGGATCGAGGTCAGGTTGATCGACAAGACCTGTTCAAACCGCGCAACGGTCACCTCTGCCGCGTGGCTTTCGTCCAGAATGCCCGCGTTGTTTACAAGGCCGTCGAGCCCGCCCAGCATCTGCACGGCATTGCTCACACCCGCGGCGGCCGAGACGGCATCGGAAACATCCATGATCACCTGCGGCAAAGGTTGGACGGACAGAGCCGCCGCATCTATATCGGCCACAACCACCCGCGCACCGTTGGCTGTCGCGGCCTTGGCAACGGCAAGCCCGATGCCCCGCGCGGCCCCGGTGATCAGGATGCGCTTGCCCTCAAGCACCGTCGCCCCCGATCCAGTCGCCCCCGATCCAGTCGGTTGCCTCACGACCACGCGCAGCCTTTTCTTCGCTCCATGAGCGCTGCAGCCCGTCACCCGAGCCCCGCGCGGCGTCGCAGATCTGGCGGATGCAGTCCGACACCAGCACCGCCTCGGCGCCCGTCACGTTGCAGGGGTCAAGAAAGATCAGTTGATGCATCGACAGATCGTCACGCAGTGCCACCGCCGGATTGCGCGCCATCGCCCGTTCGGCCAATTCCCAGGCGTGCAGCCCTGCTTGCGGCGAGAGCTTCAGCTTGACGCGGGTGATCGGGTTGCCCGTCCAGTCGCGGTGCGGATTGGCGGTGATACCCGGCAAACCGTCCAGCGCCGCCAGCCACCCCGCCACGATCACGGCCTCGCGTGCCGCCTCGGCGGCATGGTCGCGCGTGCCCCATGCTTCCAAGGCCGCGACGGCCCCGACGATGGCCTCTTTCCCGGCCTTCATCAGCCGCCCAAGGCCCCGGTTCTGCAAGACCATCGCCCGGATCATTGCGCTTTGGCCCGCGACGATGCCGCTGGTCGGCCCACCCAGAAACTTGTGCCCCGACCAGATCACTGCATCCGCGCCAAGGCCTGCTGCCGCCGTCAGATCGTATTCCGAAGCCATGTCCACGATCACCGGCAAACCATTTGCCCGGCAGATCGAGACGAACAGATCCATCGGCAGTTCACCCTCGCGCACCGTGTGGTGCGACACCACATAGACAGCCGCCGCCAGCCCCTCACGGATCGCGGCCTCCAGGTGATAGGTCTCGCACAGGGCGGCGGTGCCCAGCGCCACCACCTCGGCCCCCGCCGCCGCGATGGCCTGCGGGATGGAGCCGCCATAGTTGACCATATGGCTCATCATCACAGCCACACGGCGCTGTCGGGCGCCAGTGGCGGGCAGGGCCTCGATCGCGGCCAGATCGTCACCCGTCAGGGCGGCGGCAACGGCCAGAGTAATCGCGGCCGAACTCGACGCGGTGACATAGCCCGCCTCGGCCCCGGTTGCGGCCCTGATTGCCCGGTTCGCCAGTGCGTGCAGTTCCGATATCTTCACGAACCGCCCCAGCACGTCATCCACCGCTGCCCGCACCTCGGGCGATACCCGGCTTGCGCCCAGCGAGGTCATCGTGCCTGCGGCATTGATTACCGGGGTCAGACCCCAGCGTTCCATCACATTCGTCATCCCTTGATCGCCCCCGATGACAGACCGGATATCAGCCAACGCTGGGCCAGAACGGTCAGAATGGCAATCGGCAGGATGGCCAGTGACGAGGCCGCCGCCATTGGCCCCCAGTCCAGATTGCGGGCCGAGATGAAGCCCGAGATGAAGACGGGCAGGGTCTTGGCCGAATTGCCCGCCAGCATCACCGGGATCAGGAATTCGTTCCACGCAAGCAGCGCCACAAAGATCGTCGTGGCGGCCATCCCGGGCAGGATCAGCGGCAGAACAACATGCCAAAGGATCTGCCACCGCCCCGCCCCGTCAATGGCAGCACTTTGTTCCAGCGTGATCGGCACCTGTTCGATGAACGAGGTCATCAGCCAGGTTGCAAACGGCGCGTTGACCGCCGCATACATCAGGATCAGCGCAAAGTGGTTGTCATAAATGCCCAGTTTCGAGGTGATGGTGAACAGGGGCACCATGATCACGATGGCCGGAATTGCCCGCACCAGGATCAGGCTTACCTCCAACGGGCGACGGCTGCGGAACCGTGGCGAGCGGGCCAGCGAATAGGCCGCAAGGGTCGAGACGAGAACGCAAAGCACAGTCGAAGCGACGGTAATGACCACGGTATTCAGGTAGATATGGCCAAACCCCCTGGTGTCGAAGATCGCGGCATAATTCTTCCAGGTTGGATCGAAGTCGAAGAATCGCGGCGGCAGGATGAAGGTGTCATTGCGCGACTTGATCGAGGTTGAAAGCGTCCAGAACAGCGGGAACAATGCCACAAAGGCCGCGCCGATCAGAATGATGTAACAGACTGCGTTGCCGATCCGGCGCTGGGTGGCGCGCTTCATCTCATGCCCTCCGCGCCGTGCGTCGCCAGAGCCAGTAGACCGGCAGCACCATTAGCACCATGAGGATACCCAAGGCCGACGCGCGCGAGGTCTGAAAAAATCCGAAGCCGGTATTGTAGATCAGCATTCCCAGCGTCTGGGTGGCCGTGCCGGGTCCGCCGCGCGTGGTGAGGATGAAGATGATGTCGAACATCTTCAGACTGTCGATGAGGCGGATCATCAGGGTGACAAGGATCACTGGGCCAAGCGCTGGCAGGGTGACATAAAAAAAGACCTGAACGGCGTTGGCCCCGTCGATCGTTGCCGCCTCTTGCGGCCCTTTCGGCAGACCGGCGAGCCCCGCCAGAACGATCAGCATGATGAAGGGGATCGACTGCCAGCTGTCGACTATCACCACCGCCCAGATCGCGGGCCAGCGAGCGCCCAACCAGTTCGGCCCGTCCAGGCCAAGGCCGGACAGCGCCCAGTTGATCACCCCAAGATCGGTGTCGAACATGAATCGCCACATCAGCCCCACGGCAACCGGGGTCAAGAGCATCGGGATGATCAGAATGGTGCGAAACATCTGCGTGCCGCGCAGGTTGCGTTCAAGGATCACGGCAAGGCCGATGCCGATGGGCATCTGCACCAGAAGACCAAGCACGGTCAGCCAGATCGTGGTGCGGATCGATTCCCAGAATCGCGGATCGGCAAGGGCGGTCTTGTAATTCTCGAAGCCGATGAACCTCGGCGGGACGAAGGCGCCAAGGGTCTCGTTGCGGAACGAAAGCCATGCTGCGCCCAGGATCGGCAAGGCAAAGACCGCCAGGATCAGAACCCAGCTTGGCACCACCAGCCCCTCTGCCAGCCGCGCCAGCCGCCGTTCGATGCTGCTTTTGGCCTTCATCTTCCGCCCAAAAGGAAAACGGCTGCGCGCAAAGATTCCCCCGCACGCAGCCACTCTGTCAGTTTCCGGCCTCTGCGGCCAGAATGGGCTTCAACGTCTCGTTCAGCGCATCAAGCCCGGCTTGGATCTCCACCTCGCCGTTCAGCATCGCGGGCAGGGCATCCAGCACGGCCTTCTCGAACTCGGGCCAGACGCGGATCTGGGGATAACGTTCGATGCGGCTGGCTGCGGGGATGTTCAGCAGTGGCAGATAAGGATGGATCGCCAGCAACTCGGCATCCGACGAGATCGAGTTGCGCCCGATTGCCGCTGCGCCCGCCATCAGATAAGCCTTGGCATTCGACTTGCCGAGGACGAACTCCATGAACTGCCAGGCGGCTTCGGGGTTCTTGGCGTCCTTCGGAATGCCGATGTTCCAGCCCGCCAGATGGGTGACGTCGACCGCACCCATCGGCATCGGCGCGGTGCCGATCTTGCCCGCGTGCATGCTGTTGGCCGGATCAAGCGCCATGCCCCAATAGCCCGAATACTGCACCATCGCGCCAATTTCGGTCGAGAGGAATTTGTTGGTCACATCATCGCCGGTGGCAGAAATGCCGCCTTCGGGACCAAAAGCCAGCATGTCCTTGAAGAATTGCGTGGCAGCGACGGCTTCGGGCGTGTTTACCGTCGGGTTCAACTGGTCATCATAGAGGTTGCCGCCAAAGGACCAGAGCAGCGTCATCCACCACCAGCTGGAGTTGGGCCCCCAGCCGAACATAGCGCCATCACCCTTGTCGGCCTCTTTGACCGCCTTGGCGTTGGCCATGTATTCGTCCCAGGTCGCGGCCGGTTTCAGACCCAGATCGGCATAGATGTCGGTCCGGTACCACTGGATCATCGGCTCGGTCGACAACGTCAGGCCAAGGGTCTGGCCATCATACTTGCCATAGTCCTGCTGGCCGGTCGCAAAGTCGGCGATGTCGTATTCGGCCGAGGCACCGATCAAGGCATCCAGTGGCTGCATTGTGCCAGCAGCGCCGTAAGGCGCGAGGAAAGTGTTGTCGAATTGTGCCACGTCATACTGGCCTTGGCCTTGCTGGACCGTCAGCAGCAGTTTCTGATGCGCCTCTCCGTAAGGCACTTCGGTCACGTTTACCGTGATGCCGGTCTTTTCGGTGAAGGCCGGAATGAACGACTGGATCGCCGTCGAGGACGGGCTGGGGATCAGGTAAAGGTTCAGCTCTTCGGCCAACACAGGCGTGCCGAAGGTCGCGGCAAGCACGGCTGCGCTGAGTAGACACTTGGACAAGGTCATTTGGGCTCCTCCCGCTTTGTCTCTTGGCTGCGGCAGGGCTGTTCAAGACCGACCGCGCGCCAGGACATTGGTCGGCCATCATCATCAATTGTCAACCATTTTGTCGAGATGCCAACCATTTCTTTGGGCTGGATGTTAAACCTGGACGCTTATCAAGACAAAAACAGTGAATTTTGGCGGTGCTTATTGACAGTGAGAAGCCAATTCGCCAGTTTGCGCCTGCAATGGTTGGCCATTCGGTCGCAAAGGTTTCGCAGCATGGCCGGACTGAGGCTGGAGGGAGTTTCCAAGGCTTACGGCACGTTGACGGTGGTGCATGGCATCGACCTGACCATTGCCGAGGGCGAGTTCATTGTGCTGGTCGGCCCTTCGGGCTGCGGCAAATCCACCATCCTGCGGATGATCGCGGGGCTGGAGGACATCACCGGCGGCACCCTGTCCATCGGCGGCAAGGTGATGAACGAGGTCGGCGCCAAAGACCGCAACCTTGCCATGGTGTTTCAGGATTACGCGCTTTACCCACACATGACCGTGGCCGCCAATATCGGCTTCGGGCTGCGGATGAACGGCGTTCCCGCCGCTGAACGCGAGACCCGCGTGCGTCAGGTGGCCGAGCTTTTGCAACTGACCCCTTTTCTTGACCGAAAGCCCAAGGCGCTGTCGGGTGGTCAGCGCCAACGGGTTGCCATGGGCCGCGCGCTAGCCCGGTCAGCGCAATTGTTCCTGTTCGACGAACCGTTGTCGAACCTCGACGCACAACTGCGTCTGGAGGTGCGAACCCAGATCAAGCTGCTGCATCAGAAGCTCGGCATGACTTCGATCTTCGTCACCCATGACCAGACCGAGGCGATGACGTTGGCCGACCGTATCGTCTGTCTTGATGCGGGCCGCATTTCACAGATCGGCACGCCGGATGAGCTGTACAACATTCCCGAGAACCTGTTCGTCGCGGGCTTCATCGGCTCACCCCCCATAAATCTGCTGAACGCCACTGCCGAAGGTCGCGTCCTGCATCTCGCCGATGGCCAGAGCCTGACCTTGCCCGACACCGCCCCCGCCTTCGCCAGCCCGCGCAGCGTGGCACTTGGCTTGCGGCCCGAAGACCTGAGCGACGCCAGCCGCCTTGGCAGTTCGCCCGCCGCGCAAGGGCTGACGATGGATTACATGCTGTCGGAAACGCTGGGGTCGGACACTTACCTCATTGGTGATATCGCGGGCACGCGCGTGACCGCTCGCTGCGCCCCAGGCACCCGCCCGGCACCAGGCAGCAAGGTTGCCCTATTTGCTGATGCAACCCGGCTGCACCTCTTTGATCCCAAAACTCGAAAGCGCCTGTGACATGCCGATCCGCCCCGAAGACATCAAGGCCTTCCCCACCGCCTTTGGGCGCAATCTCTTGGCCGAAGTGCCGAATTTCGTGGCCGGACCGTATCTTGTCGTCACGATGGAAGACCTTTGGCCGCATTTGAAAGCACATCTGCTCCAAGCGACCCCGGTCCATTTCGTCAAGTCGATGGAACGCGCGGATCTTGAGGGGGACCTTGCGCAGACGTCGAACTATGCTTCTTTCATTGGTCTGGGCGGCGGGCAGGCCATCGACGCCGCCAAGTATTTCGCCTGGCGACACGGGGCAAAGCTGCACCAGTTTCCGACATCGCTTTCCGTCGATGCCATGTATGGCCAGCGCGCAGGCGTGCGCGAAAACCGCAACGTGCGCTATGTCGGCTGGGCCATCCCGGAATGCATCTATCTCGACTACGGCATCCTTGAGGCCGCACCCAGGCACATCAACCGCGCCGGAATCGGTGATGTGTTTTGCTTCTTCACCGGGGTCTGGGACTGGGAGTACGCCCACCGCACCGGAAAGTGCGAGAAGAAATGGCCCTATGATTCCGCCCTTGCCGCCCATTCATTGAAACTGGCCGAGGCGGCACTGGCCGGGCGCGACCAGATCCGCGACCTGACACCAGAAGGCATCGGGCTGATGGTTGAGGCGTTCAAATGGGGCGGCGCGTCCTACCACGGTGCCGGCTGGTGCCCGCGCCATATCGAAGGGGTCGAGCACTTCATTTTCTACGCCCTCGAAGCGCGGACAGGGGTAAAGTTCCTGCACGGTCAGGCCGTCTGCCTTGGCCTGATTGCGGGCGCCATGATGCACAACCGTCGGGCCGAAGAGCTGCGAGCGGCAGTCCGCCACATCGGTGTCGACATCCGCCCCGAGAGCATGGGCATCACCTGGGACGACGTGGACGCAAGCCTGCGGAACCTGCGCGATTTCGTGCGGGACGCCGAACTGCCCTACGGCATCGCCCATGACTTCGCGGTTGATGACGTCTTTTTGACCAAGCTTCAGCAGATGGTGAACGGCAATGGCTGACGCGGGAGCCCACCCCTCCATCGAGGACCGCATCGCAGCCCTGGGGCTGGTGCTGCCGGTTGTGCCCAAGCCCGTCGGCCTCTTTCAGCTGGCCCGGATCGAGGGTGGGTTGCTGTTCCTGTCGGGCCAGGGCCCGGTCATGCCAGATGGCAGTCTGGCCACCGGCAAAGTCGGGCGCGACGTTACGGCCGAAGCCGCTCGCGAACACGCCATGCGCGCCGGACTTGCCCTCTTGGCAGCGGCCCAGCAGTTCCTTGGAGGCCTTGACCGCATAGCAGGGGTCACGAAGGTTCTTGGCTTCGTCAACGCCGTCGAGGATTTCGACCTCCACCCTTTTGTCATCGACGGTTGTTCCGAACTGTTTCACAAGGTCCTTGGGCCAGGTGCGACACATGCGCGTTCAGCGATCGGTGTGGCTTCGCTACCTGGGCGGATAACGGTCGAGATCGAGGTAATCTTTTGTCTGTCGGAAAAGCATTCCTGACTCCCACTTTCCAGACCACGCTAAGTTCGTCTGCTTCTGCAAAGTCTTCGCCGTGCCTTGCATTCGCCAGCACAGTTCCCAAACCTATCTCGCTGCTGGCAGAATTGCCGTGGGTAGCGCCCCGGTCGGAGGATGGTTGCCGCGTAGACATGGTTTTTGATGTCAGGCTGGGAGGCCTTCGTCAACGTTTTCGATGGGTTCGGCCGAGCGCCGCATTGAATGGCCGTCGGGTTCGAGGCGATAGGTGTTGTGGAGTGAGCCATTGATGCGTCATTGGTTCGAGCAGTTGCCCATCGCGGCGCCATCGGTTCAAGCCCGATGGGCGACGGCGAACGCGGTCGAGGATGGCATCGGCGAACGTTGGTTCGTCGATGACGTCGTGCCATGCTGTGACCGGGAGTTGGCTGGTGATCAGGATCGAGCCTCGCCCATGGCGGTCTTCGACGATTTCCATGAGGTCGCGACGCTGACCGGCGGTCAGGCGGTCCGGGCCCCGGTCGTCGAGGATGAGCAGGTCGGCCTTCACCAGCGATCGGAACAGGCGCGCAAAACGCCCGTCGCCATGGGCAAGTTCGAGATCGGCGAACAGGCGCGGCAGTCGCTGGCAGATGATGGTGAGGTTGGAGCAGGCAGGCCCGCTGGCCCAGGGCGCAGGCAAGCCAGGTCTTTCCGACACCGCAGGGGCCGGTGATCATCAGGTTGCGGGCATTACCGATCCAGCGTCCGGTGGCGAGTTGCTGGAACAGGGCCCGGTCCGGTTTGCGCGGGGTCCGGAAGTCGACATGTTCGATGGCGGCCGCGATGTGGCGCAGCCTTGCCGCGCGCATGCGGGTCTGGAACCGGCGGGTATTGCGGCTGGCGAGCTCGCGGTCGACCAGCAAGCCGAGCCATTCGGCGTGACT
>Ga0105045_10004539_pt1 | contig 12069 bp, 8 predicted proteins | sample MAT02_FD_78089 | JGI IMG/M metagenome (GOLD analysis project Ga0105045, IMG submission 78089) | Freshwater microbial communities from Lake Fryxell liftoff mats and glacier meltwater in Antarctica - MAT-02 (megahit assembly) | ecosystem: Environmental > Aquatic > Freshwater > Ice > Liftoff... | reverse complement strand
CGCGCTCTAGCAGGGCTTTAATTTCTTGGGAAAAGCTGGGCTGGGGAGAGTTAGAGTCCATAAAACATAATTATAAGAGGAGGAGTAATTAGGGCCATGAGCAGGTTCAGGGGCGTACCGACTCGGAGAAAGTCTGAAAACCGATAGCCACCAGGGCCATAGACCATGGTGTTTGTCTGGTAACCAATCGGGGTCATAAAACTATTTGATGCCGCAAACATCACGGTAAACATAAAGGCCAGGGGATTTAAAGATAAAGATTCGGCAACGTTGACGGCAATGGGCAACAGCAGAACAACACAGGCACTGTTAGAAAGAATTTCAGTTACCAGGGATGTGATGACGAAAAAGAGGGTCAGCAGAGCATACCCTGACCACTCGCCACCCAGGGTGATCAGTTGATTGGCTAACCACTGAGTCGCACCCGAATTTTCCATCGCGATGCCTAAAGGAATAAGCCCTGCCAGCAGAAAGATGACATCCCATCTCACGGCCCGGTAGATTTCTCCAGCTTTAAGGCACCCTGTCAGCAACATTAGTAAAACGCCAATCCAGGCGCTGACCAAAATAGGTGTCCATTCTAAGGCGGCCAGAGCAACTACGCTCACCAGGATAGCAATGGCGATTCCTGCTTTCTCTCTGCGCAGCGTTTCTATATCTCTCTGCTGCACCAACACAAAACCGGGCTGAGTTTGTAATCCCAAAAGACTTTGCTTTGGCCCCTGCACCAGCAGCACATCGCCAAACTGAATAGGCACTCTCCCCATGCGATCGCGCGTCACAGTTTGCCCATGCTGAATAGCCAGAACGGTAACGTTGTAGCGTTGACGGAACCGAGTTTCTTTGAGAGTAGAGCCCACAATTTCGGCATTGGACAACACCAGCACTTCGGCGATTCCCTCCTCCTCTAAGGTCAACGCTGGTTCAGCTTCGCGATCACCAAACTGGATCTCGGGCAAAATTTCAATGCCCTTGCTAGCTTTAATGCTTAACAAACAGTCAGGGTTGCCCCGTACCAACAAAATATCTCCAGCTTGTAGCCGCTTATCGGCAATGGGCTGAGGAAAATGTGCCCCTTCTCGAATTAACTCGATTACATCCATGTCAAACTGGCGTTGGATTTGGCTGGTTTGTAAAGACTGCCCTACGAGATTTGAGCCAGGCGAGATCACAATCTCGCTGATATATCGGTTGAGGCCATAGCGTTGCAGCACCTGATCCGATGCTTGGGTTTGACGCTGGGGCAGCCAACGGGGAGCTACAAATGCCAGGTAGAGCAGCCCTATCGTTCCTGTAATCAACCCCAATAAAGAAAACTGAAATAGCCCAAAGGCTCCGTAGCCAAGCTCTTCAGAGATGCCGCTGGCTAGCACGTTAGTTGAGGTGCCGAGCACCGTTAACATGCCTCCCAAAACCGTTACGTAGGAGAGAGGCAGCAGCAGCTTTGAGGGGGAAATCTTCTGCTTGCGGCACCAGTCTTCGACGATGGGCAGAAAAACCGCCACCACCGCTGTGTTGTTAATGAAGCCCGAAATTGGGCCAACGATTACCCCCATAACCAAAATTTGACGGCTGGCCCGTTTACCACCCCAGGTGATCAACCCATTGCTCACGGCCTGCACGGCACCGGTTCGCTCAACGCCAGCACTGAGAATAAACATGGCCAGCACCGTCACCGTGGCTGAGTTACCAAATCCAGAGATGCCCTGTTCTGGGGTTACCAAACCTAACGTCATCAAGACAACCATCACCGCGATCGCCGTAACGTCTGCCGGGAACCACTCCCCAACAAAACACACTAGCGCTAGCAGCACTACAGCCAAGGTCAGCACTAAGGTCATGGCATCGCTCGCTCACTAACAGGAGCTGGTTCAATAGGAGGTGGGGCTTGGTGTTTGGGCTGGGAATAAATCCAATCAATGAAGGTCACCAAAGCGACCAGGGTGGCCAAGGCTAACGAGATCAGCAGTGGCCATAGACTGTCGAAAATAGCCTTCATTTTTTTCCTCAGATGCCTTTAGCCGGGTTGGTCGGTGTGGGCTGCTTGCGCTTGAGAGTCAGCTGAATCACCAGTTTCTCGGCCTCTAGCCAGGTAAACATCAGGGCGCTGACGCCAAAGCAAATCGCCAGTTCGACCCCAGATAGGGGATGTAGGCCAAAGAACCGTTGCAGCACCGGCACGTACATCAGCCCCACTTGCAGGCCAGTAGTCAGTAGCACCGCCCCCCAGATAAAGGGGTTTGACAGTGGGCTGAGCTGCACCGTCAGGCGAGTGTCAGAGCGGGCAGCCAGGGCATGGCCCATCTGGGCCAGACAGAGGGTGGTAAACACCATGGTCTTCCAGGTGTTGGGGTCGCCAGGATAGCCGGGGGCGGTGGTGTAGCGGTAGGCCCAGCCCATCAGAGCAATGGTGAGCACCGCCAGCAAAATACCGACCCGCACCATGTAGTTGCCCAGCCCACGGGCAAAGATGCTCTCGCGGGGGTTATGGGGTGGGCGCTCCATGACGTTGGGCTCGGCGGGTTCCATCGCCAGAGCCAGGGCGGGCACGCCGTCGGTAACCAGGTTCATCCACAGAATTTGCAGGGGCGAGAGAGGCACCCCGCCCAGGCCCATGATTGCGGCGGCGGCGATGGTGAGCACTTCGCCAATGTTGCTGCCCAGAATGTATTTAATGAAGCGGCGAATGTTGTCGTAGACCACGCGCCCCTCTTCGGTGGCGGCGACGATGGTGGCGAAGTTGTCGTCGAGCAGCACCATGTCGCTGGCCTCTTTGCTGACATCGGTGCCAGTGATGCCCATGGCAATGCCAATGTCGGCCTGCTTAAGGGCGGGGGCATCGTTGACGCCGTCGCCGGTCATGGCCACAAATTCGCCCCGCTTTTGCAGCGCCTGCACAATGCGGAGCTTGTGCTCGGGGGCAACACGGGCGTAAACGCTGACGTGGGGGACGGTTTGCTCCAGTTCTTCGGTGGAGAGGTGGGTCAGCTCGCGCCCGGTGAGAATGGTGTCGCCGGGTTGGGCAATGCCCAGGGTTTCGGCGATCGCCCTAGCGGTCAGCGGGTGGTCGCCGGTAATCATCACCGGGCGAATGCCCGCCCGCCGACAGGCAATCACGGCGTCGCGCACTTCAGGGCGCGGGGCATCGAGCATGCCCACCAGGCCCAGCCAGATCAGGTTCTGCTCTTCAGGCTCTAGATTGCCGTTGGGATTGGCTACGTTTGTCGGCTTCATGGCAAAGCCCAGCACCCGCAGCCCGCTCGCCGCCATGGCGTCGTTTTGAGCCAGAACCGCCTGCCGCTGAGCGTCGGTGAGCGGCTCGGGCTGACCCTCGCCCTGGCTGGTGCTACACCGTTCTAGCACCAGTTCTGCGGAGCCTTTGTTGAACATCACCTGGGGGGCCAGGGGCCAGACGGCACGGGCCTGCACCACGACGCTCATGCGCTTGCGCTCTGAGGTGAAGGGCACTTCGCCAATGCGGTCACTTTGCTGCCCCAGCGTCGCTCGATCAAACCCGCCCTTGCCCGCCACCGCCAGCAGAGCACCCTCGGTGGGGTCGCCCAGCAGCGTCCAAATGCTGCCCGACTGGCTGAGGTTGGCGTCGTTGCACAGAGCGCAGGCCATCAGCAATGCCTGGAGGGCAGAGTCAGCCTGGGGGGCGATCGCAACCCCATTTTCTAGCAGAGAACCTACCGGAACGTAGCCCTCGCCGGTGACCTCGTACTGGTGGGCTACGGTCTTGACCTGCTGCACCACCATTTTGTTTTGGGTCAGGGTGCCGGTCTTGTCGGAGCAGATGGTGGTTACTGAGCCTAGGGTTTCTACCGCCGGCAGTTTGCGAATCAGGGCATGGCGGCGCACCATGCGCTGGGTGCCCAGGGCTAGGGTGACGGTAATCACGGCGGGGAGTCCTTCTGGCACCACGGCAACCGCCATGCTGAGGGAGACTTCCAGCAGCTCGTCGAACAGGCTGAGGTCGCCCGTGCGCAGCAGACCCGCCGCTACCACCAGAGCCACCAGCACCAGGGAACCGGTCACCAGCACATTCCCCAGCTGGGCCATGCGCTGCTGCAGGGGCGTGGGCTCAGACTCGACCGATTGAATCAGGGTGGCAATACGGCCCAGCTCGGTGGTCATGCCCGTTTGGGTGACCAGCACAGTGCCGCGTCCCTGCAGCACTTCGGTGCCTTGATAGACCAGGTTGAGGCGATCTCCCAGTGCAGATTCTTCTTCTAAGAGAAGTTCTGGCTGCTTGATCACCGCCTCGGCTTCACCCGTCAGGGCAGCTTCGCGCACCTGCAAATTGGCGGCGCTGAGCAAACGGCCATCGGCGGGCACCTGCACCCCTGCTTCCAGCAACACAATATCGCCGGGCACCAAGGCTTTGGCGTCGATTTCCTGCTCCTGCCCCTGGCGGATCAGCCGCACTCGGGGGGAGGTCATATTCTTGAGGGCGGCCAGGGCTTTTTCGGCCTTGCTCTCTTGCAGATAGCCCAAGATACCGTTGAGCAGCACAATGGCAAAAATCGCGATCGCATCCTTAGGAAAGCCCCCCTCGCGCAGATCGAGCACCAGCGACACCAGAGCCACCGCGATCAGCATCAGCAGCATGATGTTTTTGAACTGATCCCACAAAATTTCCCAGGGGCTGCGAGTTGCCCCCTCCTGTAGCTCGTTGAAGCCGTAGACCTGCTGCCGGTGCTCGGCTTCGCTGGGGCTGAGCCCCTGGGGGCTGGTTTCTAACAGCGCGATCGCCCGCTCGGGGCTGAGGGTGTGCCAGAGGGTGGCGGGTGCAGGAGTAGACGTGCTTTGGGGGGAGAGGGTGCTGTGGGCCACGGATGTGAATTACCTCAAAAAATGGGGTGCTACTATTCGATAGTGCCTAGCCTCCATTTATAGCACTAAAAAATAGTGCAAACCTGCGTCAATGATCAACTCGTTTGTGCCCCAGTCGCTGATCTGTCGAGAAAATGAACTAGAACAAGTCTGCACCCTGCTCCGCCAAGACAGCGATTTTGTCGTGACCGGAGTGCCGGGCATTGGCCGCCGCACCTTGATTCGCAGCGCCGCCCGCCAGGAGAAATCGCGCTATCTAGAAATCGACCTGCTGCGCTGCCGCAATGCGGGCCAGTTCCTGCGGTTTTTGGCCGACGGCATGATGGGGGCGTTCTCAGAACCCGATGAAGTTGCCCAGATTCAGCAGTGGAGTCTGGATCAGCCCCTGAGCGTTGATCAGACCCTGGGGGCTGAGGCGCGGCTGGTGTGGCCCAAGACTCTGGGCAAAGAGTGGCCCCTATTTGAGGGCTTGCTGGCACTGCCCCAATACCTAGCAGAATGGCTCGACTGCCAAGTGGTGATTGTGTTTCACAACTTTCCCCACATGCGCTCGTGGGATCGCCAGGGCAAGTGGGAAAGCCACCTGCGCCAGGAGGTTGAGCGCCAGAGCCGGGTTAGCTACGCCCTGATTGCCACCGTGGCCGAGCCCTGGATGATCGCCAGCCAGCTGCCGGTGATTGCGCTAACGCCCCTAAGCGATCGCGACCTGCAACCCTGGGTGATTAGCACCATGGCCCAGGCGGGCCTTAAGTTTGACCCCGAAAGCCAGGCTCTGGAGCTATTTCTCAGCTATGTGCAGGGCCATATGAAAGATGCTATTACCCTGGCCCAGCGCCTGTGGCTGAGCTGCAATGCGATCGCCTCGCCAACGCCAGGGCTGATTCAGTCTCACCAAGTACACAGCACCATGCTGGCCCTAGTGCAGGATATGTCCGTCACCTTTGAGGCCCTGCTGCTGCTGCTGCCGCCCACCCAGGCTCGCGTGCTCGAAAGTTTGGCTCTCGACCCCACCGATAGCCCCCAGTCAAACGCCTACATTAAAAAACACCAGCTCTCGCGGGGCGGCGGCTTGCAGGGAGCACTCACCAGTCTGGAGCAAAAGGGTCTGATCTACGGCCCTCAGTTTGGCTATTGTATTGCCCTGCCGCTACTCGATTTTTGGCTCAAACAACGGCTGCGGTAGTCCTGGGCTTAGCCCAGATCGTCTGACGCTGTCACCAGGTCAAAGCAGCCAGACACAGAGGCCGGAATCGAGCGGGGGCGGTGGGTAGCCGCATCGACAAAGACCCAGTCGGTAGCGCCGGTCGCCAGCACGGCGTCATCGCTGAGCCGCAAAAACTCGTATTGGCGGGTGCTGCGGGCTTTGCGCAGGGTAGTGACCCAGGTGCTGAGGCGCAGGCGATCGCCCCCAAAGGCGGGGCGCAGGTAGGTGATCTGGTGCGATCTCGCTACCCAGGTGGCCCCCAGAGCCTGGGTCTCAGCGGTGCAGCCGACGCTGGTGGCGTGGGCAATGGCGATATCCTGCATCCACTGCACGTAGGCGACGTTGTTGACGTGGCCGTTGCCATCAACCACCTCAAGGGGCACAACAAACTCGTGGTGGTAAACGCGTTTCATACCCTCCGCCATAATAGAGCCAGCGCTATTCTCGGCAATTCTATGGCGAAACTCTGGCCCTACGCCACCCCCGGCATTCCCGACCACCTGTTTGAGCAATTGCCCGGCATTCCCCTCAGCAGTCGCGAGGTGCGGCTGCTGCTGCTGGGCTACCTGCGCCTCAAGCACAAGGACGTGCTGTGGGACATTGGCGCGGGTACCGGCACCCTGGCGATCGAAGCCGCGCTGATGATTCCCAACGGCAGGGTGGTGGCGGTCGAGCGCGACGAGGATGTGGCGGAGCTGATACGGCGCAACTGCGATCGCTTTGGCCTCACCAATGTGGAAGTCATCCAGGGCAGCGCCCCCGGCTGCCTGGGCGATCTGCCCCACCACCCCGACTGCATTTTTGTCGAAGGTGGGCGCAATCTCAAAGACATTCTGCTGACCGCGTGGGATTACCTACCCTCCCTGGGGCGGATAGTCGTAACGGCAGGGAATCTCGAAACCCTCTACGTGGTGTCAGAAACCTTTGCCCAGCTGCGGGTGCGCAACATTGAAGCCGCCCAGCCTGCGGTCAACCGGCTGGAGACCAAGGGCAACTACCAGGTATTTGCAGCGGTAGACCCCATCTTCATTCTCAGCGGCGAAAAGTATGAGTAGGGTCTAGAACCGGGCAACATTTTCCTGCTGGAGAGACTGATGTTGGCTACGCTCCCGCAGCTTCAGCCAAATCCGTGCTAAGGGGTTATCTTATAACTCGCATCTGAGCCGGCTATGTCTTCTAAACTGGTTACCGAGCCTTCCATTGAAACCAAGATTCGCAAGATGCAGCAGCGGGTGCGGTGGCAGCACCCCCAGATCGTCGAGCGCGGCATTGACCAAACCCGCGTGGTGTTGGACGATGGCGGCGCAGATAAAGACAGCTTCTCATTTTTAGTCATCGGCGACAGCGGCACCGGGCGACACCGCACCAGCAGCCCCCAGCGCCAGGTGGCCCAGCAGCTTTTGCCCCACCTTGACTCGGCCAGCTTTACGCTCCACACCGGGGATGTGGTGTATCTGGTGGGCTCGCGCGAGCAGTATGGGTCAAACTTTATCAAGCCCTACCAGGAGTGGCTGGTGGGCGACTACCACCAGATTAAATACGATCGCATGGTTCTCAAGCACCCCATCCTGCCGGTGCTGGGCAACCACGACTACTACGACCTGCCTTTTTTTGTGGGGCTGGCCTCGGGCATTACCACCCCCCTGCGCTGCCTGCTGCGCCTTTTTCTTGATTTAGACGTGAGCTGGCATGGCTCTTACCAGGGCGATGCCTTTGCCCGAGCGTTTTTAGACTATCTGCGGGCGGTGCCAGAGGCGCAGCTGGGCGAGCACCTCGAGGCTCACTACCCCCGTACCGATGCGGGCGATCGCGCCCTCACCTATCGCCCCGGCCAGTTTACCCGGTTGCCCAACCGCTACTACACCTTTCGCTACGGGGGCATCGACTTCTTTGCCCTTGACTCAAATACGTTTAACCAGCCCCTACCGGTGGCCTACACCAAGTCTGATCGTCAAGCCCTTGCGCAGCAGCGCCAGCAGCTCGAGATACACAAAGCCGACTTAATCCGCCAGGCTGGCCTGGAGATGTTTAACCTGGTTGACGAAGACGATCACGAGGATATTACAGGGCAGATGGAGTCCATCGATGAGCAGCTCTACGACATCGACAAACAGCTCGACGGCAACCGTTCCCCCAGGGTGGATACCGAACAGCTCGACTGGCTGCGCGATCGCCTGATTGCCTCTTGGCAAGACCCCACGGCGCGGGGCCGTATTCTCTTTTTTCACCACCCGCCCTACGTCACCGAAGCCACCAAGTGGCCCCAGGGGCAAACCCTGGCCGTGCGCCACCATCTGCGCCAGGTGCTCAATGCTGTGGCGGCTGAAGTTAACCACCACAGCCAGGGCCGCCCGTTGGTCGATCTGGTGCTCAACGGCCACGCCCACTGCTTCGACTACCTGCGCACCGGGGCCACCGGCCACGGCGACGCCCACATTCCCTGGGTAGTCTGCGGCGGCAGCGGCTACAGCCTGCGACGGCAGCGGCCAGAAGGGCCAGTGATCACAGAAACCATCAGCGGTGCTACCCGTGCTGTAGCCAAGTCGCACCTCTATCTAGGCCGCATGGGAGACAGCAAACACCTCAAGCGCCCTTACTCTGGCCTGCGGGTAGAGGTGTCAAGCGACAGCTCGCCGAAGCTGACCTTGACGCCGCTAGTGGCAGAAAAGTTTGACGGCAAGTGGGAGGGGTATGAGATGGACGGGTTTGAGGTGTAGATAGGCGGGTTTACGGTCTGAGGTTCAGGGTATACGGCTGACCGTAGACCCGCTTACCCAAAGCTTTTACATCCACCGCGTACCCGGCGACGACTAAATAAACTGCGCCCGCGACGGTGCCCACCTGGCGGGTGAGATAGCCGAGGCGATCGCGAAACAGCCGTCCGATCGGGTAAGCAGGCACCACCCCCCAGCCGGTTTCTTCTGAAACTAAAATCACGGTAGCGGGGGTCTGGCGCAGGCTCTCGATGAGGGCTTGCACGGTGCTCTGCCAGGTGGCGTCGTCTTGGTCGAGCAGGTTTGCCAGCCAGGTGCCGAGGGAGTCGATCAGCAGGCAGTCTTGGGCGGTGGCGGCGAGAATGGCGGCGGGGACGGCGATGGGCACTTCTTGGAGCTGCCAGTGGTCGGGGCGGCGATCGCGGTGTAGCTGCACCCGCTGCTGCCAGTCCATATCTGCTGGGTCAAGGGTGGAGGTGGCGATATAGATCACCGCCTGGCCAGAGGTCTCGGCCAGGTTCTCAGCCCACTCGCTTTTGCCCGATCGGGCCGGGCCGGTGACTAGAGAAATGCGGTTGTTGGGCACCAGAGGATCAATTTTCTTAGTTTGGGGTCGTTGCCCCAGTCTAAGTTAGCTAGAACGCGATCGCTCAACCCCAGCCTGCGTTATTCATCAGCCTAAGGAACTGCGCGTCATTTTGGCGCACAGCCTGCCCCCGCGCAGGCGTGGGGCGGCAATTCACTCCCGTCATTCCCGCGCAGGCGGGAATCTACTAGAGAGTATGGTGCTTCGCGTAGATTCCCGTGGAAACGGGAATGACAGGCATTTCCTTCGCGTTATGAATTAAGGGACTCGCAAGAAAATAAGGTACCAATTTCCATCTTTCCTGCTGGTGCATTGCTCCGCGAATGCACCCTACACTGACCAACGCGTTCGGTACTTTATTTCAACGCATGTCCCTAATGCAGGCTAAAACAGTCGATGCGCCTATTGTGTCAATGGCTCAGCCCGGTGCCGTTGGCTAGGGATTTGCACCTGAGCAGGTCACAGCAGGAGGTGTAGGGCGATGATGTGAGCTTTTGTCGGTGTTGGGGGAATAATCCTAACGATTTGGCTTCTCTGAGATGCCAAGGGCCACTAGACTAGTGGCAGTTGTATCGCCGGGGCGAGCCATTGACCGAGGCGCAGAACACACCGCCTACCCTCACCGTAGACCGGAGAGAGCTGCAAGAGCTGGTGCGATCGCAGCTCCAGGTGCTGCTCGAGCAGGGTAATTTGCCGGGGGCCAAAGCGCTGCTGGTGCCGGTGCAGCCTGCGGATATTGCCGAGGCCATTGAAGACTTGCCCGAGGCCATGCAGGCGATCGCCTTTCGGCTGCTGAGCAAAGGCGAGGCGATCGAGGTCTACGAAAACCTCGACAGCAGCATTCAGCAGGCCCTGATCGAAGATTTCAAGCGGCAGGACGTGATCGATATTGTCGATAAAATGTCGCCCGATGATCGCGCCCGTCTTTTTGACGAGCTGCCCGCCAAGTTTGTGCGCAGCCTGCTGACCCAGCTCAGCCCCCAAGAGCGGGAGGCCACGGCCCAGCTGCTGGGCTACGCGGCGGGCACCGCCGGGCGGATCATGACTCCCGAGTACGTCGCCCTCAAAGAAAACTGGACAATTCTGCGCGCCCTCGACTACATTCGCAGCCGCGCCTTCGTCAGCGAGACGATCTACTATCTGTTTGTCACCGATGCCGCCCGCCGCATGACCGGCATTATCTCCCTGCGGCACCTAGTCACGGGCCAGCCCGAGCAGACCATTGGCGACCTGATGACCCGCGACGTGATCTCAGTGCGCACCGACACCGACCAAGAAGAGGTCGCCCGCCTGGTGCAGCGCTACGACTTTTTGGCGGTGCCCGTAGTTGACACCGAAGACCGCCTGGTGGGCATCATCACCGTCGACGACCTGATCGACGTGCTCGAGGCCGAAACCACCGAAGACATCTACGCCCTGGGTGGTGTCCAGAGCGGCGGCGACAGCTACTTTCAGTCAAATCTGTTTGATGTGGCCCGCAAGCGGGTGGTGTGGCTATCGATTTTGCTGATCACCAACACCGTCACCACCGCCGTGATTCGTAGCCAAGAAGATATTTTGCAGCAGGTGGTGGCCCTCGCCGCCTTTATCCCGTTGCTGATTGGCAGCGGCGGCAACGTCGGGGCGCAGTCGTCTACGGTGGTGATTCGCGGCCTCAATACCCAAGAAATCAGCTCTAAGCAGGCGCTTTCGGTGATTCGGCGGGAGGCGATCGCCGGTACCGTGCTGGGCCTGATGCTGGGGGTTGTGGTCACGGTCTGGGCCTACCTCCTCCAGGGCAATCTGGCGGTCGCCTTCACCGTCGGCATTAGCCTGGTGGCCATCTCTATTTTGGCCTCCACCGCCGGGGGGGGGCTGCCGATTTTGTTTGACAAGCTGGGCTTTGACCCGGCCCTGATGTCGGCCCCGTTTATCACCACCATTGTGGACGTGCTGGGGGTGCTGCTCTACCTCACCCTGGCCCGCCACCTGCTGGGCTTAGCTTAACCGCAGGCGGGCCTAGGGCTAAAATGTTAGCCACGCTACTCATTTGTTTTAGGATGGGGGTACGAAAGCCGAAATTTAAGCATCGGAGCTTTATATTTCGCCCCCATCTCGATACATTTGTTTACAATGTTGTCACAGGTCGTTGTAGTTCAGGTCTCCCAACCGCTCGCGTTTCGCCCGCTCTTTGTTTTTGCCCACTTTTTTTAACAAGACGCTTTATCAGACGCTGGCTTTCTGCTTTCGTAGCCTCATTCATCCCTAAACAACATTTCGGGATTATGGACTTAAACGGTTCGCCTACCCTCGACAATTCTTCCATGTCTGGCCCCGATCACCCCAAGCTACCCGTGCTGCAAAAGATCAGACAAGACCTGAAGAATGATCTAATCGCCGGTCTGCTGGTGATTATTCCGCTGGCCACCACGATCTGGTTGACCATCACTATTTCGGGCTGGGTGGTGCGGTTGCTGACCCGGTTTCCCAAGCAGCTGACTCCCTTCGATGGCCTCAACCCCGTGCTGGTCAACCTGATCAACCTGTTGATTGGCCTCTCGGTGCCGCTGCTAGCCATTTTGATCATCGGCCTCATGGCCCGCAACATTGCCGGGCGCTGGCTGCTAGATGTGGGCGAAAAAGTCGTGCAGTCGATTCCGCTGGCCGGGTCGGTGTACAAAACCCTGCAACAGCTGCTTCAGACTGTCTTTCAAGACTCCAGCACTCGCTTTCGCAAAGTGGTGCTGGTG